>Ga0315279_10002027_pt1 | contig 31662 bp, 19 predicted proteins | sample YL17G06_20_MG_FD_203694 | JGI IMG/M metagenome (GOLD analysis project Ga0315279, IMG submission 203694) | Sediment microbial communities from Yellowstone Lake, YNP, Wyoming, USA - YL17G06_20 | ecosystem: Environmental > Aquatic > Freshwater > Lake > Sediment | place: USA: Wyoming | collected...
TCTATCTGTTCAATGCCTTGTGGTATTTGCCAGCCAAGTGTATTTACCAGAAGATTTTGAATAAAAGACTGCCGATTATTTACAGTCCCGATTGCCTGGTGTATTTGCTGCGACGTGGGCATTAACTTATCTCCATCCACGCAAGCAATATCGGCTTTGCGCCCACAGGGGCTTGCACATCTTTGAGATAGGTGTTTTTGATATGTTTTTCGATTGCCTTTCGGGCTGGCGCAAGTTCGGTTACGCCTTTTTCAATGATTCGTTTCGTGTCTTTGCTGCATCGAACGGCAGTCCATGTTTCTTCGAGCGTTTCCGTGACCTTTTCAGTCTCAGCGTCCCAGAAATACCACCGAACCTCATTTGTCTGCTCTTTGGCCGGGTCTGCCTTTTCGTGCCGGACTTCTGTTAAATCTTTTGGAGCAGGGCCGATTATTGTCGGCATTCGATAGCAGGCAAAAACTCCCTTCTTGTCGTTGGCCTTAAGATGTGCGATTACTTTATTTTTCTGGTTAAGGATGGGACCAAACCCGTCCCCAGCCTTCTTGCCTGAAAATAATCTTTTTGGGAGATTTTGGAGCGATTGCCAGAATTCCGGCAATTCTTTTTCAAGCCGCTGACGTTCGAGGTTCATAAGTTCTTCGGTTGATTCCTTGCCTTCATAGCGTTCGTTGAAAAGTTTAAGAGCCATTTCAGGGTCATCCGGTGTCAGCAGAGCACCCTCGATGCCAAGGGTCTTATTTATTCGCAGGATTTTGCCGTCGAGTTTCTGTTTCAGGTGCAGCAGTTCCTCCAGCTCTTTTGGTGGCAGGAAATTCCAGAAATAGACCTTACCGTCCAGATGAGCCGGCCGGTCAAGCATTTCCTCAATTTCAGGATTAAGACGCCTGTCAACACGGCCTATCCTCTGCATCAAGCGAACCGGATTCCAGTGTAAATCATAATTGATAATCAGGCAGGCATCCTGCAAGTTCAAACCTTCGGAAAGCACGTCAGTAGAAATCAGAATGTCTATGGGGTTATCCAATGCCTTCGAAAGTTCTGTTTCGCCTAAAAGGTTTTTGTCGCCATCGAAGCAATTATAATATGGCGAAAACCTTTTTATTATGTCTTCCCTGTTTCTTACGTTTCTGCCGCTGTCAACCTGTTCGAGGTTTTTCAGCCCCGCTGCCTGAAGCTGCCTTGCCAGATAGCGGGCGGTATCGCGGAATTCGGTAAAGATTATCACCTTCTGGTCTTTGAGCAGTTCATCGGTACTTAACAGGTCGATAAGTTTTTGCAATTTTTCATCTTTGGCCGGGTCTTCCTCTTCGCCTTCTTTGCTGTAGAACCGGCGATAAATCTTGCTCAAAAACTCCGTGAGCAGTTTCATATCCTCCTGAACGTCTTGCGTAAGCCGGTCCATGTCGAGTTCTTCTGGCTTGAAGTCATCCGGCTCAAACATCCCTTCCTCTTCTTCATCTTCCGTCTCCGGCTCGTCCTTCTCCAGCCTTTGCAGTATGTGATCCTGTGCCAGTTTCCACCATCGGCGGTTGGTTGTATCCCATGCTTCAAATAATTCAGGCGAGTAATATTTCAGAAACGCTGCCATTTTTGCAAGCAAGCCCTCGACGCTTGCCTCAAACGCCTTGAAAGAGCTTTCAAGTCGTTTCAATAACAACGTTCTAATCAATCCTATAAGTAGCTTTTGATATTCGGCCTTTTGTTTGTCGGGGTCTTTATGATAAGCCGAGGTGTTGTATATCGCTAACGAGAGAAACGGTTTATCTTTGTCGAATGCCTCGCGGATTTCACCGTAAATATTTTCATAGACGTTTTTGAGGGAATAGTTTATTACCTGCGGTTTCTGTCTTGCAGGGAAAAGCGGAGCATTTTCGGTTATCCCTTCAGATTTTTTTACATAAGACCGGCTTCGCTGAATCAGGATATGCTTGAGAAGCTCATCTGTTCTTAAAAAATCTTCCTTGTCAAGTATTTCAGCAAGGTCTATCTTTTCATGCTCTTTCTGCATACGTTTTTCATTTTCGAGAAAATGGCCTCGAAGATTTTGTATGCGAATCTTTGAAAAATAGTCTTTTTTATTCTGTGAAACATAATTTATTAAATGATACAAATCATCGAGCGAATTATTCATCGGTGTCGCAGTAAGCATATAAAGCTGCTTGTCTTTGGCCAATTCCATCATAAGTTCGCCGCGATTGCTGTTGGGATTTCGAAAGTGATGAGCTTCGTCGATAATTAGAATATCTGTCCACCGTTGGAAGTATTCAAGTTCTCCAGGTTTAAATCCTCCCTCTCTACCAAAATCAGTATGTCTTTTCATCTTGAACTGTTCATTGAAGTATATTTCATATTTTGGTTCGAGATATCGATGTATATCCCGCTGCCAGACACTTTTCTCTGCGGATTTTGGAACGACCAGAAGCACACGTTTGCCATCTTGAATGCACCTTTCGAGAATCATCAGCCCGATAAATGTCTTGCCGAGACCAACGCCATCACAAATTAAAGCTCCTCGCCAGTTATCAGCGATTTGCAAGGCCCTATGGTAACCATCTTTCTGATACTGGGACAACTTCGGATACAAAACTGATTCTGTAAGCTCCCACTCATCCTGCGTCTTCTCGCGGCCAGCAAAAAACTCATAAAGAGCTTTGGCATAAACCGTGAATGGGTCGTATTCCTTCAGGTGGGGTTCAATGACCTTCAGGATTTCTTCCCTTACATCCTCCCCCTCTTTCCAAATCTCATCATACCACTTGCGAAGGTTCTCAATATGCGATTGGTCTGTGCTGAAAAGGTTAAGCTCAAGGTTTTCGGTAAGGCCGGGTCTCGTAAGGTTGGAGCTACCCACAATAGCAAAATCGACAGGGCTGGTCTCTTTAGATTCCATCAGATAAGACTTTGCGTGAAATCTCGCCTTTAAGTACACTTTCAGCATCATCCGTCCACTTGCAATTGCTTCGCGAACGGCCGCCAGCCCCGTCAGTGCATCATCGCGTTCTTTCTCGCCCTCGATACTGGCATCGGATTTTTTACGAAGTGATTCAACAATCTCTTTCTTTGTCCTCCTTGTCGTCTCATCACCCATAAGAATGCGAATTTTATCCAGCCCCTGCCAAAGCTGTTCCAGCAGGAGAAACGCGCCGATCTCAAACAAACCCGTCGTAATATCCAATCCTTGCACCCCCGGAAGCAGTCGCTGGAGTGCGTGAAGTAAGGTATTGTCCCCCCTGTTATCTATTATTGTAGGCAATTTCTCCGCCATATTTCGCTGTCTCCGGAACATTTCAGCGTCTAAGTCGAAGTCAATGCTACCCTTAGAAGCGACAAAGATCAAACTTATTATCGGTGACCAAACATAAAAAGCAAAGCCAAAAAATGAACATCAGAGCCACAGATGTTGACACATGTGCCGAATTATCTACAATCCTTGTTTAAAACGCTTGGCCAGCGAACTTATGTGAATATGAATGGGAGCAGCAAATGCCTGGCTGAGTGGTTTGTTTTTGTATCAATACAAATAATCGAGAGGAAGTCTTATGATGTCGGATCAGATCGGTCGGCGTGAGTTTTTCGTACGAACAGGAACCTGGGGTACTGGCGCCTTATTGGCTATGGCTGCCGGCGCTGAGGCTGGGAGAAAGAATGAGGTCAAATTGAGCACACCCCGTGCGCAGAAGATTGGGTGGAATCTAGCTTGCCAGCTCTATACATTTCGTGACCGAAGTTTCTATGAGGCTCTGGATGTGATTACAGGATTGGGGATTCGAAACGTCGAGCCATGTTTCTTCCTGCCGCTCAGCAAAGAACACCCTGATCTGAAAACCAGCGAATCGCTTTCGGCGGGTATGCGTAGTGAGATCAGACAGAGGTTGGACGATTACGGCATGAAGATGGTCAATTACTACGCACCTATCAACTCTAAGACAGAGGCCTTCCGCAGCATATTTGACTTTGCCAAGGAAATGGGTGTGAAAACACTCGTTGCCGAGCCGCCGGCGGAAGTGTTCGATAAGCTCGAAGAGCTCTGTGATGAGTACAAGATCGACCTTGCGATACACAACCACCCCAAATCACCGGAATCGAAGTATTGGCAGCCGGAGAATGTCCTGGAAGTCTGCAAAGGGCGGGGCAAACGTATTGGTGCCTGTGCAGATACTGGGCATTGGGTCCGCTCAGGGTTGGACCCCGTCGAGTGTCTTAGGAAGCTCAAGAAACGAATCATCTGCCTGCATCTGAAAGATGTCGCTGAGTCGGGCAAACCTGAGGCACGCGATGTACCGTTGGGCACAGGCAAAGCCAACTACACGGGCGTATTGAAGGAGTTGCATGCCCAACGATTTCGTGGGGCGATGACTATAGAGTATGAACATCTGTCGCCGCAGTTGGTCGAAGACGTGGCGAAATGCGTGAAGTTCGTGGAGGACTTTGCGGGTTCAGTGGAAGCTTAGGGTCGTCGCTTTCCAAGGGATGTGAGCCGATATGCCAACGGGCACGAAAGGTGCCGATTGAGACAGTGTCAAGAAATGTCAGTCGACAGAAATTCTTGCCAAAAACGGCTGCGTAATTATTGTCTGAGACCTACAGAAAGACTACAACCAAACTACAACCAAAAGATGCAATATCTACCAAATCTTGCAATATTTACCAGTTGCTAAGTGCTTAAACCAGCGATAGTTGTGAAAAACTAAGATTTTTATCAAGTTTTCGAAGTCCGGCACTCTATCCAGTTGAGCTACGGGCGCAAATAAACTCACCGTAAAGTCAAAATCATGCCTATTACAGGGCTCTTTTGGCTCGTATAATTCCAGCCGCAATTAAATGCCCATTCCTTGCCAGGCAGATCATCGGCAAAATGTTCTTGTCTTTTGGCCTACGGTTGACTATAATATTGACTTAGAGTGCTGCCGCAGTCAAGTCGGAAGCAGCACGAGTATCTACGGCGAGGGCTAACAATGAAGAGCCTGCTTTCTGGAATATTTGCGGTCTGGGCGGCAGTTGCCTGTGTCGGTTTTGCTGCGCCTGAGCCGGCCATAGTTCCCAGGCCAGGAGAGTGGACGGTCGATGTAACGTTTGAGCATCCAGAGCAAATCGTGCTACAGCGAACCGCTAACAGTAGGCCGGAACGGTTTTGGTACACCATTATAACGCTGGCTAATAACACCGACCAAGACGTCGATTTCTACCCAAAATGCGAGCTAATGACGGATACCTTCCAAATCATACCCGCCGGCAAGAATGTGCCGACCGCGGTTTTCCAGCTAATAAAAACCCGCCATCAGGGCAAATACCCCTTTCTGGAACGCCTGGAAAAGGCTGATAATAAGATACTGCAGGGCGAAGACCACGCTAAGGACCTGGCCATTATTTGGCCTGACTTCGATGCGCAAGCTACTGCCATTAAAGTATTTATAACAGGTCTGAGCAACGAGACCGCAGCCATCGACCATCCGATCCAGAAGGACGAAGCCGGGCAGCCGGTCAAGGTCTTCCTGCGAAAAACGCTTCAGCTAAGCTACGCCCTGGAGGGCGACCCCGCTCTAAGGCCTTATCTGAAGGTAGCTTACAAAAACCAGACCTGGGTAATGCGATAGCATTTCGTGATGCGTGTTCTGCATTGCGCCGCCACCTCAACCCAGATTGCCCCGACAGGCCATCTTGAAATTGGCTTTGATTGGCTTTGTTTTTGCCGAGCCACCAGACGGGCAGGTTTTCATATCCCTTTTTACTATAAGTGGTTACACTCATCCGGCCTTCTCGCAAATTGGCTTTGTTTTGCATAATTCAGTGAAAATGATCGTCGCTTTCTCAGCATTAACCGCAGATTCCACCGATGAACACTCATTGTATGAATGGGTTATGCGGTTTCTAACTTTACCCATTTTCACATCCGGCCATCTACTTAAAACTCCTGTTCCTTCGGCTGGGCTCAGGACAACCTTCTGCCTTCTGCCTTCTGCCTTCTGTCTTCTGTCTTCTGTCTTCTGTCTTCTGTCTTCTGTCTTCTGTCTTCTGTCTTCTGTCTTCTGTCTTCTGTCTTCTGTCTTCTGAATTTAGTTAGATATATATTATACCCGATGGACGGCTTTTTATCAAGCGAATTCCGGACAAAATCTCCCTGGCCTTATCTCGTGGAGTGCGAACCGTAGGTCACCGGCTGTCCCGCGCGGGTTTTCACCGAAAATTAACGAAAAATGCGCACTTTTTAACACTTTTGAAAAACCCGTACTTGACTTTTGTCCGGACCTTAGATTTCTGGCACGCCCGTTGCTACAGCACCGACTAAGGCCGACTTCAACACAGATTGAGGCCTACTGAAGTCGTGGTTCGCCAGTCGTGAGGTGCAAATCGAGCCACGTTGGTCGCCGGGCGGTGGACAGACTTTCCATTTTCCTTTCTCGCATTTTCAGAGTAAAATGAATTACGAAGTCCGAAGATAATTTTTAGTGTTGTATAACCACAAAGGTGGATGAGAATAGTATAGAATGGCAAAAACAAAGGCAACAGAGCGGGAATTTCAGGGGCAGGTGATCTCGTGGATAAAGGAACGAATAAACCAAGGAGGCCTACCGTTTGAGAATGCCACGAATGACTCGAGTCTCTACGGCTTAGAAAAAGTCAAATTCCCAGATGTTCTGGTGACGCTGGATTTTGAATGTCACAGACCGTTTTGTGGATGGGAATTAAAAACTCCAAAGACCGATGTGCGTGAGAAGAAGCTTTTGAAGGACGCGGTGCTGAAGGCCCAGACTCTTGAGGCCAAGTATTTTGTTACCTGGAATATGCAGACGGCAATTATATGGAGGACGCCGGAGAAAACAAGGGCGATAGTAACCGAAGGAGACAAGGTTCAGGAGTTTGGGCCGGACCCACGGATAACTGATGTTAATGACGTAAGGGACAAAGTAAAGACCGAATTCCTGCGAGATATGTGCAACCGGTTATTGGTTGACCTGGGTAGGTTGCATGAAGATGAGAGGATAAACCTGCCGGTGGCGGACAGGACGATTTTTGTAGGCCTGGTTGCGAGCGCTTCCGAGAAAATGGCAGGGACATTGCTCGGCGACATCGGTAAAGCGAGGAGGGACAAGAGTTTTGACAAGCGGCTGGAGGGGTGGGCAAAGAAACAGGGCGTCAATAAGTATGACCAGGATTATCGGGAAACACTCGCACAACAGATTGCATACAAGATAATTGCCAAGATACTTTTTTACCTGACATTGCGGAGGCAGAATCTGCACTTACCGAAAATGGAGTTGCGAGGAGATAACTATAGAACATCGATGACGAAAATGCGGCAACTGTTTCAGTTAGGGCTTGAGGTGGATTACCAGGCGGTATTCGAGCCGGACATCACTGACGAGATTGAATTATCGCAGGACACAGCAAAAGTCATAATAGAGCTGACGGAAAATCTTGCCCACTGGAGTTTTGAATTGATGCCGCTCGATGTGATAGGGGCGGTTTTTGAAAAGCTAGTGCCGGAGAATGCCCGGCATAGTCTTGGGCAGTATTTCACGCCGGATAATCTCGTTGATTTGATAACGACATTCTGTGTTCGCAGCGGCGATGATTTTGTGATGGACCCAACTTGCGGGACGGGGACATTTCTGATTCGCAGCTACGACCGACTGCGGCATCTGGGCAGCAGAAGGAAACCGCACCATCAATTGCTTGATCAGGTCTGGGGGTTCGATATTGCAGGGTTTCCAGCGGAACTTGCGACGATAAATCTCTACAGGCAGGACTTAAACGACTACCTGAATTTTCCAAGGGTGTTGTCAAAAGACTTTTTTGATGTTATGCCGGGCCAGGAGTTTGAATTTCCTCCGCCCAAGAAAACAGTAAGGACTGGAGACCAAGTGAAGGTTGCAGTTCCAAGGTTTGATGCGCTGGTAGGAAATTTCCCATTTATCAGGCAGGAACTGATTGAGAAGGTCGAGAAGGGGTACAAGAAAAAGTTGGAGAAAGTATTGTTTGAGAGCTGGGGCAAAGATTATTCAGTGCTTTTCAACAATAATGCGGGTAACAGCAGGGTAAAAACGGAACATAAACTGAAATTATCGGGGCAGGCGGATATTTACGCGTATTTATTCTTTCATGCAGCAGCACACTTGAAGCTTGGGGGGCGGATGGGATTTATAACAAGCAATTCCTGGCTTGATGTTGCATACGGATATGAATTGCAAAGATTTTTCCTCTCGAAGTTTAAGATTATAGTGATTTGTGAAAGCCGGTGTGAGCCGTGGTTTGAGCAATCGGCGGTGAATACTGTATTTACCATATTGGAGCGCTGCGATGACGAAGAGGAAAGAAAGAATCATTTTGTCCGGTTTGTGAAGATAAAGAAACCATTGAGGGAATTATTCCCGCAGAATCCGTTGACGGATGCGCAGGCGAGGTGGAATACGCTGGACGCGTTTGTCGAACGGATAGAGGAATTGGGGGATAACTCGAAGGCGGGCACAAAGAATGGTTTTAAGAAGTTTGAGCCGATACGGGCGGAGTATGTTAACCAGCCGGAGATTATTTCATACGAGGATGAAGATGCTCGCGTGAGAATGATTCGGCAGGAAGATTTGAGGGACGAGGTAGAAAGAGCAGGACAGACAGTTAAGTGGGGGCAATATCTGCGTGGGCCGGATATATATTTTGAGATATTAGAGAAATGCGCGGATAAATTTGTCCCGCTGGGCAAAGCAGCGGATATCCGTAGAGGAATTACGACCGGCATAAATGAATTTTTCTATCTGACGGAGGATAATATAAGGCACTGGGGGATTGAGAAGGAATTTTTGAAGCCCGTTATTAAATCGCCAAAAGAATGTGATGGAATAACGTTAAGAAAGAAAGACCTTAAATGGTTTGCGTTCCTTTGCCATAAGGATAAATCAGAGTTGAAGGGAACCAATGCGCTCAAATACATAAAGTGGGCAGAGAAACAGAAGACCAGCGAAGGAAAACCCTGGCCGGAGGTGGAGAGTGTAAAAGGCAGGAGGAATTGGTATGAATTGCCAAAACGGGAGCCGGGTTTGCTGCTTGTGCCGATGGTTACGGGGGCCAGTTTACGGTGCATAGTGAACGTGTGTAAAGCACAGGTGGACCATAATCTATTTGAGGTTATTTGTGAGGATGAAGATGTCGTCGATGCTCTGAGAATGTATCTTAACAGCGCTGTCGTATTCGTTCAAAGAGAATTGACAGGGCGGGTGAATCTCGGTGATGGTGCGCTTAAAGTTGAAGGGATAGATTGGGAAAGGATACTCGTTCCCCGGAAAGAGCCTCTGGTCAACGTGAAGAAACGCGCGGGTAAAGCGTTTGAAGAGATGAACCGCCGGTCCATAAAGGGCATTGCGGCAGAGGCGAAAAGGAAAGACCGAATACAATTTGAAAAAATGGTGAGTTTGGCGTTGGGATTACCAGAGGAATCTGCCGGCGCTATTTTGGAGGGGGTTGTGGCGCTTGTCGAGGAGCGGCATTTGTTGCCGAGGTTACGGAGTTCGAGGAAAAAGAATCGCGTTGAGCAGGATATTGAGAAATTGCGTGAGGAGATAGCGAATGAGGTTCTGCCGAACGGGCCTATCAAGTTTCCGGATGGGTTTGTAAAGGGCTGGGGTCGGGTAAGATGTAAAGAGATAGGTGTTCCAGCGGGGCCGTTGAAACTTGGAGAATCATTTTTTGACAAGCAAGAAATATGCGATGAAGAAGGCAAACACCTAATGGATGTTGGCAGTGAAGTAGAAGGCAAGTTTCTAGTTTATGCGAAAAAGAAAGACGACCTTGTTATAAAGATTCCGGAAGGGAGTATAGCAATTAAAAAAGCGGTACTGGAATACGAATTCTACGTAAAAGAGTTGAGGGACAAACTTTACAGTGCGTTCATGGAGAAATGTGGGGACCATTCTTTGTCGGAGAACCTGACACGACAGGTTCTTGAAGAGTTTGGACTACCGGAAGTGCGGTAGAGTAGGAAAACTGGCATTGACCCCAGACTACAACTTCGGGGGCAAGCTTCGCGGGGAAAAACGCCGCAGCAGTTCGAGTTGCAGGCGGATTCGGATATTTGGCTGAAAGAATACAACGAGCAACAACCCTACAGTGGGAAATACTGCTTCTTGACACAAACGGGTGCATTGGGGGTTTTCTCGGCAAGAGGATTGACAGCACGCGTGCGAAGTGGTTAGATTACAACGAGTTAGAATTGAAGCGCCCGTAGCTCAGTCGGATAGAGCAACGGATTTCTAATCCGTAGGTCACAGGTTCGAATCCTGCCGGGCGTACTTATTCAAGTCCGGCATTTTGAAAGGAAGCAGGTATGAGTAAACAGGTATCTCGTTGTGTCTCTTTATTCATTCTGGGGCTGGTTCTAATATCACCTCGTGGAATTCTTGCGACCGAGAAGACCTACCAAGTCGACGTCCGTACGGATGCAAAGATTCCGATGCGAGACGGCGTTGAGCTTTCAGCCAATATTTTTCTGCCCAAAGCCGAGGGCAAGTTTCCGGTCATACTCATGCGGTCTCCGTATGGCAAGGGCGATGAAAAATTTGGCGATGGGCATTTCTATGCGGCTCGCGGCTACGTCTTTGTCAGCCAGGACTGCCGCGGCAAAGGAGCTTCCCAGGGCCAGTGGGAACCGTTTGCAAATGAAGGAGCAGATGGCCGGGACACGTATCAGTGGATACTCAAGCAGCCCTGGTGCAACGGCAGCATCGGCACCAGCGGCGGCTCATACGTGGGCTTCACACAATGGATATCCGCTCCAAACGCCGGCGAAAATCTAAAGGCTATGTTCACCGTAGTCCCGCTGGTTGACCCCTATCATGACGGCGTGTACACCGATGGGGCGTTGAATCTCGCTTTGATGATGGGTTGGGGCAGCCTGACGGCGCTTCGGTCTGAAGAGATGGCTGCCCTGGTCGGCTGGCGTGAGCAGGATTGGATCAGGGCCTATCGAACTCTGCCGCTCTGCGAATGGGATCGGGCCGTCGGGCGCAAGGTCCAGTACCTGCGTGATTGGGTTGCCCATCCGCATTACGATGACTACTGGGCGGCGCGTGGCGTGCGAGGCCAGTGGCAGGATATTACGGCGCCGATCTATGCCGTGGGCGGCTGGTACGATATTTTTGCCAAGAGTGTATTCGAACACGTAAATGCGGTCAGAGAAATGTCACGCTCACAGGACGCCCGAAAGCACCAGCATCTGCTGATGGGCCCGTGGGCGCACGGAATAAGTCAAGATGGTAAAGTGGGAGCTCTGGATTTTGGCAAGGATTCCGTCATCAATGTGCGTGACATCCAGACAAAATGGTTTGATCACTGGTTGAAGGGCGAAAATGCCGGCGCCGATAAGTGGCCGCCCTTCCGTATCTTTGTGATGGGACGCAACCAGTGGCGAGATGAGCAGGAATGGCCGTTGGCGCGAGCACAATATACGCCATACTATTTTCACAGCGGCGGTTCTGCAAACACGCTTAACGGCGACGGCAAACTGAGCACAACCAAAGCCGGCGATGAGCCTGCTGATAAATTCGTCTATGATCCGAATGATCCTGTGCCGACACTGGGCGGATGTAATCTAATGGGCTGCCCTGCTGGACCCCATGACCAGACCAAGGCCGAAGCGCGAGAAGATGTGCTCGTTTTCACCAGTGGCGAGCTGAAGACCGACCTGGAAGTTACCGGGCCGGTCAAAGTCATTCTATACGCTGCAAGTTCCGCGCCGGATACGGATTGGACCGCCAAACTGGTCGACGTCCATCCGGACGGGCGTCCCTTTAATCTTTGCGATGGCATCCTACGCGCCCGCTACCGAGAGTCGCGCCAGCAGCCGACCTTGATCGAGCCTGGCAAAATATACCGCTATGAGATCGACTTGTGGGTGACCAGCAACGTTTTCCTATCCGGCCATAAGATACGGGTCGAAATATCCAGCAGCAATTTCCCGCGTTTTGACCGGAACCTCAACACCGATGAGCCTTTTGGCACCGGCACAAAGATGGTCAAGGCAGCGCAAACCATCTACCACGATAAGGAGCGTGCCTCCCACATTCTTTTGCCGGTCATTCCGTGAGCAGCACAGGACGAATTGTCGGTAGTTATGCTGAGTGGCCGGCCTTCCTGCCCCGTGCGGTGCGGTAGAGCCAGTAAGTGACGCCGAGCAATAAGATCGTGCCCAGTACGGCGCCGACCGGCGGTGTGAATGGTAACTCTATGCCAAGCAGACTCAGCACCTGGATGAGCAGGTCATCTATGTAGACAAAGGGCAGAGTGATGTCTATTTGCTTGAGCAGGATTATCGGTACGGCTAAAAGAATTCCCATCAGGGCTTCGCCGGTAATAAAGCCGGAAGCTAACAACAGGCCGTTGCGACTCGATTCTTCGACCCGCTCCTGAGGCGTATTTCTTCTATTGTGATATAGGCTTGCTGCGTAATGGATAAGTCCTCCCGCAAAGATCGGCACGGACAACTCCAGCGGCAGATAGAAACCAATGGCAACAGCCAGGACCGGCGTGCGAAACGCACTACCTTTCATCTGTAGATACAAATCAAGAGCTATCACGCCCACCGCCACCGCCATTCCGATAAAGATGAAATTCCACGGCAGCTCTCCTTTGAAGACGCCCTGTGCCACGGAGGCCATAAGATTTGCCTGCGGAGCTGATAGAGCCTTCGGCCCGGCGCCTGGTTGGCCGGCAAAACCGTAAGCCTTCTGCAGCAGTGTCATTACCGGCGCCAGCACCAGTGCGCCGGCTATCGTTCCGGCAAGGTTCACTAACTGCTGCTTCCAGGGAGTCGCCCCAAGGATGTAGCCGGTTTTGAGGTCCTGCATATTGTCACCGGCTATGGCTGCCGCACAGCATATCACACTGCCGACTATAATGGCTGCTGCCGGCCCGTTCGGGGCGTCCTTGCCCATCAATAAAAGTAGAAGCAGCGATGAGGTCAGAACCGTTGCTATCGTTACGCCGGATATGGGATTATTCGATGAGCCTACCAGCCCCGCCATATACCCGGCCACCGCGGAAAATATAAAGCCCGTTAATATCATTATCGCCGCCATTGCAGCGGATACGTGTATATCGCCGACAAATGCTTGATACAACAGGAATAAAGGCACAACCGAAACGGCAATTGAAGCCAGAACCCACTTCATGGGTATGTCTTTTTCCGTCCTGGCAATTTTAGTCAAGCCTTTGTAGGCGGCTAATCCGCCGGTTATCCCGCTCAACAGAGACTTACGAATATGAAAGATTGTCCACAGCCCGCCAATGAGCATCGCTCCGACACCGATATACCGTGTCAGCTTCGACCATATCCTAGATGCGTACTCCATCGCCCCGACAGGTTTACCCAGCAGGGCCTTCACGTCGGCGTTGTGTTTCTCCACTTCTTCGATATCAAGTGCCGGCGCATTTGCCTCAACGGTCTTGTATTCAAGAGTAAAAGTGTCCCATTCATCTGGATTAGCAGCTTCGCTCTTTACCTCGTACACCGGCCATTCGTTTTGGCTGGAGACGATTGGGATTGCTCCAAACCAATTGGCCGCACCGCCGAGCAAAATCAGAACCGCGATGTTTAGCCCTACAATATAGCCAACCGATAATAGAGCCGGGCTGAGATTCGACCCGAAATATGCTATCGAGCCGCCGAGGCGTCTTGCACCCTCCACTACCTCTGGCCAAAGACCCAGCGCACCTGCACCGGCTTTGAACAAGCCGGCGGCAACTGCGGCTTGGGCAATACACCAGACACCGCGGCCACCTTCTTGGCCGGTCTTCAGAACCTCGGCTGTCGCTATACCTTCGGGATAGCTGAGCTTTTTCTCAACGATGAGTGATCGCCGCAGCGGTATCGTAAATAGCACGCCCAGTGCCCCGCCGAAAACGGCGATGATGGTGACCCATCCGTAGCTGAAGCTGTCCCAGGCGCCTAATAAGATCATCGCCGGCAGTGTAAATATCGTCCCGGCAGCTATTGCTTCGCCCGATGATGCCGCCGTCTGAGCGTTATTATTTTCGAGGATGTTGTTTTTTCGGAACAGCCTCAGCACGCCCATCGAGAGGACCGACGCAGGTATCGAGGCCGACACCGTCATTCCAGCAAATAGGCCCAGATAGGCGTTTGCTGCCCCCAAAATCATCGAGAGCACCATCCCCAAAATGAATGCCTTGATGGTGACTTCCGGCAATGTATTTTCCTGTAAATCCATTGCTCACCTGTACGATCGTTTGCAGGAACCCCCTAATAAATTGGGGGGCTAAATATTTTGTTTAGCCGTCGCCGGCACGGCGACGGTTGTTCAACGATATCGTGTATCAGATGCGGGATGAAAGTTTTATTTTACGAACTGCTGCGCAAAATATTTCGGCGTCAGAGGCTCGCCGGTTGCGCGTTCAATCATCCCGTTCCAACTATATACGGCCCCGGGCTGAAAAACCTTTTCAGTTAGAAACGTTCCGACTCTCTTCTGGCCAACGTAACTTACGTTCTGGTCAGATTCAAGTCCTAAGACCTGATGGACCAGATGATGGTGCAGTTGCGAGGCAAATAGCTCGCCCAGCATATAGTTATGATAGTAACAGGGCGCAATAGTAAAATGAATCTTGGCGGCCCAATCCGGCTCATTGCGGCCCGGCGGCTTTTTGACAAACTGGTATTTCTCGACCAATTTCCACCAGAGCGAATTCAGGTCCTGATCGGGATCTGCGTAAAGCTGCTTTTCAAATTCGTACATAACCATTGCCCAGCGGGCGAAGATTAGTTGTTTGAGCCGGGCGTATTTGTCACTTACTTTTGCAATTTCCGCCCGCTGCTGGTCTGATAGATTTAGCATTTGCTGCATCCATAAAGGATTCCGGCTGAGCCTGCCAAAAAACATGGCAATCGCTTCTGTTGTAAATGAGTGCGCCGGTCTTCTTAGTAAAAATGGCGCATCGAGGTCGTGATATTTATCGTATAGGCCGTGTCCCAATTCGTGCAGTATTGTTTCCATCCACGCCTCGTTATTTTTGAGGTTGCACAGGATGCGAACATCACCTTCGCGGTCGATGTCCGTACAAAAGGCGTGTGGATTTTTGTCTTGCCGGTCGTACAGATCGCTACGGGCGAGAATTGAATCCACCGGCAGACCTATGCCGGCATAAAATTTTGTAGCCAATTCTTTGACATCCTTATCTTGGTAATATGTGTCCAAATCGAGGTCGTAAACCATCGGACTTTCCTGAAAGAATGGGTCGTGATAATGCCAGGGCATCAGTTCCACAACTGCCACGCTGTACTTTTTTGCCAGGATGCGGTCCAAATCCGCCTTTAGTTTGGCGAAGGGTTCGTTGGTCAGCTCATAGAGTTCCTTGAAGATTTGGTCCAGCTCTTTTACATCTTGCTCGCCGGTAGTCAGCGTAAGAGTATGGAAATTAGCAAAGCCCAGCTTTTGTGCTGCCTGGTTTCGCAGCTTGACTAGCCTGACCAGCTCACCGGCGACTGCCGGCCCTACCTGCTTACTGGCGAGCCACACCTGCTTTCTTTTGGCTGAATCTGTCTCTATTTTTAAGATTTCCTTGATCTCGTTGTCGGTGACCTTTTGCCCTTCGATTGTCCCGCGAAAAGTGCTGAAGTTCTTTTCGATTTGCGTGCCCAAATCGACGATCTTCTTTAGAAGCTCCGGCTCAATTTGGTTCTCAAGATATGCGTTGTATAGCACGTCCAATTGTCGCGCCATCACCCTGTCTTTCATTTGGCCGGCTGCTTGGGTCTTCTTAAGGTAGGCGAATTCTTCAGCGCTGCTATAGACCTGGCGAAGCTGAAGTGTCAGTTCGCTGGCCTTGTCGTAATCCTCGCTTTTGCCGGTATTTGCAGCCTGCCAGGAGGCAAGGTTTGCTGCCTTTTCCATCGGCTTGATTTTTTCTACGTGCTGGTTAATAAATTTTTGCAACTGTCTTTCCTTCATATTCGGTGCACAGCCAATAAGCGTGGCACTTATCGCCACTATCATAACTAACGTTGGCAAGGTCTTCATAATTTTGTACCTCCACTACTTTGGGAATCGTGTATCGTGAATCGAATCACGAATCACAAACCACGAATAAGTTCACTTTTGTCTATCCGACCGATCCGGATAGGCGGGCTTTTTGGGTGTTTGCGGCGGCTGTTTTTCGAGCATCTGAGTAATTACTTCGATGGCCTTTTCTAGTTGCGGGTCTCGGCCGGCAACCATCTCGTGCGGCGTATTTTCAATTTCGTAATCAGGCTGGACGCCATAGCCTTCGACTTCCCAGTTGCCTGCGGTATTCCAGAAGCCGAATGTCGGTGCTGAGACAAAGCCGCCGTCGATGGGCTGTGGATTGCCGCTTATTCCAATCAGGCCGCCCCAGGTCCTTGTGCCGATCAGTGGGCCAAGCTCTGCCTTTCGGAAATAATAGGGAAAGGCATCGCCGCCTGAGCCGGCCCAGCCGTTTGTTATCATAACCTTTGGGCCGGTATGTGCTACAAATGGCGTCTGCCAATCGCGATGGTCTCGCCTCGCCCAGTAATTGTAGATAGGACGATTGAGCAATTCGATGAAACGGTCGGGGACTTGGCCGCCGCTATTGAATCGCTCGTCAATAATCAGTGCCTCTTTTGTTCGCTGCGGGATAAATTGGCGCACTAATTCATTCTGCCCATTTCGGCCGGTATCGGGGACGTAGATATATCCGACCCGATTATTGGTCGCCTGCTGGACTTTCTGCCGATTGCCTTCGACCCACGCCAGATACCGTAGGCTGAAGTCACTGGAGGTCGGCTTGACATATATCTGCCGGGCGTCATTCATGTCGGGCGAAGAATTGATGGTCAGCATCACCACCTCATCGGCAAGGCCTTGAAAGGCTGCCCACGGGTCCTTCGACGTATCCATTTTCTGGCCGTTGACCGCCAGCAAATAGTCGCCTTCGTTCACTTCTATGCCCGGCTCGCGCAGCGGTGAACGTGCTTCTGCGTCCCAGGCTGCGCCTTCATAGATTTTTTTGATTCGGTAGGCGTTTTTTTCTGTATCCAGCTCGAAATCGCAGCCTAAGAGTCCGACAGAAATTTTTTCAGGCTCCTCAAGGTCGCCGCCTCTGACGTATGTGTGCGAAGCGTTTAGCTCGGCGATCATTTCGCCGATAACATAGTTCAGGTCCTCGCGGTCCGCCACGTAAGGCAGCAAGACTTCATACCGCTGTTTGATCGCCCCCCAGTCGACGCCGTGCATATTCGGGTCATAGAAGAAATCTCTCTGGATTCGCCATGCTTCGGTGAAGATTTGCTGCCACTCTTGTCGGGGGTTTATCCAGGCCTGGAGTTTGTCGCTGGCAATTTTGCCGTCGCCGACCTTTTTATTCTCGGCCAAATCAATTATTCCATACGTTGATTTGCTTTTGTATATGACTTTTTTGCCGTCCGCAGAAATGTCGTAGCTGTCGATGCCGGAGATAACCGTTTTTTCTTCGCGCTGCTGCAGGTCATAATATAGCAGTGTACCGGAGGGTTCGTCCGGCTTGGAGGCGCCGGCGGGCAGATGCCGGCAGAAAATCAGCTTGTCTTTTACCGAATGCAAATCACGGATATTCCCAGCCTGAATGGGCAGTTGTACTATCCGCCGCTCAAAACCATCAAAGTCAATATTGACCGGCTCAGGCTTTTTTTCCTCTTTTTCCTGCTTTTTTTCTTTCTCTTTTGGTTCTGGCTTTTCGTCGTCTGTTTTTTCCTGGTTAACCCCCCAATGAATTGGGGGGCTAAATACGGGTCGTCCCTCGTCCCTCAGTTCTCGTCCCTCATCCTTGCCCGGCGGTTTTTCATCAGGCTCTTTTTTATCTCCGTTTTCTTTTTTGTCTTTCTTTTGCTCCTTATCTTTAGTAACTGGCTCTTCGTCGCTACGCGGTGCGACCGGCGAGCCGAGGTCTTTCCGCAATGTCGCCGCGTAAACTTGAGTGGAGTTAGTGTAAATCCAGGTTGCGTCCATGTCCCCGTAGACCGGCGTGAACGCCCGGTTGGAGCAGAAGAAAAGGTACTTTCCTTCGATATCGAAGACCGGGAATGCGTCATCATAGTAATCGCCGGTGACCTGGTGGACCCTTTTCTCCTGTGTATCGTAAATCATAATCGCACCATGCCGATTGGAGACCTGCTTGGAGTAGGCCAGCCATCGGCTGTCAGGCGACCAGCAATATGATTCCATCTCAGACCACTCGTCCTTATCGACGAAATTTAGCTCACCGCTATTGACATCTGCAACAAACAGACTTCCTGTCTTATCGCTGAACGCGATTTTTTTGCTATCGGGCGACCAGACCGGCTGGTAGCGAAATGCCTTGCCTTGATTGGTGACCTGCTTCTGGCCTTCTTTGCCGTCGGCTGGGCAAACGTACAGTTCGTACTCTCCGGTGCGGTCGCAGAAATACGCAACGTATTTACCGTCCGGCGACCAGGCTGGATCGCGTTCCGCCACGCCCGCACTGTTTGTCAGGTTTCGCACACTGCCGTGCTTTTCAGGTACGGTAAGTATTTCGCCGCGAGCTTCGAACACCGCCCGTTTGCCGGTCGGGGAGATCGAGAAATTTTGAATGTTCTTTGACAGGTCTTTTAACTGAGGACGCACTTCCGGTAAATCAGCCGGCACCTGTATCGAGAGCGCACGTGAGGTTTCGCTCTGCAAATCCAGAAGATGTAGCTTTCCGCCGTTTTCAAATATGATTGCGTCGGGTCCAATGCTTGGCCATTTCACATCGTACTCGGTGAACCTGGTTACCTGGCGAGTTTTGTTAGTTGGCAGCTCATAGGCCCAGATATTTAGCTTTTTGTGCTCATCTCGGTCGGATAGAAAATAAACCGTGTCCTTGTGCCACATGGGCACAGAATCGGTGCCCTCGAAGTCGGTCATTTTTGTTGAGGTGTTGTTGACGAAATCATATATCCATATATCGCTGGCCATGCCGCCGCGGTAGCGTTTCCAGGTACGAAATTCTGTCGAGATGAATTGAAATGCAATGCGGTTGCCATCAGGGCTGAAGCTTGCCAGTTCACCATAAGGCAGGGCAAGCGTTTCCGGCAGGCCGCCGTCGATTGATTGCTTGAAGAAGCGATTGAACCGGCGTGACGGGCTGACCATTCCCGAACGATACAAGATATGCTTTCCGTCCGGATACCATTCCACGACCGAATCGTCGGCGGGATGATGCGTCAGCCGCTTTGGCGTCCCTCCTTCTGCGGGCATAAGATAGACATCGGCGTTGCCATCGTAGTTGCCGCTAAAGGCGATAAATCGACCGTCGGGCGAAAATTTCGGAAATAATTCTTGTCCCTTAGGCGAACTTAATCTTCGCGCCAACCCACCGTCTCTGGGCGATGTCCACAAGTCACCGGCATATACAAATACGATGCTCTCAGCGCTGACATCCGGAAATCGCAACATCCGCGCGTCGGGCATTTCGGTCCGAATCGTCTCTGCGCCAGTAGATGCTGAAGACAAAGAAAACAGAAGTGCGGTCAAGGCCAGCATATTTCTCATGGCAGTCACCTCATACTTTGCGATGCCCCACATTTCCGGCGAATACTATCAACTGTAGACATCGAAAGCAAGCGCATTTTAGCGTATAGCGTTTAGCACATAGCGTATAGGAAAGTGCACGGTTAAACCTATGCGCTGGTGCAAGATTTCTTCTTTGCCCAGAGTTGGCGTGATGTGTAATATATGTGAATGATTATGGCTAAAACCAAACACCTAACCGCACCGCTTCCATCGGAGAAAATGCCAGCAGGGATTCCCTATATTCTTACGAATGAGGCCGCTGAGCGCTGCGCCTTCTATGGCATGAGCTCCATACTCGTGGTGTTCATGACTAAATATCTGATGGGGCCGAATGGAATGCCGGACGTCATGGCGGAGGAACCCGCCAAGGCATGGTTCCACTGGTTTACCGCCGCGGTCTACTTCATGGCGATTGTGGGGGCGGTGATCTCAGATGTCTGGCTCGGCAAGTTCAAGACCATCATTTGGTTCTCGCTGCTGTACTGTGTGGGATTTGCCGTCCTGGCATGGGACCACACGCACTTGGGACTCGTCGGGGGACTGGCAATAATCGCAATCGCTTCCGGGATTGTCAAGCCATGTGTCTCTGCGAACGTCGGTGACCAGTTTGGACCCTCCAACAAGCACCTGATCGGGAAGGTTTATGGCTGGTTCTACTTCTCGATAAACCTTGGCGCCTGCATCTCGATGTATTATTGTCCACGTCTGCTGGATTGGTACGGCCCCATGGTGGGGTTCGGCGTTCCTGCGGTTTTTATGGTTCTCGCAACGCTGGCCTACTGGTTGGGCCGATACAAGTTTGTGCACATCCCTCCGGCCGGCCAGACCGGTTGGCGAGAAACGCTCGACAAGGAGGGAGTCAGGACACTGGGCAGAATCTGCATTATCTTTCTGTTTGTATCCATGTTTTTCGCATTATTCTTTCAGTCGGAATCCGCATGGGTGCTCCAAGCTGACAAGATGGACCTCAAATGGCTTGGAAAGGATTGGCTGCCGGCTCAAATGCAGTCGGCCAATCCCTTCCTCATCATGATTCTTATCCCGCTGTTCTCGTACGTGATCTACCCGGGCCTCAATAGGATCTGGTTCATGACCCCGCTGCGTAAGATCGGTATCGGCATGTTCCTGACGGCGGGCAGCTTCTTAGTCCCTGTATGGATCGAGACCCAGTTCGAAAACGGCGGCCAGCCATCTATCGGTTGGCAGTTCTTCGCATACATCTTTCTGACCGGCGCTGAGGTCATGGTGTCCATCACAGCACTCGAATTCGCATACACTCAAGCCCCCAGGAAAATGAAGTCAATGATCCAGTCAGTCAACCTGCTCTCGATCTCGCTGGGAAACATATTCGCAGCAGTGGTAAATAACGTCATCAAGAACGACGATGGCACAAGCAAGCTGCCTGGAGCCAGCTACTACTGGTTCTTTGCGATCGCGATGCTGGTGACCGCGGTTTTATTTATCCCCGTGGCTGCTCGGTATAAGGTCAAGGACTACATCCAGGATGAAGCCGCGTAAATTGAAAATTGTCAATTGTCAATTTGCAATTGTTCAACTTGCCGCAGATTTGTAGGGTATGCTTCGCATACCACCAAATTCCGCAAATGGTATGCAGAAGTCTGCATACCCTACTTCTGATGCCCTTCAACACAGGCTCTTTCACAGCGATTTCAGCAGTATCTCACGCACGACGATCTTCATCGGCCCAAACTCCGCTCCCGGATGCACCTGAAATCCAATCCGTCCGGAATCGGTGGTGTTGTCACGGACATCAGCGACCTGTCGCCCGTTCAGCCAAATCTGGATGTGCTCGCCTTCGGCCTGAACCTTCATTGTATTCCAGCCATCCCGATTTACCAGCGTCTTGTCGGTATTCATTGCAAGGAACATCTTGGCGGGACAGTACAGTGTGCCGGAATAGCATTCGGGATTTTTGTACTCCAGAATATCTGCCTGATACGCCTTATCTGGCGACTGGTAGCGGAACCATACTCCACTATTGCAGGGCCACTCCACGCGGTACGCGACGGTCAGGACAAAATCCTTGTAAGTATTCTCGGTGAGCAAATCGCCCGGCGCATTGTTGTCGCCCTGTGTTCCAATGAGAAGGCCCTCTTGCACAACCCATTTGGCTTTGCCGACTGTCTGCCAGCCGGTCAGGTCCTTGCCGTTGAAAATCTTTATGAAACCGGCTTCACCTGGTTTGACGCCCTTCTTACATTGTTCGCCTGTCCGGCAGGCGATAAGCAGCGTCAACACCAGCATCCCGGCGATAGCTACATATCTGCTTGGCATAATTTTCTCCTTACGCTAAGTCCATTTATATTTAGAGTTACAAACGCTCGAAAGAAGAATGCTGCCGGTCAATCCTGCCAGATGTCGGTCGTGCGGGCCTTGACATCGGGCATCGGCGGCAGCGGCTGACTCGGCACCGGCTCGTACCAGAAGGTGGCGGTAGACCAATCGTCCTGGGTCTCGGCCAGGCCTTGCTTCCAGGCAATCTGCTGAATTGTGATGCGACATTCTTTTTGCCAATAGACTGGGTCCGGCAGGTGCCAGCGGTACATCGACACGAAGTTCTTCTGGTCCAGATTGCAGCCATTGTACAGGTACGGCGTCTCCTGCATGCCGTAGGACAGGCACACATAATCTTCACTGCCCGTGCCGCAGATGGTCGGAAATTCGGTGTCACCATCCATGTAAATCTTTATCTCGCCTTCGCCCCACCATTGGCCGGGGTGCATATTCCGTATGCCGATGAGTGCGCCGATGTATCGGCCTTTGTTGGTTCGCGTCGGCAACAGGACAAAGTCGTCTTTCATCGTGGTCGGATTTTCCCGGCGGAAAAGTACGTGCAGCCGACCGACGTCACGCGAATGATTGTCTCCAATCGTGTAATCTACCTGGTAGAAGAGCGGCACATTCTTTTTACCTTCGTTAGTAAGTGTGATTTTTGCCCGGTTGGTAAACGGCATGGGCAGCCAGAGGTTCATGCCGGCATTTTTGCCCAGCGAATGTACCGCTGAATGATATGGCATCACCTTGCCGTGCGCAAAGCCCATAAAGTCACCGATGGGACACTCGATGCTCGGATGTTTCTGCTCATCCCACCATGCACGGATTACCAGGCTCCTAAGATTGTTGGGCTCTTTGCTGGTGGTCATCCAAATGTGTCGGATGGTGCCGGGGCCTTCGATGTCACAAAGCTGAACTTCTTGCCCGGCCTTTAGCGTTATGGCCGGCGAACCTTTTCTGCCCACGCCGAGCTTGCTTTCCGCTTTGCCGCCTTGGCCCGGAGCGCCGGTCGGATTCTCAAACGAGATCGAGCGCGAAACCAGACCGGCATCAAGCAGATACGGCTCAGCCACAATATCCGTGGGCTTTTGCATCAAGCCGCACCCTGACATAAAAACGGTCATACACAACAGCTCCCCTACAACAATTCTTCTGCTCATAGTTCTTCCCTTTACCGCTGTGAAACGTACTCATACAGGTTTTTCGCCACGTCTTCTTTGGCATCCTCAAAGAATATCCCCCGACCTGCGACTTCGTTTCCTCTCTCATCTTTGTGCACTTTGGCAACCGAAGCACTGAGATTGAATTGGCGATTTAGCTCCAGGATAGGCGTTATTTTCGCCTGGAGTCGCTCCGCTGCCGCTCTTGCGCATTTGCCGCTGTAGACGCCTCGAAGACTCAGGCTCTCGCCCTGGCAATCGCATTGCGTCCCATTAGGAGTGACACATTCAACTTTCACCTTACCGTTATCTGCCTTGACTCGCCTGAACACTCGCCCGTGCCGATTTCCACTATGCGGTGGATCCTCGACTGCTGCAAAGACTTTTGAGCAAAGCTCATCGAATTTGGCCTGGTTTGAATCAATCAATCGTTTTCCGCCAGGAGTCGCCGGCTGCATCCAGATGTCACGTAAGGCGTGGAAATCCAGCCAGAATACCTTGTGTTTTAGTGCACTGAGTATGTGTATAAAGTCAAAACCAAAACTCTCCGGGAAGGAGAACGCTCGTTTCATGCACTGGTCGAATACGACCTGCCAGGCAGGCTTTTGCGCCTTAGGGCCTAAAGTCAAGAGAGTTTGCAGGATAGGCCGGGCTAAATCATGGTCGTCTTTACTATCGAGCATAATCTTCTCAATCACACCGCTTATCACACTTGTGTGAGCCTGGTCTGCTTGGCAAAGAGCATTTTTCAATGGACCTATCATATCCTTTTGGATTTGCCTGCGAGAGTCACTTGGGGGCTCCATCTGGTATATGTCAGATAACAGCCACAAAAGGCCTTCGAATGTTTGCGTGTGGCCGTCAATGTCGTATGAAGATAGTTTCTCCATTATTTCTCTAAAAAGATTATAGTTTTCACCATTTTCTGCTATTTTCGAAATGTCCCCAGCACGAAACCGGATGCTCCCTATGATTGCAGAAAGATCGCCGTCGGGCATATCATCCATCTGGCTGAGCAGCGCCTCAAAGCCGTCTTTTCTGGTTGCAGGGCTCGTGATTTGTTCGATAATTTTCGCACGCGGTGAGCCCTCTATGATTGTTCTTAGCTTTTCAGATTCTGCTTCCGCATCTTGTCTGCGCCTGCGCTCGTCAAGAGCCCAAAAAAACGGCCAGGTAAGTACGAAATGATAGCCGATGGTTTTCAGCAGCCCCCATTGGCGCTTGGTGAACTGTCTGACAAGTCGCGGCAGTCCCCCCCATAGTATTATCAGGGCCACACACGCAACGGCTTTCGATAATGGTTTCTCGAAGAAGTATACCCCCGCCAAGAGGGCTGCAGTAATTATATTAGCGTATATCGCAGTAAACAGGTGACGACAGAAATGGCTGTTGTCTTTTGGTTTTCTGCCCATTTCGATTTCCCCAAATAAAACCGTCCGTGAACACTCAAGAACACCGAGTGAGCGATAGGCCAGAGCTCCATCTCTCACAGAAAACGCAAACAACGCTGCGGTCTCAACGCCTTATTCATCAGCCACTAATTATTGTCTTGGAGATGACAAGTCAAGCGAAAACTCGTGGAATCCCGGCGTGCCCTTTTGCCCGTATCCGTTGTGGGCTTGCACCAAGGAGACTCTTTTGGTTTAATTCAGTGTGATGAAGAAGTATAAGAAGATTAGTCGGCGGAAAATAATAAGTCGCAGACAGTCACATCCGTCTGTATGTTCCCGCGGGGTACGGGCGTTGTTATCCCGCAGAAGGACTATGTGGGCTTTAGCCGGTGTCGTGATCGTATGTGCGGCCACAGCCGTGTTAATTGTCACTTTTCAATCGTCAATTTTCAATTCCACCTCGCCTGCGCATAAGCCACTCCGCACCGAGCAAGAGATTGCCGGGCTGAAAAAAGAGCAGTTACAGCTTGCTGAAGAGCTAATCAAAGAGTTTCCAGGCAGTGAGGACTCGCTGGTAGTAATGGGCAATGTGTGGAATAGGTATGGCGATGCGGCTGCCGCCCTGAAATTCTGGCAGAAAGCGGTCGCGATGAATCCGAATCGGGCCGACGTATACGAGATCATGGGCTGGCTAGCCATCAAAAAGGGCCAGTTTGAAGACGCGATCGTACAATACCAAAAAGCCCTGGCTATACAGCCACGGCTTCCTGGTGCGCACAGCAATCTCGCCCACGCACTTATGATACTGGGCAGACTGGATGAAGCGATGGAGGCACTCGAAAAGGAAATTCAAATCTCGCCCAACTCCAGCTTTGCTTATTTTTTGCTTGGTCAGGCATATCTGCAGCAGAAAGAGTACGAAAAGGCAAAGGAAAACTACGAGGCGGCCATCAAGATCGACCCAGGATATGAGAACGCTTACTATGGCCTGGCCACTGTCTGTGCACAGCTCGGCGATAGTGATATGGCAAAAGCATACTCGGAGAAGTTCAAAAAGCTCAGGGCTGAGGAGCGAAAAGACCTTAGGGGCCGTAAGCTCCAGTACGATGACTTCGTTGAGACGCAAAAAAGTGCAGCCCTGACGTATATCGAGGCAGGACGGATGTACCGGGACGATGGGAAATTGCAGAAGGCTGAAGAACTACTGAAACGAGCGGCAGGGCTTGATCCGGAAAACATTATATCCTTTCAGGAGCTGGCATCTCTGTATCAAAAGCAGGGGCAGCTATCGAAGACCCTTGAGATGCACAAAAAGATCAGTGAAATTGTGCCCGACAACCCCATCTGTCACACCAATATTGGTATTTTTTCGCTCCAGTTAAAGCAGTATGATGGCGCGGAACAAGCCTTTCGCAAGGTTATTGCCCTTGCCCCGAAAAGGCCCGAGGGCTATCGTGAGCTTGCTAGACTGTATCTTGAGATGGGCACTAAACTTCAGCAGGCAAGGCAACTGGCTGAAAAGGCAGTGGAACTGGAGCAGGTTGCCGCCAACTACTTTGTATTAAGCCTGGCCTGTTACAAGAATGGAGATACTGCCAACGCGTCTTCAGCTATTAAACGGGCTGTTGATTTAGAGCCGGGCAATCCAGAATACCTGCATCTGTATGAACTGATTCAAGTGAGGAACTGATCAGGTTATGAGGCCAAGCGTCTTGTTACTTTGTGCCTTTGCCGCTTTGTGCCTTTGCCACTTTGTGGCATTGCCACTTTGCGGCTCTATCGTGCTTACCGATGTCACCAAGAAAACGGGCATAACTTTCATCCACACCGATGGCAGTAGTGGTCAGCACTACATCGTCGAATCCGTAGCCTCGGGATTAGCCCTTTTTGATTATGACGGAGACGGCGATGTAGATATCTATTTTCTCAATGGCGCCCCTCTGAAAGGAACAAAGTCCGGCAAGGCACCCAAAAATGAGCTTTATCGCAACGAAGGCAACTGGAAATTCACCAACGTCACAGACCAAGCCGGCGTAGGCGACACCGGATTCGCGCTGGGTGTCGCCGCCGGTGATTACGATAATGACGGCGACCAGGACATCTATGTGAACAACTACGGCCCGAATGTCCTGTACCGTAACAACGGCGATGGAACCTTCACCGACGTAACAGCGCAGGCGGGTGTGGCCAACGGCAACAAAGTGGGGGCAGCCGTCCTCTTTTTCGATATGGATAGTGACGGCGACCTGGACCTGTTCGTTGCCAACTATCTTGACTTTACATACGAGAATCACCTGATGCGAACCTCAAAGGGAATCCCCAAATATGCCGGCCCTATGGATTTTCCTCCGATGTCGAACAATCTGTTTCGCAACAACGGCGACGGGACATTTACCGACGTCAGCATCGAGTCCGGCGTAGGCAAACACAAGGGATGGGGAATGGGTGGAGTTTGCGCCGATTATGATAACGATGGCGACACAGATGTTTACGTCGCCAACGATGCTTATGCGAACTTCTTATTCCAGAACGATGGGACGGGCAAGTTTGAGGAAGTGGGCCTAATAACCGGCCTCGCCTATGACCTGCACGGCGATGAGCAGGGAAGCATGGGCGTTGATTGCGGGGATTATAACAACGACGGCTTGCTCGATTTCTACCAAACCTCCTATGCCCAGGAACTGGCCACACTCTATAAAAATCTGGGCAATGGAATATTTGAAGACGTAACGATGGCTACCGGCGCAGGTGCAGGAATGTTTCCCTATGTCACGTGGGGTTGCGGCCTCGTCGATTTCGATAACGACGGCGATCGTGACATCTTCGTCGTCTGTGGTCACCTGGAGGACAATGTTGAGCTTTACGATACTACCGGCGAGACTTTCAATCGAAACATACTCCTGATGAACACCGGCAATGGAAAATTTGTCGACGTATCGGATAAAAGCGGCGACGGAATGAAGCCAAAGCATCGAGGCAGAGGTACTGGCTTCGACGACCTCGATAACGACGGCGATGTGGACGTGGTGATATTAAATTCACGCGATGCCCCCACTATTTTGAGAAACGACACACCGCACGAGAACCACTGGCTGCAGGTTCAGTTGCGCGGCGTTAAAACTAATCGAGACGGCGTGGGCGCCAGAGTAAAAGTCACGGCAAGTGATTTGGTGCAGATCGACGAAGTGCATAGTGGTCGTGGCTATCAGAGTCATTACGGAACGCGTTTGCACTTCGGATTGGGAAAACGGAATCGCGTCGACCGCATTGAAGTACGCTGGGTCGGCGGTGCGATCGATGTTTACCAAAACATTGCGGTAGACCAGCTTGTCGTACTCACTGAAGGCACATCCAAAACGACCCGGAGGTGAACTATGGGTTGCTTGGCGTGTAGCCTAATTTGCTCCAGGCGGCTCTCTGGACCTTGTGCAGATCGGGATTGCCGGGCGAATTAGATTGAGCGCCGTTCCGGCCGGTATTCTGCCAGTAATCGTAGTCCATCTTGGCAATCTCTACCGTGCGCGGGTCCTTCCATTTCCAGTATTCACTACGCCCATCAGCATAAGAAATGTTAGTTCCGTCACCATGACGGGCGGTAATCTGGTCCCACCACCGCTCCTGGTCGTACCAAATCGTCCAACTGTTGGGACTTAACCGACCTTCGTCCAGGAAAACCATCCTTTCACCGGGTCTCTTGATCTGCGCTCTTCGATAGATCATCAGGTTTTTCGTGCCGGGCATTTGATCGTAGCCATTCATTGCGTCCACTATGGCGTATGTCACCGTCTCTCCACGAATCCCTGTTGGGCATTTGAAGAGCGCCACATCCGGACAGTAGGCATACAGAAGCCCTGATTTGAGGCCGTTTATTTGCGCCTGTTCGGAAGCCCCGCGACCTTGCCATATCGCCCAGGCGTCGTTGCGCCCCGTATTGGCGTTGACGATTTTGTCGTCATTTTCATCCGCATACATAATCCAGGCCAGTGACAACTGCCTGAGATTGTTAAGGCAAGCGGCACGTTTTCCCTGCTCTCTTGCCCGCTGCAAAGCCGGTATCAGTATCGCCATAAGTATCGCAATAATCGCAATCACAACCAGAAGTTCTATCAGTGTAAACGCCCTATGTTTGGCCATTGTCATACTACCTCCTTTTGCCGTGTTTGGCAGTCTACTGACCGCACGCGCAAATATGGTATTTTTTATGATTGTACACTATTTCTCATCGCATTTTAACCCCATTTTGCAAAAAAATTAGGCTTTAATCCACCCCCGTGGTGCCTGAAGTGAGAAATTGCTCAGGCACGGATGATGCCAGCTATTTTGACTGGTGGGGTGGCTTTGCCGCATTCAGCCCGCCGAAAATGCGCAAATATCTGCCGGAATCAACGTTTTGAACCCTTTTCGTCACCAACATTCGCAAGACGCTACAGACGCAGAAGCAGCATTTCTGAAAAATCTGAAAAAATTCCCCAAATTTTAATAATATTACTCTTGACGAGAAAATGGGCAATTTGGTATAAATCAAGTGATAGAGTAAGGGTGATTTGTGGGCTTTGGCCGCCTTTTTGTGAGGAGGATGGTAGGGCCCGCTCAAGAACGCATTCTTAATTAGAGAAGGAGGAGTAGGTTATGTGCAAAAAGTTGATTTGTTCTTGCCTTGTCTTAGCCTTGACGTCCGTCAGTTATGGCGTCGTGATAGGCAATTTTGAACAGCAGATGGACAGCTTCGGTCCGACATGGGAAACGCCAAACCCAACATTGACTTATAGCACAATCGGAGCGACGTTGGGCAGCAGTAGTCTCGCCATACAGCCCAATGTAAACGGTTGGCAATGGTCTATTATGCACGAGGGTATTTTGGACCTCGCTGCCAACAGTACACTTTCAGTGGACGTGACGTGGGTTGCCGCAGAGTGGGGAACAACACCCTGGGTTAACTTCAAGGATGTCGCTATTAACAGCGATGGGCCCAGCGGCTGGATGCAGCTTTCTCCTAGCGACCCGGTCAATCCGAGCTACCCTGGTAGCTGGGATCCTGTGGGCTGGGGTAACAATACCAGGACTCTCACCTGGGACTTTTCGAGCTATAACGCCACCGGCGCCACGTGGATGCAGTTGATCTTCTCCACGAATTTTGGCGGCACTACCCCAGGCAAGTATTACATTGACAATGTGCAGTTGATTCCCGAGCCGGCCACAATCGCTTTGCTTGGCTTGGGCGCACTGGCTCTGCTTCGCAGAAAACGCTGATCATCGTGTAATATTTCGTTTGGCAAATCATTTGGCAGCAGTTCGGGGCCTATACTGAACGTGTATAGGCCCATTTCTTTTTCGCACCGACAGAGTATGGCAGGTCCGAGTTACCGCCGTGAGCAAGACCATTTTTCTCGGCTGTTTTCAAGACGAAATCGCAGCAGCAGAGGCCTACACCACAAAGCCCCCAAAAAATATCACGGCGACTTCGCCGGTCTGAAATTCCCCGGGTAAGCGCGAATCGAAAATATTTACCCGCCCCATTTATTGGGGGGCTCTTTTCCGATCATTCACGGACTGGACGCGTCCCACAGATTTAGGTTGACGGATTAGAAAATTTTGCGTAATGTATACCTTCAAAATTCAATATTTTGTTTCAGGCTTTGAAGGTCGACCCAAAATGCTTTGGGCATCGGAAAAGCCAGTATTGCCGTACGAAATGTGCTAATTGGCGTAAGCTTATTGGTATCCAGTAATAAACTTCATCTGCTCGAAAGAACGGGAGGAACTGACATGCTATTGATCTCAAAGGGAATGTACGAAGCTTTTTACGGTCCCCGCGGTTATCTCACGATTAACCCCATCAATGACTCCTTGTTCACCCCAAATTGCTACTACTTCCGTTTGGGGGGAATCAGGGAGCAGAAAGAGGTTATGCCTCTTCAAGAGTCCGTGACGATCGGAAAACGCGAAGCAAAACGCATATTTAGTCTGGAAACGTTTTCTCTTTCGGAGCGCGCCTTTGCCGTGATAGGTCCCTGCTCAGAACTCATATGCAAGGGTTTGTCCTTGCGAAACTCTCCTACGATTGATCCCGGCTTTTCTGGAAGCCTAGAAATGATGATAGAAAACCTGACTGATGATCGTCTTTCTCTTGAACCAGGCATGGTAATCGGTAAGGCCGTCTTCTTCGATGTCAGTGAGACAATGATAGACCTAGACAGTTATGTGCGCCTTGAAAAGCAAAGAGCTGTGTGGGTAGCGAGGAAACAAGCGGGAGACAAAATCAGAGAAGCGGGCGTCTGGATAGAAAAAATGATAGACACTGAGGGTCCAAAAGATTTCTGACGGGGTATTTGACTCCATAAAATATGAGGTTTGCGTTTCACCCCATTTGTCCAAGAGAAGGACCCGAGTGAACCTGTTGAAAAAGTCGATTTGGTCTGCAAAAATATACGGATTGATGTAAAAGAAAACATCTATTATAGAGGTAAAGATTGATATGGGGGATGGTCAGTTTATTAACGTTGAGGATTTAAATTGGGATCGCGCGTATCTTCGCATTCTTGAAAACTCGCAGTCTGATTTTGTGCCACTAAAGTTTGAGGCCTGGTTGCTTCGTAAGAATAAACAAGAATACATTTCTAGAGCTAAGGACGTTCTATCTAGTATACACTACAATCCAGCTCCTTTAACTATAATGGAGGTGCCTAAACCTGACCTTACTACTCGACCAGTTGCAATTGCCGAACTCGACGACCGACTTATATACCAAGCATTAGTTGACACGGTTGCTGAAACTGTTGAGTCACAACTCCAAAATGAAGTGTTATTTAGCCATCGTCTGGTTTCAGACAAGAATGCAACACGAATGTTTCGTGATTTTGAACACTCGTATGGTGCATTTCTTCGCAAACAAAAAGAAATTTGTGAAGTTGGAGATTTGCCGAATGTTGTTATTGCTGATGTTGCCTCCTACTATGAACGGATTTATCACCACAAGCTGATGACTTTACTGCGTGGATTAGGTTGCAAAGAGCCTCTTGTTCAAACTCTTGGACATTTATTGCGGGAATGGAATAATGGCGATTCTCATGGAATTCCACAAGGATTTTGGGCCTCTGATTACTTGGGCAACGTTTATCTACATCAAGTAGATGTATCTATGCTTATTTGTACTGTCTATTTTCACTAAAGTCTTGTAAGTCTTTATTACGAATATCTTTCCATGGGAATGGTCCCAATGGAAAGGAACTGTCATGGAGCGGCGATTTGAGATACGAAAACGCGAAA
>Ga0315279_10002028_pt1 | contig 31657 bp, 25 predicted proteins | sample YL17G06_20_MG_FD_203694 | JGI IMG/M metagenome (GOLD analysis project Ga0315279, IMG submission 203694) | Sediment microbial communities from Yellowstone Lake, YNP, Wyoming, USA - YL17G06_20 | ecosystem: Environmental > Aquatic > Freshwater > Lake > Sediment | place: USA: Wyoming | collected...
GCTGCAGCCTCGCTCGGATTGCCGCTCTATCGCTACATCGGCGGCGTCTACGCTCACGTGCTGCCCGTCCCGATGATGAACATCCTCAACGGCGGCGCACACACCGCCTGGCAGTCCACCGACGCGCAAGAGTTCATGGTCATGCCACTCGGCGCGCCGACCTTCGCCGAAGGTCTGCGCTGGGGCGCGGAAATCTATCACGCCCTCAAATCCGTGCTAAAGGAAAAAGGGTACGTCACCCTGGTCGGCGACGAGGGCGGCTACGCTCCGGCGCTCAAGGCCAACAACGAAGCCGTGGAAGTCATCCTGGAAGCCATCGCTAAGGCCGGTTTCAAGGCCGGGCGCGGCGAACAGGTGGCCATCGCCCTCGATCCGGCCGCCTCCGAGCTGTACGACGAAGAGACTAAAACCTACAATCTGCGCAAAGAGGGCAGGAAACTGACCGGTCCGCAGATGGTCGAATTCTGGGCCAGGTGGGTCAAGGATTACCCCATCGTCTCCATCGAAGACGGCCTGGCGCAGGATGATTGGGACTCCTGGGTTTTGCTGACCAAGGAACTGGGCGACAGAATTCAGATCGTGGGTGACGACCTGCTCGTCACCAACCCGACCCGTGTCCGGCGTGCCATTCAAGAGGTCGCCGCCAACGCCCTGCTGGTGAAACCCAACCAGATCGGCACGCTGACCGAGACCATCGAAGCGGTCGAGACCTGTCAGCGCGCCGGTTGGAGGGCGGTCACGTCCCACCGCTCGGGCGAGACCGAGGACAGCACCATCGCCGACCTAGCCGTAGCCCTCAACATGGGCCAGATCAAGACCGGCGCACCGGCCCGCTCCGACCGAGTGGCTAAATACAACCAGTTGTTGCGCATCGAAGCTGAGCTGGCCGAGACGGCCCACTACGCCGGTTGGGACGCTCTGAAGCGCTAGATGACGGTAGTGGCGACTTCCCTGGCCTAGCCCGCCAGGGCAGGCAGTCGCTCTCAAAGAACAGATGACGGTTTATTGAGAATCGCCGTGATACACACCCATACCTGGTGGCGCGGCGTAAGTCGGATTGCCAATCCGCCCTATGATCACTGTGGCTGTAGTGACGGCTTTAGCCGCGAACACGAACGGCTAAAGCCGTCACAACAGTTTTTTAAGGAAGCAGTTAGTTAAAACACTTGACAAAGTTAAAATTCATGCTATCATAATATCACTAAAACAAGTGAATTATCGCTGGATAGCTGGTTGTGAACCTCTATAACTCGTTAACTTCGTTTCAGAATGTAAAGAACGTTAACAAACATGCTGTCCTGGATTTAATTCGCTTTACACCAGGGGGCATATCCAGGGTCGAGATCGCCCGTCGGATAGCTCTGAGCCGGGCGGCTGTCACCACGATCGTCAATGATTTATTAACCAGCCAGATCGTTCGCGAAGCGGATAGCATCAGCGCCCGCACTGGACGCCCACCGATTGTGCTCGAGATCAATCCGATCTTCGGCCACGTAGCGGGCCTGGATTTTGGCGCAACCCACTTGAGCATCTTCCTCGCCGACCTATCTGCACGTATCCTGGACGAAACCGAGATCGAGCTCAACATCACGCGCGGACCCGTAACTTGTCTCGCAGAAGCTGACCGGCTGCTCCACGAAAGGCTGACGAAAGTCAACTTGAGCCTGCCAGATATTTTGGCAATCGGTGTAGGCGTGCCCGGCCCAATCGTTACAGAAGCCGGCATGGTCCTTTCACCTCCGATCATGCCCGGCTGGGATCAGTATCCGATCCGCGATGAGCTGGAGAAGCGCTGGGAACGCCCGGTTTCGCTCAACAACGATGCCGAACTGGGCGCGCTGGGCGAATGGGCCGCTGGGGCTGGACGAGGTGAGGGCAACCTGGCCTACATCAAGGTCGGGACGGGTATCGGCGCTGGCCTGCTTCTCGACGGACAGATCTACCGCGGCGTAACCGGTTCGGCAGGCGAGATCGGCCACCTGACCATGGATGAAAACGGCCCTGTCTGCACGTGCGGCAACCATGGGTGTCTGGAGGCGATCGCCGGCGGCCGCGCCATTGCACTCCAGGCGCAGGAGGCCGTCCGCAAAGGAAAGCGCACGCAAATGGCCGCCATCCAACCGGTAGAGAGCATCAGCGTACGTGAGGTGGCTGCCGCTGCTCGCCTGGGAGACCTGCTGGCGCAGCAAATCCTGGCGAAGGCCGGCACTCACATTGGGATCGCCATCGCGGGTTTGGTTAATTTATTCAATCCAGGTATGATTGTCATTGGCGGCGGCGTCGCCCGCACCGGCGACTTGCTGCTGGAACCGATGCGTCAGGCCGTGCAGAGGCGCAGTCTGGCAGCATCCACCCGCGTGGTGCGAATTACCACTGCGATGCTAGGAAGGCGCTCATCGGGTATGGGCGCAGTCATCCAAGCATTGACCATCGCATTGCACCAGGTTACCGACCGAAAGGAGGTGAGGTTTACCAAAGCGACTCATTCGAAGAGTCTGGACACACAGTAGACAACTTATTTACCAAAACTTTGAGGCATTGCGCAGAACGCAATTGCTTCCCCTTTTTTCAACCACTATCAAGGAGAAAGAGAAAAATGAAGAAACTTATGTTCCTGGTCAGCCTTGTGCTGATCGCTAGCTTTATGCTCACCGCCTGCGGGCCTACGCCTACCGCTGTCCCCGCCACGCAACCACCCGCCACGCAGCCGCCCGCCACGCAAGCCCCACCTCCCACCGTCGCCCCGACCGAAACCCCTACCCCAGTAGAAATTGCATACTGGGAGCAGGAAGGCGAAGATGTAGACGTCTTCATTGACCAGTTGATCTCGGAGTTCCAGGCCCAATTCCCCTACATCACGGTCACACGCACGCACTACGAGAACGAGGCCCTGCGTGATCAATTCCAGACCGCTTCTCTGGCAAGCGCTGCACCGGATGTTGTGCGCGTCCCGAACGACTTCGCTGGCCCCTTCAGCGTGCTGGACATCGTCGCTCCAATTGATCAACTGTTCGACCAGGCTTTCCTCGACCAGTTCTTCGCTGGCGCTCTCGGCCCGGCTGTTGTCGGTGGCACCCTGTGGGGCGTCCCGGATAACTACGGCAACCACCTCATGCTGATCTACAACAAGGCCCTGATTGCCACCCCGCCCGCCACCTTCGAGGACCTGATCACACAGGCACAGGCGCTGACCGCAGGCGATATCCAGGGCTTCGCTTACAACCTGAACGAGCCCTTCTGGGGCGCTGGCTTCTACGGCGCCTTCGGAGGCTGGCCGCTGGATGAGGCCGACAAGCCTCAGTTCAACAACCAGGCCTTCATTGACTACCTGACCTTCGTTGGCAGCCTCAAGACCGATGGCGTGGTTCCGCAGGAATGCGATTACAACTGCGCCGACACCCTCATGAAAGAGGGTAAGGCCGCTATGATCATCAACGGTGACTGGTCGCTGGGTGACTACACCACAGCCCTCGGCGCTAACCTGGGTGTCGCCCCGGTCCCGCCGATCAACGGCAAACCATACACCGAAATGACCGCTGGCAAGTACTTCATGGTCTCCAAGGCTGTCCTCGACGATGCCAACAAGAAAGCCGCCGTCCAGGCCTTCATCACCTTCATGACCTCCGCCGACGTTCAGAAGCGCTGGCTCGATCAATTCAAGCGGCTGCCTTCGAACAAGGTCATCGCTCAGGATCCATCCATCGCCAGCGATCCGATCCTGGCTGGCTCGATGGCTGCCCTGGCCAACGGTCGCGGCATGCCCGCTGCCGCCACCATGCGCTGCGCATGGGATGCCTGGCGCCCGAATCTGGAAGGCGTCATGGCTGGCACGACCACACCGGCCGCTGCCGCCGCGGCTGCCCAGCAAGCTGCTGACGATTGCGTCGCTACCTTACAGTAAGTCGTTCAACCCATTAGAGGGGGAGCAATTGCTCCCCCTCTAATAATTACATGGGAGGTTCTCACGATGGAAGCCCAATCCCCTTTCCGCCGGTACTTACCCATCGTATTGTGGGCGGCTGCGTTTCTTGGCTTGTATTTTGTGCTCCAGGCCCTGATCGCTCCCTTTGTTGAAGGCATTTCGCTCAATCTGAAAATCGTCGTCGAAAGATTGAGCGGGGTTGGCAAGTTCTTGTTCGCTATCCTCGGCGGGTTGGTCCTGCTGGAAATCTATTTCTACCAGATATTCTTCCGCCAACCGCGCAACGTGGCGGCCAATATTATCACGCGCCTGTTACAAAGCCTCCTTGCGCTGGTCGTACTGATGGTTTTCGGTTACTTCCTTGAGCTAACCGACCTGGTTAGATATGGGGAAGGAGCGCTTGGAAAACTCTTCCGCGCACCCATCACCGCGATGGCGTCGCTGGATGGCTTCCTGGTCACAGCCAAGATCGCCACGAAAACCAATGCAACGATGGTGGGCCTTTTTACAGTTGTGCTTGCACTCCTGGTTATTTTTGGCATCATTCAGTGGTTGAGCATAAGCAGAAACAGCAGGCTGGGACTCGCATACCTGCTCATCATGCCCGCCTTCGTCGGTATTCTTTTTCTGATCATCTACCCCTTCCTGTTCGAGATTCGCCTGGCCTTCTCGAATGCTTCCCTGGGCACGCAAGCCACCAAGAATGCCTCTTACGGTTTGATTTATGGATGGGAAAACATAAAGACGCTATTTACAGGCAACGTCGCCAAAGATGCAAAATTCTTCGATGTATTTTGGCGGACGATCCTGTGGACCGTGATCAACGTTACCTTTCACGTTTCGGGCGGCATGGGATTGGCGTTACTGCTACATCGCCCGATGAAGCTGCAAGGCTTCTACCGCACCTTGCTGGTCTTCCCATGGGCAATTCCAACCACCATTGCGGCCATGGCGCTGCGCAACGAGTTCGACAACCGTTATGGATTATTCAACATCTTGCTCAACGACCTGAACACTTGGCTTACAAACGTCAGCCACGGCACAGCAAGCATCATTGGCATAGGTAATGCATTCGCATGGTTGGCCGCGCATGTGGGCCCAGTCAGTTGGAAACAGGATCCGTTTTGGGCTTTTATTTCGATCCTGATCTCTAACATCTGGTTGGGCATTCCCTTCATGATGGTCATCATCCTCGGTGGCCTGCAAAGCATCTCGCAGGAATACTACGAAGCCGCCGAAATTGACGGTGCCAGTAAGATCCAACAGTTCCGCTTCATTACGCTGCCGCTTATCCGCCCTGTGCTGACCCCAGCCATTGTATTAGGCGTGGTTTGGACGTTCAATAAATTCGATGTCATCTACCTGATCACGCAAGGAGGCCCGCAGGAAAAGACGGATATTTTGGTCTCCTCGATGTATAAAGCTGCCTTCCAGTTCTACAGGTATGGCTTTACAGCCATGTTCGCCTTAGTGATCTTTGTCTTCCTGCTGGGATTTACGCTGATGTTCTTGCGCATGACCGGCGGCCTCAAGTCTGCGACCGATTAAAGTGAGGGATGAGCCATGACTACTCTAACGAATGCCACTAAAGCTTCCTCTGCCAATCCTGTCTCGCGTGCCTTTCACTGGTTCTTCAATCGCGCTCATGGAGATAGCCCCTTCAAGACGATCCTCGTCCACCTCGTGTTGATCATCGCCTGCATCATTGCGATCTACCCTGTGTTGCGCGTGATAACGATCTCCCTGCGCCCCAACGATACATTGTTGACCACCAGTTTGCGGATAATTCCTGAAAACGCAACACTCAACAACTACAAAGAAGTCCTTTTCGGCGATGCGGCCAAACACCGCAAATCGGATTTCTTCCTATGGCTCTGGAACTCGATTTCAGTTGTAGCGATAACCTCTGTCATGAGCGTTATTCTCGCAGCCGTCAGCGCCTACGCATTTTCCCGCTTTAAATTCCCAGGACGCGCAACAGGCCTGGTGTTCCTGCTTACCACGCAGATGATCCCAGCGGGTATGTTACTCTTGCCACTGTTCATCATGCTGGCAAGATTGAAAATGATCAATACCTCGTTGGGCCTGATCATCGCCTACGCGGTCACTTCCGTACCGTTAACCATCTGGATCCTCAAAGGGTACTACGATACCATCCCGGTTGATCTGGAAGAGGCCGCCCTGATTGACGGCGCTTCTCGCGTTAAAGTGTTTACAGCGATCATCTTACCTCTCTCCACGCCAGCCCTGGCGATTGCCTTCTTGTTCAGCTTTATGGGCGGCTGGAGCGAGTACCTGGTGGCACGCGTTGTTCTACAGAAGAATGAAATCTTTACCTGGCCGCTGGGTATCTTCACCTACGCACAGCAATTTACGGTCTCATGGGGGCAATTCTCCGCAGCCTCGGTTTTGATCGCCATACCGGTGATGATCCTCTTCTTGTACTCCTCCAAGTGGCTGATCTCCGGCCTAACGCTTGGCAGCGTCAAAGGATGACGATTATGTTTTCAACGACAAAACTGATCAATCTACTCCTCAGCCTGGTTCTCGTTCCCTCCATGCTGCTGGCTGCCTGCGGAGGGACTCCAACGCTTGCGCCTACGCCCGCGCCGACAGCTACCCCGGCTCCCACGCAGCCGCCAACTTCGACCCCCGCAACGGACATTCTGTATCTAAACCTCGTCTGGCACCAGCACCAGCCGCTGTACTACAAAGATACCGATGGCATTTACACACGCCCCTGGGTGCGTGTCCACGCAACTAAGGATTATTACGATATGGCGGCAACGGTAGCGAAATACCCGAATGTGCACGTCACATTCAATTTGACACCCGTGCTTCTGCGCCAGCTCGACGACTTTGTCCAGAATGGCGCGAAAGACAAATACTGGGTACTGGCCGAAAAGTCCGCCGCAGAGCTTACCCCCGAGGATAAGGATTTCATCCTGCGCCGCTTCTTCGACGCCAACTGGGATCACGTCATCAAAGTACATCCTGGTTACAAAGCCTTGCTCGATAAACGCGGCGGCACGACCGATGAAGAAATTGCCGCTGCTGTCGGAAATTTCAGCGAACAGATTTTCCGCGATTTACAGATCTGGTTCAATCTGGCCTGGTTCGATCCCGATGAGCTTGCCAAAGAACCGCTCTTGACCCTGGTGAACAAGGATCACGGCTTCAGTGAGGAGGACAAGGCAATCATATTCGAGCAGGTGCGTAGCGTTATGGCAAAGGTTATCCCGATCCATAAGGAATTACAGGATTCGGGACAGATCGAGGTCATCACCACGCCTTACGCCCATCCCATCCTGCCGCTAATCTACGACACCAACCTGGCGCTGGTCGGCAACCCCGGCGCTGAAATGCCCGACCGGTTCTCTTACCCAAACGATGCCATTGCGCAACTGAATAAAAGCGTCGAGATTTATGAAGAACATTACGGAATGGCGCCGCGCGGCTTGTGGCCTGGCGAAGGGGCCGTTGCGGAAGAAATCGTCCCGCTGGTAGCCAAGGCCGGCTATCAATGGATGGCGACCGGTGAGCCGGTGCTGGCCCAATCTCTTGGCATTGGCAGCTTCACCCGCGATGCCCAGGAAACCGTCCAGGAGGCCGATGAACTCTACCGGCCCTACTACGTCCAAGGCGCATCCGGCGGACAGGTGGCCGTCTTCTTCCGCGACTGGACGCTTTCGGACAAGATCGGCTTTACTTATTCCCAAACGCCCGGCGAGGTGGCAGCCAAGGATCTGATGCAGCGCCTGGAAAATATCCGCGCCCGCCTCAAGGAGCAGGGCGCTGAAGGGCCACACATCGTCAGTATCATCCTGGATGGCGAGAATGCCTGGGAAAACTATCCCAACGATGGCAAGGAATTCCTGAACGCCCTCTACCAGCAGCTCTCCGAAAGCACAACCATCAAGACCATCACGCCCTCCGAGTATCTCAAGTTGTTCCCTGAGCAGCGCACGCTGGATAAACTCTTCCCTGGAGCCTGGTTCAGCGCCAACTACGATACTTGGATTGGTGAGCCGGAAGAAAAGCTGGCCTGGAATTACCTGGGGCAGGTACGCTCTGATTTAGCAAGATATGACATCGGCAAAAGCCTCAGCGCCAGCCCCGAAGCCATTGCCCAGGCCGAAGATTACATGTACCTGGCCGAGGGTTCGGACTGGTTCTGGTGGTACGGCAGCGACCAGGATTCGGGTCAGGATGATTACTTCGACACCGGTTTCCGCGCCTTACTGTCGAAAGTCTACGAATCACTTGGCGAAGCGGTGCCGTCATTCGTCAACGTGCCGATCATTCCAAAGAAGCCTGCTACCGCTGACCGTAACGTGAACGGACTCTCCTCACCAACCATTGATGGCATAAACGCAGGCAGCGAGTGGAATAATGCCGCCCTCTTCACCAGCGGCGCGCAGGCGGGGAACAGCCTGGCATACACCTTCGACGCCAGGAACCTGTACCTGCGCGTGAACTTTAACCAACCCCCTGCCCAGGGAACACGCCTCGGCTTCTACCTGACCGTTCCCGGCGCGGCGAACGCTTATCCCTTCACCCTCACCGCCGAGGGCGCGACCCCCGTTTTGCTCGGCATCGCCGCCACGCACCTGTTCGAGTGGGGCGAGGACGAATTCAAAGCCTACACGGCCGGAATAAATGGATGGACTGGCGGAACGACCGCTGGCCAGGCTGTTCTCGGCGCAGACACGTTCGAGGCTGCCATCCCATGGAATGCGCTGGGCGAATTGCAGGCCGGCGATGATCTTCGCCTGATCGCCGCCATAATGCCTGGAGGAGAGCTCCTACCCCTGCAAGGCCCCGCCCAGATCGTCCTGCCCGACCTGGGGACATCTACCACCATTCTGGAAATTTCCGACCCAAGCGGTGACGACCACGGGCCCGGGGCTTATACTTATCCGACCGATGGCGTGTTCAAGGCGCAGGGCTTCGACTTGAAAACCTTCACCGTCGCCTACGACGAGAAGAACATGGTTTTCAAGTTCACGTTCAATGGGCCGATACCTAATCCGTGGGGATCGCCCAACAACCTTGCCATCCAGACATTGGATGTCTACGTGGACAAAGATCCCGGCAGCGGTACGGGTGCTCGCTTGTTCCTGCCAGGCCGCAATGCAGCCCTGGCGCAAGGTTACGGCTGGGAATACGCCATCTGGGCCGAGGGCTGGACGCCGCAGATCATCGCGCCGGATGCCGCCACGCTCGAACCCAAGCAGGTAATCGGCGTTGACTTCAAGATCATCGTTGACCCGGCTTCCAGCACGGTAACACTGCGCGTGCCGCGCACCGTCTTCGGCGACGGCGACCCGACCCACTGGGCGTACGCGGCTGCTGTGCTCAGCCAGGATGGCTACCCGTCAACCGGCGTCTGGCGTGTGCGTGATGTCAACGCCTCCAGCGAACAGTGGCGTTTCGGCGGCGGCCCCAACGATACCAACCATACCCGCATCATTGACCTGGCCTGGCCCGAGGGCAGATCGCCTACGCAAGAAGAGATGCTCTCCAGCTATACGAGCAGCAACGCGGCCTCAGGTCAACTTACCACGGATGACTTCCCGCAGATCCAGATGCTCGTAGCGAAATAGCATCCACTCTAACAGGGCGCGGCCTCTATCGCGCCTTGTTCAGTGTCATTGCCTGCACCGTGCGCACCTGTGCCTGCGACACTGGCGCAGGCAGGCACGCGTGCGAGGAGCGTTCTTCCCTGCCCTTGCGGGCTGCATCGTCCCGATGTCCTTGCGGGAGGCAAGGGAGCGACGCCTGCCCTGAGCCTGCCGAAGGGAAGCAATCTCCCGGTTAAATAATCCACCTTAGCGCGGCAACCGCCGCGCTAAAAATTGCCTGAACGAGGTAACCATGACAATTACCACACCCGAATGGGTCAAAGACGCTTTTTTTTACCAGATCTTCCCCGATCGTTTCGCCAAAAGCGAACGTGTTCCCAAGAGAGGGTTAAAGCTCGAATCTTGGGATTCCGCTCCAACGGTTTATGGCTTCAAGGGAGGCGACCTGCTGGGCGTCGCAGAACATCTCGACTACCTGCAAGAGCTGGGCGTCACGGCCATCTACTTCAACCCGATCTTCGCCTCTGCCTCCAATCACCGTTACCATACTTACGACTATTACAACGTTGACCCCCTCCTGGGCGGCAATGCTGCGCTGCGCGAGTTGTTGGATTCAGCTCACGCGCGCGGTATCCGCGTGGTGCTGGATGGCGTCTTCAACCATGCCAGCCGCGGCTTCTGGCAGTTCCAGCACACACTTGAAAACGGCGCCGCTTCCCCCTATGTGGACTGGTTCTACTTCGACCCCGACCGGCTGGCTGGCAGGAAACACTTCAGCGCATACCCCACGCTGGAGGAAGAAAATGCCTTGGTGAGCATGGGCAGCCTGAAAGCCATCGGCTACCAGGCTTGGTGGGACTTGCCCGCCCTGCCGAAGTTCAACACCAACGCTCCCGCCGTGCGCGAATTCATCTTCGATGTCGCTGAGCACTGGATCGAATTCGGCATTGATGGCTGGAGGCTTGATGTGCCCTCCGAGATCAACGACGACGCCTTCTGGCAGGAATTTCGCCGCCGCGTCAAGGCGATCAACCCGGAAGCTTATATTGTGGGCGAAATCTGGGAAGAATCTCAACGCTGGCTGCGCGGCGACCAGTTCGACGCGGTGATGAACTATCTAGTCACAATCGCCTCGCTGGGCTTCTTCACCGGCGGACATCTGGATCAGCAAGAGACGAACCGCGCTGGCGGTTATCGTAATAAAGTCTACTCATTGGATGCAACCGAATTTGCAAGGCGCATTGACCATAACCTGGGCCTGTACGACCCGGCCATTACACAAGCCCAGCTCAACCTGCTCGACAGCCACGATACGCCTCGCTTCTTGACCAGCGCCAGCGGCGACGTGGAATCGCTCAAGCTGGCAATGCTCTTTATGTTCACCTATCCCGGCGCCCCCTGCATCTACTATGGCGATGAGATCGGCATGGACGGACGCCACGACCCGGAGTGCCGCAAGAGCTTCCCTTGGGACAAGTCGAGGTGGAATGGCGATTTGTTAAACTATACAAAGAAGTGCATTTCTTTGCGTGAGAAACATCCCGCCCTGCGGCGCGGCAGTTTCCATCGGCTGTACGCAAATGATGGGGTCTATGTTTTTGGTCGTAAAATGAATGACGAGAAGCTGGTCATCGCCCTCAACGCCGCCGAGCAAGCCCGCACGGTTGACGTTTCCGTGGAGGCGCTCGGCCTCCCGAACGGGCCGTTGGCTGCAATCTTTGGCGAGGCGAGGGCGAAAGCTCAAGGAGGCAAGATAGTCGGCCTCAACCTGGCGCCTCGCAGCGCGGTGGTGCTGGAAGGGAAAAAGTAGATTCATGCGAAAGTCCTTTCGAGTTTCTGTAGTGGCGACTTTAGTCGCTCCTTCCCAGGAAAGCACCGATACAATTTGTTATTAGAGGAGCGTTCTTCGAGTCATGCAAGAGGTTTGGTTATGAAATATGCAAGGCAGTTTCTAGGGTCTCAGCCAGGGAGATTCATCCCCTGGCGCACAATCGGGCTTTTGCTCGCCCTGGCGCTGATCTTTGTCGTGGTTAGCTGCATCGCTGCCCCTACCCAAACGTCCACTCCATCGTCCTCACCCTCACCATCTCCCACACCTGAAACCACTTTGTACAATGGCACGGACAGCTACCCGTGGTGGAACGATACGGTGTTCTACGAGATCTTCGTCCGCTCCTTTTACGACAGCAACGGCGACGGGATTGGGGACTTCAACGGCCTGACCGCAAAACTGGATTACCTGAACGATGGCGACCCGGATACGACCACCGACCTGGGTGTCACCGGCCTCTGGTTGATGCCGATCTTTCCCTCCCCCTCATATCACGGCTACGATGTGACCGATTACTTCGCGGTCAATCCGCATTACGGGACAATGGAAGACTTCAAGCAACTGCTGGATGAAGCGCACAATCGTGGCATCCGCGTCATCATTGACCTGGTGCTGAATCACACCTCCGACCAGCATCCCTGGTTCCAGCAGGCCAAGCTCGGCCCCAACTCTCCGTACCGCGACTGGTACATCTGGTCCGAAACCGATCCGGGATACAGCGGGCCGTGGGGCGAACGCGTCTGGCACTCCTCCCCCACCGGCTACTATTATGGCATCTTCGAAAGCTTCATGCCCGACCTGAACTACACCAACCCGGAAGTCACCCAGCAGATGGACGAGGTGGTTCGTTTTTGGCTGCAAGACGTGGGCGTGGATGGCTTCCGCCTGGACGCGGCCAAGCACCTGATCGAAGACGGCGCCCGTCAGGAGAACAGCGACGCCACGCACGAATGGTACAAGAACTTCCACCCGGCCTACAAGGCAGTCAACCCGCAGGCAATGACGGTCGGCGAGCTATTCGGCGACGATCTGTCCACCCTGGCCTCGTACACGCAGGGAGACCAGCTCGATCTGGCGTTCAACTTCGAGCTGGCCTATGGCTTCCTCAACTCGGCGATCTATGGAGAAGCAAGCCCCACAGCCAATCCGCTCAAGTATAGTGACAAGCTCCTGCCGCCCCTGCAATATGCCACATTCCTGACCAATCACGATCAGAACCGAGTTTTTTTCCATTTAGTTGGAAATGTAAACCAGGCCAAAGTCGCCGCCTCGCTGTTGTTGACCTCACCGGGCGTCCCATTTATCTACTACGGCGAAGAGATCGGCATGGAAGGCACGAAACCAGATGAGGATATCCGCCGTCCAATGCAGTGGGACGCAACCCAGAACGCCGGCTTCACCAGCGGGACGCCCTGGCGGACGCCCGACTCGGATTACCAGACCTTCAACGTCGCTGCCGAGACGAATGACCCCGCCTCGTTATTGGCACATTATCGCAGCCTGATCCAGTTGCGCAGCGAACACCCCGCCCTGCGCGTCGGGAACCTCAACCTGGTCAGCGCGGACGACCCGGCCGTTTTCGCCAGCCTGCGCATCAGCCAGGACGAGGCCATCCTGATCGTCATCAACCTGGGAACAACGCCGCTGACGAATTACAGCCTGAAATTGAAGAATAGCTCATTTGCGGCCGGCCATAACCTTGCCCTGCCGCTCATGGGAGGCGTCTCTGCTACCAACCTGGAAGTAAACGCCAACGGCGGCTTTGCAAATTATATGCCTGCTGATCTCCCGGCTTATTGTACACTAATTTTGCAGCTACAATCCGTCTCTGCCCAATAGCGTAGACCGTACAATCCTCCCGGAGACTGCCAGTCTCCGGGAGGTTTACTATCTTGTATAATTACCTCATGGACAAAAAAGACATTTCCCGTTATCTCTCCAACTGGCAAAAGGAAATTGACGGCGCTGCGCTTTACTACGCGCTGGCTGAAGCTGAAACGCAAACGCAGCTGGCCGAAGTCTATCGCCGCCTGGCAGGCAGCGAAGAAAAACATGCCCGTGTCTGGGAAAAAAGGCTCGAGGACGCTGGCGCGAAGATCCCGCCGCGCAGACCCTCCTGGCGCGCCCGCACCATGCGCTTCCTGGCAAAGCGCTTTGGCCCCTCCTTTGTGCTCCCCACCGTCGCCAACCACGAAAAAACCGACAGCCGCGCCTACGACGGCCAACCGGAGGCCGAGACCGGTGCGCTCTCCGGCGACGAAAAATCCCATGCCCGCATGTTGTCCCTGGTCACCGGCGGGAAGGGCGGAGTCTCCGGCGGGGTCGTCGCTCAGATGGAAGGCCGTCACCGCGCCAGCGGAGGCAACGCCCTGCGCGCCGCTGTCCTGGGCGCGAACGATGGATTAGTGTCTATCTTGAGTCTCGTCATGGGCGTGGCCGGAGCCAATCTCCCCAGTCACGATGTGCTCATCGCTGGCATTGCCGGTCTGCTGGCCGGGGCCGGTTCGATGGCGCTGGGCGAGTGGCTTTCGGTGCAGAGTTCACGCGAGCTTTATGAACACCAGATCAAGATCGAAGCCGAAGAGATCGAACATGCCCCACAGGAAGAGCAGGAAGAACTAGCGCTCATCTACCAGTCCAAGGGCCTGCCAGAGAACCAGGCGCGCGAAATGGCCGCCCACATGATGGCCGACCGCGACAGCATCCTGGATACCCTCTCGCGCGAGGAATTGGGCATTGACCCCGAAGAATTGGGCGGTTCAGCTTACGAGGCCGCTTTTACCTCGTTCTTCCTTTTTTCCCTGGGCGCAATCTTCCCCATTCTGCCATACGTTTTCTTGAGCGGGATCACAGCCGTCTTCGTCAGCCTGGGCGTCAGCGCCATTGGCCTCTTCCTGGTCGGCGCGGCCATCACACTGATGACCGGTAAAAACGTGTGGTATTCCGGTTTCCGGCAGGTCACCATCGGTCTGGTTGCTGCCGGGCTGGTTTACGGCGTTGGCAAATTGATTGGGATTTCGGTAGCAGGCTGAATCGATTTCAGATTTCGGATTGCAGAATTTCCCCGTCTGCCCACTTGACCACACGACTATCCGACTACGAGACTATCCGACTACATGACTACACCATACTGGGTCCAAGACGCAATCTTCTACGAGATCTTCCCCGACCGCTTTGCCAACGGCGACCCGGGCAACGATCCGCCCAACGTGCAGCCGTGGGGAAGTCCGCCAACCATCCATGGCTTCCAGGGCGGCGACCTGCGCGGCATCCTGCGGCGCTTCGACTACCTGCTGGAATTGGGCATCACCGCCCTCTACCTGACACCGATTTTCCAGGCCTCGTCCACACACCGTTACAATACAACCGATTACTTCAAGATTGACCCGAAACTGGGCAACCTGGACGATTTCCGCGCCCTGCTGGATACCGCCCACCGCAACAACGTGCGCGTCATCCTGGATGGCGTCTTCAATCACTGCGGACGCGGCTTCTTCGCCTTTTCCGACCTGCTCGAAAACGGCGAGAATTCACCTTACAAAGATTGGTTCCACATCCAACGATTTCCGCTGGATGCCTATACGCCAGGTGAGGCGGAGAATTACCTGGCCTGGTGGAAGTTCAAGAATCTGCCCAAGTTCAATACGATGAACCCCCAGGTACGCCAGTACATTTTCGACGTGGCGCGCTATTGGATCGAACAGGGCGCGGACGGCTGGCGGCTGGATGTACCCAACGAGATTGACGACGACGCCTTCTGGGAGGAATTCCGCCACGTGGTTAAATCCGCCAACCGGGACGCCTACCTGGTCGGCGAAATCTGGACGCCTGATCCACGCTGGGCAAACGACAGACACTTCGACGGCCTGATGAACTACCCGCTGCGCGACGCCCTCTTACGCCTGCTTTACGCTGGCACACTGGACATGCCACACTTCGTCGAAAAGGCCGAGGGGCTGCTGAAGAGCTATACGCGCGAGAACGTTTACGCCATGTACGTGCCGCTCGGCTCGCACGATACCGAGCGCCTGTTCACCAAAGTGGAGCGCAGCACCGAAAAGGCCAAACTGGCTTTCCTGTTCCAGTTCGCCTACCCGGGCGCGCCGGCAATCTATTACGGCGACGAGATCGGCCTGGAAGGCGAGAAAGACCCCGACTCCCGGCGCGCATTCCCATGGGATCAAAGTAGCTGGAACATGGAGTTGTACCAGTGGGTCAAGGCGCTGATCGCCCTACGCAAACGATATCCGAGCCTGCGCCGGGGCGACTTCCAACGCCTGCTCATGGACGACACCAATGGGCATTACGTTTTTTCACGCACGCTGGGTGAAGAGAAGATCGTGGTAGCGATGAATGCTGCCTCTCACCAACAAACGGTGGAAATCCCGATAACCCAACTCAAGTGGGCAAACGGGCGCGTCGTCCACAACCTGATGGATAATACCAGGCACACAATCTCCGGTGGGAAACTCAGCCTCTCCCTGCCGCCGTGGAGCGGAGCATGGATCGGCTGAACTGGCTCCACACCGCCTTTACCAGCGCGGGTAAGATCTCCCCTGCCCTGCCGTGAAAGGCAAAATCGGCCTTCATGGTCAGCCGAGTCGGCTCCAAATTGATCTCCACCACTACCGCGCCGCGATTTCTTGCCGCGTAGGCCAGCGCCGCGGCCGGTTGCACCAGCCCCGAAGTCCCAATCGAAAAGAAAATGTCGCACGTCCGCGCCGCTTCCACAGCGGCTTCCAACTCACTTCTCGGTAACGGTTCTCCAAACCAGACCACATCCGGGCGTAAATATCCGCCGCATTGCGGACAGCGCGGCACCCCCTCGCTGGTCTCTTCCCAGGTTTCCACCACTCCACAGCCCTCGAAGCATCTGACGCGCCCCAGGTTGCCGTGCAATTCGACAATCTTCGGCAAGACCCTAAAGGTATCGGAGACCTTTAGGGTCTGAGCTGCCCTCTGGTGCAAGCCATCCACGTTCTGCGTAATCAACGTAAATTGCGTGGTGCGGCGCGCCATCTCGGCCAGGGCGTAATGCGCCTGGTTAGGCTGGACTTCAGCCACGCGTGCCCGGCGCATCACATACCAGTCCCAGACCAGCTTGGGATTCTTTCGGAAGGCTTCCGGCGTAGCTAGATCTTCGGGCTTGTATTCCTCCCAGAGACCAGTCTGCGCATCTCGGAAGGTGCGTAACCCTGATTCCTGCGAGATGCCCGCGCCGGTCAACGCCGCAATGTGCTTGGAAGTACGCAGGGTGCGAATAAGTTCAGAGGGAATTTCCATGGTTCTCTTCCTGTCCCATTCCGTCCCCCCATTTCTGGTTATGAAATGGGGGGACCACAGGGGGGCAATCCACCTCGTCCCCCTATTTCCGGTTTTGAACTGGGGGGACTACAGGGGGGCAGTCCACCTCTCCCCCCATTTCTGGTTTTTGAAATGGGGGGACCATAGGTGGGCAGTCCACCTCGTCCCCTCATTTCTGGTTTCGAAATGGGGGGACCATAGGGGGGCAGTCCACTGCCTCCCCCCTCCCGCTGACTCTCCCCCGCGCGCCCTAGCCGATGTGGCGTTCGCGTAGCACCCCTGTGGGGCATAACCAGGTGGCGGGAGTGTCGAGCGATATACCCAGGTAAAAACCTCTAAAATATTGCGTAACACTTTATCCAGTTACGCTTCCTAGTCCTAACGATGATCGGTATCTATCAAATAAGAACCTCGTTAGTGTCTCGGCAAACTCTGGATTGGCGTCCACCTGCTTATAGAACTTGAAATGGGTGTCGATCATCTCTTGGAGAAGGTCTTCCAACACCTGGCGGAATGTGAGCATGGCATTCTCGGGGGCATTGACACGGATGGTCTGTTCCAAGCGTTCGTCTTGGGCAAGCTGCTCTTCGAGCTGGCGGATGACCAAGCGGTCGTCGTCGGCGAAATCGGTGCCGAAACGTTGGTTGAGTTCATTGATGATGTGCGAGAGGGCTTCCAGGTCACTGGCAAATGCTCCCGCCGTGAGGGGATTTTCAGGCTTGATTTCCCCTTTGCCCCGGTCGAGTTTGATCTTGCCTTCGCTGGTCTTTTCCAACCGGTAGGACTCGAGGTCAATCGCCTGCTGGATCTCAAGCGGCAGGCGTTCGCGTTCGACCGGCAGCCAGCGTAGGAGTAGACAGGCATAGACAAAGAGTTTCTCTAGGTCGGGGTCCACGAAAGTGACTACCTGGGCCAGGAATGAGTACAGGCGGGTGTAATCGCTCAGGACGGCGCGGAATTCAGACTGGTCCTCTTTGGCGATTTCCTTGTAGCGGTCTGCGGCCGGCTGGAGGGCGGCGAAGAGTCTGTCCTGTGTGCCCTTGGGATTGAAATAAACCTGGGCAAACATGTCCACTTCTTCCTGTGTGAAGAGATGGAAACCATCAATCCTGGTCTGCAAGTCGTAGAGCAAATTGGGATCGGTGGACTCGGTCAGGATGGTGCGCTCGTAGTACGGCTCGAAGGAGCGCTGGATGTTTTCTGCTGCGTTGGCAAAGTCCAGGACGAAGGTCTCGGTTTTATGTGGGGGGTGGGTACGGTTCAGGCGAGAGAGCGTCTGGACAGCGTGCAGGCCTTTGAGTTTTTTATCCACGTACATGGTGTGGAGTAGGGGCATGTCATAGCCGGTCTGGAACTTCTCGGCCACAACCAGTAGGCGGTACTGCTTCTGCGTGAAAGTGCTGGCGGTTTGTTTCTCGGGAAAGCCGTTCATGCCGGTTTCAGTGTACTCGATGCCTCCATCCTTGACCGTGCCGGAGAATGCGACCAGCGCTTTGAAGGGGTAGTTATGCTCCGCAAGATAGGCGTCAATGGCCTGTTTGTAACGGACTGCGTGCAGTCGCGAGCGGGTGACCACCATGGCCTTAGCCTGCCCGCCGATGCGGCCCTGGACCTGGCTGTTGAAGTGCTCGACGATGACTTCCACCTTCTTGCTGATGGTGTGTTCGTGCATATCCACAAAGGACAACAGCAGGCGGGTGGCCTTCTGCCGGTCATAGTTGGGGTCATCCTTGATCTTCTTCAGCAGGTTTCAGTAGGCCTGGTAGGTGGTGTAGTTCTCCAGCACATCCAGGATGAAGTGCTCGTCAATGGCCTGTTTCATCGAGTACAGGCTGAAGGGTTCAAACCCGACCCCCTTGACCGGTGTGCCGAAGAGTTCGAGCGTCTTGGCTTTGGGAGTGGCGGTGAAGGCAAAGTAACTGACGTGCGGCAGGTGGCCGCGGCGCTTGATATCAGCGATGATGCGTTCCTGCAGGTCGTCCTGCTCCTCGCCTTCGGCGTCCATACGCTCGGCTTCTTCAAGACTGCCGGCTGCTAGGACGGTGTTCAGGTGGCGTGCCGCCTCGCCGGACTGCGAGGAATGCGCCTCGTCAATGATGACGGCGAAACGCTTGCCCGGCAGGGACTGCACCTTCTCGGAGATGACCGGGAACTTCTGCAGGGTGGTTACAACGATGTTCTTGCCTTCTTCGAGCGCCTTTTTGAGTTGCTGGGAGTTCTCGGTGATGGTTTCGACCGTGCCGAGCGTTTGCTCGAAACTGCGTACGGTGTTTTGTAATTGCCGGTCGAGAACGCGCCGGTCGGTGACGACAACCACCGAGTCGAAGACGCGCTCGTCTTTCACGTTGTGTAAGACCGACAACTGGTGCGCCAGCCAGGCAATGGAGTTGCTTTTTCCACTCCCGGCGGAATGCTGGATCAAGTAACGCTGACCCGGCCCCCGGTCCCGGGCGTGGCGGATGAGGCGGCGGACCGAATCGAGCTGGTGGTAGCGCGGAAAGATGAGTTTCCATTCCCCGGTCTTGCGCCCTTCATCGTCCTCTTCCTCGAATTCGTGGATAAAGTATTGGAGCAGGTTCAGCAGGCTGTCGCGCGCCCAGAGTTGCTCCCAGAGATAGGCGGTGGAGAAGCCTCTCCAGGAGGGCGGGTTGCCGGCGCCTAGGTTGTGACCGCGATTTAAGGGCATGAAGCCGGTGACATTGCCCTGCAGGCAGGTGGTGTAGTAGACCAGGTCGGGGTCAACGGCAAAGTGCGCCAGGCAGTGCCGGAAGGCGAAGAGCGGCTCGCGCGGGTCACGTGCGGTGCGGTACTGGGTGATGGCGTTCTGGACTGTCTGGCCGGTGAGCGGATCCTTGAGTTCTGCAGTGAAGAGCGGCAGGCCGTTGAGAAAGATGACCAGGTCAAGGCTGTTCTCGTTGTGCTGGCTGTATTTGAGTTGCCGGACGAGGGTGAAAATGTTAGCCTGGTAGAGTTTCTGGATTTCGGGGTTGAGGCCGCTAGCAGGCGGGAAGTAGGCCAGTTTGAATTTGCAGCCCAGGTCCTTGACGCCCTTGCGCAGGACGTGCAGCGTGCCGTAGCGGTTGACCTGTTTGCTGAGATGCTCGAGGAAATGCTGGCGGGCGTCGCCGGAGACGCTCTTCTTGAGTTTCTCCCACTCTTTGGGTTGGGTGATGTAGAGGAAGTCGAAGAAGTCTTGCGGGATCAGGCACAGTGACTTGTCGTAGTCGGTTGGCAGGCGCTTGCGGAAGCCGCCGGGCACATATTCTCCATCCGCCGTGGCAGCTTCACGGACGGCGGCTTCGCCCTGGATGGGCGAATCCGGCCCGCCGGCCAATAGGAGGCTCTCGATGGTTTCTTCGAAGTTCTTTTCGGAGATGTTGGGCATGGGTTATTTCACCACCGTGGACATAAAGGAGCACAAAGGGGATCAGGTTGATCCTGCCAGCGCCCGTTCGAGCAGGTCGCTCACTTTCAGTTCTTTGGCCCACTTTCGCAAATAGTCGATGTCGAGCGCGCCGGCTCTGGTTTTCAGGACGCCCAGAACGTCCCGCCACTGCCTTTCCGAGACTTCGCCGCCCATGCGATACCATTCCAGTTTGGAGAGGATGATGTCTTCGGGGCTGGTGACGTAAACGCTTTGTTCAGGGTCGGTTGTAATCACTGCCATTCTGCGCCGTTCCAGTTGCATTTGATCGAACGCGCGTGATTTTCGGATGAATATATCCACCTTGAAGGCGGTTTCGTAATGGATGAGATTGAAACTGCTTTGATGTTCGATGGCGTCCCGCATCATTTCGTCATCGGCGAAGAAATCTTTTGAAAGCGCCGCGACCAACGGCTGGATGTGTTCGAGGCGCATATCTGCCACAAGATCCACATCCAATGTGGAACGCATGACGCCATGCACGGAACTGGCGAGCGAGCCGCCCACCGCGTAGGGAATGCCGAGCCGTTCAAGCGTTTTTGTCACGAGCAGGGTCGCGTGGGTCGAGTCACCTTGCATGGTCATAAACCTTTCGCGCCAATTCTGCGCCGAGCATGAGTTCTGCCAACATGCGCTGGATTTGTTGCGGGGTTGCGTTGGGGTGCCGCTGTTTGATGCCGCTCATCGCCAGTGTTTTGACGGTCTCATTCAGCCCATCCACCATGGCAATTTTTTTCCACGCGGGCATGCGCCGAATGAATTCGATTTGCATTCGTTCCATTTTTGGGTGGGTATCGGAAGATAGAACGCTCATATGTCTAGTATAGCATTGTCTCTCGCAACCCCACAATGGGCGTGGGGCTTAGGCGCAAAGGACGCAAAGTTTTTTAATTTTTCTTGGCGACTTTGCGTCCTGGCGTGAAAAAGATTTTTACACTTTTATCTTTCCCGTCACCGCGGACGAGATCAGCGCCGACCGGTACTCCCGCAGCCGTTCGATGGCAGTTTCGATTTTGGCGATAAGTTGAAAGATTTTTCCATTTTCACGATCAATCAAATTGGTGATAGCAGTTTGTTCTTCAATGGGCGGAACAAAAATCAAAATCTCTTTGAGATGAGACGCTTTGATGCCAATAGCCGTTGAACCAGTGGCGCGACTCCACAATTCTCCTTGTCCAGCGGACGATGCAAGGAAATATTTGAGATAATCGTTGGTGATCCGGGTTTTGTCTGCCTTCAGCAAGATAATTCGTTGTGCAAGAGCAATATGTGTGTCAGTGATTTGCGCTGTCTCGCCGAGTGGGGCTTCTGTCGTAACGAGGACATCACCAGTTTCAGGAAAACCACGTACCATCCATTCAGAATAAAGTTCACTCGGTATGTATTCCTGAGATAACTCCCATTCAATTTTGCCGTTTTTGATATTGCGTGCAGTAATCAAGGGAATGCCATCTTCAACCTTTTGCGGTGTATGGCCGCGATAATCAACAAATTTATTAACGACGCGACGTAGATGGACAATCTCCCAATGATTCGGTACCTGACCGAACCATGCCACGCCCGAATCCTTCATCTTCACATTGGGATTCAGTCCCTTCGTCACGGCTTGACTGATGAGGGCAGCGCGCTGTTCGGCCAATAGTTCGAGCAGGCGCTGTTTCTTGGTAATGAGAGTGTCAATTTTGGCAGTCTGGCGGTCGAGGAAGGCGACGACCGTCTGCTGCTCGGGGAGGGGAGGATAAGGTAAAGCAATATTACCCATTTTCGCTTGAGTCAACTTATCGCGAGTAGAGCCATCAATGTAATTTTGATAATCCACTATATTAAGCGCATAAGCCAAGAATTCTCCATTAATCTTCCTCGGCCTTAACACATGGGCGTGATTGTTTACCCAAATTTTTCCTGAGACGAAAAAAGCAACTTGTTTTGACTTATCGTAAAATGGCGCACCATCTTCGCCCAGAAGCACCAAGCTTTCATCAAACAACCATTTATCTATATAATCAACAATCGAATTCGCACCCCAATACGGGTATTCCCCTTTCATAAAGGATCGTTCTTCAGCGTTCAATGGGATTCTCTTGCCATCTAAGCACTCGCTTAAATGCTTTACTCGCTTGACTTCCCAGTGCGCGGGAATTTGTCCGAGCCAGGGGAGGCCGGAGTCGCGGGTGGAGGGGTAGGGGGCAAGGCGGGGCATTGTTATTCTTGCAGGATGGTGTCGAGTAGGGATGGATTCCAGATTATTTTGGCAAGTTTGACATAGAGCTCTTGCCGCTCCTCCATGTCTTTGATTTTGAAATGTTCATATGCTTTGAATGGAAGATCGCTTTGGGAAATGAAGTTTATGAAATTCGGGTTCCGTTCATAGCATTTTGCGCAAAGCGATTTCGCTAATAAATTTTCTTTTACATAGTGCGGAAGTTTTTCTTCATAGCTCAGTGCTCCATAACTTTGGTTGATGCCTCGCGGCAAAAGGATCAGTCCGCCAAACTGGTTCCGTTGCCGTTTGAAGTCCTCTTCTGATTTGTTTTTGAACTCATCTTTGTGATATTCAAATTTATCTGCCCATATGTGCTCCACTTCGAAGCGCTTGGCGCGTTTCTGTTCACTGCGGTTAATGTATGATGCAAAGTTCGAATCCATGCCAGACTCTTGTTCAACAAAATTCGTTAGCCTGGAAAGCAAATAATGGACCTGCCTTTTATTTGTCCCATGCAAATGAAAGTCGCGGATTGCATTAAAAGATTCGGACATATTAGAGAGTTCATTCTTCAGTGTTTGTATTAAAGCAGGAAGTTCGAGGTCCCTGATGCTTTTTAGCAGATTGAACATTGTATAAACAACGGATGAGTAACTCAGGGTTCTGTAATTCACCATCCTACGAGCGATATAAATATCAAGGAACAAGGATACAACGCGGATTTTCCGCATAGCGGTCTCTTCATCATCGGTGAGACGAACGGGCGCGAGCGTCAATATGTATTGAAGCGTGAAATTGTTGTAAGCGTTGTAATACAGGTGCTCAAACTGATGATCAAATTGAGAAGAATATTCGCGCATCTTGATGTAATAGCGCGTGTATTTCTCGAAATTGAATTTAATGAAATTCTGGAAGGCAGATGTGTCTTTCAATCCTAGAGTTTCGTCATTATCCTTTACCCAGCGATGAAATGTAGAACCGATTTTTTCAAAATCCTGGTTTGTCGATCCGCGCTTACGCTCACGTATTGACTCAGCATACTTGGCGCGCAGCCAAGTTTTACAGGCTTCGATTTCTTCGTTTTTGACATCGAGGTTTTTACTTAATTGCACTAGTTCCAAAATCCGTTTTTTCCACAGACCATTAGCTACTTCTTTTTGTTTGTCATCAGAAATATTCGAGAGTAAATACCCCTTGAGCATGTCTGTTGGGTTTAGGTTCAACCCGCGGTCATTCATTGTCTCAAAGATGATGTAAGCATCCTCGTCTGAGTAGGCAACGATTTCAACCAAGTCCACATTGTACAAAATCCAATCAGTGAACATTAGAAGCGCATGTTCTTTTTCCAGTTCGTCGGGGAAAAGTGTCTCAATATCGTGATAGCGAGCAACGATATTTTGAACAGACTCTGATTGATTTACTGGGTCAAACGGCTGATTATTGTAGAGAGAATCCATGACGCCCAGGCGGTCATCTACCTGAATGTTGAACGATCTTTTACCGCGCACTTCTGCAAAAATGTAATCTTCCAGTTTTGCGGGTTTAGTTATTCGTTTTTCCTCTTGAAGGTTCTGGAGGTAAATCAGCATCAAGGTGAGTGTGGTCAGGCGCTGCTGCCCATCCACCACAAACATGTCGCCATTTTTATGACTCAAGATAATCGGACCAAGAAAATAGTGCCCGTATTGTTCGCCATCCTTTTCACGATCGTGGCTCTCATCATAATAGTTGAAAAATTTTTCAGTAAGATCGTTCATTAATTCTTCAACATGTTTCGTTTGCCAGCGGTATTCACGCTGATAATAATCAATTTGGTATTTTTTCTCTTTAAGCAATTCGCTCACGCTGCGAGCATTTGCATCTGTACGGATAATATCAGCCATTATTCTGCGACCTCCTTGAGCATATCCATGATTTCTTTCTCCAGCGTCTTGATGTCACCTTCTATCTCTTCCAACGGGCGCGGCGATTGGTATTCATAGAAGTAGCGGTTGAAGTTGATTTCATATCCCACGCGCCCCACTTCGCCGTCTTTCGGGTCGCGCAGGGCATTGTTGATCCAGGCATCCGGCACATGCAGCTTCACTTCGCGCTCGAAGAAGGCGGTGATGTCTTCCTTCAACGGCACGTTTTCCGTATCACGCAGCTCGGTGTCAGGTTCCGTGTTGCCATCTTTGTCGCGGCAAATGGCAGCGGTCTCATCACGCTCGGAGAGAGCAGAAAGGATGGCTTTGCGAATGGGTGCGGCAATGGTCAAGCCGGCTTTTTTCAGGGCTGTGTCCAGCGCTTTCTTGAATGTAGGGCGATCTGTGAATAAGGTATCGGGCAGGGTCTTCAACGCGGCCAGGAGGACTTCCTGCTGCTGGCGGCCGAGTGCAATTTCCTTTACCTGTACAGCCGCATCTTTCTTTTTTGACTGCGCCAGGTCAGCGAAAGCGATCTGCTCCTGCAGATGCGCAATCCGTTCCTCGCTGGCCTGGAAATTCAAACGCAAAGGTCTTTCCACAGTGATCTTGCGGTAGCCAAAATCGGTATTGGAAAAAATCTTTGAATACTCGCCTTCTTTGAATTGCAGATACAACTTCGTGATTTGGTTCAAATCATCAGCAGACATCTCGCGGCGTTTATCTCCCAAACTCTTGCGCATGGGTTTCCAGAACGAAGTGGCGTCAATCAACTGCACGAAGCCTTTGCGTTCCTTCGTCTTGTGATTGCTCAAAATCCAAATGTAGGTGGCAATGCCCGTGTTGTAAAACAACTGCTCAGGAAGGGCGACGATGGTTTCAAGCCAGTCATTTTCCAAAATCCAACGGCGGATTTCCGACTCGCCCGACCCCGCGTCACCGGCGAAGAGCGGCGAGCCGTTCATGACGATCGCCACGCGTCCGCCCCCGTCTTCGGACTTTGCCATGTGACTGAGCATGTGCTGTAAGAAAAGCAGTTGCCCGTCGCTGATGCGCGGTAGGCCGGCCGAGAAACGTCCGCCTGGCTTGCTGGCCTCGGTCGCCACGGCTTCCTGATCCTTCTTCCATTCCTTGCCGTATGGCGGATTCGCCAGTTGATATTCAAACTGCTCGCCCACATGCGCGTCATGTGAGAGCGTACTGCCAAAGGCGATATTCTCGGCGTCTTTGCCGTCCGCACTTTTCATATACAAGTCCGATTTGCAGACCGCGAAGGTTTCGGGATTCACTTCCTGCCCGTATAAGAAAATCTGCAAAGCGGGATTGATCTCCAGCGCCTGTTCTTTCGCGATGGTCAACATGCCGCCCGTTCCGCAGGCAGGGTCGGAGAATTTCACCACGCGCTGTTTGACCTTCAGGATGTCATTCTCGACCGCGAATAATAACATCACCATCAAATTGACCACTTCACGCGGCGTGAAGTGCTCGCCGGGGTTCTCGTCCAGCGCCTCGTTGAAGCGTCGGATGAGTTCCTCGAATATGGTGCCCATCGCGTGGTTGTCCACCACGTCTGGGTGCAAGTCAAGGTTCTTGAAGCGTTCTAGTACCAGAAAGAGCAAACCGGCCTCATCCAATTTCGCGATGGTGTTCCGGAAGTCAAAGCGCTCGATGACTTCACGCATGTTCTCGCTGAAGCCGTTGATATAGGCCTTGAGATTATCCGCCAGATGATGGGGATCCTCAAGCAGGCGTTCGAAGGTGAATGGGGAGGTATTGTAGAAAACCCAGCCAGAAGCCCGCCGCAGGATCGGGTCTGTATTGGCCAGTTCCCCCTTGTAGCGGGCGTGCTGCTTGAGCACTTCCTGCTTGGTCGGCTCCAGCACGCAGTCAATCCGTCGCAGCACCGTCAGCGGCAGGATGACATCTGCGTACTTGCTGCGCTTGAAATCGTCGCGGATCAGGTCCGCGACCGACCAGAGGAAGTTGGCTTTTTCAGTAAAGTTGTTGTTCATGGGTATTGATTAAATGCGATTTTGCAGCATCAGAATATTAGCACATATATCCAATTTTGACGACAGTATCGGGTTTGTTAGTCAGCACTGTCCAGGAGCTAGTCAGTATCTTTTTATCATCCTCAGGCATGCTATTTGTAGAGCATCTTCTCCCCCATCATGTAGAGGATCATCTCTTCGGCCGTGCCCTTGTCGCTCTCCCCCTTCTTTCTGTAATAGAATCCTTGCATTATAGAATATTTGTGCTATAATTAATGACGGTTCCATCAACCTCCGGCTTCTCATGCTAATCTTCACAAGATAATGGCTATACGACAATCCTTTCCCTCTTTCATCTCCCTTCTCCAAGAAGGGGATTCGTTCCTCCTTCGTTTTCCGTTTAATAAATAATAAATAATGCACCTCACCGACGAACAATGGCTTCGGGTCCAACCCCTTCTTCCTCCACCCCCACCGGCTGGCCGGCGCGGTCGCCCTTCTATTGACCAACGCCAAATCCTAAACGGCATCCTCTGGAAATTGGCTGCCCGCTGCTCCTGGCGGAAAATCCCAGCCTCCTATCCCTCCTCTCAGGTTTGCTACCTCCACTACCGTCGCTGGATGCAGGCTGGGCATTTGAAAAAAGTCATTTCTGCACTCATGAAAGATGTGGAAACGCGCGGCCAATTCAATGTTAAGAAAGCGGTTTTAACCGGAATAGTGAAATTTGAAAAAAAGGAAGATTGTGTCGTAATCTACGTTCTTTCTCGATTTTCATCTGCGTGGCAGGTTCAGACGACCTTGCCCTATTATCAATCTGTCGCCTGCCATTTGGAAAGAAAAGTGGGCATCAGGAATTTCCAGCCTGATCCTCTCGAAGGATTATTCCAGCAGAAATGATCCTCTTTGTTGTACAATAACGCTATGTCCACTCTCATACACCCTCGCTCTCTCAAAACCGTATCAGTCGTCCTCCTGTTGGCGCTGCTGGCCTTCAACGCCTGCACCCGGTCTGCACCGGAACCGCCCGTGGTCCTGCCCACGCTCACAGCCACGGCGCTGCCTGTCTTCCTACCTGTAGCAACAGGGATGGCTACACTCACACCCATTTCCACAACCATCCCCAGCCCAACCCCGTACATTCCTTTCCACGCCACAGCGATGGTTGACAACCTGAACCTGCGCACCAACCCGGGCTACCTCTTCCCCGCCCTGCTCATGATGCAGAAAGATACCTCCCTGCTCGTGCTTGGCCAGTCCCCTGGCGGCGAATGGATCTTCGTCCAGATGCCCTCCAATGAAAAAGGCTGGGTCTTTGCGAAACTGCTGGTTTCCGACCACCCCCTGGATCTCATCCCCTTCATCCAGCCGGAGAACATACAACTCGTCAAAGGCCACGTGGTGGATTTATATAACCAGCCCGTCACCGGCGTCCAATTTGCCATCACCCAGGGCCAGGGGACAAATGCACCCCGCAACGACGCCATGACCGACGCCAACGGCGATTTCTATGCTTTCATGCCCCTCACCGCGTCCGGGGAATGGTACGTCAGCTATGTCGCCATCGCCTGCACCAGCAATCTGATGGATGTAAACTGTAACTATAAGAGTGGTGTTGCCACTCAGCCAGACCCCATTGGGATCTCCATCACGCTCCCCCTGACCTCAACGCTGGAATTTCCCTGGAAATAAAATGTAGGGCAGGTTTCTAACCGTTCGGCTGAGCTCACGGCGAAGCCTGCCATCCGATGTGGTGGGTAAAATACCCGCCTACAATTACAGAGTACTGCGTAAATATCTGAACCAAAATCCTGTAATTTTCGAGCCATTCGATACAGGCAAGTTCATAGATTTATGCAAGAAGCAGTAAAGTGTAGAAAATATGGACGCTGAGAAACAAAGGAAAATCGAGGCCTTGCTTGCGCGACCCATCCTGGCTCACCTGGCGACCGCCTCCCCCTCCGGTCAGCCGCACGTGGTGCCGGTCTGGTTCTTGCGGGAGCAGGGCGCGGCCTGGATCAGTTCCTATCAATCCACGCGCAAGGTCAAGGACCTGGAACTCAACCCCAGGTGCGCCCTCGTCGTGGATCTGCCCAAAGCCAGGGATGGCATCACTGCTGTGTTGTTGGAGGGCCAAGTAGAGCTTCTCGCGGGAAGCAAGCCCGAGGTCCGCCTCCGCATCGAACGTCTCTATCTCAAATATCTCGGCGCAAAGGGAATCCTGAAGGCAGAGCCGCAGGAATGGTTGAATTCACCCGAGAACTTGCTCATCAAATTGTCGCCCAAGAAGATCGTTTCCTGGTGAAGATCATTCCAGGTGTAGAATAGCGTAAGGGTCAAACCACTCATTTTCGAGGAGAGAAAACCATGTCTACAACTGTATCGAGCGAACAAACCATCCACGCCTCACCCGCGCAGGTTTATTACGCATTCACTCACGCCATTGCCCTGCACGAATGGCTGTGCGACTTCGCCACAGTCGCCCCTCGTCCCGGCGGGCGCATGTACCTGTGGTGGCACGGCGACTTTTACTCCGCCGGTGAGTACGTCTCGCTGGAAGAGAACAAATCGGTCGTCTTCAAATGGTTCGGGCGCGGTGACCTGGTTCCGACCGAAGTCGCCATCAGACTCAAGGAAAAAGACGGCAACACGCGAGTAATGTTGTCCCACACTGTCCCAGATGGCGAGGAGTGGAAAGAGCGCGCCAAAGGCTTCAAGGCGGAATGGGATTCCATGCTCCCCAACCTGGCCTCCGTCCTCGAAACCGGCCTCGACCGGCGCACCTTCGACCGCCCGATGCTGGGCATCAACATCAACGATTTCAGCCCAGAGATCGCCAGGGCTTTGGGCGTGCCGGTGACACAGGGAATGCGCATTGACAGTCCGCTCGAAGAGATGGGCGCATATAAAGCCGGCCTGCGCAAGGACGACGTGCTGGTGCAATTCAACGGCAAGCCCATCACTAACGATTACGGCAGCCTGGTACCGGCTCTGCAAGGCACGAAAGGCGGCGATAAGGTCGAGGTGGTTTTCTATCGCGGCCCGGAGAAGAAGACGGTCACCATGGAGTTGACCAAACGCCCGGTCCCGGATATTCCCTGGGAGCCTGCAGAACTGGCGCGGCAGGTGCGCGCCAAATACGACGAGTCGCTGGCTGCGCTGGAGGGGTGTTTTCAAGGTGTGACCGAAGCTGAAGCGGACCGTGAGCCTGCTGCCGGTGAATGGAGCGCCAAAGAGACCCTGGCCCATCTCATCCAGACCGAACGCAACTGGATCGCCAACCTGGACGATGTGGTCGGCGGCTACGAACGCCTGTCTGACGACTGGGGCGGCAACCTCGCCGCCCACATCAAAGCCACCGTGCTGGCGTACAAGAACGCGCAAGGCATGTTAGATGAATTGAAGCGCCTGGCCGATGAAACAGTCGCCTTCCTGGCCGCCCTGCCACCGGAGTTCTCTGCCCGAAAATGCAGCTACTACCTGGCTGCCTGGCAGATTCTCCAGGCCCAGTCGCACACGTTCTCGCACGTCGAGCAGATCAAGTCTGCCATCGCCGCGGCGCGCAAGAAATGACTATGCAAGGGCGACCCTTATCTTCTTACACCCAGGCCTTACTCAACCAGACGGGTCGCCCCTACCCCAAACATGCCCAGCCTTCGAAGCCGCATCTTTCGCCTTTACCTGAAGCGTTTCAAAGGACGCCTCTTCATTGGTGAGTCGTTCCAGGAACAGCGCGTAAAGATCAACGAATTCACCCGCCGGAATATCCGCCTCCCTGCTAATGTCTCGGTTCATGCCGTGACGGCCGGGGGCGTCCCGGCGGAATGGATCGAGCCGCTTGGAGCCGATGCCGGCCGCGTCATCCTCTACCTGCATGGCGGCGGATATGTGATCTGCTCGCCAGATACCCATCGTGGACTGGCCGCCCGTCTTGCCAGGGCTAGCGCGGCGCGGCTGCTCCTGATCGATTATCGCCTGGCGCCAGAGTACCCCTTTCCGGCCGCTTTGGATGACGCCCTGTCAGCCTATCGCTGGCTGCTAAAAGAGGGATTCTCAGCCTCGAGGATCGTCATCGGCGGTGATTCGGCCGGCGGCGGGCTGACGCTGGCGACTTCAGCCTGCTTGCGCGATTCGGGCGAACCCCTGCCTGCCGCGCTGTTCTGCATTTCCCCGTGGACAGATCTGACCTTCTCCGGCGAATCCATGCGCACGCGCGCAGACGCAGACCCGCTGCTCAGTCCGCATAGCGGTCATCTCGTGAAAGACTACGCCGGTGAGAATGATTCCGCCAACCCATTAATTTCACCCTTGTTCGCTGACCTGCGCGGATTCCCGCCCACATTCATCCACGTCGGGAATGACGAAATCCTTTTGAGCGATTCAACCCGTTTGAAAGAAAGGATGCAGGCCGCAGGTGTGGACGTAACGCTCGAAATCTGGGCAGGCATGTGGCACGTTTTTCCTGTCTTCGTGCCGTTCATCCCAGAGGCGCAGAAAGCCATTGACCAAATCGCCGCCCACATCAAGGCGCACACCCCATAGCGCGGCTTCCAGCCGCAATCAAAGGCTTACCGCGAAGGAGCGAAGGACGCGAAGTTTTATAAGCCTTCGCGAAGTTAATCCCCCTTCGTGCTCTTCGTTTCTTCGCGGTTCCAAACGATCCTCGGATAACAAACACAAACACCAACACTGGTACCACATCCAACATGGACAATAACTTGAAACAAGGAGCAGAAAATGACCGCTTACGTCATCGTAGATATCGAGGTTACCGATCCCGCCGGTTACGAGGCATACAAGAAGCTTGCCCCCGCGGCCGTGAAGCTCTTCGGCGGGAAATATCTCGCCCGCGGCGGCCCGAATGAAACCCTCGAAGGCGATTGGCGCGCCAACCGTCTGGTAATCCTGGAATTTCCCACTGTAGCGCAGGCAAAAACCTGGCTCAACTCGCCAGAGTACGCCCCCGCACGCGCGCTGCGGCACAAGTATGCCAGGACGAACATGGTCGTGGTGGAGGGCGCGTGAATAAAGCCTATCCCGGTGGCGCAGACGAATACCATCGCTGGCTGCCGGTCATCGCCACGGCACGCTTGAGCGAGAATATCCCGAAAGTGGAGGGTTGGCTTGTAAAGCAGGTGCGGCGAAGACTGCGAGAGAGTTGATAGGCGTGATATAATGATTGCAGAGTTTTTAATCTTGCGCCGCCCATAAGCCTTTTCACCCCCCAAACAGCAGTTGAAAATATAGTTATGCGGCTAGGTCTCGAGTACTTCGTCGTTCTAAAGTTGTATCAGTCGTGGAAAAACATCATCAATTACGCAATCTATCGCGTCAATAAGGAGTTTAGCAAAATGAGTGTTCTCTCTCCAACTAAGCTTCGGCGCACACCAAGGAAGGTAGGTATTCTATGTGAAACGTGAACACACCTTTCAAACCAACATCACATCTTACTAACATATGTCTAAGAGCGAGAGGAGGATATTGCACATGTCG
>Ga0315279_10002029_pt1 | contig 31654 bp, 23 predicted proteins | sample YL17G06_20_MG_FD_203694 | JGI IMG/M metagenome (GOLD analysis project Ga0315279, IMG submission 203694) | Sediment microbial communities from Yellowstone Lake, YNP, Wyoming, USA - YL17G06_20 | ecosystem: Environmental > Aquatic > Freshwater > Lake > Sediment | place: USA: Wyoming | collected...
TGATACATAGCACTTTATACGATTAATATTGAGTTTTTAACTAATGATATGGATTCACTCATAATTTTTCCCTTGACTTTCATGAGAGAATCTACACCATGTCACAATGGCATTTTTTAACGATTACCTTACAGTGCAAAGGTAAATAAATATGAATAGTCGAATTTGCTTTATATCTGTTCTTATAGCATTACTACTATCTGAAACCTTGCCATGTTTTGCTAATACTTGGGCTTTGTTAGTAGGAATTGAAGATTATAAAGATAAACGTATCAGTGATCTTAAATATACTGTAAGTGATGTAAATAACTTCTATAACACTCTTATTGATCTTGGTGTATGCAATACCCCTAAAGATAATATATATTTGATGACAAGTAATACAGATAATATTGAAGGAAATGATTACCCCAAAGCCACAAATGTTGTCTTGCGCCTTAAGAATCTTGTAGATCGTATCCAACCAGAAGACACTTTTATTTTCTATTTTTCTGGACACGGTATGGTTAGTGAAAAACAACAATATCTTTTAACAATAGACTCCGACCCTCGTGATACTGAAACATTAACTATGTCTGCAATTCCAATTGAAAGAATAAATAGATTGCTTTCAAAAATTAGAGCTCGGTAAATAGTAATGATTCTAGACGTTTGCAGAAATGATCCGGAAAAAGGGAAGGGAGATCGTGACAATAAATTAACAGATGAGTTGGTAAAGGGATTTAAATTAAATCACGATCAGCAGGAAGGCGGATTACCAACGAATATTGCTACTTTCTATGCTTGTGCCATTGATGAACGAGCTTATGAATGGGATGAGATGAAAAGTGGGGTATTTAGTTATTTCCTAATAGAAGGACTTAAAGGGGGGGCGGCTGATTCTAGTGATAAAATTACAATGCAAGGATTAGGAAAATATATTACGAGTAAAGTAGGAGAATGGTCAAATAAAAATATGCTGAAACAGCATCCATGGTTAGAAACGGAAGGTTCTGACATAATTCTGGCAAATTTGATGCGGAATTTTGGAAGGCTTGATATAAATGTAGAGCCAAAAGGTTCTCAGATTTTTGTTAATAATAAGAACAGCGGTCAAACACCCATAAAATTAGAACTCCCTGAAGGAGAGTATAAAATAGAAATACGCAGCTATGGATATAAATCGCTATTATGTGACAACTTTAATATATTTAATGGTAAAGCATATACAATTTCTGATTCGCTTGAGCAAATGAAAGGTTCCTTGCAGATTACATCACAACCTTCAGATGTAAATATCTCTATTGGAAAAAAGGACTATGGAACTAATCCGGGATTGATTCCGTTGCCAACAGGAAATTATGATGTGACGTTATCCAAATTAGGATACTATGATGATACGAAAAAAATTAATATAGAATGGAATAAGACCACAGAATTAAATGTAAATTTGAAACCTAAAAAAACTACATTGTGCGTTGAAGTTGATCCTCCGGAAGGTTTTATCTCTATAAAAGGTATTGCTGAAGATTGTAAGAAAATCAATTTATCTGAGGCTACTCCGGGAGACTATACAATAATTGCGCATCTTCAAGACTTTGAGACGAAGACAATTAATTTAACCCTAAACCCCGGAGATGAAAAACACGAACGAATAACACTTGAGCGTGTTAAAGTAAAACTGCAAATAGATTCAAATCCTCAAGGAGCAAGTGTGAAATTAGATGGTTTTGAGCATGGAATAACACCTCTTACACTTGAAGGTGTTCCAACTGGAGAGCATAATTTAATTCTTGTTTTGAAAAATTATGAATCAATCTCCAAAAATGTAACTGTTAATTCAGTTCCACAAACCTTGACATTTCAGTTTCTTCGATCAAAGGGAACCATAATAATAAAATCTACACCGAGTGGCGCCGCAGTAGATTTTGTTGATAATGCACAGAAACGTATCTCTTGGCAAGAACTTACTCCCACTTTAGTAAAAATAGACAATGGTGAATATACACTTGAATTACGCAAACTAAATTATCAGACAACTTCAAAAAAAATCACGATCAATGAGGGTACAAATCCCGAAATAATGGTCACATTACAAGAAAATAATAATTCTTCTCTTGTAATAGAAGATGCATCTTTGGGAACTCCTACTGATAACCTAAAGGCTACAAATTCTGACAAAGTTATAACAGTGAATAAACTTAACACTCTATCGTTCTTGCCATATCTTAAAAGTTTGGAACATAATAATATTAGTTGTGGAAGTATACGTTTGTTATCCCCTTCGGATGCTAACATTTATCTTGATGAAAAACCTATTGCAAATTTAGGAATTGATGATTCAGTTATACTACAATCCGAAGCTAAAGATTTTATGACATTCCATAATCTGTTTCCGGGAACACATACCATATTGGTAACTAAAAAGAATTACAATAGTGCTTTAAACCATGTTATGGTTAAGCCGGGATTATCAACTGACTTAGATGTTAAATTGCATAATAGATGGTATTTCCAATTTAATGTCTTCGTGTGGGTATCTGTGGTTACTATTGCCGCTGTAAGTTTATACTATTTTGTCTATTAGATTAATGGGCTTGAGGTAATGATGATTTCAGTAAGAAAGATCATTAAGATTTTTTTTATAATTCAAATGATAAATATTGCTGTTTCTCTATCTGAAGCAGAAGAACCATCAATTCCTATAAGTCTTAAAAAGCTTGGTATGGGAGGAACATCCGTAGCGATAATTGATGATCGGGAATCGTTTTTCTCGAATCCGGCTATTCTGAGTTGGGTGAAATATCCTATACTTTTATCATTCGATACAAAAATTGGTCTTAACGTTGACTCTATCCAATTCTGGAGGAAGCTAGGTAATTATTATGATGAGGTTCCTCGAAATAGGTTGACAAAGGAACAAGTTAATAATCTTAATAAAATATGTCCCTTATATGAAATAGCCGGACCATTGAATATTGCTTATATAAGGCGATATATCTGTTTAGGATTATTTGAAGCGACCAACGTTTCGTTTGATACATTATATAATACCACAGATGTTAAATCTTCAGTTAGAATGGATGCTTATAACAATAATTTTGGGATGCTGGCTTTTGCTTATGATATGAAACTACCACCTCAACTAAGCCAACTGTCTGCTGGTATTGCCATTAAGTATGCCGTTAGAACAATGGTAGATCAACAAGATATTAGTGATATACAAGATATTAGTGATATATCAAATAACGGCATAATCGCTGATATTAGCAGAGGTTTTGAATTAGATATCGGCACATTATATAAAATTTATGATTTATGTAATGTTGGGTTAGTTATAAGAGATTTACTTAGCACACCTTTTATTTGGAATTTGCGACTTAATAACGAAGGAATAGATAAATTAAGTTCTCCAAACAAAACGAAAATTAAACCTCATGCTATTTTGGGAGTATCTTTTACTCCGATCTGGGAAGTTCCTAATTTGTTGACTGAACCGGTATTTTCTTTTGAGTTGGATGGTTTTCATCCAAGAATCGGTGTAGAATCTAGGCTATATCGCTCAATGTGGTTAAGGACTGGTTTAAGCAATGATGGTTTTGCTCTAGGTTTTGGCTATAAAAGAGGAATTATGAAATTTGATTATGCTTTAGTTTCTAAACCACAGGGTAAGAATTCTCGTGGTTTTGGAAGTATGGGACATTTTCTTGGTGTTTCACTCTATCTGTGATTCTTCCAATAGATGAGGTAGTTTTTTATGAAATTTCGCTTATTTGAGTTTTATATAACTATCTTTGTTTTATTTGTAATTCATGTTTGCGGATGCTCTATGAACCTTTTAGATTGTGCTAAAGTTTATGAGAGTAAGGGAGAATATAATTTAGCCGTTAAATATTATAACAGGGTCATAGAATCAAGAGCTAACGAAATGGACAAAGCAATTGCTAATATGCAAATTGCAAATTTATATGCTAAGACAGGCGAACTCAGTATTGCAGAAAGATATTTTCGGAAGGCAATGCCAACGATTTCAAAATTACAAGAAGGTCTAACTTATAAACATTTATCCAAAACAGATATTCAATATTGTAAAGGTTTGGATGCTCTTGAAGAAAAAAACTATCTAAACTCTATCAAGATATTTGAAGATATGTTACTAACTAATAACATACCAAATATCCATTACTATTTGTCTATAGCTTATAGTAAACAGGCAAATAGATATGGTTATGATTTAAATAAAGTTGTTCTGCCAGATGGATATGTAGTTTCTTTATCGCCGGAATTTGCTGAAAGTTCTAATCTCATTAATCAAGGTTGTGAAATTGCTAAACAAAAACTTCGTGCCATCGAGGAGGCAAAAGGAAAATTTTATCTTGCAATTATTCGTACCCCAGATAACATATCACCGCGGAACAACTATGAAAAAGCCTTAGTTGAGATAAAAACCGCAAAATATATAGAAGCAATAGATTTATTTCGACAGCGGGAACAAACTATTGATGTTGCTTATTATTTAAGTTTTGCTTGCCAAAATATTTCAGCAAAACACGAAAAAACGGCAATTGAATGGTTAGAAAAAGAAAAAAAAGCAGAAGAAAAGAAACTAAAAGAAATACAAATCCTGTTTTCCCAGGACGACAAAGCATTAAAAAATGAAATTGAAAATAAAACAAAAATGCTTACATTATATGAGGACGCTTTGAAAAGTATAAAAGAAGAATCTAGTTTAAATCCTTAGAGTTCCTATTGTTCAAGTAAATCTTAAATTGCATGCTAAATTTACATAATGTTATGTATTATTTACACGACTTATGATAATTCATTTTACATTCCAAGATTTTATCTTTTGCATAATAGCCTATTCTGAAAGTTAGACTACAATTTCTCCGCTATTTCCTTACCAGTTGCAGTCAAAAACACCTTTTCAACCAACTTAATTCGGTATTGCTCATCTTTTTCTTTGAGTCTATCACCAAAATTAACGAGGCAATCTGCGTCATATACTATTCTAAAGTTAATCGTGGCAACTCTACCGAGCGAATGATGGTTCCCAATGATCTCACAAACCTCGTCTATGAAAGCCTTTAGTAGATCATACTTTTCCAGAATTCTACGGGCAATTGGTGGACCTTCTACTTCCTGATAATGCCCCGCACTGCTACCATACTTCCTCTCTGATTCAGGTATGCCAATATCATGAAGTATAGCCGATGCAATAACCACGTCTTCGTTCCCGTCCTCGCCCTTCAGAATTTCTTCAGCAAATCGGGTAACTTCAACAGCGTGAGATAGTAGATGAAAGGATTTAGAAGATTGAAAAATTATAAAAAATCCTCCTTGACAGATAAATGAACATATAGTATAATAACTGAACAGTCAGTTATTGACTGAACAGTCAGTAAGTTTGATAAAGGAGGCTATAAGGTGCAAGAATTGTCCAGACGTGAACGTGAAAAACTAAGCAGGCGCAACGAAATTCTTCAGGCGGCAAGAAAAGTCTTTGCCAGCAAGGATTATGCTTCCGCCACTTTGGATGACGTTGCAACTGTCGCTGAGTTATCGAAAGGTACGATCTATCTATATTTCCAAAACAAAGCCGACCTTTTCCTTTCAACATTTGAGATGGGTATGGAACAGGTTGCCTCTATAGTTATGGATGCTATCTCAGATAACAAGGACGATCCAATATCCGGAATTAAGGATATGATCCAGCGTGAATTACTTTTCTTTGAAGAAAATATTGATCTTTTTAAAATAGTGGCTTCTGAAAGCGCACATTTCGAGCTACAATCAGAAATAGGAAGAAACTGTGATTTCAAAAAGCGAATGATGAAAGAGATTTCACAGAGCATAAAAGTTTTAGCAGATTATATTCAGAATGGAATTGATATGGGTTTATTTAAGAAAGTAAATCCAAAAGATGCGGCTTCTGCATTGTTATCAATAATGCGTGGATTCTCTTTCGATTGGGTTATGGGATTAGAAGAAGGCAGTCCGAGAGATAAAGCAGAAATTATAATAACAATTTTTTTAGATGGACTCCGACAAGAGGATTGTGTTACGAATTAACACAAAAAAATTCAATATCAATGGATTTTGAAATGGAGGTAGGGAATGGTTGTTCAGATTATTAACCGTTTAGCGGTTCTTTTCTTTATCACATTCCTGCTTGTAAACATTGCAGGAACCGTCATGGCTCAACAAAGCTCTCCGGCAATAACAATTGATGAAAGCATTGCGACAGCCTTGGCGAACAATCTTAGTGTGAAATCTGCGGAAGAGAAGGTAAAAGTTGCAGAACAAAAAATAAATGAAGCTCGTGCTTCAATGATGCCTTCTGTTTCGGGCAGTGGTAGCTATACTTATATGGGAAAACTCCCGCAGATGCAATTTGATTTATCAAAATTATTAGGCGGAGCAACCCTAGGTGGAGGAACTTCACAGGGAGCGCCTCCAGCCAGTAGTAGCCTATCATTGGGTAATAAAGACACATATAACGCAGGAATCTCTGCCCAGCAACCTTTATTCACTTGGGGAAAAATACGCAATGCTTATTCACTGACAAAAATCAGCTATGAGGCTGAAAAACAGGGACTTGAAAGTGTAAAGCAACAAGTTATTTTTGATACAACGAAAGCTTTTTATGGGGTAATGTTGACTGAGCAATTAGTCAAGGTTACACAAATGGCGGTAGATCAGGTTCAAGCCCATACAAAAACTGCTCAAGACCTTGTTGATGCGGGAATGGCAACAAATTTCGACCTTCTTAGAGCAAAAGTTCAGTTGGCAAATACAAAATCACAGCTTATTAAAATGCAGAATCTGCTAAAACTTTCTAAAGATGTATTCAAAAATACTATCGGGATGAATCTTGACGCAGACGTTACTCTAAAAGGTGAGTTTACGTATAAGCCAATGGAAATTGATATAAATAAACTTCTTGATCTAGCAAAAAATAATCGTCCAGAGATAAAACAGCTTGAACTTCAGGAAAAAGTTGGAGAGAAGGCGGTAAGCCTTGCAAAAGCCGGCAATAAACCCAATGTCGCACTAGCTTACAACTATAGTTATACATCTTATGCTGACACCCTGAATAAAGTTTTCAAAAGGGACAATTGGAATAATACGTGGAGCTTGACTCTGGCTTTAAGCGTGCCGATATTTGATGGACTAGCAACAAGGGCAAAAGTTAAACAAGCAAAAGGTGCGGTTGAACAGATAAAGATAGGCAAGGAACAACTGATTAATGGTATTACTCTGGAAGTGCGATCGGCATACTTGAGTTTTGGGGAAGCAAAGGATCTGTTAAATGTTCAACAAGAAACTGTACAACAGGCAGAAGAAAGCCTTCGCATAGCAAACCTGAGATATAAAAATGGTCTGATTACTAATGTCGAACTAACGGATACAGAACTTGCTCTCACTCAAGCACAGACAAATTATTCTAACGCATTAAACGATTATATAATAGCGTTAGCAAAACTAGAAAAAGCTACCGCTTCTAAATTAAATTAAAGATTACATGATTGAAAAAATTCAATTGTTAAACGGAGGATTTATAGGATGAAAAAGTTATTGGTCGTTATAATCATTTTAGCTTTAGTAGGGGTTGGTGCCTGGAGGGTAAGCGCAGTACTCAAAGCTAGAGCTCAGTCAGCAAAAGTACAGGAGAAACTACCGACTGCTGTGGAAATTGAAGTTGCCAAAATTGGCAATATTCAAGAAGAACTTTCTCTTGTTGGTAATATTGTTGCAGATTCCGAAGTTACTGTTTTCCCAAAAACTATGGGTAAAATTGAACAACAGTCGGTAAACGTTGGAAGTAATGTAAGTAAAGGTAGCGTAATGGCAAAGCTTGAAGATAAGGAACTCACCCTTAGAGTGAAACAAGCAGAAGTTATGCTGGATACTGCCCGCACTGGTTATAATCAGGCAAAAGCTTTGGCTGAAATAAGAGTAAAATCACAGGTCGCTCAAGCAGAAGCTGGTTTGGTTGGTGCAGATGCCGCATTAAAACAGATTCAGGATATTGCCAAAACGAGAGTATCAAGCCAATTGGATCAAGCACAAGCGGGTTTAGAAGCACTCAAAACTAACCTGAAAAAAATTAAAGACGGCGCCAGACCCGAAGAGAAAAAACAGATTGAAGCGATGGTACAGCAAGCTAAAGCAAATATGGATAATTCACAGGCAGATCTTGAACGTATGGAAAAACTTTTTAATGACGGTGCTATAAGCAAGCAGACACTTGATGGCGCAAGGACCAGAACAACAGTGGCTAATTCACAATATGATGCGGCGTCTCAGCAATTGAAATTGGTAGAAATAGGCGCAAGACCAGAAGATATTCAGGCTATGGAGCTACAGATAAAGGCGGCAGAATCTGGATTAACAATTGCTAAATCAATGTCTGATTCAAAAAGCTGGGAACAGGATATAGAAATGACAAAATCACGATATGATCAGGCAAAGGCAATGCTGGATTCTGCCAAATCATTAGTGAGCGCAAAAAGCTGGGAAGCTGAAATCGCTGGCGCTGAAGCAGGCGTTAAGCAAGCTGAAACAGGTTTAGCATTGGCTAAGGAAGCGTTAAGCTATGCTACTGTTACTGCACCTATCAGCGGAACTGTATCAAAACGAAATTTAGACACAGGTGGTATGGCAAATCCCGCAATGCCTATGTTTACTATTGTAAGCATGAATATCGTTAAAGCAATAGTAGAAGTTCCTGAAGCAAATTTATCAGAATTACCTCTTAATGGAAATATTTCTGTAGCTGTTACGGGAATCACAGAACCTGTAACTGGTCAGATCACTCTGGTAAGTCCAGTAGTAAAGCCCACCAGTAGGACAGCTACCATAGAGATTACTATTGATAATTCATCACGTAAATTAAAACCCGGTGCGTTCGCCAGAGTTAATATACCTCTAAAAATAAATAACAACGTAGTTCTAGTAGGCCGTTCTGCTATTATTGATGATAAAGAATCCAGCGTAGCAGGGAGAAAATACGCTTTTGTAGTAGATAAAGATAAAATTATTAAGCGTAATGTAGAGATTGGAATTGCCCAGGGTGATAAGGTCGAGGTTGTATCAGGCATCAAAGCAGGTGAAAAGGTTGTCACTGCCGGGCAAAATCTCGTGAAAGATGGCGAAATCGTAAAAGTATCTGGACAATAGATTGAAGATTGAAGATTGAAATATTATTCTGTAATCTTAAATCTTTAATATTCAATTTTCAATTTTAATCACTATATAGAGAGGTAAAGGGAAAATGAAAATAGCTGATCTGTCAATAAACAGGGCAGTTACTTTTACGATGATATTCATCGGTGTAATTGCTTTTGGTTTAGTATCATTGGGACGTTTGAATCCCGAACTCTTTCCTAATGTTACGTTTCCAGCCATAACGGTCATAACTTCATATACTGGAGTTGGCTCTGAGGACCTGGAAAAGCTTATTGCACGTCCTATAGAAGGGGCAGTAAGCACAGTTACAGGGGTTAAAGAGGTTATGTCTACTTGTAAAGAAGGTATGGAAGTCACTATAGTCAAGTTCAATTGGGGTACAAATATGGACGTTGCCTCGTCCGATATACGAGAACGGCTTGATCTCATCAAGAGTGTTTTACCTAAAGATGCAGGCGACCCTTTGATCTTCAAGTTTGACGTTTCTTTACAACCGATTATGTTTATCGGTATTTCTAGTGAAACGCTTTCTCCTGCTGAATTGCGAAAAATGTCAGAAGATGATATATCACCAATTATCGAGCGTATAGATGGTGTTGCATCAGTATCCGCTCGTGGTGGTGAAAAGCGTCAGATACAGGTACAAATAGATCGCAGTAAGCTGGAATCTCGTGGATTGTCAGTTCAAGCGGTCATGGGTGTTATCGCTGGTGAGAACATTACATCCCCTGCGGGTGAAATAGATGAGGACAAATCTACAAAGTTAATCAGAACTGTTGGAGAATTCACTTCCGTTGACCAGATAGGAAAAATTGTTGTTAAATATCAAGATGGAGCTCCTGTTTACGTTAGGGATGTCGCAGATATATTAGATACTTATGCTGATAAAAAAGATCAAGTATATTTTAATGGCAAACCTGTTATAACATTTATGGTTCAAAAACAGGCTGATGCCAACACAGTAAAGGTTGTAAATAGAGTAAATAAGTCCTTAAAGGAATTGCAAAATAAGTATGAAGGGAAAATTAGTTTTAGCGTTATCATGGATAGCTCTCAGTACATAAGAGACTCTCTGTCTGGCGTCACTAATTCGGCTATTCAGGGTGGACTTCTGGCGGTATTAGTATTATTCTTCTTCCTTTACAACATACGAAGCGTTCTGATCATCGCCACTGCGATCCCTATATCAATAATAGCAACCTTTTCGATCATGGATTTAGCCCATGTATCGCTCAACATAATATCAATGGCTGGTCTGGCTCTTGGTATAGGAATGTTGGTTGATGATGCTATCGTTGTGCTGGAGAATACTTACCGGCACAGAGAGGAAGGTGAGGACCGGCGAAAAGCCGCAAGCAATGGAACGGCAGAAGTTGCCATAGCTGTCATTGCATCTACTCTGACAACATTAGCGGTTTTCGTACCAGTCATATTTGTTCCCGGCATCGCTGGTGTGCTTTTCAAGGATCAGGCATTGACTGTCAGTTTCTCTCTGACAGCGTCACTTTTCGTTGCTTTCACTCTTGTGCCATTATTAGCATCAAAGTTCCTTAAATTGGAATCTGAAGGAAAACAAACGGGATGGTTTCATAAGATTACAATTACACTGGAATCATACAAGCTGGGTTTAGATAAATTTTATCAAAAGCTTCTAAACTGGGCTTTAGATCATAGAAAAACCGTTTTAATAACAGTATTGATCCTGTTCCTTTCGAGTGTATCACTCTTTTACCCGTTGCGATTTATTGGAACGGAATTCACTGGTATGTTTGATGAGGGTGAAATCCAGTTTAGTATTGAAACACCCCCCGGGACCAGGCTTGAAGTTACAGAAGCTGTTGCAGAACAGGCTGATAAAGTTATAAAAGAAATTGCGGGAGACGACATAAAATCTACTTATATTACAGTTGGCTCTGGAGAAGGTATCTCAGCTTTATTTGGTGGAGCGGGTTCTAACGCCGCCAGTATAAGAGTAGAAATGAAGAAGCTCAATGAACGAAAGCGATCCCAGAAGGAAGTCGAACTTGATATAAAGGAGCACCTAATAGGTATACCGGGAATAAAGATAGTGTCTAATAACGCATTGGCTTCTATTCTAGGTATGGGTGGATCAGATATAAACATAGAGGTATATGGGTACGACCGGGAAACAGCCAAGAATTTATCGAATAAGATCAAAACAATGGTTGAAAATATCAAGGGTACGGCAGATGTGCAAACCAGCTTGGCTGATACAACACCAGAACTAAGGGTTGCGGTAGACAGAGAAAAAGCATACGCTTTGGGATTAAATGTTGCCAATATTGCCAGTACGTTACAAACCGATGTTCTCGGTACAGTAGCAACCCGATTCCGTGAAGGTAGCGATGAATATGACATATTAGTGAGATATAAAAAGAATGATCGTCTGACTCGTGAAGATGTATACAACACACCAATTATGTCTCCTATGATGAATCAGGTACAATTACGAAATATTGCTACACTTCAACCATCACAGGGATCAATCTCTATAGATCGAAAGAAACAGGAACGTATAGTGACGGTTACAGGCAAACTTAGAGGCAGAGACCTGGGAAGTGTGACAAGGGATATACAGGCAGGACTAAGAGCAATGGCTTTACCCCCGGGGTTTACAGTTGTCATCGGAGGCTCATCTAATGACATGGCGGAATCCTTCAAATGGTTGGGATATGCGTTGATTGGTGCTGTATTCCTTGTCTTTGCAGTTATGGCTTCGTTATACGAATCTTTCGTAACTCCGTTCATCATAATGTTTACTTTCCCATTAGGTATAATCGGTGTTGCATGGTTGTTCTTCTTCACCGGAACAGCATTCAGTCTTACAGCGTTTATAGGATTGATTGTACTTGCGGGTATAGTTGTGAAGAACGGTATAGTTATGATTGACTATGTTGGTCAACTACGAAATAGAGGCTTGAGTTTGCGGGAAGCAGCGGTAACTGGAGCACGTATAAGGCTTCGACCCATCCTTATGACTACTCTTACTACAATTTTTGGTATGATGCCGTTAGCTTTAGGGCTTGGGGCGGGTTCAGAAACGAGCTTCCCGCTTGCAAGGGCTGTCATCGGTGGTCTGAGTGTATCAACGATACTTACACTCCTATTCCTTCCTGTATTATATACAATAATATCAGAGTTTAGACTCAAAAGAGCAGAGAAAAAGTCATTGAGAAAACTTCAACGGACTTCAATTGCTGTCGGCGAATAGAGTAATGTAGTAGTAATATCAATTTCTAATTCAAATATGACATTTAATTGTAGGGGCAATCCCTTGCGGTTGCCCTTTTAATGTTAGATTTCAATTGGCAAATGGTATAATTTAGTAAGTCGGGTTTATGAAGATTAAGAAAATATTCGGAGAATAAATTAAAAGACTTCTTCTGGAATCCAATTTGAATCTATTACCCGATTAATTATTTAAACTAATACGAAGGGAAAATATTATGAAGACATGCTTATTTGTATTTGTATTTATTCTTATTGCGACTTTTGCGTATGCTGATTACGTATCGCCAGCAATTGATTTCTTTATGCACGGAAGACAATATGAAACATTTCTCAGAGATCACTATCGTTTTGAAGAAAGTAAACCTTTGCGAATTGAGTATAGCTATATGAAGTGGCGGAATAGTCACAGTTTATCCAGCGAATATTCAGATTACCTGAGTATGGAGACTACCTTGCCGACTTATAAGTCACAAAGACTATCTATTGATATTCCCTTTAATTACTCCAGTATTCCAATTTGGTCTGAAAGCGAAAAAACAGATTTTGGCTGTTATATAAAGATCATAAATTTGTCTCTTATGGGACGGCTTATGATCACTGATAATTTTAGATCGATTATTGGGCTTGAGTATAATATCAAGGGAGACTCAGACGCATTCAGAAAAGCAGATGGCAGGCTTATATCTATACCAAAACTTGTGTTGTCGTATGAGTTATTCAAGCAACTGAATGTTATGGCAGGTGCAAGGATTGATAAATACTACTATGACACAGATGAAGCTAATTATGCTCTGAAATTGGCGGATCGCCTGTATTGTCAGCCAATGGCTATGATGAATTGGCATCCATCAGACAACTTTATCCTATTGCTAGGTTTGCCGTATTCTGGTGTTTCTATTGGATTCGGAAACTTGCTAAAATTAGAAGCACGAGGTTCTGTTTATAAAGATGTTGAACTAAGTCTACGTTCAAAACCGATTGCCCGTACTAACTTTGCGGTACGTTTTGCTAACACTCCCTATACTGAAATCCCTGTCGAGAGTTTCAAAACGTCCGACTTAGGAGATTTTTTGATCTCACATACCAGAAAAAGCGTATCATTCGAGACTGGAATAGAACTCAATCCGGGTGCATTGGCGTCTTTTAGCGTTCAATATTTTCCCGGCGGAGACGTGAAATTTAAAAATGTAAATCAAGAACCAACAGATCAAGAACCCACAATAATGGATGGAAAACCGGGTTTTGCTTTAGGCGCTAGATTTACTGTTGATATTGAAGCATTACTTCAGCTAAAGTAAAATTAGCATAATATGTCAACCTTTCGGAAAATGCCACGTCTTTAACGTGCTATCAATTATTTGATATACTCAAGTAAAACCAAAATTGAAAGGAGCAAAGAAATGCAGATGTGTAAGAATCTCTCATACGTTATTTTAGCTTCAGTATTGGTGATCTTTGGACAAGGTATAATTGGTTCGGACTTTGGGAGTTGTATAGCTATGGATTCAGCATCATATCAAAATTTGCAGGCTGACGCTTTTATGAAAACTTGGCTGATTTTGGGACCGATACCAGTTTTTCCAGAAAAAACGGATTCAAAGGATGAGGTAATACAAAAGAAAGCCTTTGCAAACGACTTTTTGGCACAAAATGGTGGGGAATCTGGCATTGCACCTAAAGACGGCATGACTCACCAGATAGACGGCAAAGAATACAAATGGCAGACGTTCACCTCCAAAGATGATGTTATTGATCTCACCGAGGTATTCGGCAAGCTGGAGTATGTCGTTGCTTATGCTTGGGCAGAGATAGATTCATCGGAGGCAAAAGACGTATTGTTGGGCGTTGGTAGTGATGACAGCGTGAAAGTTTGGCTCAATGGCAAACTAATTCAAGAAAAATGGATTCCTCGTGCCATCAATAAAGATGATGATCTTATCCAAGCAAAGCTTCAAAAAGGCAAAAATCAGATACTCTTCAAAGTGCAAAATATGCAGGAGGCGTGGGGTTTCTGTTGTCGAATGCTTGGCAAAGAATCACTCACCGAAAAGCTTATCTCAGCCGCAGGAATAGGCAGTCTTGACGATATTGAGATGCTTTTATCTTATGGCGCAGACGTAAATACAATAGGTGATCTGGGATTGACTGCCCTGCACAAAGCCACGATGGCAGGACGTAAAGACGTTGTTGATTTACTGATTAAAAAAGGCGCAGACCCGAATATCAAGATGCCCGACAAAGAGAAACTTGCAGATACAGTTTTCAACAAAGTATTTAAGGGTGATTCTCCCGGCGCATCTGTGCTTGTCGCAAAAGATGGAAAAATAATCTATCAAAAAGGTTTTGGTCGTGCGGATATTGGAAACAAAGTTCCATTTACAGTTGACACAAAATCACGTATAGGCTCACACTCAAAGCAGTTTACTGCATCAGCAATACTGAAGTTGCAGGAAGAGGGAAAATTGAGTGTCAACGATAAATTATCAAAGTTTATCCCCGATTTTCCCAGAGGTGACGAGGTAACGATCCATCATCTGCTCACGCACACTTCAGGCATACACAGCTACACAAGCAAAGCTGAAATTATGGATAATGTTACAGTCGAGATTAAGCCTGAGAAATTGATTGATTCTTTCAAAAATGACCCATTTGACTTTAACCCTGGCGATAAAATCGCATATAACAATTCAGGATATTTCCTTCTTGGATATATTGTCGAAAAAGTATCAGGTCAACCCCTTGATGATTATTTGAAAAAGACATTCTTTGAGCCACTAGGAATGAAGAATACAGGCATACATAACTCAATGGAAATATTAGAGAACGAGGCTTACGGGTATTTTTATGAGAATGGCAGGTTTAGAAAAGCTATAAATTACAATATGTCAAGGTTTTTGGGATGTGGGTCGCTATATTCAACTGTCGGTGATCTATATCTCTGGAATGAAGGCATTTTCAACGGAAAAGTTTTGAATGAAGAGAGCTTTAAATCTGCTTTTACGCCGGTAAAATTGAATGATGGTACAGAGCCTAAAGACTTTGGTGGTGGATATGGTTATGGTTGGCTTATGATGGAATCCAGGGGATTAAAGGTCATATTGCATGGTGGTGGGTTGTTTGGTTTTAATAGCGATATGACGCGCTATCCAGATATTAACGCCACAGTCGTTGTCCTTCAAAACTGTTATCCACCTGCACCCGGAATGGGAGCATATCAGCTTTCCAGTCAAATCCAGGAGATATTCTTCTGGGAACAGATGAAACCCCAAGAATCAGTCAAAGTAGATAAAACAGTATCCTCAAGCAAATATGATGATTATGTCGGAAGATACGATTATAGCGGGACAATAATGAAAGTAAGAAGAGACGGAGATCATTTGCTCGCACAATTAGCCGGTCAGCCAGAGTTTGAGATATTCCCGAAATCGGAAAATGAGTTCTTCTGGAAGGTCGTGGATGCTCAGGTTACATTCGTCAGAAATGAAAAAGGCGAAGTCACTCACGTCCTACATCATCAAGGCGGTAGAGAGATTAACGCCCCAAAGCTGAAAGATGAAACTTCCGCAAAGGTTGATCCTGCTATCTATGACCAATATGTTGGTGAATATAGTTTCAATATTCCACAGATGGAAGCGATTAAAATAACAAAAGAGGGAGATAAGCTATTTCTTCAGGCGACTGGTCAGCCAAAGATTGAATTATTTCCAAGATCGGAATCTGAATTTTTCTCAGATATAGTGGTTATAAAAGTTAATTTTATTAAAGATGATCAGGGCAAAGTAACAAAGTTAATCATAAATCAGTCAGGCATGACAATCGAGGGAGCAAAAAAGTGAAGATACGAGTTTTTAATTAGCGAGTGTAAACAGGTACTGGCAGAGACGTCCCAAGCTTAATAGCGTCTACTGCTACCAGAGTTTTATGGTAGGATGGGTTCATGGTTTTTCATTTTTGTTATTGATTAGTGTTTACGATAGATAATACTAATTGAATTAAATGGTATTATCTATAAGTCAAAACCATGAACCCATTCTACGAACTATTCACGTCTTCTGTTTGTTCATAATAAACAAGATTGTGTATACCATATTTTTTTGTAAATCCATCTACTAGATCATTCTTGTGTTCATAGACTCGTTTTATCAGATCGCTAGTAACACCGATATATAACGTTCCTTTCTTTTTACTTGCCATTGTATAGACATAATACATACTCATAAAACCTATGGATTCCAGCTTCCGCAGGAATGACAAAACTGGCAACTTATAATTCCAATAGCAATATCTACAACGCTGACTTCATTTCATTGATCTGATCTCTAATAGCCGCCGCTTTCTCGAACTCTAGCTTTGACGCCGCTTCTCGCATCTCACTCTCTAATTCAGCGATTATCATCTCCATGTCCTCTGGAGGCATAAACGTATCAATTTGTGCAGTTTCTAACTCTTCTTTATGTGCGGAGCTTTCGATCATGTCTTTGATCGCTTTATCTATGCTTGCTGGAGTTATGCCGTGTAGTTTGTTGTATTCTAGTTGTGCCTTGCGTCTTCTCTCTGTCTCCTTGATGACTTTATCCATCGCTGGAGTTATTGTATCTGCATACATTATCACAGCACCATCAACGTTTCTAGCCGCTCTACCTGCTATCTGGATCATTGCTGTGGCAGAACGTAAAAATCCCTGACTATCTGCGTTTAGTATTGCTACCAACGAAACTTCGGGAAGATCAAGTCCTTCTCTCAAAAGATTGATACCTACAAGTACATCAAATTTAGCTTCCCTCAGATCACGGATTATCTCCGTCCTTTCAATTGTATGTATCTCCGAGTGCATGTAGCGCGCCTTTACACCCATATCTGTGAAGTATTCAGACAAATCTTCTGCCATTCGCTTAGTCAACGTGGTGACAAGCACCCTTTGATTATTTTCGGCACGCTTCTTGATTTCACCAATAAGGTCGTCAACCTGTCCCTGTAAAGGTTTGACGGTTATTTGTGGGTCCATCAATCCTGTTGGTCTGACGATCTGCTCTGCTACTTGCTGGCTTATACCGATCTCATATTCATTAGGCGTTGCTGATACGAAGATTAACTGATTTATGTGATTATGGAACTCGTCAAACTGCATAGGACGATTATCAAGCGCAGATGGTAGTCTGAATCCATACTCCACGAGTGTCTGTTTGCGTGATCTATCGCCAAAATACATGCCCCGAATTTGCGGTAAAGATACGTGTGACTCATCAATAAACATCAGATAATCTTTTGGAAAATAACCAATAAGTGAGAAAGGCGGGTCCCCCGGATTCAAACCAGAAAGATGCCTTGAGTAGTTCTCGATGCCGTTGCAGAACCCGATCTCGCGCATCATTTCAAGGTCAAATCTTGTTCTCATTTCAATACGCTGCGCTTCTATAAGTTTGTTCCTGCTTGTGAAGTAATCAACTCGCTCCTGAAGTTCTTTTTCTATATCAATAAAAGCCTGTTCCATTTTATCTTCAGACGTCATAAAATGTTTAGCAGGATAAATAAATATTTCTTCCGGTCGGTTTATTACTTCACCTGTAAGCGTATTTATCTCAGTGATTTTGTCAACTTCATCTCCAAAAAGCTCTATTCGGTAAGCGTTATCCATGTAAGAAGGAAATATCTCGATAACGTCTCCTCTTGTGCGGAACGCTCCCCGTATTAGATCAGTATTATTACGTTCATATCTAATGTCAACGAGTGCACGTAAAAGCTTGCCACGCTTCATCGTATCACCCAATTTAAGTCTTACAGCCTGTCCTTCGTATTCCTCTGGTGAACCAATATTATAAATACAGGAAACGCTTGCCACAATGATAACGTCACGCCTAGACATTAATGCACTCGTAGCGGCTAGTCTTAAACGGTTTAAATCCTCGTTCGTCCTTACGTCTTTTTCTATGTAAGTGTCAGTCTGAGGCATGTAGGCTTCTGGTTGGTAATAGTCATAAAAGCTTACGAAATAGCTGACTGCATTATGTGGAAAAAATTCCTTAAACTCACCATATAATTGAGCGGCTAAAGTTTTATTGTGGGAAATGATAAGTGTTGGCTTTTGAACGTTAGCAATGACATTAGCCATAGTGAACGTCTTACCTGAGCCTGTTATACCTAATAGGGTTTGATATTTATTTCCCGCTTTTAGACCTTCAGTAAGCTGTTCAATTGCCTTTGGTTGATCGCCACTTGGTTTATAATCTGATACCAGTTGAAATTCTTTACATTCTATCATGGTTTCATCCCCTTTCACAAAGATTTTATCAAAAAAATAGACGAATAATCAAGTCTAAATTGGATAACAAAGAGAATGGAATTACAGATCACTCTTGACAATACAAAAGATATATTGTATAAATATATTGTTTTTAAAAATGTCTGTTTATGGCTGTCTTATTTAACGAACTTTGTTGAGTAAGCTTGACTGGAGGTTGCTTATGAAAGCCATGATTGGAGGAACTTGCTCAAGCTTTTTGTTGTGCCTTTTAATTGGATTCCTATTGCTTATAAATAATAACGTTATCCAAGCACAAACGGTTAAAACTACTATACCAATAACGACAGAGGATTTCATAAAACCGATTTGGCATCCTGACGACGCTATTATAAACACAGGTACGCTTGGAAAGTATCGGTTTTCTTTGGATAAAACCGAACTTGAGCTCCCCGCTGATGTGAAAATACGCCCGGAATTGATAAAACTTTTGAATGATTTACAGAAAGAGTTCAACACTGCAATGATTATCACGTCTGGTTATCGCTCTCAGGAACAGGACCTTTACCTTTGGGCAAGCTGGTTAGTAAACAACACAAAATGCGTCAAGGAATTGAATGAAAAGGAACTGAGAAGCTGGGAAGAATGGATCAATGCAAGTCAGAAATTCACAAAATATTTTCCAATATGTACCAAACATCAAACAGGCGATGCGGTAGACTTCTATTGGAAAGGACTGGATTTTCAGACTGATAAGAAACGTGAAATTATTGTTTCCTTGATCAATGAACTCGGAGGGTCACGTAAATATGCAGAGGAAGAGCGTGAAAAATTTGGTATAGGACGGGAAGATGATAGCTTACTAAAGATCGTGGCATATTCTCCCAGAGAAAATGTTAATATACTCAATCCAAAAGGGCTTTGCTATTTCCACGTTGAGTTTCAGCCAAGTGAATTTCCACCCAGAACCAGTATAGATAATATTGGTGTAAAGCTATCCCCTCAACAAGAGATTGCACTTGTATATAAAAGCGGAGAATACATAATCATCGAATATAGAGATTTTCTGTATCCCGCACGAGTTGTTGAGGATTCTGACATCAACACTCTTGATGTTAGTGCTTATATCTTCTGCGATGAAATTCGTGAAAAATTTGGCGACAAAATCTCTAAGAACATTATTCACACAAGACGAGTAGAACCAATAGAGGGTTGGGGAAAACGAAAAGTTATGCTTGAATACCTTTCTGATGGTGAATGGGAGTCGGCTATGGATGCTCTTGAGTTTGAGGATTATTTCATTATTCCCGGTCAGGATGGAAATCAACTAACCATATCAATTAAAAACGTACGGTTTCCTGTCGCAAAGATTCATTAATAAAAATAATGGGTTAGCTAGTAAATAGAATTTCATTTTCAGGAGGTTTTTAATCATGAATGTTGCTAAGTGGATATTTACCTCAATAATATTGTTTCTGCTTTTAGGTATGACAAATATGGCTTTCTCTGCTCCACCATCAGCACCAGCAAAACCACCGACGATTTATGCTCTGTTAATGATTGCTGACGCTGATCCAAGCATTGGTAGGGCGGTGGATGTAGACAGACAAAGAGTTGGAAATATGCTAAAAGTGGCTAGTGGAATATGTAATGTACAGACAGATGAACTCCTAAGCACTCGAGGTGAACTCAAAAGTGAGCCAGTGCTTCAGTGGATCAAAAATCTTAGTCCTGAAGCAAATGACACTGTTTTTATATATTACAGCGGACATGGCGGTATGAACAAGAATAAAGAGACCTTTTTATATCTACAGGACGGATACTTCTGGAGATCAAAGCTTGTAACTGCAATGGAAGGCATAAAAAAATGCCGATTGAAAATTTTCATATCGGATTGTTGTAGCGATGGACCCGAAACTGAAATTACAACAGGCAGACCACCCATCAGCAAGAAGGCTTTGCAAGATTTATTTCTTGGTCATGAGGGTTTTCTGCATCTATCTGCCGCAAGCGAAGGTGAATATAGCTGGTGTAGCCCAAAATATGGCGGTTGGTTCACCAGAGCAGTAATAGATTCTTTTGATGATTCATCTGATATTAATATGGACGGATTCGTGTCTTGGGATGAAGTACTTAGCCTTGCAATTGAGACGGTACAAAAGAAATTCCAACAATCTATGGTTTATTTTTCAGATCAACAGAAGAAGGACATGGATAAGAAAGGAATGAAAAGCCAGACACCAAAAGCTTATTCAATGGCAAAACGTTTTGATATATCAAAGATTCAACAGGTAACACCGGATACACCAAAGAAACTTGAGCCCGTTCAAGAGACATCAAAGAAACCTGAACCGTTGGAAACTCTTTGGAGCATTAACAACCCGAATTCATACTTCACAGTTTCCATTGAACCTGATAAACCCCAATATGATGTTGGGGGTACAGTGACTTTTCGCATTCAGGCATTTACCGATTGTTATTTGATAATTTTTAACTGGAACTCAAAAGGTGGACCAATGCAACTTTTTCCAAACAAATATGAATCCAGTAACTTTGCTGTGAAAGGGAAGCTATATAGCATTCCATCTACTGAATCCAAGTTTGATCTTCTCATATCAGGTGTAAAAGGCGAAGAGAAGATAAAAGTCATTGCGTTACGCAACCGTTCAGATAACCTGAAACTGCGTAGTCTTATTCCATTAGAAGATCGCTCCGGTAGTTCATTAACCCGTATATCTGTTGTGCCAAGAAAAACAAACACGGGAGATAATATAGAAGAAAAAATTCTAAGCGCAATTAAAGACCTTAATCCAACTGATTGGGCAACAATAAACTGTACGTTACAGATACGCTAATAAATTAATTGATCCTCAGTTAATTTGCTTGATTAGATTAATGTTTTAACTTCTAAGTCAGGTCTAAAATCCCCCCTTCCCCCCTTTGCTAAAGTGGAAAATAGAGCCATTCCCCCTTTGAAAAAGGGGGGAAGGGGGATTTAAAAACTTTCCATGCAGATTATTTTCCACACTATAGTCTGAAACCCAACTTTCTTATTAAAATGAAGGAGACAAAAAGATGCAGGATGCTAGAAGCAAGAAGCAAAATGGAGGATGCAAAATGCGGGATGCTAAAACTTTGTATCCTGTATCTTGTATCCTGTTTATATTATTTTTATTGATTGGCGTTGTGGTTTCACCCTCTAACGCTCAGACTACTTATGCTTTGTTGATATTGATGGATAGTGACGTTAATATCGCACCAAGTGTAGCTAAGGATGCTGAGACTGTGCAGAACTCTATAAAAATACTAGAAACAGAGGGTATCTGTCAGTTGAATATGAAAGTTTTGCGCAGTTCTGAGAAGAAAGTAACAACATCCGATATGGTTGAGTGGATAATGAACCTTGAGCCATCTAGCGACGACGTTATGATGATTTATTACAGCGGTCATGGATACATTGATGATCAGAATAGGCATTTCCTTGCATTTGACGAGGGAGACACAATCGCAAGATCAGACGTGATAACGAATATGAAGTATATTAACTGCCGATTGCAAATTCTAATCACTGACTGTTGCAGTAACCTTGCAAGCTTGCCAACAACAATTACAGCGACTCCAAGGTCTCTTGGTGAAAAAAGCGACAAAAAGTATTACAAAGACCTTTTTCTTGGTCATAAGGGTTTGCTGGATATTACAGCGGCATCAGAAGGTGAATACGCTTGGGGTAGTAGTTCCAGAGGAGGATATTTTACAAATTCACTTTTTTCGTCTTTTAAGGGTGATGGAAACTCTTTTCGTATGTGGCGTGACGTAATTAAAGATGCACAGGATGGAACTATACGCTTATATAAAGAAACACAGTTTTCTACTACCGACACCAGAAGATTGCAGTCGAGAAGAATCGAGGGTCAAACGCCAAAGGCTTATGCTGTGCCAAAACCGATAAATGATACGAATCTACCTCCGCCTCCGCTAAAACCCAATCTCCAAGTAACACCACCTCCATCTGAGGATGCTCCTATGGTTTTGATTCCGGCAGGTGAGTTTAATATGGGAACTGACCGTTCCGAGATAACTGAACTCGCTAACTGGGCGAAAGGCTATGATCAATCCGCACAGGCAAGCTGGTTTGATGATGAAATTCCGCTTCATAAAGTATATCTCAACGCATACTATATTGATGTATACGAAGTCACAAATGAGATGTATAAAAAATTCATGGATGCGACTGGATATAAACCACCAAAATTCTGGGATGATCTAAGATATAATGACCCCAAGCAGCCCGTAGCCGGAGTGACGTGGGCTGATGCAAAAGCATATTGTGATTGGTCAGGCAAACGCCTTCCAACTGAGGCAGAATGGGAGAAAGCTAGTCGTGGGGGATTGATTGGACAATTATTCCCATGGGGTGATTCACCTTCACACGATTATGCCAACTATGCAGGTACAGTGGGTAATGATTTATGGAGTGGATCCGCACCTGTCGGGAAGTTTGCTCCCAATGGTTATAGTCTTTATGATATGGCGGGTAACGTGTTTGAATGGTGCGCTGACTGGTACGACAAGGGCTATTACTCAAAGTCACAAAAAGATAATCCAAAAGGACCTGATGCAGGAACAACTCGTGTAGTTCGTGGTGGTGGATTTGGGTATACAGCAAATTTTCTGCGAGTTGCGGATAGGTTTGGCAGTTATTTTCCATCAAACGCATATCCATTCGTCGGTTTTCGCTGTGCAAAATAAACAGAAAAAAGGTTGTAAAAATGCCAGAAAAAGACATGCAGGAAACTTATGTCCGTTGGATACGCCAAGCGGCTTCTCGTCCTAATAACAATGATGACATATATCAACACGCATGGGAAGTGGCAAGAAAAGCCGCTCAGTTGCTAAAAGAGCGTTTTGGTGTTAAACGTATTCGTGTTTTTGGCTCTTTAACACACAAAAGTAGATTCTATCCCGGATCAGATATTGATCTAGCAGTTGAGGGACTGAAATCAGATAATTTCTGGAGTGCATATAGTGATGTTTTATATCTTGATGATAAAGTATTAGTAGAAATAGTTGATAAAACTATGTGCCATCCAGAAATATGGGCAGTTGTAGAACGAGAGGGAATTGACTTGTGAAAGATGACTTACTTGCTCTTGATGACTAATAAACCTTAAAATATGGGCGATATTAAAAAACATCCTCCTGTAAAACTTATCGTTGGCATGATAACTGCCGATTCTTCTCTTTTATCATCTGCTGAAGACATACTCTCGCAAAAGTTTGGCTTTGTGGATTTTCACAGTGAGACTATGCCTTTTAATTTCACCAAATATTATATAAAGGAAATGGGGGAGAACCTGTTAAGGAAATTCATCGGATTTGAGAAACTCATTCAACCAGAGGAGATCGTAGAGATAAAGCACTTCACGAATGATATTGAAAAGGAATTTCTTCTGGACGGATCAAGCAAAAGACGGATAAATCTCGATCCGGGTTACGTCACACCAGCAAAGCTCATCCTTACATCTACAAAAGATCACATACACAGAATATATCTAAGAGATGGAATATTTGCGGAAATCACTTTGCAGATGGAAGGGCACACTTTTCATCCTTGGCAATGGACGTATCCCGATTATCGAAGCGAGGAATATATAAAGATTTTTAACGAGATAAGGCAATTATATATGCAACAGTTACGAAATGATGGTATAAGCTCTAATTACGTTTAATTGTAGGGGTGAAGCATTTTCCTCATAAACGCTGATTATATAATTTACACTAGCAAATGCTTCGCCCCTACGGAAAATTCCCCGTACTTAAACCGAAATTACGAGAGCAAATCCTTGAGGAGGTGGTATTATGTCCCTTAGAGATTAGAAGTTTCGCATATTCTAAAGAGGAATGGACAAAATATGTGATGTTCTTGTTATTGAGAGAATTCTCAGAATGGGAGGGTTTTATGAGCAAAGAATATCGGTACAAAAAAAGTTGGAAAATCTTAGTGGCGTTAGTGGTAGCAATGGTGATGGGGTTTTCTATGTGTATGATCTTCATTCCTCCAAAGGGTTTTTGGATGGTAGTGTTCGTAGTAGTATTACTACTGTTGGCTATATTATTATTAATAATAATGTATATTCGTAGGGCAGGAATTTGTATTTCGGTTGAAGGTAATGCTGTTATCTATAAGGATCACCGAAAAGAAAAGAAGATTCTGTTTAACACCATATCGCATCTGAAATTTAATTTATTTACTGATGTTGGATTAAAGATTGTATCGGAAAATAATACAATTCAAATATCCACAGGACTTCAAAATATCAGTGACTTTCTTCAAGAACTAAAAAATGCGATAAATCAAAAAGAACTTTCTATTAATTACGATAGAAAGAAATTTTTCAGTTTTTTTAAGATGGCTGTATCTGAAGACCAAAGTTGGGCAAGGGGGGATCCAATCTTCTGGAAGTCCAACGTGATTACAATTCTCAGTGCTGTAATTGGGGCTGTTTGTGCAATTTCGTCACGACTTAGTTCTTTTGAGGTTTTTATGTGGATACTCTTGTCTATGTTTTGGCCTAGCGTATGCTATTCTTATGCAGAGGAAATATTCAGACGTCGTCTTTTAAAACAAATAGATGAGCAGTCTCTCACATATCCGCCTAGAGATATAGCTTATGAGAAAGCTCTTTACCGTAAGGTGTTGATATTCGGGGCATTAATCTATATCGTAATATCTATAGTAGCAGCTTTATTCTCTATAATCATCAAAAAATAGGGTTTTCCCTAATTGATATGCGCTCTGAATCTGGGATTGGAATTTCTGAAAATCCTCCTATCAGGCTTTTTTAAGACTTGAAAGATGTTGGCGTGCCGTATCGGTATAACTATCCTTTGGTGCAATCTGAACAGCCTGTTCATAAGCATCAATAGCTTTTTGTGTATCCCCGCTAGCTTCGTAGGTCAATCCCAGAGTAGTAAAAGCTCTTGGATGCTTGGGATTTAGCGAAGTAGCCATCTCAAGTGCTTTGATTGCATCAGGATATTGTTTTTTATAATAAAAAACTTCTCCAAGGTTTGACCATGCGTCGTCAAAATTCTCATAAGAGGATACAGCCTTCTTGAAAGCTGATTCAGCATCATTGTATTGGTTCTGCTTCATATAGACTAATCCCAGATCATTGAAAGGAGGAATATATCCTGAATCAATTCTTATTGCTGTTTTGTATTCGTTAATTGCCTGCGCATAATCATTCTGTGCATAATATACAAGCCCAATCCCATGATGAGGCTTTACCATATTTTTTATCTTCAATGCTTGATTATACTCAGATAATGCCTGACTATATTGTCCTTTCAGACGCAATTCTTCACCTTTGTCGTAATGCTCATAAGCTTTCTGTATATTCGCAAGGTCACTTACTTTAGACTTATATTCAGATTCACTAAACACACCTTTTGGTTGTTGCGGGGTTAATTTTGTTATATTGGTGTTGACTTCCTTAATGCGAATTGATGTACGTGGATGCGACATGAAAAATTCTTCAACAGATGATGGTTCACGTTCATTAAGACTTTTCAATATTTCGAGGAGTTGAATCATACCTTGCAAATCATAACCAGCCTTATTTGCGAATTTTGTTCCCAGCGCATCAGCCTGAAGCTCATTATCACGACCATATCCAAGAGAAACAGCGGAAAATGCAACAGAACTCCCTGTTTTTATGAGTCCACGCCATTCCTGATATTTTTCGCTTCCACCTGCTGCCTGATCTAGAATTGACATTATCATGCTAAATCCAAGTGTTTGCTGCATCCTTTTCATGCTGTGTCTGGCGTTTACATGTCCAATCTCATGTCCGAGAACTGCCCCTAATTGAGCTTCATTTTCCAATTTTACCAGAAGTCCTCTCGTGATGTAAACGTAACCACCGGGGAGAGCGAAAGCATTTATATCAGAACTATCTACAATTTTGAAATGGTAAGGGATATTTGTTCTGTCAGATGAGGAAGCGACTTTTTGACCCACATTATTTACATAAGCGTTCAGTTGATTATCATCATAAGCACCTCCGAATTGCCATACGATGTCGGGGTCAGCCTCACTTCCGAAATTAATCTCCTGTGAGTCTGAGAAGATCATGAGCTCCTTTTTTCCTGTTGTTGGATTAATAGAGCAACCCGCAAAAACGAATGCTAACAACATTAATATAACAACACATTGAATAAACTTCATATATAATCCTTTCTGGACTAATCCCAAACTAATTTAAAGTTATGAATTCTGGCCATCTTTAAAAGAAGGTTCTTTGGTAATTCATGGGGGAACGAAACTTGCATAAGAGACCCTTCACTCCGTTCAGGGTGACATTAGCCTTGTCATTCTAAACGGAGTGAAGAATCTAAATCTTATTAAATTTCATGTTTCCCCACAAAATCCCAAAGAACCAAAACTTGTTCGTTAAACTACTAGAATACTGCGCCCAAACTTACGTGAATTTTGCCTTTGAGGATTGAGTCACCTTTGGCTAATCCATAGTCCATGCTTATCAGACCATTCATGGATTCCAGACGCATCCCCAAGCCATATCCGATTTTTAATGGTCCCAGACCGTTATTCCCTGATTTATTATACACCGATCCACTATCAAGGAACAGGAAAAACTGTGAATTACGCCCAACTATAAACCTATACTCAAGGTTTGTATAAAATCTACCTTCTCCTCTAAACATATCCTCGTTGTAGCCTCTCAATGTGTTTGCTCCCCCAAGATATAATAATTCAGTAAGCGGAATGTCATCTCCAAGAATCCTGCCAGCATGTATACCCAGAGCAAGCACTTGCTGACTATATACTTTAAGATATTGATTCAAGTCAATCCATACCTTTAAAGTTCTAAAATCGCCTCGTGATACTTCAAATCCTATGCGATCCAGTCTGCCTTTGGTAGGATTAGAAAAATAATCCCTGCTGTCACGCTTTATAGTCAATAGAATACTATATTTATGACCATTTAAAAGCGTCTGTTCTTCCGTTACTCGGCGGAACGAGAATTGTGATTCTATGGCAGAACTGGGAGTTGCATTTTCTAAAACTTCTGTTCTTCCGTTTCTCAGCTCCGCTGAGTCGGGAGGATTCGGCGGAACGAGAGATGATCTTATCTTTTTGTACGTCAAACCCAATGATCCCTCAATAAATTCAATCATACGCACCGTACCACTTAAACTTGCTTCTCTTTCGTTAAATTTCTGCTGTGTTAGAGCATCAGGTCTATTTATCGCCTGAAAGTGAATCCCAAAGTCAACAGGTGACCCAAATACCCATGGTTCCTGATATGTTAGCTCATAATTATCAGTAAGCCCAAATCTTCCTATTATGGATATTTGCCTGCCTGTTCCTAAAAGATTCATCTCTGTCGCCTCAAGTATTCCAGCGAGTTTACTTTCTGAGTTTTCGGATGGGTTGTATCCAAGCAATCCGTTGAACCTGCCTGTCGCTCCTTCGGTGACTGAGACATTAAGATTTACACTATCATTTCCCCCTTCTTCCGTAAATCCACTCGGGGAACCGAGGCGGGGGAACGTGACAGGAGAAAACGATATTGGACTGACACTCTGAAAATAACCCATGTTATTCAATAATCGCTCAGTCTCATCAATATTTCTCTGGTCAAAAGTATTTCCAAAACGGACAGGGAGTTCCCTAAGAATGACCTTCTCTTTAGTTTTTTTCAGACCATCTATCTGAATCTTTCCAATCTTCACAATTGGACCAGCGTCTATCTGAATTTTCAAGTTGAGTTTGCTGTTTTCTATGTCGAAGTCAACAGGAGAAACACTTGCCATTGGATAACCATTATCGCTGTAAAACTTCAATACTCGCTCTACGTCATTATTGAATATAGATTCATCGAAATAACGGTTTTTCCGAATGTCAAACTTGCTCAACAATTGATCTTTCGGAAAGATGGTGCTGCCAATCAGTTCAATCCTTCCAAGCACGACCTGTTCACCCTCATCAATTCGTATTTTTAATATGACCTTGTTTTTATCTACTGAAGTGTATTCCCAATTGGCTTTTGCGAAAATATAACCTAGCTTTTTGTATTCGTTTAGCACGTTGTAAAGGTTGTTTTCTATCGAGGTTGGATCAAAGATTTGTTTTGGGTGGATGTTCAGGATCGTCGTGAGTGGCTTATTATCTAAAGCTTTGTTTCCGATAAAAATAATCTGCTGGATATAAAGAGGTGATTCTGTTTTCTGTGAGTCTGTTCTTCCGTTACTCGGCGGAACGAGAGTTGTTTCATTTATTTGAAGTGTAAGAACGGATTGAATATTGATACCCAGAAACAGTAAGCAAACAAAATAAATATAAACTCTACGTTTTGACATTTTGTTTCATAAGATGCTTATAGAAATTTGTGGAGTGCTGAAGCAAACTTCAGCACTTTTAAGTAAAATTAAAAACAAATTCAGTCTAAATAATCACAATATTGTAAGTTTAATCTCCAAAAGACTTAATAATTGCCCATTTTGTTGCTATTTTATCTTTTGGGTCAACAGCAAGTGCCGCTTGAACGAATTTCAGTTCAGCGAATAGACCGGGATTAGTCCACGAGCCTTCTCCCTTTTTGACTTCTTCCTTGCACCAGATTAGCTTGTAATCCCTAACTCCACCATTATCGTCATCGTTATACTGAACATTGAAACCGATTATTAAGCCATTTTTTGGTTTGATGTCCCATCCTGCATTTTTAAGGGGAATAGCAACCTCAACGTTCCATCCATCTTTTGTTTGTGTGCCTGTTGCTATTGTTTCAGTTTTGGGTCCTTGAGTAATACCTACGCATCCTCCGATTAGTGCGGCGGTAGTTTTAACATCAGGGTCTGCACCGATTGTATCTGCGCCAATTGTGATTTGAGCATCATTAATGTCATAAGCGCCAGCTTTTTCGTTCCCGCCGTCAATATAAACCTCAATTGAATCATCATTGTAAACGTTACAGGCTATATCTTCACCTTTCAGTACCTTATTGTCAGTGATCTCTGCGGCAAAATAGATATATTTATCGTCAGCAGTTACGGTGAATTTCACAGATGCATTATCATTATCAGGGGCTGTAACAGTGCCATCTTTGGCTTCGATTCTGTGCCAAGTGGCATACTTCCATGCCTGATCGTTTAAGTTACCATCCAGAACTATCTTGTTTGGAAAAGCACAAATTATGAGTTCTCCATAAATGTCACCGGGAATCATGCCCTTGATCAATTCACCTGCCTGTGCAATAATAGAAAATACCATCAGGTTCATAACTAATAAAAAGCTCAATACGATTTTTCTCTTCATTACGTTCCCCTCCTATACGTTGAGTTGCCAGAACTTTTTTATACAAAAACACCCTGTCAGGACGTTTGGTTCAAAAGATTATCGGCATAACATTACTGTTATTTAGAGCAGAAGACTTGACGTAGCCCAGATAAAGAACATAATTTTGATAAATTAGAAGATCGGCTTATTCGATTGAGGTTTACCTACCTTATCTACGAATCCGTATAATTCGATTTCCTGTATTTCGGGTTTGGCGTCTAACTGAGCGTCAACCTTTTGTAAAAAACCGTTTTGGTCACGCTCCACTCCCGGACCGACGAACCTTGCCCCACTCGTATCAGAGACAAAAAGCCTGATCTTATCCGTTATCACCTGAGTGTTGACAACTATTTTGGACTGAGTGTTTCCTTTGAAATTATTGATTATCTTCCAATCGCCTTCCTTGCCTTGATACTCGTAAAGGATGAAGTTGGATATATTTGTATTATAGATGACGATTCTTCTTATTGACTTCTTCTCTGGAAGTGAGATCACTATGCGGGTGCTGTTGCTTATCGTATTTATATCACCATCAACAGTTTCGGGAGCGTCACATTCAATACCCGGCATGAGGGCATAATTCTCACTCATTTGCTGTGGTGCGAATAGCGTGTTAAAAGTGCTACATCCACTGAGAGCAAACAGAACCAGAAAAAAGGTAATTTTTACATAACCGAAAACCTTGAGAAATTTCATTTTTTCTTTTTGGAATAAAGCATAAATGCAAAAACGCATGAATGCCAAATCCATTCTGAAGGGAAACTACTGAACGCAACGAAATCCAACGGAGTCGGCGTCATTCAACGGATATTCGTAGAGGCGGTTGGCAACGCGGAGGTTATTGCCGCTGGTGCCGCTACACCCTCCGCCACGCACAACTCGCTCTTGACCTGAACTCGGTCCGGTCGGATTTGATTTTGGCGAATTAGCATAATAATTACTACCATACCAATCCGCACACCACTCCCAAGCGTTACCCGCCATGTCATATAAGCCATATCCATTTGGCGCAAAACTGCCTACTGGGGATGTTTCATTCCATACGTCCTTACCCCCCGTTCCACTATAGTTTGCATTATCATGGGAAAGATCGTCTCCCCATGGATAACGTTTTCCGACAAGTCCACCTCGTGCGGCTTTCTCCCATTCTGCTTCTGTCGGTAAACGTTTTCCCGCCCAGTCCGCATAAGCCTTTGCATCATACCAGCTTACACCAACTACTGGATTGTTTGGTGCGTTGTATTTTGAGTCATTCCAATACGTAGGTGCGTAGTATCCAGTTGCGTCCATGAATTTCCTATATTGTGCATTAGTCACCTCGTATTTGTCAATGTAAAAGGCGTCAAGGTAGACCGTATGCACTGGCAATTCATTTGCACGACCTTCATTAATAGCATCGCCCATCTGGAAGTTACCTGCAGGGATCAGCACCATTGGCGCACCGTCGCCTATTGGAGAATCAGGGACAGGATTCACTGTGATGGTTACTGTTGCAACGTTGTCACTGTTTAATATCCCATCATTTGCCCTGTATGTGAAGCTGTCAGTGCCATTCCAGTTGGCATTTGGTGTGTATGTGAACGAGCCATTTGCGCTCAGTGCTAATGTGCCATGAGCTGGATTATTTACCA
>Ga0315279_10002030_pt1 | contig 31640 bp, 30 predicted proteins | sample YL17G06_20_MG_FD_203694 | JGI IMG/M metagenome (GOLD analysis project Ga0315279, IMG submission 203694) | Sediment microbial communities from Yellowstone Lake, YNP, Wyoming, USA - YL17G06_20 | ecosystem: Environmental > Aquatic > Freshwater > Lake > Sediment | place: USA: Wyoming | collected...
CGCATGAAGTCATGCTTTGCCGCCGAGGAACGTTTGATGCGGCTGCGATGGTAGCGAGTTGAGCTGTGCCGCGCAGTGTGTGTGCGGACCGACCGATGAGAGCGCGAGGAGTAGACGCCAGACTTATGGGACTGACTGCGGCGCGCCTGGAGGTTCGCACCTTGGGCGAATATCAGCAGAAGCGCCATGAACGCGGAAAATAAACGAGACATGGGCACTCCCTAAGGAGGGCTTTGGACGGAGCAAGGTTAGCCCCAGCGCCAGTCAATTACAAGGTATTCCCAAACCTCGGGGGATTCGCTCTGCCACGGCCACGCAATCTTAGATCGCACGATGCGCAAATCGTGAGGGAGTGCACAGCCACCGCCCGAGCCGGGCTTGCCAAAAACGACAATCCCTTTTTATAGGAGATGAACGAAGCATGACACCACACTTAATCCGGATCTGGGAAGTTACCGTTGCTTGGGTCACTTTGGACGTCGGCCAACCGGAGAAGTGGACACAGCGCTTCCTCTTTGCCGATACGGTCTCCGAGCCACCCCGGTTCAGTTGACATTCGCTGCCGCCCAATCCCAAGGCGCGACGGAATCTTGCCGCTTGGCTCGATTCGGTGCTGCTGGCAAGACAACTGCGATCCAATCTCAGGATTCCGCCTGGGAAGTCTTAGTGCTGTATCGGAAGCGCCGTGACGAAGAACGAGGGAAGTGGTCTGAGGGCGATCGCCGGCGCTTTCGATACAGCGACTTGAAGGAAGCCGCGCGCGTTTGCGGCGGACGCTATGGGATTTGAATCGACTTTGGCTTGGAAGTTGTTGTAAAGAATGGTGCTTGCAGAACGACTGTCTGATCGTGATTCATCGCTTTTTTAGGACCGCCACCGCTCACGACTGCTCCATCCTAGCGCGTGTTGGGTTATCTTTCAAGACCCCTAAGGCAGCAGTATCTGGTCCCCCTTCGTCTCGGCACGCGAAGCGTCCGCCGCGCCAGCGGCTTAGTTCAAGTCGGCTTTCCGGAAAATGGCCGATGGCCAAGATGTAGTATCCCGCAAAACGCCGCAGTATTTAGGATTGCCCAGCAGCATCTGCCCGGTTCGCGAGATTCCTGCCCTGAAGTCTCAATCTAGGAAACTGGCGACGCTTTCACAGACAGCCCCTCTGCGGTCGCTGGAGACGCCCTGCACCGAAAACTGGGCTGGAGCATGGCATGCGGGAGGTGGTCAGATGTGTATTGCCGGCCTGCCCCGAAATGAAAACGGAAATCCCAGGTTAATAGACACTCGGAGTACAATCACAGTCATGACTTCTCCGTCGGCTAAAGGTGTGGCTACGGACAAACGTTTGCAGCTAGAGTCCTTGTTCCCGTCAAACACGCTTGCTGGCATGCGCGAGTTCGTTGGGAAGGTGCCGCCCCTCTCTCCTCTGGTTCGCGAACTCATCCAGGTCTGCTTCGTACTTGATGCCAATATCGTGCAAGGTGAACTGCGGTGGAGACTGCAGAAGAGACGAAACGCCAGTGCGAAGTCCAGCCTGCATGAAGCTATTGATTCCGGCATCGTCGTTGCCGTTGCGCCAACGTTCCTCAAGTGTGAAATCGAGGAGCACCTCCCGCGGATAGCTGTAGATACCGGGGTTTCTGTAACAAAAGCGCGAGAGGAATGGGATGAGTTTCAGTCGCACTTGCACTTTTACCAGCCCAGTTCTTCGAGCGACCCGAGCGCCTGGGTCGTGGATCCAGACGACTTGCCCTATAAGGATGCTTGCGAGGAACTTGGCGCTGCGGTCGTGTATTCGATGGACCGGGATCTTTCGGCTATGAAAGTACCTGTCGTCAGCATCCGTCTGGACTTGACTCTCCGGAGACATGCGCGAGCAGGAAGTGTAGCCATAGGGACAACTCTCGGTACCGGTTTCACACTCCTCATCGGTATCGAGTTTGTAAGTGCCTTGTGTCGCCTTATAAAGAGACTTGTGGAGGGGTTCAGAAGATTGCCCGGTTCGGTCCAGTTAGTGATTGTCACCGGAGTGGTGGCGATCTTGATTCATCCCAAATCTCGCGCAAAATTGCTGGACCTCTGGCGGTCCATCTGCACGACCGTCAATGCTGCAAAGGTCCCAGCCCTCGGCGTGGCTGCGGACGTTGCGGACCAGTTCTTCACCGCGAGAGATACGGCGACCCAGACCTACAGGGAGATTCAGGCGGCATTACCCTCACGTCGGAAGCCGTCGGCAATCATGCTTGCAAGAACAATCTGCGCGGTCAGCAAGGAGCCGTTGTCGTTGGCGGAAATCGAACGTCGGATGCGGAATGAAGGATACTCGACACGGTCCGCGAATTTCTCCGCATATCTTCGGCGTGTGCTTTGTGGAAGCAGCCAATTCGTGGAAGTGTCGCCGGGCTTATGGACATTACAGGGGCTGATAAATATGGCATCTGCCCACTGATGCTCGATGGCCCGGTGTCGATTCTGGTATCCGCCGGTGGCGCAGACATCGCTTCTTGATGTCTGTGGATGATTCTGTGCCCAAGAGTGGCGCCGCGTTGCCGGGAGACCTGCGCCACCCGCGATGTTAGAGACCGAAACTGACGAAAGATGAATGTCGAATTTCGAAAAGCGGTCTTACCTCGTGACCTCGATGATCTACTTGACTTCGATCGCAGAGTGTTCGGTTCTTTCCCTGATGATCTTTTCGAACCCGCGGATTGGAACAGTTCTGAATCATACTGGATGTTCGTTGATGGAACGAAGGTAGGCTGCTCTGCGTTTCAACACAACGTTGATTATGACGAGGAGCCGAGAACAGGATGCCTCTACATCGCAAGTACCGGGATTTTGCCCGAGTTTCAAGGTAAAGGACTCGGCAGGAAGCAGAAAGAGTGGCAGATCGAGTATGCACGCAACCACGGTTTCTCCGTCATCGTCACCAACACGAGACAAAGCAAGGCGCCGATAATTCACTTAAATCGAAGCCTTGGCTTCAAATTTCGCAGCTTAGAGGCAGACTATTACCATGATCCTGATGAACCGGCCATTGTTATGGAGCTTTCACTGCTTACGCCGTAAAGAAATAGGCCCCCCTCTCCCTCTAACGCGCAGGTGGCGCATCAGGCATCGCTTTGTGATGTCTGCGGTGTACTGACATGAGCTAGAATCTCGCCGTGCCGCGACAGCGCCAATCACCTCTAAATGGAAGAGTAATCGCCCGGCCGATTTGATATCTGTGGTATAAAAGGAAAAAGCCCGCCTGCCAGCGGGCCGCTCCTGAAACTGTGAGATGCCAACTTCACAGTAGCATAGGAGTGTGCCCGATGCAACACCCCCTCTCCGTGCAGTGAAGAGATTCAGCCTTTGATCAGACGTGGTGCATCAAGTTGAACTCGTAGACTTGAACATGATGTACGGCGGTCGTCTAAACGTAGGACGCTCGGCCCTGTGCCGAGAAATGCAGGCTCACACCCTGCCCGCCGGACTACGCCGGGAATGGGGTCGGACGGAGTCGAGATGTACAAGCCAAACATCTTTTTTGGTACCGTGCCTGCCGCTTGCGCGCGCTTCCTTGGGCATACGATCAAAGGTATCAACCTGCCTCTGGTCAACCCCTGCGCGGGTGAGTTCACCATTCCCCAAGCTGCTATATCTGCTGGCGTCGCTCCTGACACGATCTGGGCCTCCGGCATCTCCCTCTTTACATCCATACTCGGGACGCTTGCCGACCCTCGCAGGGATTTCTCGGAATTGGGAATCAAGTTTCTGGAGGAGCTGCCAGGGCGGGATAGCCTCGCCGATGATCTGGACATTGCCGCCCAAGTCTCGCTCTGGCTGAAGTTCAATCAGCTTCCCGCGACGAAACTCTTCGGCCTCAACCAGCGCGACGAAATGTGGGCCAATTGGTCGGCCTACCGCGCGGCGCTGCGCGCCCAGCTCGAAGCCCTAACCCGTTGCCTTTCAGGAATCCATTACGAAGTGCGCGACTTGTGGGAAGTCATCGAGGAACCCAGGGAGCAGAATGCAGTCTTTTTTGCCAGCCTTCCGAACGTGAAACGCGGCTACGAGAAGATGTTCACGAACGAAGGAATCGACTGGAACGCTCCCGCAACTCCGCAATTCGAACCCAAGAGGTTCGAGGAAGTCCTGGCCCGGCTTGAAACTCGACCGGGTCCAAGCCTCATCTACCGGAGCTTCCCAGAACTTCCGCAGGTTCCGCAAAACTGGCAACTGGTGTACTCCCACCCAACAAAGATCAGGCGGTTCAATTGCGTGCTCTCGACCCGTGGCTTGCCCTCGCGCGCTGAGCAGGTCGTTGACGCCAAACCCCAACTGTTCCCCGTCTATGATGAGCACGAAATCACGGCCCACTCCAAAGTTGAGGTTGTGAAGGTGGATGCACAGACGGGACTCTACTATCGCGATCTCTTCGTGCATCGGCTGGGAGCCAAGGTGGTTGCGCGAATCTACTTTCTGATCCTGATCGACGGTCAAGTGACCACGGCTTTCGGCCTGAGCGACGACAAGGCAGCACTATTCAAAAGCGACTACATTAACGAGACGTTCGGCATCACGCGCACCTCGATGCAGTATCACCGCTTGGGTAAGCTCTTTATGCTCCTCCTGACCTCCGGCGACATGCGCGACCGGCTGCTGGGTCTGCGTAAGCTCTGGACCCAGAACCCGCGCGGCATTCAGACAACTTCGATTACCCAACACGGGGCAGGCTGGATGTCCCGACAAATTGGCCTCCGAAGGTGAGGCTTGTAGGGGAGAGGCTCACCGCGGGGCCAGTTCCTGTGCCGCTCAGGCTTACTGTTTGCGGGCTGCCGGGTGCATCGTCACTGATTGAAATGCTCCCGGTCCTCAACCCCGTGGCCCCGGGAGTGAAGTTGACACTTATGCTGCAGCTCGCGCCCGCCGCAACAGTGCCGCTGCTCGGGCACGTCGTCGCGGAGGTCAGGGCAAAGTCGCCGCTCACCGTCACGCTGGAAATGTTCAGTGTCGCGGTGCCGCTGTTCGATAGCGTCACACTCTGGGCACTGCTGGTAGTGCCGACAAGCTGGTTCGCAAACGTCAGGCTCATCGGCGCCAGCGTCACGGCCGCCTGTAGCCCAGTGCCGGTCAGAGTTATCGTTTGGGGGCTGCCTGGCGCATCGTCGGTAATGCCCACCATGGCAGTTCGGGTTCCACCCCCCGTGGGGGCAAAGGTCGCTGTGACTTGACAACTTGCACCCACGGCGAGGGTCGGGTTGCAGGTATTGCTTTGAGAAAAGTCGCCAGCATCGGCCCCACTGATGGCCATATCCGAAATCGACATTGTCGCCGTGCCGGTATTCGTGAGCGTGACCGTCTGTGGGGGACTGGTGGTGCCGATCAACTGCTGCGCAAAAGCTAGAATCGGCCATGAAACGCTAAGCGCCGGAAATTGCCCTTGGAGTAGCATCGTGAGCGTCGTGAGGCTACAGAGGTTACCCGGCCCCCCAAACGGAATGGCCAGATCCAGTTTGCCATCACCGTTAAAATCCCCCACTGCTAGAGTCCACGCGCCCCCGCCTGCCATCCCAACCACCCCAAGCATGAATTGGATTGGATTCTGAAAAGTCCCATCCCCATTGCCGAGGAAGATGGAAAGTGTCCTAGAAAACGGGATGGGCACGGCCAAATCAAGGTTGCCGTCTGCGTTGAAATCGCCTACAGCCGCAGCCAAGGTGGCATATCCCGTCGTATAATTGACGCCGGGCTGAAACGTGCCATCGCCGTTTCCCAGCAGGACGGACACTCCCGACGAGGCTCCGGTGTCCATTACGAGGATCAAATCGAGTTTCCCGTCCTTGTTTACGTCTGCTGTGATCACGCCGACGAGCCCAGGCCCCGGAAATGTCTCTTGCGCCTGAAAGGTCCCATCGCCATTTCCTAGGAGAATGGAAACTGTCCCTCCACCATTCGACACCGCTAAATCAAGCTTTCCGTCCCCATTGAAATCGCCTGTGGTTATCCCACTAGGTCCTAGGTCAGCGGCGTACAAAACTTGATTTTGAAAAGTCCCGTCACCACTGCCGAGCAGGATGGAGACACTGCTGAAGTTTTGGAGTGCGACGGCCAGGTCAAGCTTTCCATCGCCGTTAAAGTCGCCCGTGACCAGCGATACGGGCATGGTCGCTCTGCCACTCGCCTGCGCAACAGACACTCTCCTCTGAGGCTGGAACGTGCCATCGCCGTTTCCCAGCAGGATGGAGACGGTGTCGTCGCCGCAATTGGCCACTGCAAGGTCGAGCTTCCCGTCCCCGTTGAAATCCGCGGCAACTACGGACTGCGGATTTGTGCCAGCAGCGTAGTCTACGTGAGTATTGAAGGTGCCATCCCCGTTTCCGAGCAGGATAGAAACGGGGGAGAGGGTCTGGACGATGGCCAGGTCAAGCTTTCCATCGCCGTCAAAGTCGGCCGCTATCGTCGCTCCTGGCAGTACGCTCGAAGCCCCGTACGTATCTAATCTAGCAAATGTCAGAGTGGAGGCTGGGCTAGTAATGTTGAAGCAAGCTACGTTGGACAGGCCGCCACCAGGACCCGGGTTGAGCACTGTGATCGAAGCAGTGCCCGCCGCTGCAATGTCGGAAGCTGGGATTGCCGCGGTAAGTTGTGAACTGCTAACGAAGTTCGTCGTGCGAGCACTTCCGTTCCAGCTCACAACGGCGCCAGTGACAAATCCTGAACCATTCACGGTGAGCGTGAGTCCTGGCCCGCCCGGTGCAACCGCTGCGGGCACTAAGGGCTGGTTAATCAGGGGAACCGGGTTCTGAGCCCAAAGGTTTGAGCTACTAATCGCCGGAAGGATTAGAAAAAGGAACAGCGGCAGCCAACGACTCCCAAACCTCATGGCTTCTCTCCCGGGAAGTGGCTCAGGTTAACTTCTTCAAATTGTCTGCCTTTCCACGTACCGTGTCAAGCAGGCCTTGACTCGTCCCGCGTCGAAGAACATCCCTGCTTGTTCACCGTGAGTGCATCAAAAAACGCAGGAAGGGCCGCGAACCTCACGAACAGGTCTACGCTGTCCAACTTCTGACTCCTGGCTCCCGACTTTTCCCGAAACAGCACTGCTTCGTTAGAAGTCAGAAACAGCATGTAGCCCCGACCGCTCGAGAAAGACTTCACCCACGCGACAGTCTGACGTCGAGGCGAATCAACGGCGCCTCGGCATTGAACACATCAGCCCGTGCCGAAACCATTTCCTTTCGGCACAACTGCGGATAATCCCCGACTACCAGTTCCATTTGGGCTTGCTTAAATAGCGCGCAAACGCGTCATGCGGGGTTTTGAACGCCATAAAGGTCTTTCTCAGTTGAGATTTGTGAGACCTTGCGGGGGAGCTATTGCATCCTTAGTGTAGATGAGCGTTCCTAGACCCAGCGGAAGACAACTCCGAAGTTGTCCTCAGTGCTTACCCCATTCGAGGAATAGTTCTTGAGCCTTTTCCGCCTCCTCGTCAAAATGCAGGTGCTTCGTGACGAGGTTTGTCACGATCCAAACCGCAGAGGTACAGGACCGAATCACTTCGATGATTTCGTTGTCCTCGTAACGCGGTTTCAGGTCGTGACCGTCGAACCGCCTCGCTAGCTGAGAAACGCCAGCGTGGGTATAGCTGTGGAGAGCGTCCCGCGCGCGGGTCAGAAAGTTCGTAAAGAAGTCGCCGAGTCCAAACTCCGTGTCAATCCAAGGTCCGATCGTCGCGAAATCGACTCGGTACTCGTCCTGCTGAAGCCTTCGCACATCATCCGTCGAACCTTTCACCGCGACATGCGAGCGGACCAATGCTTCCACAACCGGGCGGACAAGCGCAAATGCGCTGCCGCAAAACCCGTTCGGTATCAGACTCAGAATTCCCTTGTGGTAGTCAAAAATGAGTGCCCAGTACCCCATAAGAAGAATGTTGCGGTCATCGTCGGGGCACTGGCGCCGCCGAACGACAAGCTCCTCAAGTTGGGCACCGAAACGCCGTGCGCTCTCGAGTTCGGTTTGGACGCTCATTGCTTTCCTCCCAAGAATTTTGTTGAACCAGCGCTTGACCTTTGCCCACCAACGCTGCATTTTACGTGGAATATTCGACGTGGGGCGAACGAAACGAACGCCTGACGCGAGATTACCTACTCAAACATCCGGAGGCGATGCAAGCCTATGGCGCGCTGACAGACCGGCTGGCAGCGGGTGTAGACCGATTACCGCAGCAGGTCGGCGAAGGGAAACTGCGTGTTTTCCCCACGGCCCGAGTCGGTCAGATGTTGTTCGACCAATTCTCCGAACCCGAGTCGCTCGTCGAGTTCCCGCACCAGGATCAGGCCGCCGTCGGAAGTGACGCGGGAACCTTGGAAATCGACCTTGAGAGAGGCGTTGAAGGATGATGAATCGCACGCCTCCTTCCTGGGCGTTCACGATCGCCTGCACGGTGCGGTTGAATCCGCCAGGACAGCCGACACGCCGGTCGTGGGTCTCGGCATCTGGACCTTCAATCGAAATCTGGAAGTTCCAGATACGATAACGAAGATCGTTGTGGAGGAAACGGCGGTCGGCGAATGCCTGGCCATTCGTCAGGATGGTAATGGGGAACCCCGCGTCGGAAAACCGCGCCACAACCTCCCAAAAGGAACGATGAAGCGCGGGTTCCCCGCCCGACAGGGTGATGTTGAACGTGCTGGGGTCTTCCACGCCCGCCACCGCGGCCTCAAGGGCCTTGGCCACGGGCTGCATGACGTGGTCCGGTGTGCCAGGCACTAGGTTTTTCTCGGCTGACTTCGTATCTCCGGGCATCCGGAAAACGAACAGGAATGGATAATCGCCGAAAACGTGCTCAGCGAGGAGGTGAGGTTTGCCGGCGGATTCATAGACCATCCCGCCGGGAAAACGCTGCAGAACCCGGATTGGGTGGACTGACAAATCGAGCTTCGTCTGGGTTTCAACGACGGGACCGACGTTGACAGTCCACCGGTTGCGATAGAAATTCTTGGCTTTTAGATGTCTCTGGATCTTGGTTTGCGCGACCATTTTCAGCCTCCTTTCGTGAGGTGAAGCCGATTGGATGAACCTCGGTTGGTTATGACCGGGATTCCGATCATCTTGCGTTTCCGGCCGCTAGTAGGCCATACCGGAAGTTTTCACCTTGCCTCGATCGACTGGTAAGAATACCGCTGACCGCTTGTCAATATTGGGAAACACCAGCAGGCTCGAGCCGTCTTTCGGAGCAGACTGATTAACTTCATGGCTACATCCCGGTCTGCAGAGAGCTCTGATAACTGTATAAATATGATATTTTGTCAGATTATACAGTAGTAAATACAAGGATGGGGAACGGTGAGCACGCGAGCACCTACTCTGCCAATAATCTCGTTCAGACTGAAAATTATCAATCCGATGGAGAGTTGACGTGACCGGCAGGTCCAGGATATGCAAAGCAGATGAAGTCAAATGGATCAATTCCAAATTAGCCGGACGAGAAGGACTTGACGCCCGCTCCGATCGTTTTCAACCTGCGACAGAATTTTTGGCAGGGACAACATTGTGCATTCTCAGGTCGTACATGGACCGTGAGCGCCGAGTGGGTGAACGGCCGTGAGAGTTTTCCTATAGAGGTTTAGATAAGATTGTGCGACCCGTTTCATATCGAACTGCCTGAGAACTGTCTCACGAGCGTTTCGCCCAAGTGCTGTCCGTAAACGCTTGTCAGCCACCAAACGATCGACCGCATTCGCAAAGGCTCCCACATCCCCAAAGGGGACAACAATCCCGTCATACATATTCGAGACAGATTCCCTAACTGAGGCTACATTTGTAACCACAGGAGGAACTCCGACCGCCATAGCTTCAAGTACACAAAGATCGTGCGATCCACGATCTGGAAAAGCGGCGTAAGCAAAGATATCGGCTTGGCAGAGAAGGGCGGGCACGTCAATGCGACGCCCCCAGTACTTCACCTGGTCCGTCGAGATACCCTCTTCACCCACAATCCAAAGCTCAGCGTTTGGGTGTTTGCTCAGCACAGAGGCTAGGGAATCGGTGAAATAACCAGCGCACCGGTTCGGCCGGCAAACTCGGATTATGACGATCCCCTCTCGGTCCTGGGGTTCCCGATAACGAAACTCATCTGTGTCCACCCCATTGTGAATAACTGAGACGTTACTGCCGATGGGCTGCAACTTTGCGACGGCCTCGGAGACGCACACCACGGGGCATGCCAGAGGGGGAAACGAGGAACGACCATGAAGGGTTACAATGGAGGGCACGCCCAACCTAGAAGCTATCTGGTGAATTTGTGGCATATAATAAAGGCAATGAATATGTATTATATCGATACTGTCTGCGATACTCAAAAAATTCTGCTCTTGTGCTAAACCGGTCAAATCTCCTGGAGCATACGCCGGTATCCCCTGGCGTCTAAATTCCCATATCATCGGACCTCGTTGCCCGAACCAGACGAAATGATTACACGAGCGTGTAGCGCGACAGAGATTGAGTACCATGCGCTCAGTTCCGCCGTAATTGGCCCAAGGGACAATGTGGAGTATTTGCATAAGAAACCCACCTCCTATCTCCAGCGTTTCAATCGGATCGGCTCACATGCTTATCCCTCAGCCGCCAAACGATTCTTCCCGATGGTTCCTCATAGGATTTGTTGTCGAACCCCGCTGACGGGATCGACGATGTCTGAGAGACCATGCGACCGTCGGTTAGACTCTCTCGGCAATGTAGACTGAGCCGACCTCCTTGATTCGACATACGCGACTGCGGTAGCACGGGCATTTATGCTTGAAGTCTAAAGATCTGGTTAGACCTAGCATCCCTCAAATGGATCTACTCACGGCTAGCAGGGTGCTGAAGAACCCTGTTTTTTGAAACGCTGATGATCTTCCCAACTCATGATCGCTGCTCAGAAGTCTCGGGAGTTGCCGTCGAGTGCACCAGGGGGCTGCTGTTTCAGCCTCGCGGCGGCAGGGCCGAGCTACGTCCCGGCGGGTTGCCATTCCAGGTTCGCCATCCGCAGCAGGTCGTAGGCGGCGGCCCACAGATAAGCCTGTGGTTAGCGAAAACTTTGTTCGATTTGAATTGGTTGATGTTATCGGCTCCCATTGATAAACTCCCGCCTTCCATGTGCAACCGATGCTTCTTTCTGTTTGCCTCCTTCCAACGCTGGTTCCAAGGCCGTCTTTGACTGCAAGCAGAGATCGTCGTCTTGCGGCATCTAGTCATCGTCCTTCGACGGTCCCAAAGAGGACGTGTCCGACTGCGTGCCAGCGATCGGTTCTAGTGGGTGTGGCTGTCCAGGCTGTCGTCGGGTTGGCGCTCGGTGCTGGCCATCGTCATACCGGAGACGGTAATCTCCCGGCACCGCAATGGACTCCTGCTGTATTGGAGATGGAAAATCAGGAGACGCGAACCGCGAAGGCCAGGGATCGATCTGGAGATTCGGGGTGTAGCTCGCCAAAATACCGTCCGCGTTTGAAATCGATCGCGTAGGCCACATTTCTCACCAAGAAATCGAAGAAGGCTGTCTCGTTCTGGCACAAGTATCTTTGGGAGAAAAGCTTGTGCCACAGGAGGAGGGCAGCCTCTTGTATACAGAGTGTAACCACGTGTCGGACGTGCCGGGCTCATTACCCGCCAAGGTGAAGCTCGCCCCCTCACCCAACGGAGGCCTGCCGTCCGCAAACGCCCCTTCCGCCTCTCCTCGAGCGTGCACTGCCGCGGGCAAAACCGGCCCTCCTCAAGCTGCCGCGGCGTATCGGGCGCCTGGACCACAGCCTACCGGTAAAGGATTCCCAACTTTGCCATTGTGACCAGCAGGATCTTCGCAACCGACGCAGCCCGGGGGGCGGTTCTCTCGGGGGTTCTCACTCGGTCCCGCGATCTCAGCACGTGTTCCATGCGACTTGCCAGAAGACTACTAGTGATCCCGCGAATTCCCAGCACCTCATTCGTTTTGATCCGCGGCACAATGAGATCCTCTACGGGATTCATGCCATATGAAAGAGAAATAGATCGTACGCCCAATTGCGATGCCTCCATGACCGTCACGCGGTTCCCCTTCGTGACAACCAGATCGCTGGCAACCATTAGCTGCTCGATAGGCCAGAGTTTCTTCACAATTCGGACCTCAGGTATGCCCTTGGTGCGATTCATCAATTTTTCGCAGTCATCACCGGCTACCCAAAATAGTAGCTTCTTCGCCATTTTCAGTTCAAGAAAAGCAGGCAGCAAGAGATCGAAGAGCGGCGCCCTTTTCTCAGTTGCCCACCCCCCTGGCAGAACTGCTACGACAGTTATATCTTCGCCCATTCCCAATTCTTGGCGTGCGCGTTCGCGATCCTGTATATGGTATTCGAAGTCTCTGACAACTGGTCCGATGTACTCGACCTTCTGCTCCAAGTAGGACGGTTCGTCGAACACTCCCTGATCTCCTAGGAATAGCACACCCTCCACTGAAGCCAGTGTCTGCATGCGCATGTCGTTCTCGTCCATAAACCAATCAGTAATGAAGATGGCGGGCAGCGTGTGTATTCTGGCTGCGGTCAGGGCCGCAAACTCCTCATGGGAAACAACCAATCGTGGCGACAATCTTCGAATTACGCCGCTTGCGCGGATCCCTGTTTCGAAAAAGGGGTTCTCGTCAGGCAGTTCCAAATCTACGACGTCGTATCCGAACTCCGAGAGTGTCGATGCTCCGGTTCCATAGGATACGAACTGCCAATTCACTTTGTCGTCCAAGGCACGAAGGGCCTCCATGATTGCGATATCAGGTATCGCATGACCCCTGCCCCGCCCCCTAGAGAAGAATAGCAGATCCAACTGGTTCCTCCGCCGGTCCCTATGCTCTCGCTGCGCGAACCAATGCACATTGTTCCCGGAGGCGGGCAGCAAAACCACTCGGATCCTCCATCCGTGGTAGAGCCTGTGGATCCCGGCCGCTTTCATCTAGCCAGTGACCGTAAAGCCCGTCCTCCCGTGTTCATATAGCCGCTTGGGTTTGATATTCCTTCAGCGGCGCGTCTTCCAGCATTGTCTTTTTCAGGGCCAAGCAAGCTGCGGTCCCCGCAGACGATCTTTCTCCCTGCGGAACTGTCTCATCTGGCGAGCTTAGTCGATTCTCAGCACGTAACCGTCTGCTTCGAAACGTGGAAGGCTTATTCGGAACTGCCAACCTTACTGCCAGATGCCTCCCTACGACTCCTGCTTTTCTCGTTCAACAACTCAAGGATGTTCTCGCCGCCAGATTGGTTCAGCCTTGTGGCATGACCTCCGCCTCTCTCGTAGATTCATCCATCCAAATCCCCACGCAGGCCAAAGGTTCCAGAATCGGCCATCGCCCCGGAGAGTTCCAGCTCACCGCAGCTCTTGCCCTGGTCCTCTACTCATTTTCTCAATCCGCCACGAACAGGTCAGCTTGCACCGCTTCCTGTCGCGTATACAGGTCGAAGTACCGACCGTGCATGCTATAGAGTTCCGAATGTGTGCCGCGTTCTGCCACGCGTCCATCCTCGAGGAACAAGATCTGATCTGCCTGCCGGATGGTTGACAGCCTGTGCGCGATAATGAATGTGGTGCGGCCCTGCTTGAGGTAACTCAAGCCTTCCTGAATGAGCGCCTCAGACTCAGAGTCCAGGCTCGACGTCGCTTCGTCGAGAATCAGAATCCGAGGGCTGGCTAGAATGGCCCTGGCTATGGAAATTCGCTGCTTCTGGCCGCCCGAAAGCTTGGCGCCCCGCTCCCCGACAACCGTGTTGTACTTCTGCGGCAATCTCTCCGCAAACTCGTCTACGCGTGCGATACGGCAGGCAGCTGTAACTGAATTCTCTGATGCTTCCGGCCGTGAAAAAGCTACATTCTCGCGAATACTCCCGTCGAAGAGGAACGTATCCTGCAATACAATCCCTAATTGGCTGCGGTAGTGGTCAAGCCGCACCGTGGCCAGGTCTGTTCCATCTACTAGCACAACGCCTTCCCCGGGTGTACGGAAAGAGGCTATGAGTTCGATAACCGTGGACTTGCCGCTTCCGGAGGGGCCCACTAAAGCGGTGACGCTGCCCGCCTCCGCACGAAATGACACACCCTTGAGTACCGTTTTGCGAAGTTCGTAAGCAAAAGTCACGTTGTCGAATTCCACCGTGCCCCGAACCTGGCCTAAACTGACTCTTCTCCTAGAGTCGACATCCTCGGGTTTTTCCAGCAGCACCTCACGCGTTCGCTCAAGCCCTGCCACAGCTTCTGTGAACTGCATTCCAAAGGTAACGATCTGGAACATGGGGCCGGCCAAATACACTACAAGGCCTGAATAGGCGGTAAAATCCCCCAGCGTCATGGTGTTCGCGAGGATACTGCGCCCACTGATGAGCATAACAAGAGCGCTCAGTATCCCCATAAGTACTGTGACCGAGAGACTCATTACACTGGTTGCCGTAATCGTCTGTTGGATATTGCTCAGTAACCGCGCCACGCCGTCAGCGAACACGCGCTGTTCCTGCGTTTCAGCGTGGTATCCCTTAACTACCCGGATGCCATTCAGTGATTCGGTCAATCGTCCGGTGAGTTCCGCTGTGATCTTGCCTTTGTCACGAAAGAGCGGATGCACGTGCTGAAACACTCGTCGCAACAGAAGCGCAAGGCTCAGTATGGCCAACAAGGCGCTCACCGTGAGCAGCGCGTTAATCCAGAAGAGCGCGACGAGCACGATGAAAGCAGTGACCGCGCTGCCCACAAATTCCACCAGGCCGGTCCCAATGAGATGCTTCACCCCCTCCACGTCATTCATGATCCGAGAAACGAGAACCCCGGTCTTGTTAGAGTCGAAATAGGCGATCGGCAGCCGAGTGATGTAGGCATGGACCCTGCACCGTAGCGCTGCAACGACCCGTTGCGCGGTTTTCGACAGCAGCTGGGTCAGCGCAAACGATGTGATTCCCTGGATGCAAGTCGCAACCACCACCCCGAGGATCAGCGGAAAAAGCAACGCGGACTTATGTTGACCAATGACCGTATCAATCAGCACTTTCGTGGAGAGCGGCGGCACAAGTCCTGCTAACCGGCCGACTCCGACAAGCAGAAGGCCGAGGAGCAGGACCCCTCTGCGCGGTCGCATCAAGTCATGGATCTCCCGCCATGTGGAGCGAAGGTGCTTCGCCTTGCCTCGCGTTTGCGTCTTCTCGCGGTGCCTTAGACAGGCGAAATATCCAGCATCGTACGTCCACGCTGCGAATGTCTGGATGAATCTATGCGCACCTGACACGCTTCGCCTCCCCGCTTGTGCTTTGGGTTCTCGCTTTCGACCATGCTCATGGTGCTATGCGCGTGCCGGATCCAGCACGTTGGCTCCGACGGCCAATGTCCTCGAAGTCCGGATCCCACGTCAGACGGCGCGATTTCTAGGTTAGACTGATTTGGCGCACGGCCTTGCTTCTGGACTGATCACCGCAGCGCCGGTGACCTTCATTTCCGCCTGTGGCGTGAGGAACGGAAGGGAAATGCAATAGGCCTTCTACGTCTGGCACCGGTCCAGAAGCTGGAAAACGGTAAACTGCCGTCCATTCGCATAAATTCCATATCCTCTGATGGATTTGAGCGAGGTCGTGCTACCCTAGACGATGCATATGTTTAACCCACGCCGTCCTGTTCACCTTCACGCGGACTTTCAACGGGAGACAAGTCAATCTTGAACAAGACATCGGCGTCGAAGTTGTATCCTTCCGCTAGTCCCGAGCGTCTCGCTATTGGACACAGGCCCTCGCCTTCCGCAAGCCTGTTCTTGTTTGCGAGAAACACTCGAGCCATGCACTTCCCGCAGTACACTTCATACTTGCAGCCCTGACATGCCGGCTCGGGGGTCGGCACCGAGAACGACTGACAACACCTCGCAAGTGGCGTGTCATTGAAAATCGAAGCATAATCGTCTCTGGAGACGTTCCCGAGCGTTCCTGCACTGGCTGGCAGCAGGGGACATGGCTTAACGTCGCCGTTGGGGTCGATTACGTAGTTCGTGCACCCCGCGTGGCAGCCATCTATCCGCTTTATTTCCTCCCGCATATGCTCCATGGCTGGATTGATGATGATATCCGAGTGTTGTGTGAATGCTTGTGTCATGAGATCCACGGCCTCACCCCAACAGGGATTGGTACGGGAATAGACGCCCTGTGTGAATCCAGCCCCCCGACCGATACCATCCGGCATTGTAATCACCAGATGACGGACACCTACTTCCCTCATAAGCTCACAGGTTGCCGAAAGATCGGCCTGATTGTCTGGAGTGACTACGAAACCAACTCTGATAGGTATGCTCCTGTTCACCAACTCCGTGATTGTTTGGAGCGTCCCGCCAAATGTCCCCTTGGTTCCGCGCACAGCCGCATTGACCTGCTCGTTTGAACCGTCCACTGAGACTTGCACGAACAGCTTGTGCTTGTAGGCCTCCATCAACTGAAAGACTTCCGGTGCCAGGTGGGCACCGTTAGTCAGTAGTCCAACCAAGTCGAAGGTTCTCAATGCGGATTCCAGAATCTCCTGGAAATCAGGATGAATCGTGGGCTCGCCTCCCGAAAGTTCGACAGCCCGTACGCCTCCGGTGCGCATGAGTGAGAACAACCACTCCAGGTTGTCAGTGCGAAGGTCATGGCTGTTTTGAGGGCCACAACTGGCGTAGCAGTACTGGCAACGGAGGTTACATCGGTTGGTTAGCTCAATTAGCGCTCGCTCGGGGAACCAGAGTTCGTCGCTTCCCACCACCTCTATCGAACGGGGCCTTGCCGTCGGCCCCAGGTCGAGGTATCCTTCCGCTTCCGCCTCGGCGCAGAACAGCAGCAACTCATCTGGATGACCAATTTGCCAGGTCCGTGAGAGAGACCCAACCATTTCGTCAACCGTCCTTGTGCCGTCCGCTAGTTGGTAGACTTGCCAAGCATCCCAGGTGAGGGCACGAGTGCCGTGCTTTTCCGAATTGATCGACACGCGGTGGTCGGGATACACGTGAAACGAGACGCCTTCTCTTACTGCCGGGTACATGCTAGCGCATTGGGCCAGTCGGCTCGACATCTGAGTACCTCCTTGGTGAACGTTGTCTCCGACCGTTTCGATGATCGTCACACGCAAGACAGTCACCAACCAACGAACCGGCGAAGCCGATTACTCTTTTAGGAGCCTGCCAGATACAAGAACTCTCCCACGAAGCATCAACAACTTGCAGGCATCGAAAAGGCGCTAAGCTGTTGATTCTGCATAGGCAGCAATCTACCCCCGACAGGCCCCCGTTAGGCTCTCTTCAAAGCAAAACGTTCCTAGTACTTAGTTGCATATGCAACTAAGCACCAGTCAGCACCATGAATATATCGGGTGAGGAATTGCGATGATGAAATACGACGGAAAGCAACCCACGCAATACTTGCATGTTGGATCACCATCGGCACCATAGGCATTCCTCAGGTCCAATTTCGGCTTCCCTTGCTGTTCTGGTTGCTTATGCTCTTGCATACGTCCCTCCTTCCAGGCTGCCGTTGATAACCGGCAGGTGGAAATACGAAACTATCAAGTCGGTAAGCTTCTGCACTTCACATGGGTTACAGAAATTGAATGTGTCTACAGAGAATTGAGTTTTCAATTGGCTGGCCCTGGCCACCAAACGGTCGGCGATTTGTTCAGCCGTGCCCCCGACAATAGCCTCAGTCATGTTTATTGGCAGACAATCAGAGAAGAAGCTGCTTTGGATGACCCCAAGTAACGGCGCATGAGCCACCTCCCGAATAGCGGATATCCTCGGTGCTACCTCCTCGAAGTGATCGAATTCGTTCAACGCAACTACAAGTGCTTCGGGGTTAGCTCCCAGCAGGCATGACAGCGCGAAAAGGGACAGCGTACTGGACGAATCCATTGCCTTTGCGTCCGAAATCGAACCGTCCACACCAATCACGATGAGTTCCACTGCTTTGCCTGAAGAATCAAATGCTGCCGACCCCACAAGCGCGCTGGTGTAGGACCGCACAATCTGGACCGGAAAAGTCGGAGAGAACAGGTCGCGACTTAGCGAGTGATCCATTCCGAACAATTCGGCATGATACGCGCTGCCAATTTGACCCACCCTCATGGCGCGCTCCAGAAGTGCTTGGCGGAGAAGCAGGTCCACACGCCATTTGCCGAAAACTTCGTGGCTGAAGTGGACGACAGCGAGCACGGGCGCAGGCCTGTAAAAGATATGACTGTCTGGTATACTATTTATGAATTGCCTGACGGACCGATCCTGGACTGCGGGAATTATCGACCACACCCGTGCCGTCTTATCAAACTGCCGGGAGCCCGGCCAAGCCCTGGCCTGTGGTGAGCCAACGACGAGGCAATTCAAGCCAGCGCGATTGCAGGAGTTCACAAGTTCGATTACTTCAGAAGATCGAAGTCGGCTTCCGGGGACTATCAAGGTGTCGACGTTTCCTTGTACTCGTGACACAACTCCCTGTCTACTCGATTCGTCGTAACACAGTTCGTTACTGTTGCCATCATGCACTTCCGGCCTGGCATCCGAGGGCCCACCGATCAAGTCTTGTATCAAATGGCTTGAAGAGTGGTCCCCGATGAGTTCGAACTTCAACTGATGGCGGAATTCGTACAGCAGGACAGTCTCCCAACCATTTGGATAAACCGCCGCACGACTTATGTCGGAGACTCGTCGGCCAAAGGGGCTCCTGAATACAACAGGAGCTGCATTCTGTCTAAAACTGAACGCCACGTATTCTCTTCGTACGGCACCTGCCTCATATTCTGAACTGATCCGCCTGAGGCTTTGTCGAACATCATGCACATGTGCTTCGGACTCGGATAGCACGATCGACGCAACTGCCGCAGATACCCGCGCAGTGGCGTAACTCGTACATGATATGGTGGCCGAAGTGCAGGCCTCACCAGTAAGGGGGCGTCCACTTGCGTAGCACTCCACGGGATGATCGACTCGATAAAGGAGGGCTCGTTCGTCCTCAAGCGTTGCAACTCCCACCCCAATCACTGAGTCTAGGTATGCTGGAAGGGCAGGTCGGCCGTAGTTGTCTGCTGCCGCCACAATGATGATCCCGTCCTGCGCGGCCTCCTCACATATGGTGTCGAATTCGCTATACAGACTTGGATCTGTAATTGATATACTGATATTAATGACTTTTACCGACTTATCAAGACACCACGCCAGCCCTTCAAGGAGGAGGCGCGGACTCGTCACCAACGAGCTGCCAAACACCTTGACGTCGTAAATTGTGACCTTCGGACACAATGAGCAGATTATTGCGGCGCACTCTGTGCCGTGGTTACAGGAATCAGCGTAATTGTTCCAACCATTCTTCCAGCCGTTCCTTACGGTGCGGCGAAGTTGGGGCGAATGCCGGGAAACACCACTATCAATCAGGGCGATCGGTACCCGATCCATCAGGCCATTGCTGCATGGATACTTTTGTTCACCCCGAGTCATCCGCTATTCTCCCTATGTGAATACCGCCCGTGCGCAAGTGCTCTGCCGTCCCGCTAGTAGCTAGTGCGTCTGCAGGTCGTAATCTGCTATCCAACATGCCGGAACTCCGGCAGGAAACTCGGGTCATCCCAAGGAGCGGAACAGCTCATACGACGGCTTTTAGACAGCATGCCACTGGAATGGCACGTTTGTGTGCTTCATGGCGAGCACTCTCACCCGGCGACAAGTTAAGTCTGAACTTGACGTCGGCGTCAAAGTCATATCCTTCCGCGAGACAAACTCGCCTCGCGACCGGACAGAGACCTTCGCGTTCCGCAATCCTATTCTTGTTTGCGAAGAATACTCGCGCCATGCATTTCCCGCAGTGCACTTGGTATTTGCACCCCTGACATGCCGACTCGCCTGTCCGCACCGAGAACGAGTGACAACACCTCGCAAGTGGTGTGTCATTGAAAAGCGAAGCGTAATTGTCCCTGAAGATATTCCCGAATTTCGCTGCACTGGCTGGGAGCAATGGACACGGTTTAACATCGCCTCGTGGATCGATAACGAAATTCGTAAGGCCAGCGTCGCAGCCATGTACGCGTTCCAGATGTCGGCGCACGACCGCTGAGGCCGGGTCAAAAAGGAGGTCCTTGTAATCGCTATATGCTTGCGCTATGAGCTCCACGCATTCGTCCCAACAAGGATCCGGTCGGGAGTAGACACTTTGGGTGAGCGCAGCTCCGCGACCAACACCCTCTGGCATCGTAATTACTAGATGGCGGATGCCCATTTTGCTCATGAGCTCGCAGGTTGCCGAAAGGTCGCGCTGATTGTCTGGAGTGACGACGACACCGACTTTGACAGGTATGCTGCGGCGGAGTAGCTCTGTGATTGTTCGGAGAGTACCTGCGAATGTTCCTCTCGTTCCACGTGCAACCGCATTGACTTGCTCGTTTGAACCGTCCACTGAGACTTGCACGATCAGCTTGTGCTTGTACGCCTCCATTAACTGAGAGACCTCCGGTGACAGATGGACGCCGTTGGTAAGCAGCCCCACCGAGTCGAAGGTGCTCAATGCGGATCCCAGAATCCGCGGGAAATCAGGATGGATGGTGGGTTCACCACCGGTGAGCTGGACAGCTATGACACCATTACTGTGCATGAGCGAGAATAGCCACTCGATTTTGTCTGCAGGGAGGCTAGAAGAATTCTGAGGGCTGCAACCACTGCAGCAATACTGGCAGCGCAGATTGCAGCGATCCGTCAACTCAATCATCGCACGCTCTGGGAACCAGAGTGTGTCGCTTCCAACCACTGGTATTGAGCACGGTTGCGCCGCCGGTGCAAGCCTTAGGTACCCATCCGCTTCAGCTTTGGCACAGAACAACAAAACTTCATCTGGATCGCCTACTTGCCATGTGCGTGAAAGAGACACAGCTATTTCGTCGACCGTTTTTGTACCATCGGCCAGTCGGTAGACCTGCCAAGCGTCCCAGCTCAACAGCCGGCTACTTTGTGATCGTGAAAAGACGCGTACGCGGTGGTCAGGGTAGACATGGAAGGAAACACCTTCTCTTATAGCGGGATACGTCCTAGCACCTTGGGCCGGTCTCGACATTTGAGCCTCCTCATAAATGGCCCTTCGGTCGCTTCGTTGATCATCACAAGATCACGTAGCTAGCAACCACTGGAACTGCCAAGCGGCCAAGCGTACGAGGCGTGGTTGGCAGCACACCTTTGTCCACGTTGACCTTCACACCGAACTAACGAAGTGCGTCCCTGTGTCGCGACTGCCTTAACAGAGATGGAGTAGTTCCCAAACCATCCCACCCGGCAGGGGAATGCAAATCAAGCATGCCCAGCAGGGAGGGATGGAACCATAAGCACTCCTCAAGTCCAACTTCGGCTTGCTTTGGTGTTGTGTGTGCTTGTCTTGTGCCATACATTTCTCCTTTCAGCTGGGGGGCCACAACTCCCGCCAGTGGCCCCTCACAGGAATGCGAGAGGGACGAGGTGTGCTGCAAACCGAGCCCCATAAAGAGAAACGCCACTTGGGAGCGCCAGCCTGTCGAACACTCTCGCACGCTACGCGGAAATGGCTACGGCCGTCAACTGTCCTACTGGCCAGCCTGTCCTCCTCGTCGGAGGCTTGTCGCCCAAGGCAGTCGTCCTCTCTGCAGGGGTAAGCGAACCCTCTGCACTGGACAGCTGGACGAACATCCGCGGCAGTCAGGTGCAGGGGATATAGGGAAAACACTGAAATCAAGGAACACAAGAACAAACAGAAGATTCGCCCCCGATAGCCGACCTACCTAAAAAGCATATCTTTCGCGACTGGACCCTTGCGGGACGGAAGACCAAGTCGATGTGAATCGAAAGTCTGCAAGAACTGGCTTCAGAGAGGCAGGAGACGGAGCTCCGTTTGACCGGCGTGGTGTAGGAGTCCACTCGCCAAAGGTGAAGCCCCGAGTCTCCGTGGGGAGGCTGACTCGGTGCTGTGCACTGCGGGAGAGACCGCGTCGACGAGACGAGCGCCCGCAGGCGGTCGGGAACAGGATGGTCAGTAGGCTTGGCGTCTGAAACGCGAAGACCGGCTCCCTGGGAGCGGGGGCTTAAGCGTGCAGTGGCCCCAAGGTTCTGAGCGTGTACTTGTTCCGCAAAGAAGGTTCCTCGTGCGGCGTGGGAATGAACTCCTTAAGGGGCCCCGGCATAGCCGCAGAGACGGATCGGATACTGAGCTGCGTGCAGAACGACGGAATTCTACCGGCCGAACGGACTCCGCAAGCGCGCCTGCCTCAGCGGGTGAGGGAAAGCGTTCGGTGCAGGTGTTGCGAAACGACATCCGATCAAGTAGTATTTGACCTCATATAATAGGGTAACACTTGGGGCTGGAGAAAGGCCGTCTGGTGACTATTTCAATTGATATCCAGGCAGCCGCCGTTAAGTAACTGTGAATTCGATTCTGCAGATAAGAGGAGTTAGGTACTTGCGAGCGATCAGAGCTAAACGCCACTCCAGCTTCCTGCCGCGGCTGGTCAGTATCTTGACGTTGCGCTACCGACTGCTTTGGGCGAGAGCCAGGCTCAAGACGGGTAAGTGCGTTTTGTTCTTCCTCGCCTACATGTTTGGCTGCCTTATGATCATCCTGCTGACCGCGGGAAGGTTCAGTGCTCTCATTGCAATGTTCCGGACCGCCGAGGCCGAACTGCTCACGTGCGCAGTGCTCTCTGGCGTGTCTGTGACGGCGATTGCGGCCGCAGTCATGCTTGGCGTTGGCAATAACGCGGTCCTCTCCGACGCCGCACTTCGGAGCTATCCACTTTCTGTCATGGAACGGCTGATCGCGCGGCATCTTTCGGCTATCCTTGGGCCGTGGTGGACCACAGTTTTCGCTGTCTACTTCGGTATCGGCCTCGGTTTTTACCGCATAGGCACAGCAACTCTATGGCTCATTGCGCTGGCGGCGATCCTGTTGACATTTGCGAACTCAATCGCCGCCAGTATTCTTTACGACCTCCTCGCGCGGGCGACAGCCACCCGCGCCGGACTCGTCGCGACCCTCATCGTTCTTTTAACGAGTCTAGTGGTGTCGTCGACCGCACACTCTCTCAGGGTGACCCTCGTCTGGAGTCACCGCCTTTTTGAGGTCGCATCGCCGCTGTTAATATACACTCCGTCATTCGCAGCAGCTGAACTCATGGCCGGTGACCCTGGGCCGCATGCGATCCTCCGCGTGCTTATTCTACTTGCGTGGTGCGCCGGCTCATTCGCGCTGCTCGCGGCGCTGGAGCGAGCGCCTTTACGATCTCGCACGGTGGTAGGCGTTCACGCCACCTGGGATGGACCTTGCGACCGCATCGCAACAGCATTTGGTCGTTCGGCTCCTGTCATAGCCAAGGTGCTGCGGTACCACTTCCGCAGCAATCGTGCGCGTTTCGGCTACGCGGTCTCGTTGCCTGCCTTAATCTTTCCGCTTGCTACAGCGAGGCAATTTCGCGCAGAGCCCGAGGGGGCCTTCTATCTGGCGCTCGGCATTATGGCAATAGTTGGCTTCGTCAGTACCTCCAGCACTGCTCTGAACGTTTTCGGGTATGATGGCTCGGGCTTTCGGCGATACTTCCTCCTGCCAGTAGAACCCGCAACGATCTTGCGCGGCGTGAGCCTCGTCCCCTTACTCCTGGGCTTTCCAGTCGTCGCTGCCGCCCTGCCCGTATGCCTACACTTTATGCGCATGAAAGTTGACTCACGCATAGTGGCTATGCTACTTGCGAACGGAGTTGGGGGGTTGTTCTTCTTCCACGCAATCGGCTTGTGGACCTCGCTGCTTGCGCCCAGTCGAAGCGACTTTAGGGTACCCTTCTTCGCAAGCGATCTTTCGTTCGCAGCAATGTCAGTGATGGTCGTCAGCCTCGCCACTACGCTCGCCGGAAGTTATGTTGTTGGCCGCGTTCTCGGAGTAGCAATTGTCCTGAGTCACTGGTGGATTGCACTGGGAGTGATGCTCACATCAGTGGCCTTTTATCTGCTTACGCTGCGCTTTGGCGCGGCGGTGTTTGTTAGGCGCCGCGAACGCATTCTCGTGGTCATCGAACAGCATACGTGATCAAGTGTCGACCGCTATTGAAATCTCGCACTTGCGCAAGCAGTACGGCGATACCATTGCAGTGGATGACCTGTCGCTCACCGTTCCATCAGGTTGCCTATTCGGCTTCCTTGGCCCCAACGGTTCAGGGAAGACCACAACCATCGGCTGCCTTACCGGCTTGCTCGATCCGACACGCGGGGATGTCTGCTTACTTGGGGAGCCCTTTAACTGCAATTCAGTCGGATTGAAGCGCAGGATCGGCGTGATGCCCGATACCTTGGGCCTCTTCGATGCCTTGTATGCCCACGAGTTCCTGGCATTTCAGGGTTGCATGTACGGCCTCGACTCCTCCACCACTCGGAGGCGTGTGGCAGAACTCCTGGAAGCCATGGACTTGTCCGGGGAATGCGGGAAGCCCCTTGGTAGTTTCAGTGCGGGCATGCGTAAGCGGCTAGCCTTCGCGGCTGCGATTATCCATACTCCCGAATTGCTTTTCCTCGATGAGCCGTTCGAGTCCATCGACCCGGCTGGTGTGGCTCTCATGAAGGATTGGTTGCGTCGTTTGACCTCACAAGGTCGGACGGTTTTCATGACCACACACGCACTGGATACGGCCGAGCGGCTCTGCGAGCGAGCAGCCATCATCAAGCGCCCCGGCAAGCTGGTGTGGGAAGGCGACATCACGCCTCTTGCCTGCGACCAACCGATTTCCTTCGGCGGCCAGAAGTTCCGGACGTTGGAAGCGCTTTTCCTGCACGCTGCCGGCGAGCGGTATGCCATCGTGGACTGGCTGTAGAATGTGTCAGCATGTGATTCTGACCGTAGCTCCTGCAGAGCCCGACTCCGCTTCACCAGCCGGCGCGCATCTTGCAGGATAACGCCTTCGCAGTACAATGCAATTCCAGCGAACGGCGAACGGTCTCTTAACTGTTTGTCTCACCCGAGGGGACAACCGCACCTTCTTTTTCCGCGAACCGCCCTTACCTAATGCACTCACCCGTGGCAACTTCAGGAAATAGTCTAGCCGCCCGCCGAATAGCAGCCGTGAACCAGCGGTTTGAGAAATCGCTGACTGGGACTAATTGTCTCTTGACATTAGGGTAGGATGGGAGTAATGATAACGCAATATCAAGGCGTAGACGATGCTGGCTAGTAGACGAACCGAGGCGGACGACCACGCAGCGCCTATACCTTGTCGTCAGACGCATATGCCGCGAGGAAGACATGGATGCGTTCATTCCCTACGCTTCCTACGTAGCCTTCACGAAACCGAACCTTGAGAAAGCGGTAACGTCCAATTTAACTGCTAAAGGTGCGGATCCTCACCGCGCCCGCCATCTTGTACGTGCTTGGGTTTGGGGGGAGATTTACTCCGGTGCCAGAGGATGAAATCCTTCAGGTTCGCAACATCACCCGCTCCGGGTACCTCACCGAGGAGTGCCGCCCACCGCAACTCGGAACGCCAGTGAAGGTTGCGCGTGCGCCGCTGTGTGGTTTGAATGGGACTCTGTCATCGTTTCGGAACGGTGAGAGGGTCCTCATCTCTGTCACCAGCATACAGAAGTGTCTGGCGGTCGAACTCCCACGCGAATTGCTTGTGCAGGGCGACCCGTAGGAACAATGGACCCTTGCACTGGGAAACAGGACGCCATGATTGTGCATGAAGATGCGGCCCTCTCTGTGCATAAAGTCTGTACCGTATGCCTAATTAACTTCAACGCCCTAGCATACAAGTATGTTGAACGAGTCCTACGGCGGAACCGACATATCCGCCTGATTCAGGCGCATCTAGACTCAGCGTTCTGGAATACCAAGGTCGCGCGCACGTCGGTCTTCCTGGTGGACGTTGCGGACAGCTATAAATCCATCGATCGCTGTCTGCGATTGTTAGGGACTTGGACCAGGGAGGCACGGATCGTCGCAATTGGAAGTATGTCCACACCCGAGGAATTGTGTGGACTTCTCCGGCTTGGTATCCACGGGTTCGTCACATACAGCCAGGTTGAGGAGCAACTTGCTGCCGCGATTGCCAGTGTAACGAGCGGCCGACTCTGGGTGGAACACAGTGTCCTTGAGGAAGCGGCTCGCCATCTATCCCAAGGGGATAAGTCCGACACAAGCCGCGTTTTGACACAACGGCAGAAGCAAGTAGCGACCCTGCTTGGGCGGAAAATGTCGAACAAGGAAATCGCCTATTCGCTTGGAATCAAGGAAAGAACGGTTAAGTTTCACCTTTCGAGGATATTCGGGAAGTTGGGGGTCCAGGATAGGCACTCTGCGGTTGAATATCTTGCTGTCCCCCAGATTGCCGCAAAGGTTGGGATTCGGGGCGCTATTGATGGGCCTTTACAGGCGCAGGCAGTTCATCCGGACACCGAGTCACGACTGCACAGAGCACTGCAAAGCGTCGCGCAACAGACCCGTGATCGTGTCTAAAGATGTCGGGCGAGAGGGAACTGGAGGGGTGATGGCTGGCCACTTGTGCCAACGCCGGTGGGTTTGTCAATTCCGTCATTCCCCGACGCTCGTCACGGATAGGTTGTCATCACAGCGTGTGACCGGTATCGCTCCACCTAAGGAAAACGTCCCTACCACTTCTTACTCTAGTTCAGTCAGCCCCGGGTGGGTGGAACGGAGATGGCTAGGACAGCGCGGACTCATGAGCAAGAAGTGTCGGCTCATATCCCAGAATGATAAGCTCATGGTCCTCCCGCAGTTCGGCAGGACACTCCACGACGCTCTTGGCAGGCCTGATGAGAGCCTTCACTTACCCCATTTCTCGGGTTTGCTTTCACACCCCTGCTCTCTCAACACCTAGAGGTGTAGACAGCAGAGGTAGCACTGAGCCACCGGTGTTTTCAAGCCCCGTGTATGGCATTCCTGTCTCGGAGTCCAGGGACGTCTCAAGTCCTTATACATACTTCTTAGGTATGGTTCGTATCAGCATCAATCTTCGCGGCCTTGATGGAAGGTTAAAGCCTCACTCAAGCGATGTTCCCTCCAGTTATGGCCGGACATAGGGAATATGCAAACCCCAGAGCAACTATCATCAGTCCTACAGTGTCGTCATCGCACCGTTTGCAGAACGAGCGGTTGGACAACACTACGCGAAGCGTTTTGGATTGCCATGGAAACGCTCCGCTCCCACAAGCTGCGGTCGTTCCTCACATTGCTCGGTGTGGTCATCGCAACCGCGACCCTGATCGTGGTGATTTCCATCATTCATGGAATGAACCTCTATATCGCCAGCCACTTCGCCAATCTTGGAGCGAACGTTCTCGTTCTCTCGCAATACGAGTGGGCCACGAGCGAGGAGGGGTGGCAAGAACAGTTGCGCCGGAACAAGCCGATCAGGATCGAGGATTACGACTTTCTCAAACAGGCTCTGCCCAGCTATCAGAACATAGGGGCGACCGCGATGCTCTTTCCGAGCCCGGACATGTCGGCACGAGGACACGTTATGTACGAGGTCGCTCTGCGGGGCGTGACGCCCAGCATGATCGAGATTGGCCAGGAGGATATTGAGGCCGGCCGATTCATTTCCGACATGGATTACGACCACAACCGGGCAGTGTGTTTTGTCGGTCAGGATGTTGCGAGCGAATTATTTCCCACCGTTGACCCACTGGGTCAGACACTCAAAATCGGTGGCTTGCCGTTTCAGGTAATCGGCGTGGCCCGCAGGCTCGGCTCGACGTTTGGCCAGAGCCGGGATGCCTTCGCCCAAATACCTCTCACAACCTATCGAAAGTACTTTAGCGCGCGACCTTTGATCGACATAAGCCTCCAGGCGTGGAACGCGCGCCAACTGCTGCAACTTCAGGATGAGGTCCGTGCCTTGATGCGAGCGCGACATCACCTGGCTTACCATGCGACCGACGATTTCGGCCTGCGCGGTTCGGAATCCATCATGGCTTTGTGGAATCAATTGACCGGCTCCATCTTTGCACTGACCATTGTCGTCGTCGGAGTTTTCATGGTGATCGGTGGTATCGTTATTATGAATATCATGCTGGCAAGTGTTACGGAACGAATACACGAAATCGGAATCCGCAGGTCGCTCGGAGCCCGCAGGCATGACATCCTGATGCAGGTGGTGGTCGAGTCGAGTACCATGAGCGGTGTCGGAGGAGTGATCGGCGTCATAATGGCGATCGCGATCAGCACCATCGTGGACCTCTTCTTTACGTCCTCCGTCCCGGTCAGCGCGGTCCTTGCAGGTCTGGCTCTCTCGATCGCGGTGGGTCTGTTTTTCGGAATTTATCCGGCGAGCCAAGCGGCAAAGCTCGATCCCATCGAAGCTCTGCGACGGGAGGCGTAAGCATGCGTGGATGCCGCAACGCGCTTTTGGACGACCTGCGGCTGGCACTCGACACGCTGCGGAATCACAAATTCCGCTCGTTTCTGACGGTGCTGAGTGTGCTCGTTGGTATTGCCACCGTGATTGTAGTGGCCTCGGCTTTCGCCGGACTTGATCAGCAGTTCGCGGAGGCCGCACGCGACTTTGGCACTAGAACGCTTTTCATTTTCAAGTTTCAGGTCGGCATGAAGTTCACATTGTCGCGCGAAGAGCGTTTGCGCAAACCATTGGCCTATGAGGACGCCGTCGCGATCCGGGAAGAGTGTCCTGCTGTCGAAAGAGTGGCCGTCGAAAAATATCTGTGGTCTATGGGCCCACCAAGTCTCCGCTACAAGGGGGGGGAGGTACGCAATTACACCTTCCTGGGAGCCACAATCGACGACTTCGCGGTCGTCAACGACAACCTGGGTGACGGCCGCTTTTTCACTGATATTGACAACCTGCACCGCCGACAAGTGGCGGTTATCGGCTCCGACATCGTCAAGCGACTGTTTGCGGGTCAGGATCCGATCGGGAAAGTGCTGCGAATTGGCAACTCCTCTTTCGAAGTCGTAGGGACGATCCTTGCGCGGAAGTCCTTTCCCGGCGACACAGGGAGTGACCGGGTGGTGAAAATCCCCTATCTCACGTTCCGAAAGATGTATCCCGACGAGAAAGAGAACTTCATCATTGCCGCGGCCTACGAAGGAAAGCTGGATCAGGCTATTGACGAAATTACGGCCTTGTTGCGCTACCGACGTCGCGACAAGCCTTCCGCAGCCGACAGTTTCGGCATTGTTTCTTCAGAAGCGCTCGTTGGCAGGTTCCGGGCCTTAATGGGAACGGTGATCCTGGTAACGATGCTGATCTCCTCCATCGGTCTTCTTGTGGGTGGAATCGGCGTCATGAACATCATGCTGGTGTCGGTTACGGAGAGGACGCGTGAAATCGGTCTCCGTAAGGCCGTCGGGGCGCGTCCCCGCGACATCATGTGGCAGTTTCTGCTCGAGGCTGTGGCCGTGACGGGAGCGGGGGGCCTGATGGGGATTCTTGCGGGTTTTCTACTAAGCCTTGCCGTCCGTCTGATCGTCCCCAGCCTACGCACCAGCGTGCCTGCGTGGTCGGTGCTGGCGGGTTTGATTATAGCCGTGAGCGTCGGCTTGTTCTTTGGGACGTATCCAGCTGTAAAGGCCTCACGCTTAAACCCAATCACTGCATTACGACATGAATAAGCCGTTGTCTTTGGGACCATAAGGCAGTTCTTCCTCTCCCCCATCAACTTCTAAGGGAGGAAGTCCTGACTCGGACGGTCAAGCCTCAATCTGTGCCGTCCTTGGTGCATCCGGCGCAACACAAAAGTCCCGTAAAGCACCGGTTGATTCAGTGAGCGTGTGACCCCACGGGTGCGGACCCGGTGAACGCCTCGTGATGTTCACCTGAGTGAGTACTCCGCCGACCATAAGGTACCACGCGAGGCCAAGGCTGCGGGGCATATTGGCCGATGGCCGTAGGTCAGAGTTGACTCGCCACCGGAAAAGGAGATGGACTTGACGCACCAGACAGCAAAGGTGTAGTTTTGGAGTGGGATGACTGCCTCGCGGTTGCGAGCTAACGATTGAATGAGATGCCCGCCTTCCCTTCTTCAGATACTCAGTTGGTCCTTCTCCTCGCGTTTTGCGTCGTTTTAGTACCCGCCTTGCTGGGGTGTATTGTGGGTTTCTTTCTGTCGCATCGGGCGCATGCTGGGAAGCGGCTCGGTGCTGTGAGGTGTGGGGCCAACCTAATTATGAGCGAATTGTTCGAGGAAAACAGGTAACACTTTTTTGTTCTGAGTGATGGTGATCACTCCATTTCTCTGTAACCAAGTTTCTACCGCTAGACGCCGTGCTGTTTCGGCTTGGTGTTGGGTGTGAACAGCCAAGGCCTCGATGAAGGTCATGGTTAGTTCGTTGATCCACTCGAAGGTCTCCCTTCGCCTGCGAAGAGTATAGGCCTTCAGGGCAGGCTTCGCATCCTGAAACACCCTGCAGGCGACTTGCCCGTCGAGACTGACCTGCCCCCAATCGTTGTACCACTTTCTAAGTTAGTCCGTGTGCCGTTGCCCCCGGGTGGAGCGGAGCGGAACCCGGGGGCAACGGCAGAATCGTTTCCGGTGCCGGCGGCCGGTAGCCCAGGGCGCTGTGTGGCCGCACCTGGTTGTACTCCCTTCGCCAGCGCTCGATCAACACCTTCGCCTCAACCACGGTGTCGAAGATCTCGCCATTCAAGCACTCATCTCGGAACTTCCCGTTGAACGACTCCACATACCCATTCTCCCAAGGACTCCCCGGCTCGATGAACAGCGTCTTCACTCCCAATCGGTTGAGCCAGTTTCGAACTATCCGAGCCGTGAATTCGGAACCGTTATCGGAGCGAAGGTAATCCGGTACTCCCCGCTCGATGAACAAGGCCGCCAGCCGTTCCAGAACACTCATCGCATCCGCGCGCCGCTCGATGTCAATCGCCAAACACTCGCGTGTGTATTCATCCACCAGCGTCAGCATCTTCAGGGGACGGCCATCCGAGGTCCGATCCGCCACAAAATCGTACGACCAGACGTGATTCGGCCAGCCGGGTCGCAGCCGCAGGCATGAACCGTCATTCAACCACAGTCGGCCTCGTCGCGGCTGCTTCTTCGGCACCTTTAGCCCTTCCTGCCGCCAGATCCTCTCTACTCGCTTGTGGTTCACCCGCCATCCCTCCCGCCGCAACAGCGCCGTGATCCGCCGGTAGCCATACCGCCCGTACGTGCTCGCCAACTGGACGATCCGAGTGACCAATCGCGGTTCATCACTCGGCGGTAAGGCTCGATGCCGCTGCGTGGAGCGCGACTGCCCCAGCACCTGGCAGGCCCGCCGCTCCGACACCCTCAAAACCTGGCAGACATGCTTCACCGCCTGCCGTCGTCGGGGCGGGCTCAGTAATTTCCCGAGGACGCCTCTTTCAAAATCGCCAGGTCCAACGCCTGATCCGCCACCAGTTTCTTCAGGCGGGCATTCTCTCTTTCCAGATCCTTCAGGCGCCTCACCTGGTCGACGCGTAGGCTCCCGTACTCCTTCCGCCATCGATAATACGTCTGCTCCGTAATCCCCAACTTCCGGCACACCTCCGCGGTGCTCTGGCCCTTGGCCAGCTCAACCTCGGCCTCGCGCAGTTGAATGATGACCTGTTCGCTGGTGTAGCGCTTTCTGGGCATCCTTATCCCCTTCTCTAGTCCAGCTAAAACCTCCAAATCCTAACTT
>Ga0315279_10002031_pt1 | contig 31636 bp, 27 predicted proteins | sample YL17G06_20_MG_FD_203694 | JGI IMG/M metagenome (GOLD analysis project Ga0315279, IMG submission 203694) | Sediment microbial communities from Yellowstone Lake, YNP, Wyoming, USA - YL17G06_20 | ecosystem: Environmental > Aquatic > Freshwater > Lake > Sediment | place: USA: Wyoming | collected...
GCAACTTGTGTTCGAGAAAGATGACGGGGTTGTCGTCTCTGATGGCCGCTTTGAGGAGGCCCTTGGCGTCGTAAGGAGTAGACGGCAGGACAACTTTGAGGCCAGGGATGTGGGCGAACCACATCTCCAGGCTCTGGGAGTGTTGAGCTGCAGTGCTCTTGCCGGCTCCACCTCCTTGGGGCATTCGCAGCACCCAAGGTACTTTGCATTGCCCGCCGGTCATGAAGCGCAGTTTTGCGGCTTGGGTGCAAATCTGATCCATGGCTAGCCCGGAGAAGTCGACGAACATGATCTCCATAACCGGGCGCATGCCTGCCAAAGCGGCACCGGTCCCCGCGCCCACGATCGTGTTCTCGGAAATCGGCGTGTTACGCACTCGTTCCGGCCCGAACTGATCGAACAATGTTCGGGTTACGCCGAACGCGCCTCCATGTTTGGCGATGTCTTCCCCCATCAGAAAAACCCGCTCGTCGCGCAGCATTTCTTCGCGCAGGGCTTCTCGGATTGCCTCCTGGTACGACAGTTCTTTAGCAGGAACACCTTCTGGTACCTGCACGATCAGGTCAGGAGACATTGTCGGCTTGGTCGATCCCAGCGTAGTCGCGTCTCTTTCGGTTGAAGTCATGTTCTCATCTCTCGGCTCAGGCGTAGATGTACTCCATTGCTGTCGCTGGATCCGGCGGCGGACTGGCTTTGGCAAATTGGACCGCACCGGCTATCTCCAGCTTGACTTCCGCGTCAATGGCGTTCACTTCGTCCGAGCTTGCTTTGTCGTAGTCAAGGAGGTACTTGCGAAATCGTGGGATCGGATCCAACTTGCGGTGCTCTTCGACCTCGGCCCGCGTTCGATAGACCTCAGGCTCGCCCGCATAATGCCCCTCGAATCGGTACGATTCGGTCACGAGCAGCGTCGGTCCTTCACCGCGACGGGCACGCGCCACAGCTTCGACCGCCGCCTCGTATACAGCTAGGACGTCGAAGCCATCCACCCGGACTCCGGGAATGCCGTAACTTTGAGCTCTGATGGAAAGATCCTTCACTTTGACTACGGTGTCCACGCTTGTAGACACCGCCCAACGGTTGTTCTCTAGAACGAAGACGACTGGCAAGTTCCAAATGGATGCCATGTTCAAGCATTCGTGCCAGTTGCCGGTGTTGCTGCCCCCTTCCCCGGTGAATGGGACGGTGACTCTATCCTCACCGCGCATCTTGAAAGCCAATGCGGCGCCCACAGCGAGAGGGATTCCAGATCCCACGACCGCAAGCGCTCCCAGGCTACCCGTCTCGAAGGCCGCGATGTGCATCGATCCTCCGCGCCCCTTGCAGTAGCCTATCTCCTTGCCAAGGATTTCCGCCATCATTCTCTTCGTGTCGGCACCTTTGGCGATGTTGTGGCCGTGGCTCCGGTGTGTGCCGGCTATGAGGTCATCTCTGCGTAGGGCCATGCAGACACCGACCCCTGAGGCTTCCTGGCCTATGTAAGGATGCATGGCGCCTTTTGCTTGACCTCGCTTGAAGAGATCCATCGCTGCCAACTCAAATTCACGGATTCGAATCATGCGGCGATACATCTCGAGCAGGATCTCTAGTTGTACTTGCATATGCTTTCCAACATCTTCGCAGGGAACTCAACCGGAGGCTCTTATAACTTACTTTCGGGCAAGTCGACTGTAGTTTCCCATTATTATTTCGCATCCTGAATCGTTTGGGTGGTTTCTGTCTTCTGCACTGGGAGTTTCCTGTGGAAGGCTTGGATTGGGGTTTCTAGTGTTTCGATGTTTAGGCTGAGGTGTGGTTTGATTTCGTTGTGCCAGTGCACGTACTCGTCTATGGATTTGAATTGGTGTTGTTTCTGTTCGTAGACGCCGTAGAAGCGTTCCAGCTTCCCGTTTGTTTGGGGATGGTTGACGCGGCATAGGATATGCTTGATCCCATTCTCGGCTAGGTAGGCTTCGAATTGGCTTACGCCCTTATCTCTGCGCTCGGCTTCGTTGGCGTAGAATTGTGAGCCGCGGTCCGTTAGCACCTCGCGTGGGCGTCCATGCTTGGTGATGGCTTGCTTGAGGATGCGGATTGTGTGTTCGGCTGTTGCTTCCTGGAAGACGCCGTAGCCGACGATCAGCCTGGATGCGTCGTCCTCGGCTGCGATCCACCAGCGGCTGTCTGGGAGTTGCTTCCAGTCTGTATGCCAGAGGCTCATGCTATGCGTCCGCTCGTAGCGGACCCATTTGCGTCTTCTCTGCTTGCTCTGTTGAGGCATGGCTCTACCATTCTCCTTGAGGATCATGTGGATCCTGTTGTGGGGTAGGTTCAGTCCGTGAGTATGCTTCAGTACGTTTTCTAGGGTTAAGGCGTTAACCTTGAGCCTGTCATAGGCTTCTAGGATGAGTGCGGCATCTCGTAAGCTGACGGAGGCTTTCGTGGGTCTGTCAGGCTTCTTGAGGGCTGGGAGGACGCCTGTCCGCCTGTAGGCTTGCCAGAGCTGCTCTATTCGTCTCCTGGAGACGCGTTGGATCAATGCTAATTCGCCTGCACCCCTCCCCCTCAGTTTCTCTTGGATGATCCAACGTATCTTCCGTTCATTCAGTTTGACCATGTAACGTATCTTACGGGATGCGAAATTATTTCGGGAAACGAGATTCGGGCAAGTCGACGAACGTATTAATAGATAACTGACCCACCCGCGACCATTCCGATAGAACAAGACTTCCTCTGTGAGATGGAGCATAAACCGTCAAATTCAACGCCGCATCAGAAGGTAAGTTGATTCAGAATCTCCTGCAGCAATCCATTCGACTTCGATGTTCATCGTACCGGATGGCAAGCGTCTCTGTACAGATCGATAGTTCCGGTTAGTTTTCGCCGCAAGCCTACTAAGATGCCTACGCTCTTCAGGTCCTGAAAAGGTCAGAGGGAGGAAAGGCCGGCGATCGCATTCCGCCTACTCTCCCCGAGTCATGGCCAATTCCCGAAAAAGAATCAGACCCGTCCCTCAACTCCTGTGTGTCGCGCCTTAGATTCAAAGCGAGGCAGACTTCTTCACATCCGTCAGCTCTGTGGCGATCACCCGATAGGAGCGTCCCTTCACCCACTCGGGATAGAAGGAGAAGACGATCTTCATATCTCCTTCACCCGTATTGGCAACACAGTGGGGATAACCCGCGGGAACGAAAAAGGCGCTTCCCGGTTTGAGCTCGAAGCGCTGCAACCGATCCCGGGAAGACCCTAAGAGGACATAGCCCTCGCCAGACGCCACGTACTCTGATTCGTCATATTCAAAGTGGGCGTGCGGCAACATGGGTTCCTGTTGACCCGGAGGAATGGTCATGGTACCCAGAACGGCATTGGCGGACCCTACCGTCTCCGGGTCAAAGAGCGTGCGTATGTACGCACAAGAAGAGGAACCCTGTCGCCGCACCGTCACCGGAGGAACCTCGCCCTCATCGACAAACAATTTTTGGTCATCCACAATCCTCAGCCCCTAGCCATCATGTTTCACACTCGCTAAAATAGGCTACGCGGGGTGTTGTACATTGGATCACAGCCCTCGTGATATCCCAATGTTGGTCTTCTTGTCAGTCTCGTTTCATTCGGCTGATGAAATCAATCTCTCAATTCTGTTCCTCGAGAGACATGACAACGTTCTCTTGGAGCATGACGAATGTGACTGCGAAGATGTCGATGAATAGCAGCGCGAACTCTCGGACGGACGTGATAACTGTGTCGAAAGTCAGCGTGAAGTTGTCCGTGATGAGCTTGCCTGTCTCTTGGACCTTCTGAGCGATAGCGTCGAGGACGACGCCCCAGTTTGCCCCGACCGCGTTAAGGGCCGTCAAGGCTTTGGATTGAAATGAGGCCACACACGAGGCGAACTCATCCACGAAGGCTGTGAACTTGTTGATGCAGTTGTCAATGGCTGCGCTGAGCTGTCGAACGCTCCTGCGACTATGTCAGCCTGCTTTGATCGGCTCGAAGAACATACTTGTCAGGAGACCTATGAGCTAACCAATCATCGCGGTCGCCGTGGACAGGAGCCCGTTCCACATTTCCTGCCACAAGGTTCCTACGATCAGCCAGTTGTAGAAGGCCTGGAAGGCTTGCTTGAGACCATCCAGGAACCCACGACCGAAGCAGGTCTGGACAGCGCGTCGCCACTTTCAGGTTGGGAGAGCGTTGAGGTCAACGTTAAACATGGACGCCAGAAAGTTCCTGTTGGAATCGGCTCGCGTCTTCAGGAAGTTCACGCTTCTCCCAAACAGAACCAGTGACACTAGCCGTGACTCTGTGTTTAGCGTTTTCCACGAGTGCCCAGTCATCTCGGAAAGCTTATGTGGAACTCGCCGGGCTGACCATATTCGATTGCATGTGACAGGACTTCCAAAGATCGGTGTTTTGGGGGCTGGATGTGGCGGACATGCGATGGCGGCTGATCTGACTTTGGCTGGCTTCGAAGTGAACCTATTTGAGTTGCCTGAGTTTCGTCAGAATATCAAACCGTGCCTCGAACGCGGTGGAATAGAGATAACCGGGGTAGCGAGGGTTGGCTTTGCGAAGCCGGCAGTTGTGACAAGCGACATTGGCAAAGCAATGGATGATGTCGACATAGTAATGGTGACTGTGCCAGCGTTTGCGCATGAGACTTTCGTGAGTACATTTGCGCCACACCTGAATGACAAGCAGATTGTGGTCTTCAACACAGGCTATTTCGCCGCTTTGAGGTTCAGGAAGACGCTGAGATCGAGAGCCAAGCGAGTGCTGATCTGTGAGAACAGTGTCCTGCCCTATACTTGCAGGCTAGTGGGGCCCGGACATGTCCATGTGGACGGCAAGAAGAAGCAAACGTATGTTGCTGCTCTTCCGGCCACCGGCACCGAACACGCTGTCGACATTCTGAGAGCGGCCTACCCCGGGGTCAAGTGCGCCGCCAATGTACTGAAGACCAGTCTCGACAACTTCAACATCTTGGCTCACGCGGCAGGGACGCTTCTCCACAAGGGACTCGTCGAGAGAGCTGATTCTGTCGAACTTCCAGTAAAAGAGGCAGTCACACCTTCAGTCGCGAGAGTGATGGAGGCCATTAACGGCGAGGTGTCCGAGGTTGGAAAGGCGTTCGGAGTCAAGGTTAGCTCCGTCAAGGAGATGCTGGAGATGTGGGGCTGGGCGACCAAAGGCGAAACTGTATATGACTTGTACCAGAACTGCGAAGCGCTTAGAAATTACACTTGGAAGTGGACGCGAGGGTCACATCAGTATCTGAAAGAGGATCTGAGCTACGGGCTGGTCCCTCTTGCTTCATTCGGTGAACTAGGTAGGGTTCCGACACCAACAATAGATGCAATCATCAAACTATTCTCGATCTTTGACGGAGTCGATTACAGGACGGAAGGCGTCACATGCGAAAAGATGGGGCTGGCGGCGCTGACATCAGATAGCCTGCAGAGACTGCTCAACGATGAAACGCAGTAGTCTCAGCAAGATTGAGGCAGATCCATCTTTTGTGCTGCACCTTCCGAACACGACTTACAGCGAAGGCGACAAGAGACGCGCGTTTCCGAAAGCTTCCGCTTGTCCAAGCAGACGCTTGAGCTAAAGGCAGCGATGAAGAGGATGCCACCTGAATTAAGGCACTAGGTAGCTAAGGCAAGTTGTGGGCGTCCCTTGTTTTGGGCCCACCTGTTGTACGCTTGCACATGCAAATCAATCGTCCATTACACTTCGCGGTGGCATATTCGGCATAGCGCGGCCAGATTCCAAGGTAGAAGATTCTCGACACATAAAGCTCCTCCTCTGCCGGCCGATATAGTGCAGAAGTCAAAGACATATTGCAAACTCTAGCGTGACGCTGCAAGCTAGAGTGAGAGAAAAACTTGGAGAAGACTAGGGACAGGCTGAAACTTCGCAGATGGTGCATCAGACGAATCATCGATGGCTGGCCCGTCAGCAACGTCGCAGACCACGCTCAAACACCACAAAGAACAATCTACGCATGGTGGAATCGGTTCCAGTGGAACGGATGGGTGGGACTGACAGACGCATCCAAGAGACCCCACAGAATCCACAGGCTCCCAGAAGAGACCGTCCAGAAAGTCATCCAAGTCAGACGACGAGAAGGCTGGTGCAGCGAAACCATAGCCGCATACCTGAAACGACAGAGGATCCAGGTGAGCAGCGGCTCCGTACACAGAATCCTAAAGCAGAATCAACTCATCACGAAACCATACAAGCCACGCAGACAGAGAACCTACATCCGCTTCCAGCGTGAGCATCCAGACAGCCTATGGCAGACAGACATCAAATACTACGGCAACCGATACCTCATCGCCTTCCTAGACGACTGCTCACGCTACCTCACAGGCATCGCCCTCCTCAGAGAAGCCACAACCAGCAGAATCCTCCACCTCCTCGACGCAACCCTCCGCCTCGGAAGAACACCAAGACAGATCCTCAGCGACCATGGCACACAATTCTACAGCGACGACAACAAAAGCAGCTTCACCAAATTCTGCGAGCAGCATGGCATCGAACATATCCTCGGTTCCATTGGAAAACCTACAACGCAAGGCAAGATCGAACGATTCTTCCAAACCTTCACAGCCTACTATCCCAGATTCAGCAGCCCCACACAATTCAAACAATACTACAACCACGTCAGACCACATCGAAGCCTGAACTTCTTAACCCCAGCCGAGGTCTACCTCAACCAATGAGTTTGCAAAATGTCCTTGACTCCCGCACTCGGCCAAGTTCGACTGACCCTTTTATATATGCAAAACAGCACTCATATTTGTTGGAGTTGGACAATGTCAAAAGAAGCAAAAGCGTTCAGGGACTATGTTAAGTACGCTGGCGCTTTTTCGAAATCAATGTTTCTGATGGTTATACTTGCGATATCGCTTGGTACATCCATTCTCAGCGCCTCTCAGACATCTACAGTTGGGGACAGGATCTTTGGGGGCACGTATACTGTGGGATATCCTTACGCATTTGGTACACTCAATCCAGTTTACCCGATTGACAACATGGCATGGGCGGGATTATGGATCAATTGGGAGATGCTCATCAATTTCGGTCCTAACATGAAACCCTGGCCATCACTTGCAGAAAGCTGGGAGATGCTTGACGAGGGACACACTTGGATATACCATTTGAGAAACAACTCATACTTCCATGATGGGGTTCAAGTGACCGCTGAAGATGTAAAGTTCTCCTACGAGTACCTAAAGGCAGCCCCTGGGTCCACTATTTCGTATGGGATAGCAGCAGTAGATGAAGTGACGGTTCTGGACGAATTCACAGTCAAATTTCACTTAGCTCAAGCCGGTCTCGGATGGCATGGTGAAAACGCTATGGCCCTAGTGATTCTTCCAAAGCATATCTGGGAGAAGATACCGGTAGAGAATGCAAAAAGCTACGACTACCCGGACCATCCTGAGATCTTGATCGGTTCTGGACCGGTAAAATTCGTCTCGGCTAAGATGGGAGAATACATTGAGTATGAGGCTTGGGAGCAATACCACGGAGGCGGCTGGAGAGAAGAACGACTAGCACAGGGTCTACCTACCAGGATCTACATGGATAAACTTGTGTTGAGGTCATTCGTTGAAACTGAACCAATGATAGCAGCGTTAAGGAAAGGAGAGATAGACGCCATCGCATTTCAAGTGCCCCCTATTGCTGCGGAAGAGCTGAAAAAGGACCCCAACATACACGTAGATTCAGGAGCTGGATCAAGCAGATGCATGTTTGTCATTAATGTGTTCCCTAATGCCACCGTAAATCCTACGCTAAGGGACAAGAACGTAAGGCAGGCGATGCAATATGCCATAGACAAGAAGAAGGTGGTGGATATGACCATGCTTGGCTACGGAGACGTAAGTAGCAACTTCATGGTTCCAGCCTATGGCCCGTACTACAATCCCAATCTCGAACCATATCCATACGACCCCGACAAAGCAAGAACAATCCTAGACGGCAAAGGATACAGATTGGGGGACAATGGGATACGAGTCTCCCCTGATGGAGTCGAATTAGAATATGAACTCTTGGTCCCTACTGGAAACCCCGTCATGCTAAGGATGAGTGAGACGGCTGCTGACTACTGGAAGGAGATAGGAATCAAGGTCAATTTGAAGAATGTAGAGGAGAGCATGATCCTATACAAGATTGGAAACTACACTAACGAGCTTGTTGCTACTCAAGGTGAGACAGCCACGGATCCAAGCTGGGTTACGATGACCCTAACAAGCCAACTCCTGTACACATACAACATGGCGGGATTTGTCAACAAAGAGTATGATAGGCTTTGGGAAGAGCAGAATTCTGTCATGGATATCGAACAGCGCAAAGACGCGATCAACAAAATGATGGAGATACTACAAGATGAGAGCCCCGTAATAATGATAAGCAGCTATGACATCATAGCGGCCTGGAGAACCGACAAGTGGACGGGCTACACTGATCATGACCCCGGTATGACCGATAAGCCTGGCGGAACTATGACCTGTCTTGACATGATCATCTTCAATGACATTCGATTGAAACCGGCAACAACAACCGAAGTCACAACAACCGTCTCTGGACAGCCGGGGGCAAGTACACAATGGATAGTCGGAGCAGCGATCGTAGTCGTTGTTGCTGCTCTAGGAGCCTATCTATACCTAAGGCGGAGGAAATAGAACACACTCCCTGTCTATTTCATGTAGGCTTCAGAACGCTAAGTCTTTTTCACCAGATCGCATGTTGGGACTACGATGTCCAATTCCCTCGCAATGCAGCGAAGATTCAAAGGAAAGCACGTTATCGTAACGGGGGCCGGTACTGGCTTGGGTAGGGCAACGACCTATCGATTTCTGAGCGAGGGGGCTGAAGTCCTACTACTTGGACGAAGGGAGCAAGTTCTCGAAGATGTTGTGCGCCCTGTTAACAATGATAGTGCGTGGTGGATCGCTACTGATATCACGAAGACTGAACATTGCAGGCGTGCTATCGATGCTGCTGTCGAGAGGTGGGGAAAGATCGATGTTCTTGTGAACAACGCAGGTGTGGATAGTGATGGTTACACCCCTTTTCTTCAAACGACCACGGATCTATGGGATCGGGTGATGAATACGAATCTGCGTGGCGCCTTTGTAATGTCGCAGCTCGTTTCTCATGTTATGGTGAAGCATGGCGGAGGAGTCATACTTCACAATGCCTCAATTTGCAGCGTCGGTGGTGAGATAGGCTCAAGCAGTTACTGCTGCTCCAAAGCCGGACTTGTGTCTCTGACGCAGACGATGGCCATTGAATTAGCGACGTACGGCATCCGTGTCAACTGCGTTAGTCCTGGCTGGATTCACACAGAAATGACTGAAAAGGTCATGACACATGAAACACTGAAGCACCTTCAGACCAATTTCGAGCGTGTGCCTATTCGTCGGCTGGGTCTTCCGGAGGAAATCGCAGCGGTGTTTGCGTTCTTGGCTTCGGACGACGCCTCCCTAATTACTGGACAGAACATTATCGTTGACGGAGGCATCACTGCGAATCTCTACGTATTGGAAACCTTCAGCCAAAAGGATTCTATCCTCGGGGATCTTCTTGCAGGTCGCGGACCGAAAGATGCCAATCCACACGAGTTCGCTCATCGGCATACAAGAGGAGAGTCTTCGTCTGACAGACGGACGGAGGCTTAGTTCGTATCTAGACGGCAACACCCAAGTTCGACAGTAGAAGCTGAAGTGGACTTCTACTGTCGACTCAGAACGATTCTAACAGGATTTCCTGTCTTCTTCCGCAACACGTCTAGCGCCTGGTTCACTTCTCTTAACGGAAACCTGTGGGTTACGGACTTGGAAAGGTCTACCCTACCTGCCTCAATAAGATTGAGCAACCTCTTCAGATCTTCTCTTGTGTGGCCCCAAGCTGTCCTCAGTTGAGCTTCCTTTGACAGAAAATCCAATTGTCTAATCTCAATGTTTGATCCGGACATGCCAACCATCACTGCGACCCCTCCCTTTCTCGTGCTGTGTATAGATTGCTCTATGGTTTTCCTCAAACCGATGTACTCAAATGCGACATCTACTCCCTCGCCCCCAGTCAGTTCCTTGATCTTCTTCACAGGATCTTCATCAGCTGAATTGACAATTTCGTCGGCACCTACATGCCTAGCCAGCCTCAACTTCTCATCCGCAATATCGATCGCGATTACTTTGGAAGCCCCGAAGAGTTTAGCCTGCTGTACGCCGTGAAAGCCGACCCCGCCAATTCCATAAATAGCCACAGTACTGCCTGGTTTCACGCCGCCAATCGCTGTCGCATGAAATGATGTAACAACGGCACATCCCGCGATTGCGCCGTGCTCAAAAGAGATTTTTTTGGGTAGTTTCACGATAGAACCGGATGGAACAGAAACATATTCTGCAAAAGTCCCGTCGAAGTCTAGTCCTAGATAACCCACACTATCGCATAGGTGCTCTCTACCGATTAGACAGTAGTGGCACCGTCCGCAGGTCGCCATATAGTACAGCGCGACTCTGTCTCCGGCTTGAATATCTTTGACTGCGTCTCCAGCCTTTTCCGCTATTCCAGCTCCTTCATGTCCTAGCGTTACTGGAAATCTAGGCGGTGGAAATAGGCCGCTGATGGTGTGCAGCTCCGAATGACAAATGCCGCTGGCTTCTACTCTCACGAGGACATCATTTCTGCCGATTTCGGGAACTGGAACCTCATCCAGATCTAGAGGGCTGTTGGGTTTGTGTAACCTTGCTGCTAGCATTTTATCCTAGCATCCTGTTGCAGCAGTCTCCTGGCAATTGAGCATTCTTCCTGTAACGCGATTTCTTACGATCCGGGGGTCTCTACACCTTTAGCCTGAGATCACAGGGAGCTCCTCTGGAGCACGTGAATGTAGGCGTTCACACCCACTACCTGTTACCAGAAAGACATCTTCAATATCGAAATAACCGTACTCATCGGCAAATGTGGGTTCGCATTGCAATATCATTCCTTCTTTCAGTACTAGGTGGTTGTCTGGATGGATCGATATGCCTGTTAGATTGTCAGAATGACCGTTTCTGCCAGCTCTACGTTCTGGAATGCCGTACTTTCGAGCTATCGAAATAGTTGGTCCGAAAATCTCCGAACATTTGGCTCCCGGTCTGATTAGGTCCTTCATAGCCTCCATGCATTCCCAAGTGGCCCTGTAGTAAGCTTTCATTCGCGGCTCAGGGTTAGAACCAAGGTACCACATACGGTCAATGTCAGCCATACATCCTCTGTAACCTACACCTGACCATCCACGGGCTACGAAATCTCCTTCTAAGAACTCTCGGTCAGTTGCAAAGGAATGCAAAAAGTGATAGTTGTCTCGTTTCCTATTGCGAATATCCCAATAGTGTGTTGCATCCCAGCTGTAGTTCTCGTCGAAGTTTCTATTGAAGTAATCGGTGAGAGATTTGAGAAACTCCTTCTCTGTTAGGCCTATCTTTAGACTCGCAGGCACAGCATCATGTAACATCTTTGCACCTGCTGCGCATGCCTTCCGGTACCAAGATATTTCTAATTCTGATTTTATCTGGTGCAATTCACGTAGAATCATGGATGCATCGACAAATCTCGCCTCAGGCATAAGCTCTTTCAAGTGGTTGTAGTCATTATAGCTTAGCCCCAATACTTGGCAATCGCCCAGCTCCCAGCCAATCCTAGATTTCCACAGTCCAATATCTCTGAACGCCTCAGCCATCCGCTTGACATCCCATATCTCATAGCGGGGGAGCCATTCAAATCGTTCAACTACAGACCTAATGTTAGTGACCCACGTGCCGCGTCGAGCCGCATTCAGATGCTCCCCTTCCATAGCTGGAGGCATGAGAAGGTAGTCTTCGTTATGTGTTAGCACGTAGAAAGTAGCCCTGACCGGGCATAGATCGTGCCATTCTTCTGGTCCACTAGTACCTGTGAAGTATCGTCCATTCCAACTGCTTGTTACAACCATAGCATCTAACTGCTCCTCAGCCATCAGTTTCCGTGCCTGTCCTACACGCCAGTTGTATTCCTCTCTTGGAAAACTTCTAGGAAGTTCAAATCCGGGCCACTCTATCCATTTGTCGTACAAATGCTCTAGTGGAGTCAATTGAGCTATCACGTTTCGATAATCTGGATTGAGACAAGTATAAAGGCTCTTGGCCTGTGATCGCTTGTCTCGAACACGTTGAGAGCCACCGCAAGCGTTAGACTGAGACGAAGCCATCGAAAACCGATCATTGTGGAATCAAGACATTGGGGCGACTGTCTTGAAGGACTTCACCTTGGCCCATAATCGAGAGCCTTCTAGATTAAGTGCTTCATGAGTCCAAATCGCGGGCTGCCTATCGATACAATAGGCATGCCACGTAGTGGTTTCTGCTAACCATCCTCAGCTTCGGCTCTTCTCTGGAACATCGCGAGAAGGCCATCGGGCATCTGGGGTGGAAATAGCATCCAGGTGGCGGATTCTCCGCGCTAGGAATGTCTCCTTTCAAAACTGAGGAGTCCAAGTTGATAGACGTATCTGGCCTCGGTATGACGTCTATGAGGGCTTTTGTGTACGGATGAAGCGGATTCTCTACAAGTTCAACCGTGTCTCCAAGTTCCACTATCTTTCCGAGATACAGAACTCCTATCTTATCTGAGATATTATACGCAATGGAGAGGTCATGCGTGATCAGCAAAAAAGAGATCTTGAATTCATCTCTGAGCTTCAGCATCAGCCTTAGTATTCCAGCTCTTACCGACATATCGAGCATCGAAACAGGCTCATCCGCGACGATGAACTCAGGGTGCATCGCCAAACAAGTAGCGATTGATACTCTCTGCATCTCCCCACCGCTCAGTTCATGAGGATACCTGTGCGCAAAATCTGACGGGGGAGACAAACCAACAGCCTTCAGTGATTCCTCAACAATCCTCTGTCTCTCTTCACGGCTAGAGTGAATTTTGTGAATAACCAAGCCTTCGATTACTGTATCGGAAACAGTCATCCGAGGGTCAAGGGATTCAAATGGGTCTTGGTAGACCATCTGCATCTTGGTTCTGAGTTTTCTAAGGCTTTTTTTTTCAAGAGATAACACTGACCGTCCACTAAAGAGAACGTCCCCGCTAGTGGGCTCAACTAGTCTAAGTATTGCCTTTCCAATGGTTGTCTTGCCACTACCGGTTTCGCCGACAAGACAGAACACTTGTGATTTATCAATTGTGAAACTGACTCCATCGACAGCCCTAATGTGCTTGGGTCTTTCTCGCTTAATTCTCGCGAGTACTCCAGGCCTGACTGCAAAATGCACTTTGAGATGTCTGACACTTACGAGCTGATCGGTCATGGTTAAACTCTCTTCTTTCTATGTTCCACACATATGACAAGATACATAATGTCCCTTACTCACTTGCACCATGTTTGGATGGGGCGACTTCCTGCAAGTTGCGTTGGCGTGCGTGCATCTGGGAGCGAATCTGCACCCCAAAAAGGGCGTGTACAAGCTGAGCGGATTTCCTGGAATAGAACTCGCTACGCCTCTCTTGGCTCCAATTGTTAGGATCGATGAGATTAGAGCTGATGAATAAGGATGAAGCGGCTCTCGAAACATTGTCTCCACATCAGCTATTTCAACTAGTTTTCCGGCGTACATTATCCCTATTCTATCGCAGAGTCCAGCCATCACAGGTAGGTCATGAGTTATGAAAATCATCGACAGCCCCATTTCTTTTCTAAGTGTTTTTAGTAGTTTCAGGATCTGGGCTTGAACCATAACGTCAAGAGCGGTGATTGGTTCGTCCGCTATTACCAGCTTAGGTTCACAGGCGATTGCCATGGCAATGATTACTCGTTGTCTCATTCCGCCACTGAGTTCGAAAGGATAGCTACTCATTCTCGAGGAATCGATGCCGACAGACGCGAACAGTTTCTCAACCCTTTGTTGTGCTTCATTTCTAGGAACATCTTCATGGACAAGGATCGCTTCTAAGATCTGATCTCCCACCCTTTCAACTGGGTTGAGAGAGTTCATCGCCCCTTGAAACACAATCGAGATTTCTCGCCATCTTATTTGTCTCATTTCCTTCTCAGAAAGCTCTAGGATATCCGTTCCATCAAACAAGAGTTCTCCATCGATCACTCTCCCTGCAGGAGGAAGAAGCTTCAGGATTGAATGGGCCGTAGTTGTTTTGCCACAGCCTGACTCCCCTGCTAAGCCGAAGATTTCGCCTTTTGCTACACCGAAATTCACATCATCAACAGCTATGACCCGTCCGCGTCTTGTCTCGAATTCAATTTTCAAATTCCTGATGTCTAGAATGCTCAGAGTATATCACTTCGGATCAAATTACCTTTGCTCTGGGATTGATGATTTCATCCAGAGAGTAGTTCAAGGACGCAAAGGCAGATACTACGGTAATAATGCAAATTCCCGGTGGCAGGATATACCACCATGCTTTAGCTGTAATTGCCCCTGTCATGAATGCATAATGTAGGATCAGTCCCCAACTCATCTGACCTGCTACTCCAAGTCCAAGAAAGCTGAGGACGGCTTCGTACATAATTGCCCAAGCGACGAGAATAATTGCATTCGCAAATACGAGCGCCATTACGTTCGGCAGTATGTGATGAAACATTATTCGAAAATCGCTTGCGCCCAGAGCGCGAGCCTTCTCGATATAGGTTCTTTCCTTGACTGTGAGAACCTGCGATCTGACTATCCTGGCGGTGTTGGTCCACCAAAGGCCTCCAATAAGAAAGACAATATTCCATAGACTCGGCCCGAATATTGCTGCCAATACGATCATCAATGGAAGCCAGGGAATGACCAAGATTATGTCAGTAAATCTCATCATTACCTCATCAAAGGAGCCTCCATAGTAGCCTGAAAGAAGGCCCACAACGGTTCCAATTGAAGTTGCCACTACTGTTGCCAAGAAACCGACGAGCAAGGAAACTCTGCTTCCGAAAACAATTTGAGAGTAGATATCTCGTCCAACATCATCCGTTCCAAGTGGGTGCTTACTGCTTGGCGGCGTTAGAATGTCTTGAGGCATACCTTGCTTCATTGCGAGTTCATACGAAGCTATGTATGGTGCGAATACCGCTAAGAGCATGAAAAAGAGCAGAACAGATAGCCCAATCATCCCCATTTTGCTGCGACGAAAGGCCGTCGAGAATCTAATTATGCGTGTTACGGCAATTCTAGTTCTTCTGTAGGTGGCGGACATCTCTCTCTGTCATCCAGCTGCTCTCACTCTAGGATCAAGATAACCGTACATGAGATCTGCGCACAGATTCGCCAAGATAACTACGACGGCCAAGACCAAAAAACAGCCTTGAAGAATAGGATAGTCCAATTGACTCACCGAATCGTACATCAGTCGCCCTATTCCAGGCCAGGCAAAAACCGTCTCAGTTTGGATGGCCCCCCCAATGGAATAACCAAGGTTAATGGCAACTACGGTTATCATCGGCAAAGACGCATTTTTCAGCGCATGATGGAAAACTATGCTTCTGGTACTCAAACCCTTTGCCTTCGCGGTGACTATGTATTGTTGGGTAAATACGTCCAGGACCGATGCTCGCATAAGCAGCGCATATTCACCAACCAACTGAATAGATAAGGCTGCCATCGGCAAAGCTGCGTGGTGTGCAATATCCACTACTTCTTCGACCCAATTAGAATAATGAAGTCCGTAAGTTCTCACGCCAGATGTAGGGAAAAGTCCAAGATTTACCGCGAAAACAAGTATCATAAGCATTGAAAGCCAGAAGCTGGGCATGCTGTACATTAGAAGTTGAGTCCCTATGATGGAGATATCCGTTTTCGTCCCTCTTTTCCAGCCTGCAATCAATCCAAGCATAAGCCCCAACACAATAGCTAGCGCAGTGCCAGCAATTACCAGTACTGCTGTATTCCAGAGAGCCTCCCCAAGAATAGCGCTCACCGGTCTTCCGTAGGCAAACGAGTAGCCCAACTCTCCGTGAAGCAAATTACTCAAGTAGACGAGATACTGTTCATGCTTTGGAAGGTCCAGACCTAGTAGTGTCCTGTAGTGCTGCATTGTTGCCTTTGAGACTCTTGGATCATTTATCAAGAGTAACACAGGGTCGCCGGGAATTACCCTAAAGAGAAAGAAGTTGATAGTTATGACGATGAATAGTGTTATGATTGTTTGAATGCAGCGCCGCTCGAAGTATCTCACGACAACAACCAGTCCTAGTCTTGAATCCGCATTTTACTCAGTCCTTTGTGAGATTCTCTAGGCTTACCTCGAACGTTAGACGACACTCTCCGTCTGAGCAGCTATGATCTAGCGTATGTATCCTTCACGTAAGGAATCACATGCTTGCCGTACATCATTATGAAGCTTTCCTCATTGGCTGGTTCTGTAGCTGCGTTCGCAACGTGCACACCTTGGAACCCCAGCTTGATATATGACTCGACCATCTTGATGTGATCGTCAGGATCTGCTGAAATAAGCCAAGTCTTGGCAAGCTCTCCGGGATCCACCAACTTTCCGAGCGCCTCGATCTCTCTTGGATCATGAATGTTCATCTGGAAGAAGCTTGGAATGGCTGTCGCACCCCATTTTCTGCAAGCCTGCATCGCTGTGTCGTAGTCCTTGCCATAGGCGCAGACAGTCTCAATGATCTTGTAGATGCGACTCGGATCTCTTCCCGCCAGCCTAGCTCCATTCTGAAGCGCCGGAAAAATCGTGTTCAGGTAGTGGTCCGGAGGGAAGGTGATTGTGACAATACCGTCAGCATACTTTCCAGCTAGAGTAGCCGTCTTTGGACCATTGGCTGCAACGTAGATTGGAACAGGCTTGACGGGCTTGGTGTACAGGTTTGCCTTCCGGAGACTGTAGTACTTTCCTTTCATGGACACGAACTCTTTCTCCCAGAGGAGTTTGATGACCTTGATGGCTTCTTCTAACCTATCAATTCGTTCTGATGTCTTTGGCCATTCGAAGCCTAGCGGAACTTCATTCATAGCTTCACCCGTCCCCAAACCCAGGAAAACCCTCCCCGGGTACAGATTGCCCAGAGTGGCGAAGGCCTGAGCCACTATCGCTGGATTATAGCGGAAAATCGGGGCAGTTACGCCCGTGCCCAGCGATATTCTTCGTGTTCTTTCAGCAACTGCTGCCAAGAAAACCCAACAGAAGCTAGCGCTCGTTCCCGTATGAGCCCAAGGATGGAAGTGATCCGCAGCCCATATTTCGTCGAACCCGCAATCTTCAGCGAGTCTACAAAACTCGGCAAGTTGGCTTGGTGGATAGGCTTCCGTCTGAGCATAGTATCCAATCCTTATTTCCATCCAAATCGCGATGGAATGAAGAAAGAAGCGTTCTTAAGCCTATCGTCCTATTTGCTGTGTCTGTTCTAGCCACCAACATGTGTCAGTGATAAGAAGAGCATGAAATCGTTGACCAAAAACATATAGGCACAGTTGCGCGACTTGATCGAGATCGAACAATGATGACTAAGCTCCCTTTCGATCAGCAAGTGGCCAAGGAGAACTCCCGCAAACTGAAATCCCTAATGGAACGGCGCGGCGTCGATCTTATTGTCGCCTGTGACCCTCCTACCGTACGCTACCTCACCGGGCGAGGCCCCTTCCTGACTAGCTCAAACCCTGAGTCGGCCTCCAGCGAGACCGTTATAATGACTCGAAAGCACGAATCGCCGTTTGTCTTCGTGCCCTCATTTTATGTGGACTACTGGAAAGGAAGGGTGAGTATTGTTCAAGCAGTGTATCAACACAGTGACCTGCAACAATTCTTGGAAGGCCCCGAATGTGCCGACTCGAAGATCGTCGAAGTTTCCAATGAAATGCCATGGCGCCTACTCGAGCGCATCAGGTCCGATCTGAAGCAAGCATCGCTTCAACCTACTGGCGCGGTAGCTTCCGAAAGCCGGCTCATCAAGGGGCCCTTGGAATTAGAGGCCCTCAAGAGAGCCGCGAAGATCGCGACGGTAGGAATGAAAGCTGCGGTCGCGAGTTGCAAGCCAGGAGTGCGAGAGTGTGAGGTTGCTGGCGAGGCTGAACGAGCCATGCGGGTGATGGGTGCCGAGGGTTTCGTGTTCTCGACCATCGTCAGCTCAGGAGTAAACTCTAGCATGATGCAGGATGTTGTAACCACCAAGAGAATTAGGAAGGGTGAAGCGGTGCTCATTGACTTGGGAGCGACCGTGGGCGGATATAATTCGGAGTTCACTCGAACCGTATTCGTTGGCAAACCAAAGAGCCTTGTGGCGAAAGCATACATGGCAGTCAGCGATGCACTGCGAAGATCGATCATGCAGCTTCGGGACGGTGTCGTCGCAGGGGACATTGATTCCAAGGCACGTCAGATCTTGTCATCCCACAAAGTGCCAGGGTACAGACACCACACGGGTCACGGTCTTGGAACGGGCGCTATGGAGCGGCCGTGGATCGGGGCCGAATCCAAAGAGCTCATTAGGGCAAACATGGTCATCGCCCTCGAGCCCGCGAGTTACCTGCCCGGCATAGGCGGGGTGCGGCTTGAGGACAACCTAGTAGTCACGAGCGAAGGCGTGACTATACTAACCAAGGCCCCCTTTGAGGAAAGAGCAATCTAGTTAGCTGCTGGGCTCACTAGGTTATGAAGCTCCTCATCGCTGAAGTAGCAACATCGACTAGCGTGGCAGAAGCTCGAACAGAAATGCCTCCGAAGAGACTGCCTCTCTCTCACAGTAGCATACTAGCTTGTGACTGTGGTTCTCTCCAATTCGGCTCTCTTTAGCATGGCGTCCATTCTAACCATTGTCTCCGAGGGAAGCCTCTCAGGATGGTGTTCGCTCATGATCTTCTTTGCCCTATCGCGAGCGATTGTTCTGATGTCCTTTCCGCCTCTCTTACGCCAGGATCCTACGGGGGTTCTATCAAAGAGTCGCGGTATGTATATCTCCTGTCTGATATGTTGTCGTGTGTGCTTGTGTGACAAGAAGTTGCCAGCGGGGCCAACCTCGCCTATGACATCAACCGCGAGCGTCTCAGCATCTATCGCCGACGATTCAAGTATTCTTTCAACGTAGGCGACAATTTCGTCGCATATTACGGCCATTTCAGGACTGCCGAGATTGTCGAAAGCAAGTATGCTGACGTCTTGAATCATGTTAATCCCGGCGAGGGCTGAAGTCACCGCAGTCATCATAGCTTCAGCCCCGGCCTGGGCATCGGGAAGCTTCGAGTCAGAAGTTCCACCACCGCCAAAATAGGGAAGATCGTAATAGCGGCTCACTTGTTTGCACATGATCTCTTGGATCACAAATTCCGGGGGGCCGATGCAGGCCATAGTAGTTCTCGGATCCATGATGCTGGTGAACCCACCCATTATGATCGGCACGCCCCGCTTCACAAGTTGCGCGAGCGTTAATGCTGCAAAGTTCTCGGCCATGCTCTGCGCTACAGCTCCTGCGAGTGTAGCCGGTGCGTTGGCGCCTGCGAGTGGGCCGGTCATGACTATCGTTGGAACACCGTGCTTTGCTGCCTCAACGATGTTTTCTTGGGACGCCGACAGGAGCAAAGGAGAGGGGGGGCAGCTGTAGATGCTTGCTATCGGTCTCTTCCTGAGATCTTTCTCCACAGCAGATGCCATATCGATTATGACCTTGGCATCGGCACCATCTGCTGCGGCGCATAAGGCGTGCTTCTCCGAATTCTCCATCATAGCCTTGGCAACATAGAGGTACTGCACTTTGTGTGGTTTGTCCATGGCTTGACATAGGTTCTGAATAAAATGGATTTCAGGCAACGCGTCCCCCAGCCTAGTTGTCTCCTCTACATCCTTGAGGGTCGGATCGCGATGTTCTCCAGTATCAATATCCAAGATCTTAGACTTGGGTGATCCGCCCAGCCCAAAGCAAACCCGATCTCCCTCTATGACAAGATCGTTCTTCTTGTTTCTCCCGCACAAGTACACCTTCTTGGGCACTTGGCTGATGGACTCAAGCACAAGGTGTTGCGGGAGAAAAGCCGTCTTGCTCTTTAGATCGACCTCAGCTCCACCGTTGCTGAAGATATCAAGAATCATGCCAGATTCGATCTTGACACCGACTCTCTCGAGTATCTCAAGGGCGGCCATACGTATCTCGTAGATCTGGTCGCTGTCTAGAAGTCTTAGCTGTCCACCCTTTCTCAATCTGATAGTCATGAGAGGTGCCTCCTAAGGACCTTGGGCTTCAAGTCCCAGCAGTCTCCTCGTCAACCTGACTGCATCGGCAGCGTCTTCGGCGTAGCCGTCGCCTCCAATTTCCCTAACCCATTGCTCCGTGGCGGGCGCTCCTCCAAAGACCAGTTTGACCTTACCCCTTGACCCTGACGCAATGAACGCTTGCACTATCTCTCTTTGCACTGGAAGAGTTGTGCTGAGGAGAGCTGAGGCGCCCACTATGTCTGCATGCATCTCTTTCGCTTTGGCTAGAAATTCCTCGGTAGGGACGTCCTTTCCAAGGTCCAACACCTCGAATCCACCTGCGAACAACATTGCTCCTACGATGTTCTTTCCTATGTCGTGGATGTCTCCCGCCACAGTGCCTAGTACAAACTTCCCATAGCTCTTTCTCCCACCTTGCTTCTTTGAGATCTCTGGTTCAAGCAACTCTTTGAGAACTTTCTGGACAGGCCCGGCAGCAGCAATCAAATCGACGAGGAAGAATTCTCCATCCTCGAATTTCTTGCCGACGATCCCCAGGGCTGGAATAAGACCATTCTCTATGATCTTGTTTGGATCCTGTCCCTGATTGAGCGCCCTCCTAACAAGCTCAGTGAGCTTGTCTTGGTCAAAGGCCAAGACAGCATCGATCAGATCCTGATGCAGCTGCTCTTTTGACAACAGCGTCTTCTCCCGCCGCTTTCCCCACTTTTCTGTATAATACCTTATCGGAGCATAGCCTACTCGTCGATAGTGTGTCTATGCAATTCCCTTCGCTGCGAGCTCTCTTCCGTTTATCAAGTTGACAGGTGCTTCTCCGCGCACTATCCTGACACACTCCTCAGCCGTCATGCGTGACATCTCTTCAATCGCTTCTTCAGTGATTCCTCCCATGTGCGGCGTCATGACGACATTGTCCAACCCCAGAAGCGCCGATCGTGTGGGCAAAGGTTCGGTCGAAAACACATCGAGTCCTGCGCCGGCTATCTTCTTCGCTCGCAGGGCGCTGACTAATGCTTCCTCATCGACGACTGCGCCCCTTGCAGTGTTTATCAGGTAAGCTGTTCGTTTCATTAGTCCGATCTCACTCTTGCCAATGAGACTACGAGTCTTCGTTGACAAGGGCACATGGATCGAAACATAGTCAGCTGTTCTCATGAGAGTTGAAAGATCGACGGGCTCAGCTCCGGCCTGTCTCAAGATCTCAGCGGATAGATATGGATCGGAGACTACCACTCTCATGTCGAATCCTCCAGCAATGCGGGCGACTCTCCTTCCTATCTCGCCCATCCCTACTACCCCCAAGGTCTTTCCGGCAAGTTCTTTGCCCTTGAGAGCAGGCGGGAGTTCTCCGCTCTGGTCGCTACGCCATAGACCTTCCCTAACGAAACGATCACCCACGTGGGCGCCTCTGCTAATGTTTAGCATCAGCGTTACCGCAAGTTCGGCAACAGCTTCGGCGTTGGAGCCTCTGCAATTGGCGACATAGATTCCCCGCTCTGTCGCCGCACTCACGTCAATATGATTGTAGCCCACTCCGTAGGCGACGACCCCTTTGAGAGCGGGCTTCGCAGCATCCATGACCTTTCCACTAATGTGGTTGTATTCAGCTGCGATTGCCCCTGCTCCTTGAACTTTGGCAATGAGCTCTTTCTCGGTCTTCGCTGGAGCCCACACAACAACCCCAACGCTCTCCAGAAGCTTCATCGCAGACGGACTCATGAAGAAACTATCAGCTAGTACAATCTTGCTCGAAATGCCCACATCAGTACCTCCTGAGTCCCGACTATGCATGGCTTCTCCTTCATTAGGCTAACCAAGCATGCTCAAATGAGTGTGAGAGAACTCTCCAACTTGGCAAGGCCCACTCGGACCACTGAATGATCAATCCATTGACTGATGCTTCATTGCGTTCTAACCGCTTCGATAAATGCCACTGCATTCTCAAGTGGCGTGTCATCGTGCATCTGGATTCCGGGTGCGATGATCAGCCCGCCCCCTTTTCCAAGAGTCCTGCAGACATCCCTGACTTGGTGTTTCACAACATTAGGCGGTTCACGTATTAGTGTGGACTGGGTGCCAATGCCTCCGAATATTGTAACCCGGTTTCCAAAGTGCGTCTTCACGTATTGCAGATCCATTACCTCTGACTGTAGAGGGTGTAAAGCATGAATGCCCACTTCGATCAGTTCTGGCACAAGGGAGGTAATGGCTCCATCGGAATGAAGGAAGACATACCAACCTTTCTCTCTTATCTTGCGAAACATTGTTCTCAGGTGAGGCTTGATGAACCGTCTCCACAGGTCAGGCGACAGGAGCAATCCACCTTGGTGTCCATAATCATCACTGAGAGACAACCCATCAATGCTGAACCCTGATAGTCTATCGATCACTTCAAGGTTGAAGCTTAGTATACCGTTCATGAGTTCGTCGACAAAGTCAGGATGCCTGTGCATGTCTATCATGAGCTCCTTCATTCCTCGCATGAAGTCAGCCCTCTCAAAGAAATCTCCGAACTTGGCTAGGCAGAATAGGTCTCTATTGGCGGAAAGGGTCTGTCGAAGCCTTTCCAGATCTTTGTCCGGGCAGGGTTCGGGAAAATGGTAGTTCCTAAGGGTGGGTTCGTTCAGAGGATGTCGTATTGGGTACCCTCTCGTAGCCCCTACGTTCCCCCACGTCACGCCGAAGATGTCGGTGTAGCTATCGCTCGCCAGATCTTCAGGGATGACGGGCGTGACTTGAGTCCAGATGAGATAGTTCCCGAGGTCTCTCTCAAGATCCGCAGCTTGGAAATACCTCTTCAGTCTGACAGCAATGCCCGGACTGAAATCCAGGAAGTAAGGAACTGGAAATCTTTCGCGGTGCTCCAGCGCGTCCTTCACGGCCTGCTTCTTACTGATGCTAGATTTCATCTTTCGACTTCCTTCCGATAGATCGGTCGAAAGGTTAAGAAGCTTGCATTTGACTCCGTTGGGAATCTAGTGGGATGTAGTTATGAGAATTGCGAAAGACATCTACCTCGTGGGTGACGGTGCTATTCGCCTCTCAAACCCGATAGACTGCCACGTATACTTGATCGACGGCGGTGACAAGAAGGTCCTGATAGATTCGGGAGTCGGAATTGAACCCGAATTGATAATCGACAATATCCGAAACGACGGGTTCAACCCGAGCGACATAGACTACCTGATAGTGACACATTGCCATGCCGATCATGCAGGAGGCTGCAGCCAACTTAGGCGAGAGTTGTCATGCAAATCACTCGCTCCTGAACTCGAAGCAAAATTCATCGAAGATGGAACCGACGAGGATTTGGGGTTGCCTTCAACTAAGCTGGCCGGAATTTACCCCAAGGACTATGTTTACCCACATTCTGAAATTGATCGTAAGCTTGGAGACGGAGAACGAATTGACGCAGACAAATATGAACTGACGGCAATTCACGTACCCGGACACTCATACGGCTCTACAGTATTTCTCATGAAGGGAGAGGGCTATAACGCAGCGTTCACCAATGATATCGTTTTCTTGGGAGGAACAATCGGATTAGGCAACTGGATAGGAAGCAGTTTGGAGGACTACAGGAACAACATAGGTAAGTTGGCTAACCTCTCTGTCGAAGGCTTATTCCCGGGCCATTTCCTTTGGACCCTGAAAGCCGGCCAAGAGCACCTTGACAAAGCCATAAATGGTCTGAAGCTTCCCTACCCGCCTCCAAACTTCCAACAAGTCCACCCGAGCTGTTAGGAAGGGGGTGCAGAGGTTATTGAGAACACTTAGGATCGGCTCAGTCGTGGCCGAAGCCGGAACAGTCGTCGATGAAAATCTTCGTATCTGCCAAACGGCAGGTGGCACAGAGACAAAGATTCCTGTCACACTGATAAACGGCGAACAAGACGGGCCCACAGTCAATCTCCACGCATGTATTCATGGGGACGAGTTCGAGGGAGTTGGTGCAATCTGGAGAATCGCAAGAAACATTAAACCCAAAGATCTCTCAGGAGCGATTATCGCGACTCCGATAGTCCACACGTCAGCCTACGCCGCAGGCACTAGAGAGAGCCCCATAGACGGCAAAGATCTCGCGAGAGCGTTCCCCGGTGATCCAGCGGGCAGTGCAACCGACAGAATAGCATACTACTTTTTCAACGAAGTTGTCTTGAAGAGCGACTACGTGCTGGGGCTTCACAGCGGAGGTGTCAGGTATAGATTCCATCCTTTGGTTGAGTACTACAGCGGTCTTGCAAGAAATGTGGATGACAAGTCAAAGGCTATGGCAGAGGCGTTCGCAGTGGGTCCCTGCAGTATTGTGCAGCGGATTCCAACCCCTATACGATTCAACACTTGCGGGTACCAATCCTGTATACATGGGATTCCAAGCATAGAGAATGAGATGTGGGGAGAAGGGAGATGCTTGCCAGAACATGTCGGTCAGAATGTCGATTCCATAGTGAAGGTTCTTGAGCATCTCGGCATGATCAAGAAAGGGACAGCAACCCCTCATCAAGCAGCAACAGGCACGAGGATTCCAGATCATTGCGAAGGCCTATGGGTTTCGGCCACGAATGGTGGTTTCTTTGTTCCGAAAGTGCAGATGAGACAGACAGTTGAGAAAGATCAGGAGGTCGGAGTTATCACAGATGACTTTGGAGGAACGATTGAGGTCGTTAGAGCGCCCACAAACGGCTTCGTCGCCGCAATGCGGACCTTTCCAATGATTCAACCAGGCAACTGGGCCGTCTTAGTGGAAAAGTCAGTCGACTGAAAACGGAACTGTCACAGTTCCGGAATCACAGACCTTGCGACGACTAGATAGTTAACTGACGAATTTACTTTGATGAAATGGTTCATTTTGATGCGTCAGCTTTTTCTCCCGTCATGCATCAACACAACGACCGATATTGCTTAATAGCGATTGGCGAGTAGCCGTGCAACGGGTGAAGTACTTGGAACGCACGGGTTTTCTGATGACTCCTGGTCCGACGGAGATTTCAACAAGAGTTCTTGCTGCTCAGGTTATGCCCGCAATAGAGCCGGGTGATCCCTCATTTGTTCGGGTCATGGATGAGACCGGGGAATTGCTCAAGAGAGTGTTCCAAACAAGAAAGGACGTTGTCTTTTTCCCTGGTTCCGGTAGGGTGACTATCGAGTCCGCCCTGGCTAGCGTGATCGAACGTGGCGACAAAGTGCTCGCCTTGGTAAATGGCATATTCGGCAAGTGGTTGAAAGAGACTGCCGAACGACTGGGCGCAAGTGTCGTGGAACTTGCTGCCGACTGGCGCGGTGCCTTTGACCCCTCGGAAGTTGAACGTAAGCTCGATCAGGAAAGAGACGTGAAGCTGGTCGGTCTTGTCCATAATGAGACTTGCACTGGTGTGAGGAATCCTGTCGCAGAAATAGGGAAGATCGTGAAGAAGAAAGGTGCCCTATATCTGGTCGATGCGGTCTCATCTATTGGAGGAGATGATGTACGCACCGATGATTGGAACATAGACCTGAGCTGTACAGGGTCCTACAAGTGCCTGAACGCACCACCAGGATTGTCAATAGTCTCCATCAGCGAAGACGCTTGGAAGACGATGGAAAAGCGCAGGAATCTGGCGTCGACCTTCTCGTTCGATCTGTACAAGTGGCGCCAGATGTGGATTCCCAAGGAGAAGGGAGGCAAGCTGATCCATGGGTACAGAAGACATCCCATCGAGCCTGCGCCACACCTCACCTACGCGTTGAATCAGGCGGTAAAGGAGATCCTTGAGGAAGGTGTACACGAGCGATTCAGGAAGAACGCGGTTGCCGGCCGGGCGATCAGATCAGCAGTCAGGGCTTTGGGACTGGAGTTGTATCCGAGGCAGGAAGAGTACGCATCCAATACCATAACAGCAGTCATGAATCCCGAACGCATTGCGAATAGCGATATTCTCGCAACCATGAGAGACAAGTATGGCGTTATCGTGGGAGGAGGAGTCGAGGAAGTCCACGGAAAGGTGATACGGTTGGCTCATATGAGCCTCACCTCCCAACCGATGTATGTTCTGCAAGCAGTCCGGGCTCTCGGTGATACATTGAGCGACTTGGGGCTTCCCCTGAATGTCAATGATGCCTTGGGATCAGCACGAGATGCATTTCGCGTCAGCTGAAGATTTCGGTGACGCCGAAATTCGTGGAATGAATAGAGCCCCCTTTTGGCGACTGCTGACGGTAGCTATCGACTAGCCCCATCGTCTTGCACCAAATTCCGCAGCAATGAGCGAAAAGGATAATACTCCTAAAACGAGCTCTCCTCTCGGTCTGGTGATGGTGATATGCGCCTGCAAGACAAAGTGGCAATTGTTACCGGTGCAACTTCAGGAATTGGTGAGGCGACCGCTGTTCTCTTCGCCCGGGAAGGTGCCAAGGTAGTGGTGGTAGGCCGTCGGCAAAAAGAGGGAGAGAAAGTTGTCAAACAGATCCGAGATGAGGGGAGGCAGGCAGTTTTCGTCCAAGCTGATCTCTCCAAGGAAGACCAAGTGAAGCGGATGGTTGAGACGACTATCAGAACCTACGGTAGGGTGGACGTCCTTTTCAACAACGCTGGAGTCGCTGTGCTGTCAAAGAAAATCCACGAGACCTCGAACGAAGAGTGGGATCTGGTGATGAATGTGGACCTCAAGGGAGCCTTCTGGTGCAGCAAATACGTAATCCCGCACATGAGGAGACAGGGAGGGGGGAGCATCGTCATGACCTCCTCGGCTGATGCCATCGTGGCCGAGCCCGAAGTCGCTGCCTATTGTGCGGCTAAGGGTGGGATCGATGCGCTTACTAGAGCGATGGCTCTGGATTACGGTCCGGATAGAATACGGGTGAATGCCATCCGACCTGGTGCCATAGAAACGGGGATGCTCGTGGAGTACTTCAACACTCTGCCAGACCCGGAAGGTGCGCGCAGAAAGTACGGTGCATTGCATGCCCTCGGGCGAGTCGGCAGGCCCACAGAGATAGCCTACTGTGCCTTATTTCTTGCCAGTGATGAATCCTCATTTGTTACTGGAGAGTGTTTGGCTGCTGACGGGGGATGGTCGATTTCAAAGTCAGTTGTGGACTAGAACTCTCACATAGGTAGACGATTCCGCCCCTAGACTCTTGTCTGATCCGCGAATCCCCGGGACTCCTTGATCCCGAACTATCCCAAGAAAAGGGAGACAGGGGGCACAGCAAAAAGAAGCGCTGGGTGCCCCTTATTCTGGTGGTACTTCTTTGAACAGTAGGTCTAGGTCGATCCCTTGCCTTCGCCTGTATGCGCGTATTATCCAGTAGAGCAGGAAGGGCGTGACGTAAAGCGCTACTAGCAGCTCTAGAGAGGTCAATCCGAATCCTAATTCTGGAGCTGTAGAGAATATCCAGAAGCCCAAGGCACCTTGAAAGGCGCCGAGTAAGCCGAAGATCGTCACCGCAGGGATAGGCCCTATCATGTACTTCTTTATTGGGGAATTGTTCCAGAGCTGCTTTCTCAACGGAAGCAGCGCTGCTGCTAGAGGGGTAAGGGTCATGCCGATCATGGTAGTAGCCCAGGCAGCTGCGAAGAAGAACAGAACATAGGAACTGAAGTATGTGAATATCACCAGGCATATCCATCCTACCCCGAAATTGAAAAGGATATTGAACACCGGCGTGTGGAATCTGTCGCTGACCTCTGCAAACTTGGCAGGAATCAGCCGGTCAAACGACCATGCAAACATGCTTCGCGTAGTGACCAGCGTCATGTATGGAATCCAAGTGAGCACGCAACCGGCCATGCCAATCATGATAATGAGCTGAAGATATGGGTTATTCGCCAGCATCATTGGAATAAAAGTGAGAGCCATGGTGGCTGTGAAGAAGGGTGCATTGAAGAAACCAGCATTGAAAGTGCCTAGCTGCGTAAAGGCAACTAGAAACTCGGGTCCTGCCACACTGTACGAGAGGGTATATATCACTAGAAGGATCAATATCGTGAGTACGGACATGCCGGCCATTGCCACTACCTGGTTCTTCACAACCCCTCCTCTCCTGACCTCGCCAGCGGCGTACGAGTTCCAGTAAGTGTTAGCCATTCCCGCCGTTATTCCAATGGAAGCCAGTATCGCAAAGGCTCCAAAGGATACTGGAATCATCCTACTTGAGTAAGACTCTCTTGCAGCAGATATGATTGTGTTGTAGTCATTGTTCAGATACTTCGGAGTAAGTTCCACGAATTTCGCAGGGCTGCTCGTTGCTAGAACTGCAATAATGGCGATTACCGCTATGAACATGAGCGCCTGAGTAGGGAAGTTGAACCACTTCGTCAGATATCTCGTTCCAACAATTGAAATCAGGCATGCAAAAACAAGCACCAGCGTGGTTACTATGATATTGTAACTCGGGTTTATCAGCGTAAAAGCGATGCTAATCAGCGCCTGGTTACCTGAGGACACGCCTATCGCATACAGTCCTGGGGAGAGAGCCCACCAGAGTAGAAATTGCGAGAAGAGTCCATAGAACGTTACAGTTCCGATCCACATCAGGACCTCGCTCGGCCAGCCAATGGCCGGATGCAGAATTCGACTTTGGGCAACATAGGGCGACCCTGCGCGTGGGAACGTTGCCGACATCATGGCATAACATATGCATGTGCAGATGTTGAAGCCCCCGCCTAACAGGACTGCAAATATCGGATCGCCACCTGGGATCACAATCCAGATGTACCAAGCTGTGATGGCCACGGTAACGAGCGGAAGCGCACTTGCACCTAGTGTTGCGTTTTCCAGAAGACCCATTTCCCTTACGAGTCCGGTTGCTTCTCTAACAAAAACCCGTTGGGATTTCATAGCACAATACTCCGGCACTAATAACGCAGGATCGCTGACACTGCAAATATAACGCTTGCCATCGCTGTTGCCTGCAAGGCCTGCAATAGAAGACGAGCTGCCAGATTGTTGTACCAGAAGCGAAACATACTTGTGCGCCCGCTACAACATGTGACGCGGGTGTCAGTTATGCAAAGCGTACAGGTGCCCCAACTGGCTTGGTACGGCGATACGATGCTCAATCTCGAGTTTCCATCTGAATGGAAACTGCGTTATCGACCCATGAGGGGGCATGAACGACAACCAATAGATTCGGACAGGATCAAGAAGGCCTTCCGAAATCCTATAGGTTCAGCAGCAATACGACAATTGGCGCAAGGGAAAAGGGAAGCGGTTATTATCTTTGACGACTTGACAAGGCCCACGCGTTCAGCTCAAATCGTACCCTATATTATTGAGGAGCTGAACGCAAGTGGAATCTCAAATGATCACATAAGATTCATTTGCGCTTTGGGTGCTCATGGGACATGCAACCGCATCGACTTCGTCAAGAAACTCGGTGAGGATATCGTCGAACAGTTCCCAGTCTACAACCACAACTGCTTCTCAAACTTGACCGATCTCGGGAAGACAACTCGAGGGACACCGGTACAAGTGAATAGTGAAGTCATGGACTGCGATCTCAAGATCGGCTTGGGAATGGTTGTACCTCATCCTGAAGCCGGCTTCGGTGGGGGAGCAAAGATAGTACTCCCAGGAGTTGTCTCGATAGACTGCATGCGACACAACCATGGAGTGGTTGCTGGAATGAAAAGTGTGAGCACCGAGACGCTGCATTCGTCTGTTGGCTGGGGCAGGGTCGAGGGAAATATCATGAGGGAGGACATGGAAGAAGCGGCCAAGATGGCGTCTCTTGATATCAAGGTCGACACACTCGTCAATGGACGCGGCGAGATCACCGACGTTTTTGTCGGCGACTTCATCGCTGAGCACAGAGCAGCTGTTCAGATTGCGAAGAATGTCTATGCAACTGAAACCGTAGAGAACGCCGATATCGTTATCGCAAACACCTACGCGAAGGCAAACGAAGCGACTCTGGCGGGGCTATCAACAGTCAGCAAGGTCAAGGAAGGTGGTACCATCGTGGTTGTGGCAAACGCTCCTGATGGGCAAGCGACGCACTATCTTGTCGGAAAATTCGGAAAGAAATCTGGCGGGCCACTTTACCATCCCTACTTTGCCAAGTTCGCTAGAATCATAATATACTCGCCTTACAAGGTCACGGATCCTCTCTTACCTATCGCTGAACAGAATTCAGTGATCTGGGCTAAGAGCTGGCCGGAGGTCCTTGAGATACTCAAGAACGCTCACCCTGGGAACCCAACGGTGGCCGTTTATCCACATTCAGAGATTCAGATAGACGAGAAAGCACTGCCCTAACACCTAGAGCATCTCAACAATGCCCAATTTTCCCGAGGGACAACGTACATAGCACTCGTAACCCAACATCCTGGTGTATTTAGACAGCAAGGCCTTGGGCAAAGACCAATTCGAACTCCTAGGCCGGTATCTTTGTTCCAGGATTCAGCACGTTGTTCGGGTCGAATACTTTCTTTATCGCTGTCATAATTGCGATCTCTTCCTTTGAAAGGCATGACCGCAGTTTGGCTGCTCTGATTTTTCCCATTCCGTGTTCTCCCGTGATCACTCCGCCGGCGTCGATAGCGATTCTGTATATTCGGTTCCTGAGCGCCCCTACGTAGGATGCTGCGTCGCCTTCTCTCTTCATTATGTGAATGTGCAGATTACCGTCTGCGGCATGTCCGAACACCGGCAGGAAGAGCTTGTCTTTTTTCGCGATCTCCTCCAACGAGTCTATCACTCTAACAAGCTCGGAGAGCGGCACCGCTATATCCAGGATATCGACCGTTTCATTCTTCAAGGCGAAGTAGATGTTGCTTCTTATCCTCAGGATCTTGTCCTGATCTCTTTGCGACTCCACGTAGAACGGTTCCAAGCCTCCGTTCTGTTGGCATATCTCACGTATTCTCACGCTCTGTGGAAGGAGTTGATCTCTGCTCGCTTCGGCTCCTATTATGATGAGGTATTGGTCACCGACGGCGACCGGCCATTTCATCCCAAGATGTTTCGCCGTCATCTCTAGAAGATCTCTCTCCACGTACTCTATCGCGAGCGGTGTGCCTGCGTCTTGAAGTATCTTCTGGACTGTGGACATTGCATCGTTCCTGTTGCGGAATGGTAGGATGATGGTTGCGGTTGCTCCAAACTTCGGATAGAGTCGTACGGTAACCTTGGTTATTACTGCTAGCGTGCCTTCGCTTCCGATTATGAGCTGCATGAGGTCGTAGCCGACGTTGTTTTTGTGGAGTCTCCCGCCAAGGTTCAGTATGTCGCCTGTAGGAGTGACGATCTCGAGCGCTTTGACCTGATTCCTCATCACTCCATATCTTACTGCTCTTGATCCTCCCGCGTTTGTGGCGACAAGCCCACCCATCTGCGCGTTTTCGTCGCCTGGATGAGGGGGAAAGAATAGTCCGACTTCATTCGCCGTTTTCGTGAGCTTCTCAAGCGTTACTCCTGCCTCTGCGATGGCCATCATGTTCTCTTTGTCGATCTCGATTCTGTCCAGTCTCTCTAAG
>Ga0315279_10002033_pt1 | contig 31620 bp, 28 predicted proteins | sample YL17G06_20_MG_FD_203694 | JGI IMG/M metagenome (GOLD analysis project Ga0315279, IMG submission 203694) | Sediment microbial communities from Yellowstone Lake, YNP, Wyoming, USA - YL17G06_20 | ecosystem: Environmental > Aquatic > Freshwater > Lake > Sediment | place: USA: Wyoming | collected...
GCATTTATGTTCCCAGAAGGTATGATATGCGTAATAGTGCTTTAATAATTTTCGAAGTCTAGAAGAGGCTCGGCTTACAGGTTTTGGATCTTGGGGCTTCAAAACTTCGGCTTGATCATGCGCGCGCTATCAGCTTGCGGGTGTCGGCGTATCGGCTTTGCGGAACGGCGGGCAAGCGCAAGCTTGACCGAACAGCCTTCTTATTGTTGTTGTGTTTGGTGTTTGAAACAAAAAAAGGGGAGTGGGTGTTATTTGCGTTTTCTGAACAGTTGGATTCCTTCTATTGTTGTTTGGTACGTGAAGCCTGCTTCTAGCAGTTTGGTGGCTTCTTGTGCAGTTGTTGCACCTGATACTGTCCATTCGTCGTCGTTTAGGTTCATTAAGTGCATGTATCTTTGTGTTGTTTCTAGTTTCTTGTGGCCCATTAGAACCATGACTGTGTAGGGGTTGTTTATGTCGTATAGTTTCTTAGTGCAGAAGTAATGTCTAAAGTCGTATAGTCTAATCATGCGTATTGATGGGTCTTTGAGTTTTTTGGCTAATAGATTTCTCATTATGCGGTATTGTTTTCCGTAGTGGTCTGGGTCTTCTCCTGCGAACAAGCGATCTTCTGGTTTGAGATCTTTGCGTATTATGTATTCTTGAATTTTGGTTGTGAGGTTTGCGGACATTGGTATTGTGCGGGGGTTCCCACGTTTGGCGGTTGTTGGATTTACTGTTTTGTGTTCTAGATCTATGTCTTTTACTTTGAGTCTGCATAGTTCGACGGGTCTGAGTCCTGTTTCCATGCTTAATTGAAGTTTCATTGATAGAAGTCTTCCTGCGTCGGCTATGAGCATTAGAAGCTTCTCTTTTGTTGGTAGTGATATGTTCTTGGCTTCTTGCGTGTAGAATGGCATTTTCCATGTTATATTGTAGTGTTTGCAGTAGCGATTGTAGGCTATGCAGAGATTCTTTTTGTATCCATCTGACACTTTGAGTGTGGAGATCAATAGTTTTACTGCTTCGGGTTCATCTAGAGTTGTGTGCTTAGCGAGGTACGTTAGGGATTTTCGAGTGAAGTCTATCGTATAGTCGCTTTTGTTATCTTTCTTCATCTGAACTAGTATGTTCAGGATTTTTGTGGTATTCAGGAAAAAAGGACTGGTGTGTTGGTTGTAACCCGCCTTTTGTTCTTTGTGGCATTCGGCTAATCGGGCTACCCGCGCCTTCTGGTAGATTCTTCATCGGCGTCTGTTTGCCCTTTCAACTTGCAGGACGGCCGTTTCACCGTTTCCAGCCCAGCATTCTCAACATCCGTATGCATCATCGGCACATGCTCGGGTGGACGTTTCGTTTCTGCTCCGTGGCCAAGGCTCTCGCCTTACGCCCTTGCAGGCGTTGCAATTCTACGCGTGGGCGGAGTTTCCTCAAGTCCCTCATTGGAACTCGAAAGCCACACACCAACTCACCAGCCCAAAAGATAAAACGCAAACAGACAGCAATAAGAATTTTGGAAACCTTATACCATCTACCCATCCATCTAGAAGCGTGAGAGGCGGAACCATGCCAAAACAGGTTATCTTGATAACTGGAACACCCTGCGTAGGGAAAACCTCAGTAGCACAATTGCTCACTTCCAAACTCAATGCCACGTACATAAACCTGACAGAATTAACTACAAAAGAGAATCTCGTTCTGGGCAAAGACGAGAAAAGAGACTCCATCATCGTAGATGAGAGGAAGATGAAACAGAAAATTCAGAAAATCATAGAAGAATGCGAGGAAAAGGACATTGTGATCGACGGACATTATGCTGTCAATGTCGTTCCCGAGAAACTGGTATCTTCCGTTTTTGTTCTAAGACGCGACCCCGTTGAACTGAGGAAATTGATGGAACAATCCCGTTTCTCTGAACCTAAATTGTGGGAGAACTTGGCTTCTGAAATCCTAGACGTCTGCTTAGTTGACGCATTAAACATTCATGAGGAAAGAAAAATCTGCGAATTAGACATTTCGGGAAAAAACTTGGATGAGAGTGTTAACGAGATTCTAGACATTTTGCAAGGTTCTAAGAAATGTCGTGTAGGCGTCGTGGACTGGCTGGGCAAATTGGAAAGCGAAGGCTTGCTGGATGAGTATCTGAGAATCTGATTCAACCTATCTCAGGCTTTGGGCTATTTTCTGTTTCTGCAACAGCGTGATTTTTCTCCTGTTCGCATAGGATTTCGCGTGATCGCTGAATTTCTCGCCTATTATTATCGGGTTAGACAAGCCCACATCCTCTGAAGCCTTGTCAATGTTGATAACAAGGTTAACTCCTATAGTCCTGTTCCAATCCCTTATCCAAACGCCCTGTGCCACACGTCCCTTCTGAACTATCAAGTCAAACTTACTCGCAACTCCAGAGAAGCCTTCAAGCGCTGTATTTTCCTGTTCTATCTTGTAGCCTTCTTTATTAAAATACCGTATTGCAGACTGCACCATGTCCTGTGATGGTGGCTTTGTCTTCACCGCTTTGCTGCTCATTAATTCTCCTTCTCGCATTAAGCGTTATCTAGTTGGAACGTGAAAAGGTTTTCGGATAGTCAAAGACATGACGTCTACCCTAATAGTCGTATGTAGCCGATGCGGTGGTCTACTACTAGCTAAGGCTTACCAGAAAACCAGAACATGTCCACACTGCGACGCTCAAGTCGTGGTCGGCAAGGCTAAGAAGATGGCGTCTGCTGAAAGCGCGAGTGAAGCATCAATGATCTTGCGTAAACTGAAAAGTGACGCCGCAGCTAAGAAGCAGAGCGCTAAACTCGTATGAGAGAAGTAAAAAAAAGCCATCACAAGACGTCTCAGCAAACTCTCCTTAACGCCGACAAAATCGCTCCAACGAAGGATATGGGGCTTACCACGGTGGCTGAAACCAGAAGCGCAAACATTAGAATATCGGTTACTTTAGTCCACTTGTTTGAGCATCTGGCATGTTCGACAAATCCTTTCGGTCGTGGGTTCACCACATTCACTGCACTCCTTTAACCCTTCTTCTCTTACGGCTTCTTCAATGGCAGGTCTTATCTTCTCAATCGATCTGAATACAGTGAACTTCATCCCGACATGCTTCGCCTCAATTCTGTTGAGCATCATGCGAACATCATTCCTCAAAGCATCCGAAGCGTACGGACACGGCCGACTCTGAAACTCGATCTTTCTAACATAAGCATACAAGGCTGTTTCTCTTTCCGGAATCCCGCAGAAAGGCTTTATTCTTCTAACCAGTTTTGGATGCACTTCATCCGTAACTGGTTTTTCCTTTGCCAGTCGCCAAACGTCGCCGTGAAAAATGTTCAAAAGAACCGTCTGCACTTCATCATCCAACGTGTGGGCGGTTGCAAGCTTGTCCGCTTTGATCTGTCTAGCCGCCAAGTTCAAGGCTTTCCTTCGCAGGACACCACAAAACGCGCACGTGGTCACACTGTCATTGCCTTTCTTTTTCTGCCGCTTCACAATCTCGTCAAGCGTGTAGCCAAAAAGCTCTTTGAAAGACACTACGCAGTGTTCTACGTTGACGCTTCTGCAGTTTTCAGCGGCTATTTTGAGGGCCTCATCTCGGTATCCCTTGATTCCTTCATCAACTGTGATTGCTACAAGCGAGGATTTGGGATGCTTCCTCTCCATCTTGGCCAGAATATGCAACAAGCTTACGCTGTCCTTGCCGCCTGAAACTGCCACAGCGATCCTGTCATCATACTTGAGCATTCCATACTTTGCAATTGTTGCTCTGACTTTTGCTTCAATAGACTTAGTGAAGCATTTTCTGCAAAGTCTCTCTCCCGAGTATGGTCTGAAGTAGAAGGCATCTCTTTCTTTGCAAGCAATGCAAACAACGGCATTAGTTTTCATGAAGTTTTCACGTTATTGTTCGGTATTCTGGAATTACTAAAATAAGTCCAGTACAATAGTCTTTTGAAAGTGACACCTGAAAATGGCAAAGCCTTCAGTGCATTCTGAGTATATGGAAGTGGTCTACAATGCTAAGCGTTGGACTCTGCTTGAAGAACTCAGAAAGAAAGCTCTGCGGATAATGGAGGCTTTGGAAAAAGCTCACTTTGAAACCATTGTACATGGTAGCATGGTGAGAGGAGATGTCAATCCAAGGAGTGACATTGATGTTTTTGTGTCCACTGTTCAGTCGTCTTTTGGCGTAGAAACCGCGTTGGAAAAGGCTGGAATATCAACAAGCAAACGCTTGGTTATGCAGGCTACACCTGCCTACGCTATGAAAGCCTACATCGAAGCAGACGAGAACACAACCGTTTCGTTTCCGTTAATGAACATGCGCAAAGTTGAAAGGGAGTTTTACAGGTTTGGAGGCCAAGCCACTATTGAGGATCTTATAAATAACGTGCGAGTGGTTGGCGTGGACAAACGACTGATGCTGATTCGACCAACCGAAGAAGGTCATGGGGAAAGCTCGATCGTTGGGCAGGAAGAGCATGTTGCTGGGCTGCTTGGAATATCCGTTGAGACTATTTTGGATCGCGTCCATGCTCTTTTGAGAAGAGATGCGGTCGGCAGGACAGGTGTCTTCATGAAAAAGGAACTGACTGAGAATGAGACTTTTGAGATGGCTTTGAAGCGGCTTGCAGATCAGAATCCGGCTGTTCGTAGACGATTGACAAGTCTATCCTAGAGTTGTGGGTAGAAAATGAGACCTTGTTCTTCCAGTAACTTCTGAATGTTATTAACGGCCTCGTAGACTTCTTGCTCTTTCTTTGCACCAACGCACACAAGTTTGCCAGCCGAGAAAATGAGGAACACCACTTTCGGCACATCCATCCTGTAGACTGCTCCCGGAAATTGTTCAGGCTCATACATGACCCTCTTGAGCTTGGAAACTACGCTTTCCAAGTCGATTTCTCCGCCCAATTCTCCGGAGGCAACAATGTTCTGGATAGTGATCACAGGTTTATTCGTTATCGGTATTCCTTGATTCTTAAGTTCCTTGGTCACCTTGTTCACGGCTTGGATGGCTTCTTTCTCCGATTTTGCTCCTGTACAGACCATTTTTCCTGTTTCAAAAATCAAAGTAGCGGTCTTCGGCTTCTTCAGTCTGAAGACAAGCCCTGGAAACACTTTAGGATTATATTCAGCATGGGGAAATTTTTCAACAATCAGCTTCAGATTTATCTTTTGGTTAAGCGCTACTGACGCTACTATATTTTGGATCTTCATGATCGGCTTTCCTTTAGACATTTTTCCCATCTCAAATCGTATAAGCATTCATTAAGTGTAGGATTGCTAGTGTTATTTAAATTCGAGACAATAACTGTTTCGCTGTCTGAAACCTTCACGCGCCATCACTACAGATATTATCCATATATTAAGAACAAAAATCCGCTCTTGCCTTAACTTGCCACGAAATTCCCAAACTCTCCAATGCAAATAAACTGGTTGAAGTACAGAAAAAGTCTACTATTAAAGTAAACGGATAAGGCGCAGCAAGAAAGTTAGCTTTGTCCAGATGGGTTTTGGTGAAGTGAAAAACGAAGGAGGGCAGCTATTCCGCCTAATGAGAGAAGCTTTGTTCCTGCCTCATGTTCTGTGCTCACAATCATAACTGTGCCACCTTTCTGCTCCACTTCCTTCATTGTCTCCTCCATAAACAAACGCCGTTCATCTAAAGACTCACGCAGCATGGAATCTGCTAGAACCAGTTTCTCTACAGCACCCATATTGGCTACTTTCTTAACTTCCTCTGGCCCATAGGCAACAGTCAATTCGCCCTTTCCTAACCTCCTCAAAACTTCTTCCATGATCCCTGTTTCTTCAGTAACCCGCAGACGCCTCATTGCCGTCAATAGAACGCCTGAACGCAACGCTTCATGGATTCCAGAAACGCCTCCATTGTTAACGCTTTTTACGTCTACGACCGATTTGGCAAGGTCCTCAGCTTCGTTCTGTATGAATCTGACAAAATCGTTTTTCACGAAGCCGACGCCGATCACCACGATAGGACTGTGCGTAGTCTGCCATATTTGGCGCAGACTGTCAATAGCTTTCCTGAAGTATTGCGTGACGCCAATACTCCTTTTCTCGCTCTCCATCTTTCCAGGCAACTTAATTCTTTCCTCAGTTTTCTCATTGATACCGTATTGTGCTGTAGTAGCTATCGCGTAACCTTCGTCATCTATAGAGATTATTATCATAGGCTTTTCGGATGTTTGGCTTGCCCTCTGCAATCTTTCGAGGTGATGCTTTGCCCATTCCCTCTTCACGATCGTGGCTGGCGTGTCCAATGCAATGTTGAGAGAGTGGTGTGCAGCCATGGGAACTGTTTCAGGCGCTTCACAGATAGTCCCATGAACCCTAAGCCTGCCCAGAAGCTTGTCCCAGTCAACCGTTTCAACCTTAACCCCCAGAAAAACAGAAACACGTTCTCCACGCCCAGGCCTGTCGTACTTTCCTTCAGGCTTCACTTCTCGTCGCGTGCGGGCATAAACCTCGTCATTCTTGTAGATGACATTGTACAGATGCCACAGGTCATCTGTCGTTTCTGGAATGACCTTTACGAAGCCTTTCTTCAAGTTCGTTTCAAGAATCCTCACAGTCTTGACCTCTTCACGTAAACGATCAGAACTGAATAATCAGCCTTTCGCCTATTAAAAAATAGACCCTGTGCTATGGAGTGTTGCGGCTTTGCTTGTTTTCAGCCTTGGATGCGTCCAGCTTTTGCGTACATCCATGGCGGCACACGTCTTGGTTTTGTTGTAAGCTCAAGAATGATCTTTGTTCTATGTGGGTTCACCAGTAATGCTCTCGTTCGCCACTTTTTCTTTGCATTCCCGGTTCTTCTAAACAGTTTCAACCGAACACACTCACATTACCATTAGGACTTACAAGATTTTCTTCGATACCAAACGTAAAAAGGCGTGTTCCCACAACGTAATATATCAGGAAAACTCGCCTTTCGCTTCATCTTAAAAACCTTGAAAAACCTTCGAAAAGCCTATTTGCTTGCTCAGTTTACTTGTCGTTCCGAACAAGTTGAAGGTGTCCTGCTTGACCCTTGCAGATTTCAAATACGATCTTGGCAAAGTTGAAAAAGGCTACAACAACAGAACATTATATGTAGATCTTTCGACCATGAAAATCACCAGCAACCCGGTTTCAAAAGACATGAAAGAGAAATTCATAGGCGGCCGCGGCTTCGACTTATGGCTCCTCTGGAATGCCTTGCCGAAAAACCGCGTTGTAAAATGGGATGACCCTGAAAACGAGATATGCATTGCATGCGGTCCGCTTGGAGGAACTCCCGTTTATCCGGGTAGCGGAAAGAGTATTGCAGTTTCAATATCACCGTTGACGGGATCTGTCGTTGACTCGAATGTGGGCGGGTATTTTGGTCCATATTTGAAGTTTGCAGGATGGGATGCGTTTGAGGTTCAGGGAAAGGCCAAGTCCGATGCGGTCATATTCATTGATGGAGACGGAGGCAAGGTCAAAATAGAGGACGGAGCCAACATGCCCTCTGAAACCCACTTGATCGCAGATATTTTGGCCAAGAAATATGGAGCAGACAATCCTCACAGCATTTCTGTGGTTTCAGCCGGGCCAGGAGCCGAGCACGCACTTATGGGCTGTCTCAATTTCTCTTGGTATGATGCAGCCCGGAAGGTTCACAGGTTCAAACAGGCTGGAAGGGGCGGAATTGGCACAGTTCTCCGTAACAAGAAGATAAAGGCCATAGTTGTGAAATATTCTGGAAAAATAACTGTTGAGACCAATGGCCCAGCAGATGCGGAGATGGTCAAGAAGGTTGGAGCAGCCCACAGTCAGGAAATTAGGACACTTGATCCCAAACAGAATGATATGGCAATAGTGGGAACCACGCATCTTGTTACGATCATGAACGAGTTCGATCTTCTTCCCGTTAACAACTATCGTTTTGGCAGTCACCCAGAAGCCGAAAAACTTGGGAGAGAGGTCTACCGAAAGAAGTTCCATAAGGGCTTTGACGGCTGCTGGATGGGTTGCGCCATGGCATGTGCGCACGTTGTGAAAGACTTCGATCTCAAAACAGGCCCATACAAGAGACAGAGAGTTTTCGTAGACGGCCCAGAATACGAAACCATCGCTGGCATGGGCAGCAACTGCGGGATCTTTGACCCAGACGCTGTTATCGAAATGAACTTCTACTGTGACACGTATGGCATAGACACAATTTCCGCTGGCACAGCGATAGCCTTTGCAATGGAATGCTACGAGCTAGAGCTTATTGACAAAAGAGTCACCGGCGGCTTGGACCTGAGGTTTGGGAATAAAGAGGCTGCTCTTGAATTGATTCATCAAATGGCCAAAGGCGAAGGCTTCGGTGTCACAGTTGGCCAAGGAATAAGATGCATGAAGAAGCTCTTTGCAGAGAAATATGGTGCAGATCCAAAGGTTTTGAATGATATTGGTATGGAAGCAAAGGGTTTAGAGTTTTCTGAGTATGTGACTAAGGAGTCGTTGGCGCAACAGGGTGGTTATGGCTTGGCGTTAAAAGGCCCTCAGCATGATGAGGCTTGGTTGATCTTTCTGGATATGGTGCACAATTTGATGCCGACTTTTGAGCAAAAAGCTGAAAACTTGCACTGGTTCCCAATGTTCCGCACATGGTTCGGTCTGAACGGTTTGTGCAAACTACCATGGAACGATGTTGTCCCAGAGGATAACAAGAAAACGAAGGAACCAGCCAAAGTCATGGCTCACGTTGAAAACTATGCTGCCTTCTTCTCCGCTGTTACGGGCAAGAAGACAACACCTGATGACATTATTCTGATGAGTGAGAGAGTCTACAATTTCCAACGTATTTTCAACCTGAGAATGGGCTTTGGTACACGAGAACATGATGCTATACCTTATCGTTCTGTGGGTCCAGTGACAAAAGAAGAGTATGAAAGTCGAAGAGAACGCTACGACAAACAGCTCAAAGAGAAGTTTGGATTTGATCCGACTGGCAGGTCAACAGAGGAAAAGATGGCAGCTTTGAGAAAGTACCGCGAAGAGGAATACGAGAGGTTAAAGGATGCTGTTTATCAGAGACGTGGTTGGATCAAAAATGGTGTGCCAACGCTGGCAAATGTCAAAGCACTGGGCATAGACCATCCGGATGTAGTTGAGTTATTGAAGAAACACCAATGAAAACATGATGCTGGCTGCGTTTTCCGCCAATAGAGACTAACCGCGTCATATTATTTTCATGAGCATCCAATTTCCCATTTGGCCAAATTCGAAAAGTGTTAAAAGTCCTCTTCTTTCATTGTCTATTGTTTGAGGTAGCATGGTATGAAAGCTACTTTTTGGCTTTTAGACTTGAACTCTGAAGTTAGGCGTGATGCGCCTGAAATCTGGCTTTGGGGTGTTGATGGATCTGGAAAAAGAGTGCTGGTTATTGACCGAAGTTTTCTTCCTTATTTCTACGCCGTAATTGAAAATGGTGCAAACCCGAATGAAGTTGTCAAGGAGACTGAGGAACTGCATGATTCTTCAATTGTGAAAATTGAGGTTGTTGATCGTAGATTTTTTGGGAAGTCTCTGAAGGCTTTGAAGGTTCATTGTGGAAATCCTGATGCCGTGACAAAGTGTTCCAAGGCGCTTCGAAACCTCGAAGGCGTAAAAAACTGCCTCGAAGACGACATTCGATATTCCATGCAATACTTAGTCGACAACAACGTTGTTCCATGCGCATGGCACGAGGTGGAAGCCGAAGAAGAAACAGGTGTCACAGGTGTTCATGCTGACAAGGTTTATTCGACAAAATCGCGGCCGAAACTGCTTGAGAAGAATATAATCCCCAAGCTTAGACTCTTGGGTTTTTCAATAGTACGCTATAGCAGGCAAGGTTCACCGAAACCTGACAAGAACTCTGTTGTATTGGTTTCAGTTGCAACTAACAGTAGTGAAGAAAAACAGTTCATAGCAAGCGAAGACAAGAACGACAAACCAGTTTTAGAAGCGTTCGTAGATTATGTTCGAGACTTTGACCCGGATATCATTGTGGGCTATGGAGTGAACGGGCAAGATTGGCCGTATCTTATACAAAGATGTGAAAAGCTCGGTTTGCATCTGTATGTCGACAGAACGGAGACTGAGCCGCACCAGAGTGTCTACGGTCATATTTCAGTGACTGGAAGAGCCAATATAGACCTTTCCGATTATGCGGAAGACTTTCCAGAAGTAAAGGTCAAGACCTTGACAAATTTGGCAGACTATTTGGACGTTATGAAACTTGAAAAGCGCACAATTATCGAAGAGATCGATACTGCAGAGTATTGGGATTCTACAGAGAAGCGTGGGATTCTGAAACAGTTTTCTCGGGATAATTCTCACTGCATAGTAGGAATTGCCGATGCCGTTTTGGATTTCGGCATGCAGCTTTCAAGTCTTGTTAGTTTGCCGCTTGATCACGTTGGCACCGCAACGGCTGGATTTCGCGTTGAGTGGTTTATAATCAAGCGTACGCGTCAGATTGGTGAGCTTGTGCCCAGAAGGATTGAGCAGCCTTACAGACCATATGCAGGTGGCATGGTGCTCAGTCCAAAGCCAGGGCTTCATGAGAATATTGCAGATTTGGACTTCAAGTCCATGTATCCGAACATAATGATAACGTACAACCTGTCCCCAGATACCTATGTTTCACCTGATGAGCCAGATCCAGATGGCGGTGTTTACGAAGCTCCGGAAGTTGGCCACAGATTCCGAAAAGGCCCAGCTGGGTTCTACAAGGAGATTTTAGCATATCTCATCAAGGCGCGGGATGAGGTTCGCGCTAGGATGAAGGCCCTTTCTCCGAAAAGTGTTGAGTATCATGTTCTGGACGCTCGTCAAAAGGCTGTGAAGGTGATAACTAACGCTACTTACGGATATGCTGGATGGACTGGTGCAAGATGGTACATCAAGCCAGTAGCTGAAGCCGCAGCAGCTTGGGGGAGATACTCAATACAGACAGCGATAAAGATGGCTGAAGAAGCGGGGCTAAAGGTCGTTTATGGTGACACCGACAGCATATTCGTGGAGTACGAGAAGGAGAAGATCAAGAAACTCTCGGAGAAGATCCAAGATCTGCTAGGCCTAGAGATTAAGCCGGACAAAGTTTATGTGAGGATTTTCTTCACCGAAGCCAAGAAGCGTTATGCTGGTTTGTTGCCTGACGGGCGGCTTGACATTGTTGGCTTGGAGGTTATGCGTGGCGACTGGGCCGACGTGGCCAAGAATGTTCAGGAGAAGGTTCTTGAAATAATTCTTAAGGAACAGTCTCCGAAGAAGGCTGCAGGGTTTGTGCAGCAGTTTATTTATGAGCTTAGACAGAAGCGTGTTCCCTATCGAGATTTGATAATTTGGAAGACTTTGACGAAGCCCGCTGAGGAGTATGAGGTTAAGGCTTCGCATGTTGAGGCTGCGAAAATGTTGCGGACAAAAGGATGGGAGCTGACAGTGGGCGACAAGGTGGGCTATGTAGTGATAATTGGAACGGGTCGCTTGTACGAGAGGGTCAAGCCCTACATGTTTGCTTCATACAATGATGTCGATAGAGAATATTATGTGTCTAAGCAGGTTGTTCCTGCTGCTGCCAGAATCCTTGAGTCGTTTGGTATTACTGCTGAAGAATTGCTGAAATTCAAAGGTGAAGAAAAAGGAACTAAGAGTCTTACGGATTTTTTCTAAGCTAGCCTGCTGTGACTTCTGCGAATGTTACCAGTTGAACGGTCAACGCTGGTTTGACCGCGTCTGATATGCGCGAGGCTATGATCTTCTTTATGTTTTTCTCGCTTGCAATGTCCACGATCCTTTGTGTTATTATGCCGTCGAAAACTACGGTGTCTACTCCTTCAATCTCTTGGAGTTTTTCGGCAAGCTGGCTCACAGGTAAGCGTTCCATTTGCTCCATTTTATCGTTTAGAAGAACAGCTTCTAATGTGCCTTCAAGAGCTTTTGTGGTTTCAACGATTTCTTTAGGCACTTCAGTTTTCTGTGCTTTGGCTTCCCTCTTCGGCTTGAACAAGTCTTCTATTGCAGTTTTGGATTCCAAGGCTTCAAAGACTTCTTTGCAGTTGCATTCTTCGATTTCCTTTCCGCGTGGTGCTCTACCGACGTATTTTATGTTTGTGACTTGTAGGAGTTCTTTAAGGATTAGGTCCCCACCTCTGTCTCCGTCGAGGAGGGCGGTGGCTTCTTTTTCTTTGCAGAGTTTCTTTATGGTTTCTGGAACTTTAGCTCCTTCCAAGGCTATCGTGTTCAGCAGTCCGCAACGCATGAGGTTTATTATGTCTGCGCGTCCTTCAACAACGATTATTTCTTTTGCGTTTTCGAGTTCTGGGCCTGCTGGCAGTTCTTCTGGTCCGTATTTGAGTACTTTGCCGACTTTGAGGGTTTCTGAGACTTCTTTGAAAACTTCGTCCACTGAGGGCATGGATTCGATTGTCCATTTGTGGAGGATGTCTTTGGCTCTGTCGATGATGATTTTTCTTCTGGCTTCTCTGACGTCTTCGATTTTTTCTAGGGTCACTTTTGCGGCGCATGGGCCAACGCGGTTTATGGCTTCTATGCTTGCGGCGATTAAGGCTGTGGAGACTCTGTCTAGGCTTGTGGGGATGGTTATGGTGCCCGTTGTCTGATCATTCTTAGAATGTAGATCAATTTCTATTCTTCCAATTCTTCCTGACTTTTGAAGTTCTCTTAGATCCAGTTCTGGTCCGAAGAGACCTTCTGTTTGTCCGAAGACTGCTCCTATGACATCCGGCTTTTCTACTACTCCCTCTATTTCGAACTTGGCTTGTATAACATACTTTATAGTAAACGTTTGGGATGATCCCATGTAAGCGTCAACCTCCGATGATTTTTGTTAAGTTCGGGTAAGTTTTGATCGCGTGATGAGAGAACCTTTCTCTCTCTACGTGATTATTACCTTTACTCTATATTACTTATCTGATAGAAAGTGCGGTCTTTAGTAATATAGTTTTTGGATTGAGGATACTGTTAAGGGCATTATCCCAGTACCAAAGGACTGATGTCGGAAGGCAGGTAAAAACCGTTTCTGTGGAGAGTGCTTCAGAGCGGTTAACCATATCACCATTACCACAGCGTGGTAATGGTTAAAATCAGAAACCCAAATTTGCCGAGTGCGAGCGCGGCTTTTGGAAGTCTGCACGAATTGCAAAGATCACTTGGCGCGCTCTTCTGTTCTCTGCGCATTTTCATTTGCAACATCGTCTTCGCCAAAATTGCGCGCATGCGTGTTCCTAAATTCCTTTTTTGAGGGTGATAGGGTCGAATCGCGTGTCTCACAGCGCTTCTGGCGGTCTATGTCATCGTCACTACCCATGGTCAAGCAAATCTGGAAGCCTAAGATGCTTCGCAAACGAATTTAGGAACAGTCACGCGCGAATCTTCCTATGCCAAGTTCAAGAGCGGAGTGATTGTGAGCAGTACAGGAACGATCAGCAACGCTGTCATGTTCGTTAGTTTCATATAGATATTAAGTGAGGGGCCAGCTACATCTTTCAACGGGTCACCTACGGTGTCGCCAACAACTGCTGCAGCGTGTGCTGGAGTTCCTTTCATCCAGAATCCCTTAGACTCTATACTTTTTTTGGTGTTGTCCCACAAGGCTCCGCCGAAGGTGAAGAACGACGCCAGAAGTGCTGCTGTGCATGTTCCCCCCAACAGCAGGCCACCTAGTGCATGTGGTCCAAGTATGACACCAACAAGAATTGGCGATGCAAGAGTTAGGAAAGTTGGAAGAATCATTTTCCTCAAGGCGTTTTTTGTGCTGATATCAACGCACTTTTCGTAGTCTGGCAGTGCCTTGTTCTCGAGGATGCCTGGGTTCTCTTTAAACTGTCTTCTTACCTCGTCAACCATTTCAAACGCTGCTTTACCAGTTGCCCCCATCGTTAGGGATGAGAACGCAAAGGGCATTGTGGCACCCATCAAAACTCCAATAACAAAGACTTGACTCAAGACAGACGAAAAAAGCCCTACCTTCTGGGCATAGGTAGCAAAAAGTACAACTGTTGACACGGTTCCAGATGCTGTTGCAAATGCCTTTGCGTAGGCTTTTGTTGTATTACCCATGGAATCAAGTTTCTGCAACGTTGCGTCTGTTCTTGCTGACATTCCGACCATCTGAGCTATCCCTTGTGCATTGTCGCTGATTGGTCCGAACGCGTCACCTGACATGATTATTCCAATGGCAATGTCAGTTCCAAGGTTTGCAGCGACGACGCCATAAATACCGTAAATGGGGCCATTTATAATATAGGAGAATAGTATTGAACTGACCATAAACATGAATGGAAAGAATGGACTTTGCAGAGCGTAAGAAATGCCAGTAATGATGTTAATTGCTGCTCCTCGTTCTGATGCTTCTTCCATATGCCTCACCGGTCTTCCGTTGACACGGATATAATATTGCACAACAAGTCCTACGGCGGTGCTCGCAAATATGCCACTCAGTGCGCTGTAGAAGATTCTAACGTCGTTTAGAAGCCATATCGAAGATAGATATGCTCCAACGGTACTGATTGCAGCAGCAATGAACAAACCAGCATTGAAAGACATTATTGGTCTGACACTCTTCCAACCTCTAACAACGAAAACCCCGATAATTGTGGCCAAAACTCCTGAAACACCTAAAGCGAGCGGAAACATGAATACGGCTGTTCCCCACACGCTCAGGAAAGTGCTCCCAATTATCATTGCAGTCACATAGTCATCGCTTATCGACTCGAACAGGTCTGAGCCTCTTCCCGCGCAGTCGCCCACATTATCGCCAACTAGATCTGCAATTACCGCGGGATTTCGAGGATCGTCTTCTGGAATGCGCAATTCGATTTTGCCAACTAGATCTGCGCCTATGTCTGCTGCTTTTGTGAATATTCCGCCGCCCAACTGTGCGAATAAAGCTGCTAGGCTGGCACCAAATCCGTATCCAACCAATAGATTAGGGTCCCTATGGCCGAACAGAAGATAGAGTACGCTTACTCCGATGAGGCTCAATCCAACAACTGAAAGCCCCATCACGGCTCCTCCTCTAAAAGCAAGCGTGAATGCTTTTTCCGGCGATGTGCTAGCAGCGTTTGCGGTCCTAACGTTCGCTCTGACAGCCACGTTCATTCCTATGTACGCAGCGACTAGTGAAAGCAGTGCCCCAGAGATGAAAGAGAAAACGGTCTCCAACCCAAAAATCGCAGCGATTGGAAATGAAAGCAACATGATAAGGAACAAAATCGTCTTATACTGTCTTTTTAGAAAAGTTTTGGCGCCAATTCTTATATATCTAGCGGTTTCTCGCATTTGAGGAGTCCCGGGATCTTGTTGATAGATAGACCAAGTTAAGTACGCCACAATGAACATTGCAAATGTCCCTGTGGCTAAGGCAATCCATACGAACTCCATTCACTGCTTCGCCTCCTTCATCGATTTTTCTCTCTAGGTATTTGATGTGAGTCCTAGTCAAAGGACAATACTGATCATATAAACCCTTCTCGCGCGCCTTAAAGATGGCGAGTTTGTCGTATGAAGCAAGTGATTTGAAAAGAGAGTGGAAAGCGAGTTTCATTTAGGGCTAATTGTTTTCTTTTTCAGGGTTTCCATGTAAGCGGTCAAGCTCTCAATGTCTTTAACCTCTCTTCTCACTAGGGCAAACAGACCACTCCATAATGTAGTGTTTGGTATTATTCTTGCGCTTTCTAGGTGTTGTTTTAGGCGTTTTGTCCATTCTCTGCCTCTTCTGTCAAAATCCAGTAGTAGAATGATTTCCGCTGCTTTGTCTTTTTCAACTTCAGAAACTACGTCTAAGAGGGATTTCCCGCCGCTCTTTGCCGATATGATCTTTCCTTCAATGTTGAATGTTCTCAGGGTTTCAATGTCTTTTTTTCCTTCAACAATTATGGGTTTTCCTTTCGCAGATTCTTCAGCCAGACGATCCAGAATTTGTAGTATTTTTTCCTCTTTATCCTTGAGGCGTGTTGACAAGAGTTTTACCTTGTTATTTTTGCCTTTTTTACGATTTCCAGGCATTCTTTTGCTTCTTTATTGCTTTCGAAATATCTTCTGACTGGTTCGAGTATCTTGGCAAGTTCTACGGCTACGGAGTTTTTGAGGTCCTGTGGGTGCAGTTTGCCTTGTGTGTAAGCTGTTTCCAATTCTTGGTAGTTTTGGTATTCGATTGTGCCGCCGAATTTGGTTGGGCGTTCTATTTTGAGGGTTTCGGTTTCGCGGAAGATTATGTGTTTGGTTATGTCTAGGACGGGGTTGAATTGAACCGTTTTTTCTGGGCAGAAGGCTTGACTCATTTTCTTCTTTATCTCTTCAGGCGTGTCGTATAGGAATATGCAGGTTTCGGGTTTGCTTTTGCTCATTTTGGCTGAGGACAAGGCGTCTTTTTCTTGTCCGGGTGGGATAGGCCAAATCTTTGGTTTTGCCAGCCCTTGTAGCAGGTGATGATGGACGCATACGGGTTTCCAGAATCCGAGTTTTTCGCCTAACTCCATGGCTACGACGTTGGCTTTGCGTTGGTCAATGCCCAGTTGGCAGATCTTCACTCCCAGATGGAATATGTCGGCTACTTGCATAGGCGTGTACAGGAAGTCTGAGACATATCTCGCGTCGGTTTCCTTTCTTCCAGCAATTTCGAGTGTGCGTCTTCCTCGGGCTATGGTTAGGTTTTTTGCTACTTTGATCACTGTTCCCCAGTAGTCGAGATCATCGTAGAGTTCGTCTGAGTAGATGAATTCCACTTTGTCTTTTGGCACACCTAGAGCTATCCATGAGTGTTTGAAGAGGTCTGCGGCTTTGCGGATCAGTTTGAGGTCGCCGCCTAGCTTGTTGTTTAGCCACGCGTGCCATGTTGACAGGTAGGCCTTGTAGCGTATTCCTGCTTCGATGAAGTCTTTGATTTTGTAGGCGCAGATGACGCCTGTTCCCAAGTGGACTAGGCCTGAGGGCTCCCAACCGTCATAGGCGATGGGGTGCTCTTCGGTCTCCAGAAGGTGTCTTAGGTCTTCTGGGGTTAGGACTTCTTCTGTTGGGGGTTTGTTGATTAGTTCTATTTTTGTTTCAATGTCCAAGAGTTCAGCCTACCTGTTTTGATTCGAGTTTCTATCCTCTTATGCTGTGGTGCGACTTAAAAGTTGTTTTTTCGCGGGCAGTTTGTTTCCCACGCAACTAACGCTTAACTTCATTGCGGGAGCGGTGCGCTCCTCTCGGGTTAAGTTCTCTCCTCATGGGATTTTGTGCCCGCGCCCACCGTGTCCCATGCTTGGGTAAACCCGTCTTACTAGGCTTAGTAAATTCTATGTTGTCTATTGTTTGTTCGTCTTTGTTGATGACATGATTTGCGGTTTTACCCTGTGTTTCTTGTTGTTGGTCTGTTTCGTTCATTTTTGTCTTCCTCACTACTACTTACATGACCTCATTCTTATTTTTTTGTTGTGTGAGCAAGGTTTCATTAAGGGGGGTGCGGGGGGTGAGACAATAAATTTTTAGCCTCAGCGACTTTTTCTAGGGGAGAGAAAAAGGGGAAAATTTATGTTGAAACCCCCCTTTGCCTAAGAATTCCTTAAAATTGATTTTCCTAGATCGTGTTGATTTCTTGTTGAAAATCAATTTTGGCACGAGCGAGCGGGTCGAGCGAAGTGCCCTTATTGCGTATGCGTATTGTGAGGGTTGCCTAAGCTGTACATTTTACATAGTTGTTTTGCCTTTATACCCTGTGTGTGGTTTGAAGGGTGGTGAGGGTTGCCTAAGCTACGTTTGTTTGTTCGGTGTCGTAAACAAGGCTCTCGCATTGAGTCTGTTCCTTTGAAGCGTTTGGTTGAGTTGTCTGGTTATCGTAAGACTCGTTGGTCTTATGAGGATGGTTGGCTGATTCTTGAAGCGTTCTAGGGCGCGTCGTTATTGATATAGCAAATAAAATAAATGCTCCTCTGAACATACATGCTATTGCCACCTAAATGCAGACACTCATTTCAGACTTCAGAAGGGTGTCCTTTATCTGAGGCTAATACTGATGGCTGGCGGAAAATCTTGGCTATCACGTGAAGATGAATACTTGCGGCTGAATATTGGCAAAACTGACGTTTTAACCATAGCAAAGCATTTGGGTAGAACAAGAATGGCTGTAGAGCGTCGAGCGTATAAGCTTGGGCTGCTAAAGCAGTTTTCACATCGTTGGACAAGCCAAGATATTAGAACTCTCGTTGATAACTATTCAAAAACTAGAAACAAGGAATTGGCTGCGTTGCTTCATCGGAATTTGAGTGCAATACAGTTCAAAGCTAACCAGCTGCATCTTTCCAAAAAACTTACAGAAGAAGCCATTCAGAGGATTTTGCTTCTGACGCAAGAAGGTGTTTCTCAGCCTGTGATAGCTTCAGAGATAGGGTGTAGTCAAAACAAAATAAGGCAAGTACAGAAAAAATATGGGGCAAAACCTTCTGGGAAAGTTGGGCTCAAGTCTGGATTCAGTTTGCTGAAGGGCTTCAAGTATACCAAGAAGGCTCATAGTGGTTATCACAGAGCTGCCTTGCTGCATATGTACAACTACACTTGTTGGGATTGTCACTTGGCATTCCCTGAAATTGATTTGGACATTCACCATGATCTGACGCAAGTGCCTGTCAAGGTTTTGGTGTTGTGTAAAGCTTGTCATGGAAAAAGGCATAACCGAAAATTCCCTTTTGCTTCAGAACAAAATATCGGAAAAGATTTACAGAAACCTTGAATACGCGCTTTTGGCGAACGGTCTTGCTCGGGTCGTTGGGAGTTTGGGCGCGCGCTAGTATGGGTGTCCCGAATCCGGTTCTGTTAAGTCTTTTGTGGTGACTTCTTTCTGCGCGCGCGCATTCTACTTTTCCACATAGAAACAGATACAATCCACTTGCCTGAGTATCGAATCAACCTTGTTTAGTGTTTCCTTATTAAGAGGGAATTTTTTTGGTCTGATAAACTCAACTCTGTATTTTTCAGAGAGGCTCTTGAATGTTTCTATCCATTCTTTCGTTGTGAAGTATCCACCTCTTCCTCTCATTTTATCATTATCCTTATCTTGAGGAGAAAATGATTCGTAGACTATCACTCTCTCTCCCAATTCAAGCAATCTGTCGAACATCTTTTGTTTCTCAAATCCGTATATACAGCATCGCTCGTCTTCTGGGCATTTTTTGTGTTCTTTGCCACGTTTTTTCGCAATACATTTTCCCGTTCTAAGATGATGCAGAGTTTTGCTCACTAAAACGAAGTTGAACCCCTTCTCATCTATTTCTTCTTTCTTGAGGATTCTATCAAGCGTTACATTATCAAAAAGGCTACAATTATAGAATCTAATTTTTGTCTTCGTGAGAAGTTTGGATTTCTGTTCAAGGTTTGATGAAAATGAGCGAAGCTCTTCGCTAATTCCTATGATTTTGCTTGGCTCGAATTTAAGAGCTATATAAAGAGGTTTGACAGCATCCGTTCCAACGTCCAGAATTGTCTTCCCATGAAGTTCTTTTTTGCCATTAACCTCAAAGGCGTCTTCAATCTCAGGTAATTCTTCTAAAGCGTCAGTCCATATTTCTAAATCATCTTTTTGGCAACCTAGCTCTTCCTCACATTCTCGCAATCTTTCAACTAGACCATTATTTTCGCAAGTCACATTCGCACCTCTGTGCTCTCATATACTGCAATAACGGTTTAACTTTAATCATTTTCCGTTCTATGCGTTTTAGACTTGCGGAAAACGGTTTCTTCGACAGATGGAGAAAAGCCTAGCTAGGTCTTTTTCTCGTATTCCTCTTTTAATCGTTCTATTGCGTATTCGAAGGCGTGGCTTCTGTGTGCAAAACGTTTAGTCTTGATTAGTTGGTCTATCCATTTCAGAAGGTCGTCATCAACGCTTATGGAGACCGCCTTTTTCTTTCTCAGGTTGTGAGTTCGGGTTCTCATTTGCTTCCTTCTTGGCTTCAAGAGTTGATTGCTGGTTTTGTTGGTTGGTTTGGTTGGCTTTTGCCTCTTGTGTCTGTGTTTGGTACTCTTGTTGTGGCTCTTGCTCCTTTTGCTGGGGTTGTTGTTGTTCTTTGGGGGATTGGTGCTTTTGCCGCTTCTGTTGATCAAGGTAGTTTTACGCCTGTTGGTGTGTTTGCGATGCAGATTTGGAATTTGGCGGCTGGGGTTGTGAGTGTGTTGGTGGGTGTTGCGATGCCGTGTGGAATTTTATCCATTTCTGGTGATGGGAGGTGATTTGAATGGTTGGAAAGAAAGGGTGTGCTGGGTGTTCAAGTCGTGGTAATTGGCGTGTGTGTGCTCGTACTTGTCCATATCGTAGAAGTATATACAGGCGGTTGCATCCGAAAAGTTGGCGTAAGGGTTGGTAATGGTTTGCGGTGTTTGCTTTTGGCTTTCGCGGAACGGTGGGCGGGCGCAAGCCCGACCACGGCATGTTTCTAGTTTCTCTTTTTTTTGGTATTTTAATATTCTTGAAGAAAAAAGGGGGGTGTGATGTTTTATTTGCGTTTTTTGAATAGTTGTGTTCCTTCGATTGTTGTGACGTATTGGAATCCTGCTTTTATTAGTATAACGATTTCGAAAAGCTGTGTTGTTGAGAGTCTCTTTCTGTGTGCGTTGCGTGTGGCTTGTGCGGTTTCGTTTGGCGCGGAGCGTAGCGACGCGCCGTGGATTCTTTTTAAGAATGGGATTGTTCTTGCGTGTACTGGGGCTTTTTTGTTTTTCTGCTTCTCTTTTTTCTAAAAAGAGAAGGTTTGAATATGATGTGCCCCGCGTTACCAAACACTTAACTTCACTGTGGAGCGGTGCGCTCCTCTATGCTAAGCTCTCTCTGTCGCGGGGCTTTGTCTCGCCATGTTGCACGGTTTGGTAAGAGCTAATGTTCACGGGTACAAGGTTTGTGTTACTTGCTCCTCTGTTAGTTCCGTCTTACGTGCTTGCTCTCTGGCTGAGACAGTTACAAGTAACGCAATGGGAGTTATTTGTCTATTTCCTCTTCTTGAAGTATCTTAGTCCTTCCATTTCTAAAACGAATTGGAAACCTTGTTCTATGAGTTCCATTACTTCTTGGGGTGTCTTGGCTACTTTCGCGGTAAACTCTTGGTCAGTTCCGTTAAGGATGCTTAGAATTTGCACGTAGATTTGAGTATTTTTCCAATGAGGCGAATGAAAAAGAGGGGGGATTGTGGTGTTTTATTTGCGTTTTCTGTATATGTTTACGTCGTCTCTTTTTGCGTGGAATTCGTATCCGGCTTCGATTAGTCGTTTGTCGTCTTCTTTTGTGTAGGCAAATTCGCATACGAATTTGTCTAGTCCTTCGGGCATGAGTTGAATGTATCTTTGTGTGTTGTTGAGGCATTTGTGACCGAGTTGTTTCATTACGATTATGGCGTTGTTGCAGTCGTGGAATAGTGTTGATGCTTTCCAGTGTCGGAATGTGTGCATGTGTATCTGTCGGATTCGTGGGTTGTTGAGGTTGATTGCGATGCGTTTGCGGGCGCGTTGGAAGTTCTTTCGGATTATGTCTTTGTTGCCGTAGGCGAACATTGTGTCGTTCTTGCGTGGTAGTTGTAGTATCATGCCGATTAGTTTCGTGCTGATTTTTAGTCTGCGTGGGTTGCTTCCTTTCTCTGGTGTGATGGCAAGTGTGCCGTTCTCTGTGTCTAGGTCTATCCATTTGAGCATGTATGCTTCTCCGTATCTTGCGCCTGTTTCCTTCAATGTTTGCAGGAATGTGGCTAGGCGGTGCTTGCAACCGCTTATCAGCTGATCTAGTTCTTGCTCTGTTGGAATGAATTGTACTTTGTCTTGTCGTTTGTATGTGGGGAATGCGGCGTTTATGTTGTTGTATTTGTAGTATCGTAGTACGGCGTTGACTACGCTTTGTTTCGTTCCTTCTTGCCATTTCTGTTTTGCCATTACGTCTTTGACGCTTTCGGGGTTGTTGATGTCTGCGCCTCTGGATTCTAAAGTTGTTAGTGATCTTGCGTATCTTGTCATTGTTTCTTTAGAGTAGTTGTCTCGTTCTAGTTGCCATAAGAATACTCCAATTTGTCCCGTGTTTGTCAAATTGTTGTCGTGAGTGGGTAAACCCGCCATCACAAGAAAGGCACGTTTGAGGACGTGCTTCTTCCGTTGGGTCCGTCTGCATGGCAATTATCCAGCGGGATTCAAAGAGGCTCGTTATGCAGTCATAGCCTACGAATGCTAGCGTGGATAAAGAGTTAAAGATTACTGTCTGCTGGTTCACACTGTTGCGGTAAAGGCTACTCAGAGACACTACCCTTCCTCTATGAATAGATTGAACCTTGTCTTGAAGTTTTCAGGAGTTGCTGCAAGAATTTAGTATTTGGCCTTTATTGTCTTGGTTATTCTCTTCATGTTTAGTTCGAGTGCTGCTGTTGGGTTCTCCATTTTCCACAATGTCAAAACTTCAGGGTTGATTTCGCCAAGTATTCCAACGTTTGTTTTCTCGACGATTACGATGCCTACTCTTCCATCAATGAAGCTTGGATGCTTCATCTCTTTGATCTGCCATTTCAAGCCGAGGTTCATGAAGAGCGCGTCTAGATCTGATTTGATTTCGCTGAAGCTTGCGTTAGCATGTGAAACAATTGCGGCGAGCCAGTCCTCATCCCTTGTCCTAGTCTCCTTCTTCTCATCTAGCACTGTTATCTTGCTTAGCTCAAAGATTTTCTGCGGATACTCAACGGACAAGTTACTGCTCAAAAATTCCATCAGACTCGGCAGAAGCCAATTCCTCAAACACGTCAACGTCTGAACCTTTGGATTAGCAACCTCAACAACCTTCTCCTTCTTGACATTCATTTTAGTGAACAGACTATCAGGGTTGGTCAGCGTGTAGGTTAAGACTTCTTGAAACCCAAGCCCTATCATCAGTTCTCTTGCGGTGTCTAGCAGACGTTGTTCCGGTTTCATGCCGCCTAATGTGGGTAGGTTTCGCCATAATGGCTCAATGTTGTTGTATCCGTACGCTATGGTAACGTCTTCCACTAAGTCAACGGGATGCATCACGTCAACCCTGTAACAGGGAACGCGCACAGATACCTTGACGCAATCAGTTTTCTCTACGCTATAACCTGCCTTCGGAAGCAAACCTGCTATGTCCTTAGTTGTCAGCTTCAAACCTGAAATCTTGTTCACAAACTCAACGCTCAAATCCATGTTTCTCGTTTCAAAATTCGGCGTTACAGCAGGTGTTTTCTCCTTTTGATAGTATATCTTAGCTGCGTAAGCCTTTCCGCCACGATCAATCAATGATAATGTCACGATCTTCAACACGTCGAGCACCGTCTCATTCATCGTACCAGTGACCTCAACAAGCACGTTCCTCGTTTGGTCTGTGATCCTTCCCAGATCGTTTGAATTGATCACTGGAGGAAAAGACAGCACTTTTTTCTCGGCATCCAGCAAGATCGGATAGACGCTGTGCTTGTTCACGATATGACCGTATTCCAACCCCTTCGGATGTCTGTGCAAGATTTCTTTCAGGTTCATCTTTTCTGTGAAGCCAAGAGGAGCAAAACTGATCTCAGTCGGCTTCGCGACAGCATAGCTGAGCGGTGACCCTATCAAGTCAAAATCATACAGCCCAATGGATGTCCGTTGCCTGTTCCGTCCATACGTCTGATCCAGCTTGTCCTGTAAGTGCATAAGCCCACGAATGATCGCGTCCGACAAGCTGACATCCTTAACCACTGAACAGCCAATGAAAGGACGAATAGTCCCAAGTCGTGCATCAACGTGAACCTCAACTACTGGCTTGCCAACGCTGTATTTTCTTAAGCCTGTCTCTAAGCCCAAGAATCCACGTAAAGCCCTAGTCAAGCCTTCAACGTTCCACAAGTCAGGACGCCCAGTGTCCTTGATTTCAATATTCATCACTCCTTCTTTCTCGTCGAAAAGCTTCACTTCACCCTTCACGTAGGCCAGAGCCTCATTCACCTTCTCCATGTCACTGTGCAACTCTATTCCGAGCAGTTTCTCAAACTCAGCATACTCGATGTCGATCGACGGCATATTCTAAACCACCGCTTTCCTCCTGATCCAGTCTAGATCATACGAGAAGATCTGGCTGATCTGAGCTATACCAGCCCGCATCATGAACAGACGGTCAATGCCTAAACCCCAAGCGATGACAGGAACATTAACACCAAGAGGTTCCGTCACTTCTGGTCTAAAGATTCCTGAGCCGCCGAACTCAATCCATCCATAGCCTTCCTTGTAAGCGGCAAGCTCAACACTAGGCTCCGTGAACGGGAAGTAGTCAGGTCTGAACTTCACTTCGTCCGCCCCAGCCATCTCCACAGCAAACTTACCCAAGATCCCCAGCAAATCCCGCAAAGTCAAACTCTCATCAACCACAATTCCTTCAACCTGATTGAACTCCGTCAAATGCGTCTTATCCGCAATCTCGGGCCTGTAACAACGTGCAATCGAAAAGTACTTACCCGGAATCTCCAAATCCTTGCTTAACAATGTCCGAGCGCTGAGGCAGGTTCCGTGTCCGCGCAGAATCAGGCGCTTAGCTTCTTTTAACGAAAACTTGTACCGCCAGCCAGTTGACCCAGTTTTCCAGCCGTTCTCATGAGTCTTCCTCACGTTTTCAACAGCTTTCCCATAGGCCTCCACACTTCCCTGTGTCGGAGATTTCACAAAGTAAATGCCAGATGGCTCCCTTGCCGGATGCCCCTGTGGCGTGTAGAGTGCATCAAAATTGAAGAAAGAAGTCTCAACAACAGTTCCCATCATCTCCTTGAAGCCCAAGTTCACGAGTTTCTGCTTCACTTCATCAAGAAACTGCAGGTAAGGATGCTTCTTTCCAGCCCATGTCCTAGCCACTTCTGCATCAATATTGTACTTCTGAAGCTTGGCCTTCCGCCATTTCCCACTGATAATAAGCTCCGGTGTAAGCTGTGTAATCTCAGCAGTGACTTCAACTCCTTTCTTAAGTGCAGTATGCCCAACCTTCGTTATCTCAAGAACTCTCTGTGTTTTCTCCTCAACTTCAAGCAGTTTCCGTCCTCTCAAAACTTGGACAGTCTGCTGGAGCTTATAATCCAAATCCTCGACAATGACTTGTTCCTTCTCACTCAAAAGCCTGAGCAGTTTCTCATCGTCTTCCTCCTCAAGCTTCTGAGCAATCTGCAATGTCTTCGATTTCGAATCTAGAACCGCCCACTTCTTCCGTTGAATCCAGCCTAACGCAATCGGAATAAACTGCCCTTCTAGGCCAGCTTTGTCAATTACTTTGCCAAGAAATGCGTTTCCACCTAACTCTTTCAGAGCCTTTATCATGCGTCTTTCCGGCAGTCCCTTCCTCGCATAGGTTTTTCCTTCATCGTTAAGCTCAGCGAGGGTCTGCTTCTTTTCAATGACCTGAACAAGCTTCTTTTCTTGCAGTGTCAAGACTGACCGCATTATGGTTGCGTCAGACAAGCCGCTTTCTTTGACAATCTGATCTATCGCCGCCTTTCCTCCCAGCTTGTTCAGCGTTGAAAGAGTCTTCTGTTCATGCTCTCTTAGCTCAACCATGATTTTTCCCTTCGTGAATAGGTTGAAGTGGATTCGGTAATGTAGTTGTTGATGTTTTAATAAAAGTATAAGCGTATAAGTACATATTTGTATTAGTCGCAACCATTATCAAACACTTCTTACACAATTAACAAAAAGCAGTTTAAAATGGTTTTGTTGCTTCGAATGAAAGTGTGTCTGTTCTTCTAAGCGGTTATGTTTTTGATAGATTGGCGAGTATATTGTCTAGCGCAAATCGTGCTAATCTTCCTCAGATGTCCACTATTGAAACATAGTTCTCAACGTACTTGGTTAATCGAGTGGAAAGTGACGCCGCTTTCTTTCCAAGTTCAAACATCTCGGATTTGAAATTCCGGTAGCCGACATCTTTGTATAGTTCAACATTCACTTTTGATATGATCTCGCTTAGGAGTTCCTTTCTTTCCGTGAAGTTTTTTGAATCATGATCTTTGCCAATATTACCCTGCCCGTCATCAACATCAAGGTAGAAATCCACTTCCAATCCCTCTTCTTTGAAATCTGTCACGCTATCTCTGACCAAGATCCTGCTATCGTATATTATCAATTCTCTAATGTTTTTGGACGAGTGACCTTCAGACTCAAATCGGGAGTCTACAAGATTCTCGTCCAACATGACACACTGGGAAATCGCCACCGGACAGTCAATCTTGACTCAAACTACGACCTTACTATTGAATACACAGACGCTGATGAGGCTGATGGAGGCCCTCTCTCGATACTGCCTCAATGGGACCTCTCAAGCGAGCAAGGTCTTCTATTTATCGCTATCCCAATCGGAGCAGTCCTACTATACGCAGGATCCATAACACTAAGATCAAAAAGAAAATGGAAATACTCGTATCTATGATCTGCAAGTCAAGCTATCGCTTGAGGATTTCGTCTAAATGGGTTATCTCTCGCACTTTTCTGTTTTTGCTCTGCATTTCGCTGACAAGCGCTTTATATAAAGGGTGAATCCTGCCAGGGTTATAGTAGAAATATGCGAGATCGTATTGGCGCAGAGCCACGAGAGCATCGTCAAACAATTTCCTCTTTTCAGACTGAGTCACAGAGTTTGGATGTTTTTCATACCATTGAATCAGATCATGCGGAAAGACAAAACCGTATTTATCAGAAAAGATAGCCCATTCGACACCAAGCTCGATACATCTCTTCATGAACCGCTGGGTTGGAGCAGCTTGGTAAAGCTGTAGGGGTGAAACCCTTTTGTCTGAATTCTTTAACCGACCATCTTTTTTTGCGCAACAGTGAGTGAAAAACAGCACTCTCAACTCGACCTATCACCATCTTGATGTTCTCTTTGCCACTGTTTTACCTTTTCGCGGTATTCCTCGCCTGTTATCCCTTTTTGCTTCAATGCCTCAACAAACTTCGCAAACTCTGCCTGCTTACCCGTAATGTCCGTTTTCTTTGGTAACGATTTCGGTTGCCTCTCAGTAGTTGACAAATCCATTCCCAGAAGTGAGGGATCAGCTTCCAGAAACCTTTTTTGGCAAATGCCTTCAAAAAGGCAACCGACACAGTTTGGATTTGTCGGATAGCAGTGGCCACCCCTGTTCGGTTGTCTCCCTGTGCTCCACAAGGGTTCATCAAGGAGCCAGGGTTTTTCAGGTGAGACTTTTGCGACGAATGCTTGAATTTTCAGGTCCGCGGGGCTGTTTTCTCCCGAGTACTTGTCAATATTAGGGTCAATTATTCCAAGTCGACACCATACTCTGTAAACTAGCGTATCGATTGGGATCTTGTAGGTTGACATGTCAATCTTGGTGCCAGGAACCAATTCGTGAAGCCATCTTACCGCAAGTCTTGCTGTCTTCGTGCCAAGATATGGCACTCTGAATTCATTCCGCATGGATTCAAGCAACTGGGCAGCATCCCAGTCTTTCTGCGTGACTATTCGCGTTGAGAGAGCCCTCAATTTCGACAAAGAACTGCAAAATAAGTCAGCCCATTGCTCTGCTGTCACATTCTGCCTTGGAATCAATGAAGGCACATCGCTAGTCGCTAATAGTTTCTTTAGTGCTCCTCGTTTTACAACTTCGACAGTGTTTTCAAGGGCGTTCTCTGCAGTCGTTCTTTGGTCAAAACGTGCGTCAATGAGAATTGTCAAAACTCTTTCGAAGTCACCTTCAAAGAACCCTTCAGCATCTTTTTTTCTAAACCATATCATGAATGGATCTGGTGCGCGATTCTCATTGTAGGTGATGATTGTCTTTCTGAAGTGATTCAGCCAAACAGGGTCCGATTCTTGTACCATAGTGCTATAGTTCACCTTTCTTGGATTAAAAGGGTACACAGGTTTCGGTGAAGCTTGTCCCAATGAGTTTCTAAGCTGCATTAAGATCCGCTCGCAGTTTCTTGACGAGGAGTTCTGCATATTCAATTGGCCAGATGTCATCATAGGCTTCTTCGGGTACAGAAGGAATGTCATCATTGCGAACTAGCAGGATCAAGGAATAGTCTTTTCCGTAGACTTTGCGGAACATTGAGAACTTTTGGAAATCTACAGAGTCCATGATGCCGTGAGGTTCGACGATTATCCTTTTTCGGCCGTGCCATAGTTCGAGAAGGAAATCTGGCGTGTATCGCAAACGATGATTGAGATAGCGCGCTAGCGTGTTGCTAAATTCGGGGAATTGACGTGAACTTGTTTGATCGTGCTTTGGCTTGACCAGACGCCCATGATTTGTACGTGGAAGTGTTAGGAGAATGCAACTATGCTTAGAAGGTGAGCAGAAATTGACACAAACAATTCGATTTAGCAACGCCCTAGCGCGCTAAGAACATGGGTTGCAAAAGAAAAATAGATGCGTAAACAACGCGTACGCTATTACAAGTCCTTCAACAGAAATTCAATGTTTCGAGTTTTCTTCTCGTCACTAGCAAGTTTTTAAAGAGAAGGCCTGTTTCAGCGGAAGACTCTTTCTCGGCGTTCTTTCGCTTCAAATACAGGTTGTATTGATATTCTTTGCGTCACTGTTGGAAACATCTAGGGCAATACGATTACGGTCTGCCGGTATCATTATCTTCAAGGTTTTCCCGCACCTGCAGAATCTTCGGCCATGACACTTGTTAGCGCGCGCCAACCTTCACCTATGGTTAAATATATAGCCAGTCAAGATAACATTCTGATTAGGGGAAGAAGTGAATGCAGGAAAGGGCTAAGCGAAAGTGTAAAGCTTGCGGAAAACTGTTCATGCCAGACAATGATTTTCAAGGCTTCTGCTCAGACAGGTGCTACCGAGTTTTCAAAGGAGAAATGAAACCAAGTGCTTAGCATAATCTAGCCTTTCGCACACATTTAGAGGCAGCTCTTCTAGACAAGTTTAGCTCACGCGTCGTTGCTCTTTGTGATAAGCCTTGTTTCTTTGGTTTAGAGCTTTTGCTAGCTCATCAATCTGGTGGTGTTGCTCTATAATTCTATGCTCAGGCTTGGAACTCTGATTTCGAAATTTTTGGCCTTTTGAGAACTTGGGCCAGTGAGCAAGGCGCTATTTGTTGTTAAATGATAAACGAAAAGTATAACTTAACTGAGCCAATTAGTGGTAATGATACATGGAGGAATAAGGGTTTGTCTGCGCAAACAGGTGTGCCTGTTCTAATTCTGAGGGAAGGATCTGGAAGATCTAGGGGAAGGGATGCTCAACGCAATAACATTATGGCGGCAAGAACAATAGCAGAAGCGGTCAAAAGTTCATTAGGCCCCAAAGGTATGGATAAGATGTTGGTGGATAGTTCTGGCGATGTAACCATCACCAGTGATGGAAGGACCATCCTTGACAAAATGGATATTGATCATCCAGCTGCTAAGATGATGGTGGAAGTAGCTAAGACTCAAGACGCGGAAGTGGGAGATGGAACCACCACGGTGGTCATAGTGGCAGGCGAACTCTTGGGAAAGGCTGAAGACTTGATAAACAAGGGCGTTCATCCAACGGTAATCGTTGAAGGATACAGTAAAGCAGCTGATAAAGCTCTTGAAACCCTTGAACAGATTGCGATTCCAGTTAAGCCTACAGGAAAGGAGTTCTTGGAAAAGGTCGCTGCAACCTCTATGGCCAGTAAGCTGGTGTCTGAGAACAAGGAACAGCTTGCCGAAATAGCTGTTGAAGCCGTTTTACATGTGGCCCAAAAAGTTGGAGACGAGTACAAGGTAGACTTAGACGATATAATGGTGGAGAAGAAGCCCGGCGAATCTGCGGCTGAAACCAAGCTCATCGAAGGATTGGTTCTCGATAAAGAAGTTGTGCATTCAGGCATGCCTAAACGGGTCGAAAAGGCAAAGATAGCATTGTTAGAAAGCGCACTTGAAATTGAAAAAACCGAGTTCGATGCTAAAATTAACATTGAACGCCCAGAACAGATGGAATCTTTCATGCGTGAAGAGGAGAATATGCTCAAAGAAATGGTTGAAAAGATAGTTGCCTCAGGCGCCAACGTCGTTGTCTGCCAGAAAGGCATAGACGACATAGTCCAGCATTTCTTGGTCCGGAAAGGAGTCCTAGCCGTGCGACGGGCTAAGAAGTCAGATATGGAGAAACTCGGAAAGGCAACAGGTGGAAAAGTCGTCACTAACCTGGAAGGACTCACGGAAAGCGATTTGGGTTATGCTGAACTCGTGGAGGAGCGGAAAATAGGAGACGGCAAGATGACCTTCATCGAAGGATGCAAGAATCCGCACTCAGTTGCTATTCTAATAAGAGGTGGAACTGAACACTTCGTTGATGAAGCTGAACGCTCAGTTCACGATGCATTATGCGTAGTCCGAGATGTAGTTCAGGAGCCCAAAATCCTTGCGGGAGGAGGATCTCCAGAGATGGAGATCGCTAGAGCACTAAGAGGTTATGCTGAAACTCTGCCAGGTAGAGAGCAACTTGCCGTCCAGAGCTTCGGCGAGGCCATAGAGATCGTGCCGTTAACCTTAGGTGAAAATGCCGGCCTTGACCCAATTGATATTCTGTCAGAGCTCAGGGCTCGCCATGAGAAGGGCGAAAAATGGGCAGGCGTCGATGCCTTCGCAGGAAAAATAAAAGACATGTGGAAACTAGGAGTCTACGAACCCCTCGCCGTTAAGAAACAGATAATCAAGTCTGCCACTGAAGCTGCCACAATGTTACTGAGAATCGATGATGTCATCGCTGCTGGAAAGACGAGAGCCCCGCCTACGCCTCCTGGAGGTCCAGGTGGAATGCCAGGCGGCGGTTATGGAGGTATGCCTCCGGAATACTAAGCGCGGCGCCAGCGCAGTGTCCCTTCACTGGGCAACAACAGCCAAGACCAGCGCTAAATATGTAGCGCGTGAGTTGCTTTTCAAATTTTCACTTTTACTCATGGCTCAGTCCCTCTTCGTACGATGCTTGTAGGCTAAAACTACAACTATGGATATAACTCCAATAACCCAGATAGGCGCAATTGGAACACTCAGGAAAGCAACTATCGCGCTGGGTTGTCCCTAAATTAATTAGTGTAATTGGGGTCTCGTACTTTTTGAGTAACGTCCAAGCTTAGGAGGTGAATCCTAGCGGGACAAGATAAACACGAGACCCTAGAAACCCTCTTTGGAAATGTAGACTTAAGTTTTGCTAAAGCAACTTTACATGGTTGCTTTCACACCGATGGACCCGGCAGACCACCGAGAAACCCATTAGGAGTCTTCAGTTAAGACTCAATGGAGAGACTACCAAGAAAGCCTTTTAGGAAAATTGTAATAAAATAGAAGAATGTTTTTAAGAGAATATGATTTTTTTAGTTTTGGTTAGTTGATGTCTGCCATTTCAAGAGTCGATGCACTCAAGAAAACTATAACATACGTTTTTTCAGGAGAAGTCAGTGGCCAAAGCCTGACTTCTATCTATCCTTTGGGAACAGGCTTTTTTGTCGCTGTCCCTCATCTGCAAGTTGAAGGACAATCTTGGATCTACCTTGTGACAGCAAAACACGTGCTGAGATCTAATTCGGAGGTATATTACAGACAGATATTCTGCAGAGCAAATCTTAGAGATTGGAATCCAGGTAGCGATCGAGTCGGGGTTGAATTTATCCAAG
>Ga0315279_10002034_pt1 | contig 31602 bp, 23 predicted proteins | sample YL17G06_20_MG_FD_203694 | JGI IMG/M metagenome (GOLD analysis project Ga0315279, IMG submission 203694) | Sediment microbial communities from Yellowstone Lake, YNP, Wyoming, USA - YL17G06_20 | ecosystem: Environmental > Aquatic > Freshwater > Lake > Sediment | place: USA: Wyoming | collected...
TGGAAGCCGACAAAGCGATAAACGCATCCTCGTATGCGACAGGAGCTCGCGGAACCTGCCTGCCGGCAGGCAGGTCCGGATGGAGCCACCCACACTAAACAGCGAGGAGCCCGTTTTTCCCCCAATCGCCTCGCCAGGGCGCTACAATTAGATGTTGGATCCGTGGTCTGAGTTGGAACATGAACCTGGCGCTTTCAACGAGGCCCACGGGTGAGCTCGGATGCATTAAGGAGCATCCGAGCTTTTTTATTTGGCCGCGGGGGTTTATCGACAGAATCACGCCTGGCCGGAAAGCCCCGGCGAAACGGGCGTCGACCGCGCGATTGAGATACTCCAGTCGCTGGTCAAGCAGCACCCGGAGGTGCCCCAGTACCGCTTCGACCTCAGCGAGACCTACGCGATGATCGAGGGCCCCGCCAAGCACAGTGAGGGTCCTGCCCCATGCCCGCAACAAGCGGCCCCCGAGCCGTATTGCCGTCTTGCGCGTTTTTTGAGCGACTTCATCGAGCAACTGGCGTGTTTCAAAAAACAATGCCGCGTTTGATCGGCTGACCGCGGTTCTGGCAACCAGAGACGGAAAGGGCAGACGGATGAACAAGACTGTCGCAGTGGGCCTGGCCTTGGTGCTGGGAATGTGCGGCGCGGTGGTTGTCGCGCCGAGTGTGGGACGGGCGGCGGAAAACGACCCGTGGCAGGAGGTGCTCAAGCGCGACTTCGGCACCTGCGACGAGGCGATGAAGGCAATCAGCGGGCAGGTCGAGCCGGCCACGCCGGACCAGAAGCCCGCGCTGGAGGCCAAGCTGATCGCCATCCTGGAATCGTCCGAGGCCACGATGCCCGCCAAGGAGTTCGCCTGCCGGATGCTCCGGTACGTCGGCTCGGCCAGGTGCGTCCCGGCGGTCGCGAAGCTGCTGGCCGACGAGAAGCTCTCTCACATGGCCCGGTGGGCGATTCAGGGCGTCGCGGACCCCTCGGCCGAGAAGGCCCTGCTCGATGCGATGGGCAAGACAACCGGCGGCATTCGCGTGGGAATCATCGAGACTCTCGGCGAGCGCCGCGGCGCGACGGCGCTGAATGCGCTCGCGGCCCTGCTGGGCGATAGTGACGCGGCGACCGTCGAGGGGGCGCTCAAGGCCATCGGCAAGATCGGCGGGCCCAAGGCCGCCGACGTCGTGGAAAAGGCCAAGGTCTCCGCCGGCGCCAAGGCGATGTGGTGCGACACGATGCTCATCTGCGCCAAGGACCTCGCCGCCGCCGGTCAGAAGGACCGCGCCGAGAAGATCACCCAGGCCATCTTCGACGGGGACTACCCGTCGGTCGCCCGGGTGGCGGCGATGTCCTGGCTGATCGTGTCGCGTAAGCTCGACGCCATGCCGCTTGCGATGACGGCCCTGAAGTCCGGCGACCGCAAGCTCGCCCAGGCCGCCGCGGCGTCGCTGATCCAGATGCCCGGCAAGGACATCGCGCAGGCCCTGGCCAAACAGATGCCCAATCTGCCGCCGGCGGGCAAAGTTGTAGTGCTGAACGTGCTTGGCGCCCGTGGCGACAAGGCCGTCAGCGCGGCCGTGAACAAGGCGGCCGGCGACAGCGACCCCGCCGTCCGCCTGGCGGCGATAGCGGCCCTGGCGACGGTGGGCGACGCATCCAGCGTCGAGACGCTTGCCGGCAGGCTAAGCCAGTCCGGCGAGGCCGCCGCCGCCACCGATGCGCTTCTGGCGATCCAGGCCGACGGCGCCGCGCCCGCAATGCTGAAACTCGCCGAAACCGGAGCGATCGACGTCAGGAAAGCCATGCTGGACGTGCTGGTCAAGCGAAAGGCAGCCGAGGTTGTCCCGCTGGCGTACAAGGCCGCGGGCGACCCGGACGCCGGCGTGCGGGTAGTTGCCGTTCGCGCAATCGGCACGCTCGGCGGCGCCGACGACGTGCCCAAACTCGTCGCCATGCTGCGGGCCTGCAAGGACGAGGGCCTGCGAGGCGAGATCGCCCGGGCGCTGTCCGACACCGCCGGCCGGACAAAGCAGGCCGAGCCGGTCCTGGCCGCCCTGACCGATGCGGACGATGCGACCAAACCGCTGCTGCTGGAGGTCCTCGGTGTGGTCCAGGGCGACAAGCCCCTGGCGGCAATCAGGGCCGCAATGGCGTCCTCGAATGTCGAGGTGAAGCGATCGGCCGTCAGGGCGATGAGCGGCTGGCGCGACACGGCCCCGATGGCGGACCTGCTCAAGGTCGCCAAGGACGATTCGGACGAGTCCGCCAGGATCCTCGCGCTTCGCGGCTACGTAGGCATGATTGCGAAGATCTCGAAGGATGCGGACCGCCTGGCGGCCTGCAAGACCGCCATGGACCTGGCCAAGAGGCCCGACGAGAAGAGGCTTGTCCTGGCGGCGCTGGGTTCCGTGCGGTCGGTCGAGGCGCTGGAACTGGCCGAGAAGCACCTTGACGACCCGGCCCTGAAGAACGAGGCCATGGCGGCCTGCGGCAGCATTGCCATTGAAATCGCCAGGAAGGCCCCGGACAAGGCCAAGCCGGTCCTTGAAAAGTTCGTGGCGTCGTCCAAAGACCGCCAGATGGTGGACAAGGCCCGCAAGGCCTTGGACGGCATCAACGGCGTCGTGACCAAGTCGCCGAAGAAGGCGAAGTCCAAGAAGGCAGATTCCAAGTGACATTCGCCCGCTAAAGGCATAGGAGACATACGCATGAGCAAGCAGACCAACCAACTCGCACTCACCCGGCGGACCCGGCGCGATTTTCTGAAACTGGCCGCCGCGGCGGTGGCCGCGCCCTACGTGATCACCTCCGCCGCCCTCGGCGCCGACGGGCGCCCGCCAGCCAGCGACCGGATCGTCATGGGCGGCGTCGGCATCGGCAACCAAGGCGGTGGAGACATGGGCAGGTTCCTGGGCGACAGCCAGGTCCAGTACGTCGCCGTCTGCGACGTGCAGAAGGGCAAGCGAGAAGGGGCCAAGGGCAGAGTAAACGCCAAGTACGGCGACAATTCCTGCAAGGAATACGGCGACTTCCGGGAGCTTCTGGCCCGGCCGGACATCGACGCCATCCACACCGCCTGCCCGGACCACTGGCACGCGCTTGTCACCGTGACGGCATGCCGTGCGGGCAAGGACGTCTACTGCCAGAAGCCGCTGTCGCTGACGATCGCCGACGGCAGGGCGATGGTGGAGGCCGCCCGGCGGTACAACCGCGTCGTCTCCGGCGGAAGCCAGCGCGTGCTCGGCGACAGCGGCGGGCTGGCGCGTCAATGCTGGTCCGGCGAGATCGGGCAGGTCAAGGAAGTATACGTCGGCGTGGGCGGGCCGTCATGGGAGTGCAACCTGCCAGGCCAGCCGGTGCCCGAGGGCCTCGACTGGGACATGTGGCTGGGCCCGGCCCCGTGGGCGCCGTATCACCCGTACCGAATGAGCGGCTCTTACAACATCAACGGCACGTGTTGGCGGTCGTGGCGGGACTACTCGGGCGGCGGCATGACCGACTGGGGCGCCCACAAGTTCGGCGGGGCGCTGTTCGCCGTCGGCCTGGCCCACGAGGGGCCCGTCGAGATCATTCCGCCCGACGGCAAGGACGTTAAGCAGCTTACGTACATCTTCGCCAACGGCATCCGCCTGTACCACGGTTCGTCCCCCAAGGGCGGCGGCCACAGCCAGGCGGGCATCACCGTCATCAGCACGGACGAGAAGGTTCCGGCCAGGCCCATGCCGGGCTATCACGGCGAGCGCGACATCCACGGCGACTTCCTCAACTGCGTACGGACCAGGCAGCGCCCGTTCCGCGACGTGGAAATCTCGCATCGAACCGCCAGCGTCTGCCACCTGGGCAACATCGCATACCAGCTCAAGCGACCGCTCAAGTGGGACCCCGCCAAGGAAGTGTTCCCCGGCGACGAACAGGCCAACAGGCTCATCAGCCGCGCCAAACGGGCGCCCTGGGCGCTGTGAAAGTCAGCCTAATCTTGGACAACAGGAGAGACCAATGAGCAGGAAGATCAACATGAATCGGCGTAAGTTTCTAGCGGCGGCAACCGGCGCGGGCGTGGCGGCGGCGGCGTTTACTATCGTGCCTCGTCACGTCATGGCGGCAAGCGGGCAGACGGCCCCGAGCGACAAGCTCAACATTGCCAGCATCGGCGTGGGCGGCATGGGCGGAGGCGACGTCGGCAACGTGTCGAGAGGCAACAACATCGTGGCGCTGTGCGACGTGGACCTCAAGCGCGGCGAGGGGTCCTTCAAGGCCCACCCGCAGGCCAAGGTCTACCGCGACTTCCGCAAGATGTTCGACGAGATGTCGGACAAGATCGACGCCGTCACGGTCTCCACGCCCGACCACACGCACGCCGTCGCGGCGATGGCGGCCATCAAGCGCGGCAAGCACGTCTATTGCCAGAAGCCGCTGGCCCATTCGGTGTGGGAGGTCCGCGAGCTGATGAAGGCGGCCCGGGAGCACAAGGTCGTCACGCAGCTCGGCAACCAGGGCCATTCGTTCGACTCTATCCGCACCTTATGCGAGTGGATATGGGACGGCGCGATCGGCAAGGTCCACACGGTCACCTGCGCATGTGCTTCCGTCAATTCCGGCGTTCGCAACCTGGACCGCATCAAGGAGCAGACGCCGGTCCCCGAGACGCTGGACTGGGACCTCTGGCAGGGCCCGGCCAAGGCCCGGCAATACAGCCCGTGCTACCTTCCGGGCGCGTGGCGCGGCTGGACGCCCTACGGCAACGGGACGATCGGCGACTGGGCGTGCCATATCATCGACCCGGTCTTCTGGGCGCTGGACCTTGGGGCGCCAAAGACGGTCGTGGCGGAGGCCAAGGGCTACGACTTCAAGACGCAGGGCGACGCGTATCCCCCGGGCGATCACATCACGTACGAGTTTGCCGCCAACGCCAAGCGCGGGCCCATCACGCTGCACTGGTGCAGCGGCACCGAGGGGATGCCCCGCCCGAAGGAGTTGGAAGCGGACCGCAAGCCCACCGCCACCGGCGCGTATGTCTTCGGCGACAAGGGCGTCATCGGCTACGGTTCGCACGGCGCGGGCGGGGTGCGGCTGATCCCGGAAACGGCCATGCGGGCGTATAAGGTGCCCGAGCAGAGCATCCCGCGGGTCAAGGAGCACCACGACGACTGGCTCCAGGCCATCCGCAAGGGCGCCAAGGCCGGGTCCGACTTCGCCGAGTACGGCGGGCCCCTGACGGAGGTCGCCATGGTCGGCGTGATCGCCCTGAAAATGCCCGGCGTGAAGCTCGAGTGGGACTCCGCCAAGATGCAGTTCACCAACTGCCCCGACGCCAATCAGTACGTCAAGCCCACGTTCCGCGAAGGCTGGACGCTCTGAGACCTGGTAGCCGGGAGGCGGGAGAAAAAGCAGGTCCATTCTCGATCAACTGCGTGATGGCATCCAGTTACCGAGTGATTGTGGCACGGTATAGAGCGGGCTTTCAGCCCTGGTGTGGTTTCGCGATGTTTTCCTGGGGCGTTGCCCCAGGCTACTATGAAGCGCGCCTTTGGCGCTTTGCAAATTCGGGGCGTTGCCCCGGGCTGCTATGAAGCGCGCCTTTGGCGCTTTGCAAATTCGGGGCGTTGCCCCGGGCTGCTATGAAGCGCGCCTTTGGCGCGGAAATCCTGCGGGCCAAGGGCCCGATGCCATTGTAGCCCAGGCCAACGGCCTGGGTCTGGAGTCGCGCAAAGCAACAAGGGCTGAAAGCCCGCTTCATCGGCCGGGGCGTTGCCCCAGGCTACCATAGAACGCGCCTTTGGCGCGGAAATCCTGCGGGCCAAGGGTCCGATGCCATTGTAGCCCAGGCCAGCGGCCTGGGTTTGGAGTCGCGCAAAACAACAAGGGCTGAAAGCCCGCTTCATCGGCTGGGGCGGTGCCCCAGGCTACCATAGCCTTTGGCGCGGAAATCCTGCGGGCCAAGGGCCCGATGCCATTGTAGCCCAGGCCAGCGGCCTGGGTTTGGAGTCGCGCAAAGCAACAAGGGCTGAAAGCCCGCCTCATAGGTCAGTCCCAGACATATCGTTCGTCGTATGCCACCCGGTATTTCGTGAGGAATGCCCGATACTCGTCCTGGAACGTCCGCGTTCGATGGTGCTCCTCTTGATTGGCGATGTAGGCCAGCAACGCATCCAAATCCGACGGCCCCACGGAGAACACTCCATAACCGCGCTGCCATGCGAAGCCGCAAAGTTCGGGCGATAGAGTCTTTAGCCACTTCGATGACGAGGTCTTCAACTCCTCAACCAGAGCCGCAACGGTGATCGTCCGCGATAACTGGACGGCGAGGTGAACGTGATCGGCCACACCACCGGATCGGGGACATTGGCAGCCCGTGTTGCGGGCCACGGTGGCCAGATAGGCGTGGAGCCTGGGGCGGACGGCCTCCCCAAGGCATGGGAGGCGGTCCTTTGTGCTGAAGACGAGGTGCAGGAGGATGTTGTCGAGTGATTGTGGCATGGTATGGAGCGGGCTTTCAGCCCTTGTGTGGTTTCGGGTTGTTTTCCTGGGGCGTTGCCCCAGGCTACCATAGAACGCGCCTTTGGCGCTCTGCAAATTTGGGGCGTTGCCCCAGGCTACCATGAAGCGCGCCTTTGGCGCTCTGCAAATTTGGGGCGTTGCCCCAGGCTACCATAGAACGCGCCTTTGGCGCGGAAATCCTGCGGGCCAAGGGCCCGATGCCATTGTAGCCCAGGCCAACGGCCTGGGTTTGGAGTCGCGCAAAACAACAAGGGCTGAAAGCCCGCATCATCGGGCAGATTATCCCGTTTCGACAGGAGTTCTTCCAGGTTGCCGGGGCCTGAGAGCCGGGGCGTTACTGCGGCGTGGTTTTTGCGGCGGCGAGGGCTTCGAGGTATTGGGACTGGGCGATGGCGTGGTCTTCCCAGGCGTTGGCGAGGTCGGCGGTGAAGGAGTCTGCCGCGGGCATGTAGAGGCATCGCTGGACGGCGTCGGCGACGGTGCAGCCTTGCTGGACGTTGTCCAGGAAGTCGCGGAACTGCCGGGCGGTCAGCCGGCCGTGAAGGAACTCGACGAAGCTGTAGCTCTCGGCGTAGAAGACTATCGGCTGTTCGACGTTGTAGCGCTGTGCGAGGCAGATGGCCTCGAGTCGCTGGAGGGCTTTTCCGGCGACGGTTTGCCCGGCCAGGCGGACGCGGGAGTTTTCGACCTCTGACTCGGCCATCATGGCCAGTCCTTCGTTGAGGAAGAGCGGGCAGTGTGAATCGCCGAAGAGTTCCTTGAGCACGAGGTGGCACATCTCATGCGGCAGGACGCGGTCGAGCATGATGGCGGCGAAGTTGCCCTTGGCGTCTCGCTGGGTCAGGTCGATTCGTCTGGTTGTCAGGCCCTTGTCGGATGAGTAGCTGAAACCGCCGCCGGCCCACTCGGGCGCTTCGGAGGCGTTGGCGTGGAATGTCTTGGTGTCCGGCCAGACGTTTATCGTGACGCTGTGGGGAAAGTCCTGGCCGGCGAGTATTACCCGGCAGATGTGGTCGAGGGCGACCTCGGCCTCGACGGCGACGAGCTTGGCCAGTTTGGGGTTGTTTGCGCGGACCACGAAGTGCTCGCTGGACTCCGCGTGGGTCTGGTCGCCGACCTTGGCCAGGTCGGCCAGGGTGGCGGCGTCGAGTCGCTTGCTGGGGGCCTTGGGCGGCGCCGTCAGGGCCTGGTCGCTCGTCGTGCAGAGGCGTATCTGCTCGACGGCGAACTCTCTGGCGTCGGGGCAGTCCGCCTCGCAGAGGAACTGGCGATAGGCGGCGGCGGCGGCGGGGTAGTTCCTGCTCCGCTGCCTGGCGGCGGCGACGATGGCCCAGGCCCTCGGGTTTGGCTCTTCGGTGGCGCCGGTGACGGCCAGGGCCTCGCGTTCGGCCTGTGCGTACTGTCCGTCCTGAAGGCTCTGGAGCGCCTGCTGGACCTGGTCGGCTGTTGGGCAGAAAGAAGGGGAGCCGAAGATCGCGGCGCCCACGGCAGCCGCGCCTACGACCAGAGCGAAAACCGCGATGTAGTATTTATTTCCTGCCATCGAGTTCCGTGACAAGGATCTTCCGCATGTTGTCGATCTTTGTCAAGTCCAGTTCCGCCCATTTAAGTTCGAGCACGAGTTCCTTTGGGTATGCCTGTGCGAGTTCGATGATTCGCTTGAGGTCGTCGCGCGTGCTGTCGAGGTGATGGATGAGGCGTTGAAGCATGGTGTTATATGGCTGCTGGGCCATGTCTTTCACGCCGAGCTTGGCCATCTGCTCGTCGAAGTCCCTCGCGTCGGCGTCGGCGTCTTTTCGCATGGCGGCGATCTTTCGGCGCGCGATGTCCACGCGATGCGCCCGGGCGATGTCGGGAATCATCGCGTCGGCCCGCTGGAAGCACTGGTCGGCCTGGGCGTACTTGAGATTGGCCGAGTCCGGGTCGGTAGCGGCGAGCTTCTGCGCCTCGTCGAGGAACTTCCTGCCCGCCTCGATCTCCTTCTTGGCCTCGTCCCGCAGCGCCGCCTCAAGCACCAGCGGCGTTGCCAGCGAGGCCGGGCCTGGCATGATGTGCGCCCGGGCCGTGCCCAGCAATGGAGCGGCGGGAGGATAGGCGTCCCGCAGAATGTACATGCCATCGGGGTTGGCGTGAAGGATTTCGGCGATCATCGCCGACCTCGTGGCCAGGTCCACAGCCGGCGGCTCGGCCTTTCTGGCCGCCTCGGCCAGTTCGCCGAAGGTGGCCTCGGCACGGTTGAATTGACCGCTGCGGAGTTGCGTATCTGCAAGCAGATTCATGGCTTGCAGTGCCTGCTGGCGAGTTGGCGCCGCCGCCTTGAGTGCCGGCAGGATCTCCTCGAGCAGCACGGCGTAGCTGCCGGCCTCAAGCTTGCCGCGCGCCTGCTCCATGGCGGCGTCGAAGCCCAGCCATGACTTGCCTGTGTGTATGTGGCCCAATGCCTTATGTGCTCCGACGTGGTCGGACTTGAGCTTGAGGATCAGGCCGGAGAGGTCGCCGGCCTGGCGGCTGAGGCCCTTGCCGGCGGCCCATTGGGCCAATTCGTATAGGGCGTTGGGGTCGCTCAGGGCGGTATCGGCGAGCTTCTTGCGGAACTCCTGCTCGGGAGTGTCCATGATCTCGATCCGCTCGACATCGATCTTGGGGAATCGCAGGTCGCCGTAGGGGACGGAGATCTGGACGGTGTCTTCCTCGACGGAGACGGTGCCGACAAAGACCCTGCCATCGGTAAGAACGAGTTTGTCCGCTGCCGCTACGGAGGCCAAGGCTGCGATCAGGCATCCTGAAAGTGCGGCGCGAACCATTCGGGTACTCCTGCGGCTCCAAAGTCTCGCGTTTGCCTGGCCGGGGCATACGGCCCGCCGGCCCGCCTTCGTACCACGATAGTATAACGCAACAGGCCCTTGCGCAAAGAAGGTTTTTCCGATTCTTTGGCCCGGCGCCGGCGGTCCTCATGGGCCGCGGCGGAGTTAAAGAAGATGAAACAGTAGCCGGCTCCGCGCGCCGGCGCCCTGCGGGAAACAACTGGACAAGAGGAGCAGAGACATGCTGAATCGCGTCGTTCTGAACAAGTTTGCAATTGGCGTTTCGATCGTGCTTTCGGCCGGGCTGGCCCTGGCGGTCTTCGCCGCCGACGCCGCCAAGCCGAAGAAGGAAGGCTTCACGGACACCCCGATGGAGCCTGACGGCAAGTGGCACGTGCATGATTCCGAACGCCCCAACCCGCCGATAGTCACGCCGGGCACATGCAGCACTCAGGACAAGGTCGGCACGGCCCCGTCGGACGCGATCGTCCTGTTCGACGGCAAGGACCTTTCGCACTGGCAGAGCACGGTGAAGGGGCAGGCCGTCGCGCCCAAGTGGAAAGTCGAGGACGGCTGCATGGTGGCCGAAAAGGGCGCCGGGAGCGTCTTCAGCAAGGAGCCGTTCGGCGACATGCAGCTTCACATCGAGTGGAGCGCGCCGACGCCGGCCGCGGGCAACGGCCAGGGCAGGGGCAACAGCGGCGTGATAATCATGGGCAAGTACGAGGTGCAGGTGCTCGACTCGTACGACAACGTCACCTACGCCGACGGCCAGGCCGGCGCGGTTTATGGGCAGTACCCGCCACTTGTCAACGCATGCCGCAAACCGGGCGAGTGGCAGAGCTACGACATCATCTTCGAGGCCCCGAAGTTCGACGCGGACAAGAAGCTCGTCAAACCCGCGTACGTAACCGTGCTCCACAACGGCGTGCTCCTGCACAACCACCGCCAGATCATCGGGGCAATGGCGTACAAGAAGCTGGCCACGTATTCCTTCCACGAGCCCGAGCTGCCCCTGATGCTCCAGTTCCACGGCAACCCGGTCCGCTACCGCAACATCTGGGTCCGCAAGCTCGACAAGGCCGAGTAAAGAAGAAGAAACGGCTGATTCAACGCAGAGCACGCAGAGAACGCAGAGGAGAAAAGAGATAAGAAGGTAAGAAGAAACGCCGTATCAACATTTGCGAATCTTTTTCTCTTCCTTCTTCTCCTCTGCGTGCTCTGCGATGAATCTTACGCTTCTTTTTTTCCCGCGGCCGCCGGCAGCGGCGCCGGCGTGGCGGACAGGTCTTGGCCGAAGAAGGCGAACCACAACGTTCCGGCCGCGCCGAAGGCGAAGGCGGTCCACAGGTTCAGTTCGGGCGACGTCCGCCACAGGAAGGCCCCCCCGAACGCCGCGACGGAGACGATGACGTCGCGGACGAGGTAGTACAGGCCGAACATGCCCGCCTTGCGGTCCTCGGGGGCAAGGTCCATGATCAGGGCCTTTCGCGTCGGCTCGCCGAACTCCTTGAACCCGCGCAGCACGAACGCCAGCGCGAGCATGAGGAACGATTTTGAGAACATCAGCATCAGCGGGAACGCGGTGAAGAACGCGAAGGTCGCCACGACGAACGGCTTCTTCTGCGACTTGTCGGCGAAGTAGGCCACGGGGATGTAGATGAGTATGGCGGTGGCCATTTCGATGGCCCGCAGGACGCCGACCTGAAACGCATCGACGTATCCGGGATAGGCGCTGGCGTATTCGGGATGGGCCTTGGCGTATTCGGCACCGGCCCCCATCGCCCAGATCACGACAAAGGCGTAGGGGATCTGCTCGCAGAACCGCACGAGTATGTCCGCCACCAGCAGGCGTTTGAGCGACGGGCTCATGAACTTCCACAGCCGTAGCGGGTTGTGCTCGGCTTTGGAAGCTGCGGCACGGTCCTGGTGGCTTTTGCGGTCGTCCTCGATGAGCGCCTGCTGGAGAATGGCGGCGATGATCGCCATCGCAAGCGCGCCGCCGAACGCCAGGCGGACGCCGAGTTCCAGCCCGAAGCCGTGGAATGCCAGACCCTGGCCGAACAGGTTGCCCCAGCCGGAGATCAGCAGCCCGCCGATGATCGGCCCCAGCGCCATCGGCACGCGGCGGACCAGCGAGTGGATCGACACGCCCATGGTGCGTTTGTTCTTGGGCAGCACGCGGGCGACGAGGCCCATGGTGGCAGGCAGGCTGATGGCGGTCCATGACAGGAACAGCGCGGCCGCGCCCAGCACGGCCGGCCAGGACGGGAAGATCACGACGATCAGGAAGCCCGCCATCGAGGCGAGGTTGAATATCAGCAGGGCCCGCTTGGTGCCCAGGCGGTCCGCGAGATACCCGCCGGGGAACGAGTAGAGTGCGCCCAGCAGGTTGTCCATGCCGTTGAGGAAGCCCACCGAGATGAACCCGGCGCCCAGAGCCACGAGGTAGGCAGGCAGGAACTGCTCGGCCATGTGCTCGCCCATGCCGACGAGGATGACCATCGACAGAAGCCCCACGATGCTCCGGCGGAGCCCGAGGAACTCGATCAGCCGCGACAGCTTGGATTGTCCCGGCGGGGGGGGCGACGAGGACGGGGATGAAGGATTGTCACTGCTCATCCGAAGGCACCTTAATAGCGTTACGCAAGAAACTCAGACCGAGCTTCAAGCATCGTACGCTGACTGCGCAAGATCAGGATAGCTTAGGGCACTAACAAGCCGCTTTGGATTATATGGGGATGCATTGAATAAGCGAAGCCTTTGGAGTGCGGCGTCAGACCCGACGCAGTCGGGGCGCCTTCGCCGCTTTGGATCGCGCCAGCGCGCCCGCATCCAGCACACGTGCCCGCCAATGGGGGATGCAATGAACTCGGACGAAGACTCGGCCAATCTTTGCTCAGGACAAGACTCCCCTGGAATCGAAGATCCAGTCACCTGGCAAGCAAAAGCGGCGACGGCGCCCCTGCTTCGCAGGGTCTGACGCCGCACTCCAAAGGCTTCGCTCATTCCGCGCTGCGCCTTGATGATGCGGCGGTCGCACGATCGCAACGCCTCGCGTAAGTCCACCCTGGCCGCACGGACTTTCCCACTGGACTTGGCCAGGCTGGGCGGGAAGAATGAAGTGCTACTCGCGGGCGAGACGCCTGTGCCGCGGTTTATTTTCGGGATTCATCTAAGAAAAGGGGTTCACAATCGTGGTAGTCGTGACGACGTGGCGGAAGCGGCGGCGAGGCAGCGCATGACGGCAGAACCGAATGACAACCTCGCGGCCTGGTTGCGAAAGGCCATGGACGAGCACGAAGGCGCCCTGCTACGGTACGCCGGGCGGATTCTCGGCGACGCCGAGCGGGGGCGGGACGTGGTTCAGGACACGTTCCTGCGGCTGCTGGAGAGCGGGCGCGACCTGGACGGCGGGCGCCTGGCCCAGTGGCTCTTCACGGTCTGCCGCAACCGCTGCCTGGACGTCTTTCGGAAAGAGCGCCGCATGACACTGATGAGCGAGCACGTGGAGCGGGCGGCGGCCGGGTCGGAATTGGCGCCGGACGACGCGGCCAGCGGGCGCGAGCAGGCCGGGCGTGTATCGGCCGCGATGTCCGCATTGCCGCCAAGCCAGCAGGAGGTGTTGCGGCTGAGGTTTCAGAACGGTTTTTCGTACAAGCAGATCGCCGGCATCACGGGCCTGACGGTCACGAACGTCGGCTTTCTGATTCACACGGGGATTCAGCGGCTTCGCAGGCGTTTCCAGGTTGACGGGCAAAGCGGCCGCGAGGGAGAGGCAAGATGAAGCTTTCGAAGGACAATTGGCTGTTGACGGCGTACGCACTGGGCGAGTTGGGCGCGGTCGAGTCGGGCGAGGTCGAGTCGGCCATCCTGGCCGATGAGTCGCTGCGTGCGGAGGTGGAGGCGATCCGCGTCCTGGCCGGCGAGTTGGAAGGGGAACTGGCCGCCGAGCCGATGCCGCGCTTGCCGGCCCCGTCGCGGGCCGGGCTCGAGCGGCGCGCGGAGGAACTCGACCGGGCCGAGGCGGCGCGGGCTCTGCGCTGGGGGCGCGGTCTGCGTTGGGTGGCCGTGGCGGCGGCGGCGATTCTGGTGGCCGGGGCGGCGGGAATGTGGATCCTGCTGCGCCCGGGCACGCCGGTCGCCCCGCCGATAGTCAAGAACGAGATAACCCCGGCGCCCACACCTCCAAGCCCTGTGCCCGGGCCGAAGCTTGTGCCGACTCCCTCGCCCTACGAGCCGTACAAAACCGGCACGCCGTCTGATTTCTACGAGCCGTCGCAGCCGTCGGTCGGCAGCGCCGCCGTGCCCGGCGCCGGGCAGCAGCGCTCGACATTCGGGCTGAACGTGGCCGACGCCTCGTGCCGGTATGTCCGGCAGTTGATCTTGGAGGAAGGCCGCCGGCCGGAACCATCGGACGTGCGCATCGAGGAGATGATCAACCATTTCCGGTATGACTATGCCTATCCGGGCGAGGGCGATGGTCCGCTGTCGGTCCGTGCCGACCTGGCCCAGTGCCCGTGGTCGGCCGGGCACGTGCTGCTTCGGGTGGCCATCCAGGCCCGTGCGGGCGCCGCCCAGGCCGGCGCGAAGGGGGCGGAGATCGTCGCCGGCGACGCGCGGGTCGGCGTGAGCTTCGACCCGGCCGCGGTCGCCGGTTGGCGGCTGATCGGGTACGACGGGCCCATGTGCGAAGAGGCCGCACACGGCGAGCAGATCGCCGCCGATTGGCAGGTGACGGCCCTGTATGAGTTGGTCCCGGCGGGCAAGGCGGGAGAGTCCGGCGGCGCGGCCCTGGCGGCGGCGTGCACGGTGCGCCTGGAGTACAAGCTGCCTGACGGCGGGCGGGTGCGGCAGGTTGCCGTCAGCCCCGTCGGCCCGGCGGGGCGGTTCGAGGACGCTTCGGATGACTTCCGTTTCGCGGCCACGGTGGCGGGCTTCGGGATGATTTTGAGAAACTCGCCCTACAAGGGCACCTGCACGTTTGAGGGGATGCTCAAGCAAGCCCAGTCGGCGATGGGCGACGACCGGCTTGGGCAGCGGAGCGAGTTTGCCCAGGTCCTCCGCGAGGCGACCGGGCTTCCGCCGGCGGAGTGAGAATCCCGCCGTTCTTGGCCCCCAAGGCCGGCCAATGGCGCATAGCCGGGCGGTGAGCGAAGCGAACCCCCGGAAACCTAGCCCCATGAACAATGAGCCCCGCAAGGGGCGAAAGAGGTTCCGGACTCGCCATCGCCCTTTCAGGGCTCCAGAATAAGAGAGCATCGTACCGGGGGTTCGCTTTGCTCACCGCCCCCCGGCGCGCCGGGGCCGCCAGCCCCATCCGGGGCTGGGCTCATTGCAGTCGAAAGACCTGTGCCAATAACCGCACACGAAGGCTTTGAATTATCGGACAGCCTCAAACCCTCATTGCCAGCAGCGCCGCAATTTCTTAGAATGGAGGTGTGGCCCGAAGGTCTTTTGGCATTCTGCATTCTGCATTCGGCATTCAGCATTTGGCATTCGGCATTTAGCATTCTGCATTCGGCGTTCATTTGTGTTGGCCGGGCCGTGACGTCGCCCGGGGGAAGGATGTGAGATGGCGATCAAGATTCGGTGCCAGGATTGCAAAAAGAAGATATCCATCGACGAGGCGTTCGCCGGAGGGATGTGCCGCTGTCCGTACTGCAAGGCGCTGGTCTATGTCGAGGATGCCGCCGGCGGTCGCGGCAAGGCTCTCGTCGGCGCCAGGCCCGCTGCTCCGACGCACCGCCCGGCCGCACCGGACCAGGCCGCGCCCGCGCGGGCCATTGCCGAGGCCGGCACGCCAACCGAAGTCGAGCATGTCCCCATGGCCCGGCCGGTGAAAATCCAGGGAATCATCACGATCGTGCTGCTTGTCCTGCTGGTGTTCATGATCGGCGGAGCAGTCGCGATGGCCTTGATGTATCTGCACGGAGACCGCGACGGAGTGCCCCCGCCGCCGACAACGCAGCCGGTTACCATTGACGTCACGTCGCGAGACGGGGCCAGCGTGGTTGACATCAAGATAGTCGCGCCGGTCATCTACGTGCTGGACGGCGGGTCGGGCATGCGTTCGGTGTTCGACAGCGCCCGGATAGCGGTGCTGAATTCCGTGACGTCGCTGGGCAACGGCAAGTTCAGCGTGGTTTTCGTGGGCGAGGGCCGGAACAAGGTGATCGCGCCCGAGATGGCCGTCGGCGGCAAGGGCGCGGCCGAGAAGATCGCGCCCATTCTCCAGGAGATGATCCCGTCCGGCGCAGCCGATATCGGCTCGGCGCTGAAGACTGTCCTGGACACAGAGCCCAAGACCATCGTGCTTTTCACCCGCAAGGCGGTGGACGATCCCGCGGGCCTGGCCGGACGCGCCAAGGCCCAGGGGACCGTCATTCACACGATCGTTCTCGATGGCGACCCCGAGGCGATCGAGTCGATGAAGAAACTCGCCGAGGACACGGGAGGCAAGACAAGGACCTTCTCCGGCGCCAGCCTTTGAGCCGGCGGCGCCCGGCACGCGCTTGCGGGGCGGGGGGCCCCCGTGGTATCTTCCGGGCCATGGCGTTAACCAAGGCGAAGATCGAGCGGAATGTCCGGCGCATCGAGGAGAATGTCCAGGCCGCCTGCGCCAAGGCCAACCGGCGGGCGGACGAGGTCTCGATCATCGCGGTGACCAAGACCGTCGAGTTCGAGCCTGTCGCCTGGCTGGTCGAGTTGGGGATGACGGAACTCGGCGAGAGCCGCGTCCAGCATCTCATCACCCGCGGCCAGGAACTCGCCGAGTATCTCCGCCGCCGCCAGCAGCCCCCAAGGCCCGTGCGATGGCACATGATCGGGCACCTTCAGCGAAACAAGGTCAAGGCCGTCCTCGACTGCTCGGAGATGATCCACTCCGTCGATTCGCTCCGCCTGGCCGAGGAGATCAACGCCCGCGCCGAGAAGCTTGGCCGCCACGTCAGCGTCATGCTCCAGATCAACTGCTCGCGGGAAGACCGGAAGTTCGGCATTGCCGTCGGCGCAGCCACGCACATGGGCGAACTCGTTTCCACGCTGCCCAACATCCGCCTGGCGGGGCTGATGACGATGGCTCGCCTGAGCGACGACGCCGAGGCCGCCCGGGCCGCCTTCGTCCGCCTTCGAGAACTGTACGAGGAAATGCGGAACGACAAGATCGGCGGCGACGACTTCAGGCACCTGTCAATGGGAATGAGCCAGGACTACCAGGTCGCCGTCGAGGAAGGCGCCACCATGCTGCGGATCGGCACGGCCCTGTTCCAGGAATAGGGCGGGGCATGGGTGGGACAGGCACTCAGAAGTACCAAACGGCTGATAAGCACCAAATAACAAGCACCAAGGTCCAAACAAGGACCAAACAACAAACGCCAAATCCCAAACAAGAGTTCGGCTTCGGAACTCCAGGCATCTGATTCTGCTACCGTTGGCAGGCTCTGTGACCGAGCCGTTGGTTCTACCTGAGAAGAATGCACACGGTTATGGACCACCGCGCACCTCCCCGTTTGGAATTTGCCGTATTGTTGTTTGGTCCTTGTTTGTTATTTGGTGCTTGTCATTTGGGATTTGCCGCCAGCGCCGCCATTATCGCCTTGCAGAAGGCCGGCAGGTCGTCGGGTTTCCGGGCGGTGATAACGTTGCCGTCCACCACGCACTCCTGGTCCACCCAGTCGGCCCCGGCGTTGATCATGTCGTACTTGATGGCCTGGAAGCTCGTCGCCCGCCGCCCGCGGAGGGCGTCGGTGCAGCAGAGCATCCACCCGCCGTGGCAGATCGCCGCCAGGACGATCTTCGCCTGGCTGCACTGGCGGATGAACCGGACCATCGTCTCGCTGCGGCGCATGAAGTCCGGGCACCAGCCGCCGGGCACGATGACGGCGTGGAAGTCCTTGCCTCTTACATCCTCGGCCGCCGCCTGCGAAACGCAGGGGTATCCGAGCTTCGACGGGTAGCTCTTGCCCGCCTCGGCCGCAACGAGCGTCACCTGCGCGGCGGCCTCGACGAAGCGGTAGTACGGGTACCAGACCTCCATCTCCTGGTAGCCCTGGTCGAGCATGATGGCGATCTTCCTGCCTTGCAGCGTCATTGTTCGGTCCTTTCATGGCGCGGTGAAACAACGAAGGCCCGCTATTGCGGGCCCTCGTCGTCTGCCGGACTGGAGATGAGGGGGTTCGAACCCCTGACCTTCGCATTGCGAACGCGACGCTCTCCCAATTGAGCTACATCCCCAACGCGGACGCCTAGTATACCAATCCATGCAGTATTGTATAGCCCTTTCTCGCCCGGGTCAAGCAACTGCCCTGCTCGCTGTGCCCTGCTCGCTGAAGCGAACAGGCCTCAACAGCTACACGGGCTCCCGGTTCCCGGTTCCCGGTTCCAGGTTCCAGGTTCCAGGTTCCAGGTTCCGGGTTCCGGGTTCCAGGTTCCGGGTTCCCGGTTCCGGGTTCCGGGTTCCGGGTTCCGGGTTCCGGGTTCCGGGTTCCAGGTTCCGGGTTCCGGGTTCCAGGTTCCGGGTTCCAGGTTCCGGGTTCCGGGTTCCCGGTTCCGGGTTCCGGGTTTCCGGTTCCGTCTTTGCGCCGTTCTATGCTCCGCCCTACTTACTATTTACTACCTACTTCTTACTGTCTTCTTTCCCCGACCGCCATGAGCCGCGCGACGGCCTTGGTGGCGGGGTTTTCGCGGAGCTGCCGCAATGGGCCGGTCTGCTGGACCTGCCCGTCGTCGATCACGCCGACGCGGTCGGCGATTGCCGCCTCCGCCAGGCTGTGGCAGACGTGTATTACCGAGAGGTTCAGGGCCTGCTGGACGCGGCGAAGTTCGGCGCAGACTTCCGCCCGCGCCGGCTCGTCAAGCGCGCTGACGGGTTCATCCAGCAGCAGGGCGTTTGGCCGGCACGCCAGGGCGCGGGCCAGGGCGACCTTCTGCTTCTCGCCGCCGGAAAGGTCCCGGCAGTCGCGGTCCAGCAGCGGCTCGATGCCGAGCATTTCCACCAGCGGCATGGCCAGGCGAACAGCCTCGCCGCGGCGGACGCCCCGCGCCCGAAGCGAGAACGTGATGTTCCGCCAGACACCCAGGTGCGGGAAGAGGCCCGTGTCCTGCGGCATGTAGCCGAGGTTGCGGTCGCGGGGGTCCAGGCCCGTCACGTCGCGCCCGGCGATGGCGATTCTTCCGGCCGAGGGATGCAGCAGCCCGCAAATGCACTGAAGCAGCAGCGTCTTGCCGGAGCCGGTCCGGCCCATGAGCACGAAGTACTCGCCCGCCCGGACGTGCAGGGACGCCTTTCGCAGTTGGAACTTGCCGGCCGTAAGGCAGATGTCGATGGCGTCGATCATATTCCCCACCACCTCTTGCTGCCGGCAACGGCGTGGATGAGCACCAGCGCGGCGCCCGCCATGGCGATCATGACCATGGTGGCCGCAAGGGCGACCTCGATGCCGCCGGTGGAAACTTCGAGATAGATGGTGTTGGGCAGGACCTCGCTTTTTCCGCGGACGCAGCCGACGAAGACCATGAGCGGCCCGTAGAGCCCCACGGCCCTTGCCCACGCCATGACGCACCCGGCCAGTACTCCGCCGCGGGCCATCGGCAGGGCGACTTTCCAGAACGCCTGCAAGCGCGTGCAGCCAAGAGTCAGCGCGAGGTCTTCCAGTCGCCTGTCGACGCCCTCGAAGGCCGACTTGGCGGCCCGGATGGCGAACGGGGCGCTGAGCAGGAACTGGCAGAGGACGATCCCGGCCGCCGCGTTGCGGTCCAGGCCGACGGCGTCCATCCGCTCGCCCAGCCAGCGCCCGGGCGGGCTGGCGAAGAGAACCAGCAGCGTGACGCCTATCGCCAGCGGCGGCATGACGATGGGCATGTCGATTATGGTGTCGATTACGGCATGGCCCAGGAAGCGGTAGCGGCTGAGCGCGTAGCCGCAGGGTATGCAGAATACGACGACCAGGCCCAGCGTGGTCAGGCTCGTGACGGCGGAGAGCTTCATCGCCGCGACGACCAGCGGCTTGTGGAAAAGCTCGACGAGCGTGGCGAAGTGGAAGAACCGGCTGAAGATGTTCGCGACGATGATCGCCAGCACCATCCCGGTGAACAGCGCCAGGAAGGACAGAGTCACGACGGCCAGCCCGTAGCGGCGGACCATGCGGAGCGGGGAGAATTGCCGCCTGGCGGGCGCGGGCCCGGCGGCGTGGTCGTCGGCGCGGCTGGTTTCGTCGGGAGATGTCATGATGTCGGGGGCGGCGGGGTCAATTGCCCGCGCCGGCCGGCGGGTCGATTGTGTACTGGTGGCGTTTGAAGATTTCCCGGCCCCGCGGCCCGGCAAGCCAGTCCATGAACTGCTTGGCCAGCGGCTTGTTCCGGGAGTACTTCAGCAGTCCGACGGCCACCTGGGAGTAGATGTTCTGCACCGTGGGGATCGGGACGACGTCGACGTCCTTGGCGAACTGGACGGCCACCGCGTCCCATACGATCGCCGCGTCAACGGAGTTGGTCTGCACCTTCACGCCCAGTTCGTTGACCGTCATGGACGAGTAGACGGTCCTGTCCTTGATGACGTTGGGGTCGATGTTGTTCTTCTTCCAGAGTTGCTCACAGAGCCTGCCCACCTGGCAGGCCGCGGGGTTGCCCATGCCGAGCTTGATTCCGGGCGCGGTCAGGTCGGCAAGAGAAGCGATCTTCCTGGGGTTGCCCTTCTGGACGATGATCACCGGCACGAACCAGGCGATTGTCCGGCGGTCCTCGACCGAGCCGTCGGTTGCCAGCATGTCCAGGTACCCCACGTCGCCGGGCGCGTATAGGTCGCCCTGCTGCTTGAGGCGGATGGCGCTTATGAGCGCGCCGCTGCCCTGGTAGCTGGCCTCGATCTTCGCGCCGGTCTGCTTCTCGAAGGCCTTGACGGCGTCCTCCATCGCCGGCCTGAGGCCCGCGCCGCAGTGCAGTGAGAGCGTGCCGCCCGCCGGCGAGTCCGGTACGGGCGAGAAGCCGAAGTCGTCAACGAACACGGACCTGTGCGCGACGGCGAACTCGGCGAACTTGGCGGCTGCGTCGGGCTGCTTCGAGCACTTCAGCGACGCGATGGTCACCTTGATGCGCCCCATGTCGTAAACCTTGTTCGTCGCGCTGGTGACGGCGTCGATGCCTGGAATCGGCATGTACTGCGGCTCGATTGGCACGGCGTCGAGCTTGCCCTTGCGCAGGAAGGCAACCGCGTCCCAGACGATCGAGGCATTGACTTCGCCCATGAACACCCAATCGGCAGTCTGCCCGCCGCTGCGCGACCGCTTGACGACGTTCGCCTCTATCTGCTTGCGAAGACCGGCCTTGTCAAAAACCGAAGGCAGAACATGCCCCATGGTCGAGAAATCCGCGTCCGTCAGCGCCAGTTTGAGCCCCGGCCGGGCCAAGTCCTTGACCGACTTGATCTTCTTGGGGTTGCCCTTTGGCACGACGATCACCGGCGTGACCACCGCCATCGTCCAGCCCTGCCGGCCCAGGCCCTTGGCCATGAGCATGTCACGGAACGGGTCGTGGCTGACGTACAGGTCGCCAACCTCCTGTGTCTGGATGCGGATCATCAGCTCGCCGCTGTCGGCAGAGTCCAACTCGACCTTCTGGCCGGTCTGGGCCTCGTAGAGTTTGACGATCTTCTCCATCGCGGGCAACATGGTCCCGCCGACGTAGCAGTGCAGCGGCTGGCCGGCCTGGGACTTGCCCGATTCGTTCTTGGCGCACCCGGCCGACAACGCACCGGCCAGGACCAGGCAGGCTGCCGAGGCGATTGTCTTCACGGTTGCCATTCCCGATTCCTCTTGATCAATCATGACTTCAGGACCTTCAAGGCCGCCCGGGCGGGCAACTGCCGCCGACCCGAAGGCATACATGGTATCCGCCCGCCAAGGCATTTGCAAAGCCTCGTTTACCGGTCACGAATTGTCTTGCCCCCGCGGCGGCGAAGGGTAGAATGAAAACGCTGGCAGTGTGTATACGCGGAGCCTGGCAGGATTCTCGGGACAATCACCTCATGGCGTGGAAAGTTGAATATGTCTACAGAATCGCAACGTCATTGCGGGCGCGGGAGTCGTCGCCTATCGCTGCCGGTTGCCGGCGCCGGCGGGCGCCGCGGCGGCTACACCCTCGTTGAAGTGATGGTGGTCATTGCCATTATCATCATCCTGGTGAGCATGCTCATGCCTTTCATGGACGGCATGAGGGAGCGGGGATACGTCTCGCTCTGCCAGAACAACCTGGAGAAGATAAGCCAGGCGCTTGCCACCAGCAGTTCCGGCGCGGGCGGCCGGCGGCCGACGGACGCCGGCTGGGTCTTGGCCGCCACCGCGTACGGCAGCAAGGAAATCCTTGTTTGCCCGAAGGGTTCCTATCGAGGCGGCAGCAGCAGCGTGGAGATCACCGGGGACGTGAAAGTTGTCCCTGCGCCGGACATATGCAAGCCCAGCAGCAACCCGGCCCTGGAGGACAACAAGATCGTCTGGATGTTCCAGGAGCGCCAGGCCTATCCGTTGCCGTCGTCGGTGACGGTGGACATCGTCAATCCCGGGCGGTACGACAACAACTACAACCGCCAGCCGGGCACCATCGCGGCCGGGACGACGGTCGACTGCCACTTCCTGCATTACGACCCGGTAGGATCCCAGAACGCGTCGACGACCGGGCAAGTCATCAAGTTTTCCGACGAGATACTCGGCATCATTTGCGTCAGCAGCACGCTCGACGCGTCGGACGCGGTGCTTGGCAGCCCGGGGACCGTCTATGGCACCGGGGTTGGCAGCCGGGGGTTCGAGAACAACGCCGAGATGGTCTCGCTCAGCGACGACCGCCGCAGCTTCCTGATCCACCAGTTCCATTCGACCTACCCGGGCGAGGAGGTGCGCATCCTGACCCGTCCTGGCGGGCAGGCCAGCTATGGGGTCAACAACAAAGTGCTCGCCGTCATGTCCAAACCGGAGCAGATATACATCGTCGAGTACGAGCGCAGCCAGGTCAACATAGACGATCCCAAATGGACGGCCTACACTGCCCCGCGGCATTTTGGCAGGAGCAACGCCCTGATGGTCAACGGCTCGGTCCGCCTGCTGAGCAAGGAGGAGCTCGACCGCGACAACGGCAATTGGCGGCCTTGAGGAGCGGGGGGCTGACCTTGAATGAGAGTCGCCTGCGTTCAATATGACATCGCCTGGCATGACAAGCCGGCCAACTTTGCCAAGGTTCGCTCGCTGCTGGAGGCGGCGGGGCCGTGCGGGCCGGGCGGGCTGATCGTCCTGCCGGAGATGTTCTCCACCGGCTTCAGCATGGACGTCCGGGCCGCGGCGGAAGATCAGACCAGGCCCGCGGAGAACTTCCTGGCCGAGTTGGCGCGGCATTACGGCTGCCACGTGCTGGGAGGGGTGGTCAATGTCGATGCCGACGGCCTTGGCCGAAACGAGGCGGTCGTGTTCGGCCCCGCCGGGCAGGAGGTCTTTCGCTACGCCAAGATGCACCCCTTCTCCTATGCCGGAGAGGCCCGGTACTTCACGCCGGGCAATACGCCGGTCGTGGCTGAACTGGCTTTGGGTGGGCCCGCCCGGCAGGCGCCCGTGCGAATCTCGTGTTTCGTTTGCTACGACCTGCGTTTTCCGGAGGTTTTTCGCTCGGCCGCAATGGCCGGGGCGGAGGTCCTGGCGGTCATTGCCAACTGGCCGGCGAGCCGCCGCGAACATTGGCCCGCGCTGCTGCGAGCCAGGGCGATAGAAAACCAGGCATGGGTCGTGGGCGTAAATCGAGTGGGCAACGACCCTGCCGCGAGTTATTCCGGCGGAAGCATGGTTGTGGACCCACGGGGGCGGGTGGCGGCGGAGGCCGATGACGGCGAGATGGTTCTCCAGGCCGAGTTGGATTTGGCGGACCTGCGGGAGTACCGGCGCGAGTTTCCCGCCCTGGACGACATTCGCCAAGGCTGGGTCAGGCGGATTGACAAGAAAACGGCGGAACCCGGAAAAGCGTAACAACGGAACCTGGAACCTGGAACCCGGAACAGCGGAACCTGGAACCTGGAACCCGGAAAAGAAGAAAAAGAAGAAACGGAGCCGGTTCCGCCGTTGGCTTTTCCCGGTTCCCGGTTCCGGGTTCCGTGTTCCGCCGTTGGCTTTTCCTGGCTAGCGCCTTCTTTCCCTTCTTTCTCCCTTTCTCATGTAATCCGCTTGACGGCGTGGTTTGCCTTAGGTTATAATGGGGCCTGTTGGAAGCAACGTGTGGCAGCGGCCCGCGGCGGCCATTGTCGGCCGAGTCGAGGCTCGCTGCATGTTTTTCGGACAGCGACGGCCAGGATCGTAGACAAGCAGGCCGTCCGACAAGCGATGTTCAGTGCCAGGCGTTTGTTTTTCGCTTTTTTTCGATCTTAGCGGAGAGGACTTGGCATGTGCGGTGGCGTCGCCCGGCCGATGGCTGGGAAAACCGAATGAAAAAGGGCGTCAAAGCGTGGAACATCGATGATTCGCACCGCTCGATTAGGGCGGTCGAGGCCTTCGGGCCATATAGTTACATGAGCCTACGAAGTAAGTGTTTCAGAGCGTCGATAGACTGATCAGGACCCATGGCAAGCCAATCCCAAGAGCCGTAGAAACATGCGGTCAGACATAGGCCCACAACCGGCGCGGGTTCAGTAAGTCCTTGCCGGTGCGTGTATTGGCATTGCGTATGCGGGCGATGCAGTCGTAGAGACAGCTCGGGGGCTCATGTGACGGGCCTTAAGCGCCTCCCGGGGCCGAAGCAGGATGGCTCCGCGGGCCTGCTTGCACATTAAGCGATCCCACGCCGCGCTCTTAAACCATGAATAAGGGAGCGTGACATGGAACTTTGTATTATGCCCTCTTGCCTGGCGGACCTCTCGCCCGGGCAGTTGCTATCCCTCCAATTTGCGGGGGCCATTATCCTGGTCATCGTGGGCGCTGTCTTGATGAAGCTTGTCGAGATGGCCAAGCGAGAGCGGACCAGGAAGGAGATCGAAGCCCAGGTGACCCAGGCCAAGGCCGAGGCGGCCAAGATTCTTGCCCAGGCCCAGGCTGATGCAAAGAGCGAGTTCATAAAGCATCGAGAGGCGTTTGACACCGAAACCAAGGGCGCGCGACAGGAGCTCAAGGCCGAGGAAAAGCGCATCGCCAAACGCGAAGACCTTATAGACCAGAAGCTTGAGACGCTCAACGCCAAGGAAAGGACGCTCGAGGCCGCCCAGAAGGGCATCATCGAGAAGGAGCACGCCCTGGCCGCCAAGGACAAGCAGCTAAACGACGTGATAGCTCGCCAGAAGAGCCAGCTTCTGAAGGTTGCCGGCCTGAGCATGGAAGAAGCCCGCGCCCAACTCATGCAGCAGGTCGAGCGCGAGATGGAGAAAGAGACCGCCGAACTCATCGCCTCCAAGCTCGAGCAGGCCAAGGAAACCGCCGAGGCCCAGGGCCGGGAGATAATTGTCACAGCCATCCAGCGTTACGCCTCGGAACACACCTGCGAATCGACTGTTTCGACGGTCGACATCCCCTCCGACGACATGAAGGGGCGGGTCATCGGGCGCGAGGGCAGGAACATCCGCGCGTTCGAGAAGGCCACGGGCGTTGACGTTATCGTCGACGACACCCCCGGCGTGGTGGTGGTTTCCGCCTTTGATCCCGTCCGTCGCGAGACGGCCAGGCGGTCGCTGGAGAAGCTCATTCAGGACGGGCGGATCCATCCGACGCGGATCGAGGAGGTTGTCGCGGCCATGGAGAAGGAAGTGGCCAAGCAGATAATGGAAAAGGGCAAGCAGGCGACGGTGGATGCCAACATCCGCGGCCTGCACAACAAGCTGGTGGAACTTTTGGGCCGGCTCCAGTTCCGCACGAGCTACGGGCAGAACGTGTTGCAGCACTCGATGGAAGTCGCGTATTTGTCGCAGGTCATAGCCGACGAGCTCGGCCTCAACGGCCTGATTGCCCGTCGGGCGGGGCTTTTGCACGACATAGGCAAGGCCGTGGACCACGAGGTCGAGGGCGGCCATCCGGCCATTGGCGCCGACCTGTGCAAGCGATATGGCGAGAAGCCCGAGATCGTCGAGGCCGTCGGCGGCCATCACGGCGACGGCGAGGTCAGGAGCATCTACACCCCGATAGTCACGGCCGCCGATGCGATAAGCGCAAGCCGCCCCGGCGCACGCCGCGAGACCCTGGAGCGTTACGTCCAGCGGCTCCAGAAGTTGGAGGAGATCGCGGCCGACTTCGAGGGCGTCAAACAGGCCTACGCCATCCAGGCCGGGCGAGAGGTGCGGGTGATCGTCGACGCCGAAAACGTCGACGACAAGGTCTCGGCCAAGATTGCTCGAGACATCGCCCGGCGAATCGAGGACGAGATGGAATACCCAGGCGAGGTCCGCGTGACTGTCGTCCGAGAGGTCCGCTGCGTGGAATTCGCACGCTGATGCGGTAGCCGGCAGAAGAAAACGGCGGAACCTGGTATTGGGAACCCGGAACCCGGAAAAGCAAGACGGCGGTAGCCGGGAGAAGAAAACGGCGGAACCTGGTATTGGGAACCCGGAACCCGGAAAAGCAAGACGGCGGTAGGAGCTAAGACCTAGGACCTATGACCTTCCTTTCATGTTTCCGGGTGAGCCGGGGGCTCATGTTTGACTGCGGGGCGAAAACTTCCGACGCTCGCAGGCTCAATTGTGACCTCTCACTCGACTGTTGTGTTCCCTGGGTAGTTGCCGATGATGTGACAAGGGAGATCGCTTATGAGATTTCATCTTTCGTCGACGTGCCTGGCCTTGCTGATCGCCACGGGTTGCCAGGCAGACCCCGAGAGCGAGTTGGGGCCACCGCCAGAGATCAAGAACCACGCTGTTGGCCACTGGACCAACAAATACTCGGGGAATCCCGACCTGGCTGGCGTACGAGTCCAGCAGTTCCCCGACTGCGCTTACGAGGCGCCTGGATACGAGGGACGCCATCCCGCGATGGTAATCTACGTCTTCAAGGACGGACGTGCGAACCAGATCGGCTATGATCCTGATGGTACAATCCGTGAGGACTTCTGGTACAAGCTTGCCCCGGATCACTATCTGTGGAAGACCATAGAACACGTTCCGCTCAGTGTTTCCGCAAAAGCTCTGTAAGAAGAGCTTCCTGATGCGATTCATTGCTCACGTCCCTCAAGCATCGTTTCAAACGAGTTGTTCTCGTGATGGCGGCAGGCATAGACTTGTTTGTGTGCCTGACAATCGCAATACGCGCGAGATAGGACAGTCTGGAAGCAAAGGAGCCCAGCCATGGCAGACAAGAAGAAGCTGACAACCGCCTCCGGTTCGGCGGTCGATGACGACCAGAACACCCTGACCGCCGGTCCGCGCGGCCCGGCCCTGATGCAGGACGTGCACCTGATGGAGAAGCTGGCCCACTTCAACCGCGAGCGGATCCCAGAGAGGGTCGTGCATGCAAAGGGGGCCGGGGCACACGGCGTGTTTGAATGCACGGCCGACATGAGCAAGTACACGCGGGCGAAGTTCCTTTCCAAGGCCGGCAAGAAGACCGAGGTCTTCGCGCGGTTCTCGACGGTCGGCGGGGAGAAGGGCTCGGCCGACGCCGCGAGGGACCCGCGCGGCTTCGCGGTGAAGTTCTACACCGAGGAGGGCAACTACGACATGACCGGCAACAACACGCCGGTCTTTTTCATCCGCGACCCGCTGAAGTTCCCGGACTTCATCCACACCCAGAAGCGCAACCCGGCCACCAACGCCCCGGACCCGGACATGTTCTGGGACTTTCTGTCACTGACGCCGGAGTCGCTCCACCAGGTGACGATCCTGTTCTCCGACCGCGGCACGCCGGCCGGGTATCGCAACATGAACGGCTACTCCAGCCACACGTTCAAGTGGTACAACGCCAAGGGCGCGGCCTGCTGGGTGCAGTACCACTTCAAGACCGAGCAGGGGATCAAGAACCTCACTCGCGAGCAGGCGGCCCGGCTGGCCGGCGAGGACCCCAACCACGCCACGAACGACCTCTACAACGCCATCGCCAAGGGCGACTTCCCGTCGTGGAAGGTCCGCGTGCAGATCATGCCCGCAAAGGACGCCGCCAAGTACCGCTGGAACATATTCGACATCACGAAGGTCTGGCCGCACAAGGATTACCCCCTCATCGAGATCGGGCGGATGACGCTCAACCGCAACCCGGACAACTACTTCGCCGAGGTCGAGCAGTCGGCCTTCAGCCCGGGCAACTTCGTGCCCGGAATCGCGGCCTCGCCGGACAAGATGCTCCAGGCGAGGGTCATCTCATATCACGACGCGCACCTGTACCGCCTAGGGCCCAACTACCAGCTCCTGCCGATAAACGCCCCCAAGGCCTGCAAGGCCGCCAATTACCAGCGCGACGCCTACATGCGCCTGGACGAAAACGGCGGCGGCGGGCCCAACTACTGGCCGAACTCCATGGGCGGACCCGAGCCCGACGCGACCGTGACCGACCCGCCCATCGAGCTTGAAGGCCCCGCCGCCAGGCACCCGCAGGAGGTCACCGACGACGACTTCTTCCAGCCCGGCGAGCTTTACCGCCGTGTCATGACCGACACGGACCGCGAGCACCTTATCGGCAACATCGTCGCACACCTGGGCAACGCCCAGAAGCGCATCCAGCTCCGCCAGACGGCGTTGTTCTTCAAGGCCGACGCGGACTACGGCCGGCGTGTCGCCAAGGGCCTGAAGCTGGACGTAAAGCAGGTCGAGAAGCTGGCCGGCATGTCCCCGGAGGACCGTGCCAAGGCAACGCGGGCGTGAGCGGATGCACTTGGACTGCCCTGGGATGCCACTGCGCCAGGCGGCGCTTGGGCTTCGCATGGGGGGGATGCGTTACTGCTTCACGGCCCGGGCGGATAATGTCACTTGCCGGCCGGCGCGGCATTTGCCGCCGCGGGGGCCTCGTTGATCCACACGGTCATCGCGCCCTTGTCCCTGTTGGCCCAGGCGTAGTAGGGCACGGCGGTCATGGTTACGGTTTTCTGGCCGCCGGATGGGACCTGTCCCTGAATGACGGTGACGCCGCCGAGAAGGTCCGCTCGATGCTCCGCCCGCAACTGCGTCTGCCTCGGCAGCACCAGGCTCGACACGTCCTGCCCCGTGTTATCGACGGCCTCCAGGCAGTAGACGATCGGCCCGCGCATCAGGGCGACCTTGCCGAGGTCGTCCTTGACCTTCTCGTTGGCCAGCACGCGGCGGATGGGCATTGGCAGGTCGAGTTCGACAGCGTCGCCCGCCTGCCACTTGCGCCGGAGGTGCACGTAGCCGTCGTCGTCGGCCGCGGCGTCGGCGGGCTTGCCGTTGACCTTCAGCGACACCGGCGCTGCCTTCGAGTTCGCGTCGGCGAAGCGGTACAGGTCGCTTGGCACTGGCCGGCCCAGCACCCAACCGGGAATCCGCAGGCAAAGCTCGAACTCAGTGGGCTTATCCGGCGTGACCGTCAGGCGGACCTGCCCGTTCCACGGGTAGTCGGTCTGCTGGGCAATCTTGACGGCCGGGCCGTCGCCGAGCTTCAGCGAGGCCTCGCCGGCAACGTACAGGTTGACGTACGCCTTCTGCTTGGCGACCGCATACGCCAGCCCGCCTACTTCCGGGATGATCCGCGCCAGGTTCGTCGGGCAGCATGAAAGCCCGATCCACGAGCTCCGCTGCCCGCCCTTGCCGGCAAGCGGGTTCTGGTAGAAGAAACTGTCGCCGGAAAGCGAGATGCCCGAGATCGCCGCGTTGTAAAGCGCCAGCTCCATCACGTCGGCGTACTTGGCCTGGCCCGTCAGCAGGTTCATCCGGTGCTGCCAGAGCACGTTGGCGATATTGGCGCACGATTCGCAATAGGTCCTGTTGGGCAGCAGGTACGGGTCGCCGAACCCCTCGTCGCCGTACTGGGCCGTGCCGATGCCGCCGTTGACGTACATCTTCCGGAAAACCACATCCTGCCATATGCGTTCCACCGCCTGCTGGTACTTGGGAGCGTCCATGAAACGTGCGATGTCCGCCATGGCCGAGTAGACATATCCCGCCCGCACGGCGTGGCCGATGGCTCCTTCCTGTTCGATCAGTGGCTTGTGGTCCTGCATCCTGCCGTTGCGGACGCGGTTGGTGGCTTGGCGAAGCGCGCGGACCTTGTCCTGGCCGGTCAGGCCGTCGGGTATCGGCTGCATGACGGCGGTGTTCGGGTCGAAGGGCTTACGCTCGGTTCCGTGGGCGTAACCGCGCTCGTCCAGAAAGAACCTCGCCAGCTCGAGGTAGCGGCGCTCGCCCGTGGCGCGGTAGAGCTTGACCAGCGCCAGCTCGACCTCCTCGTGGCCGCAAACGTCGTACCGCTTGCCGGGCCCGAAGACGCCGTCAACGAGGTCGGCAAACCGCCTGGCGGCGTCGAGAACCTTGGTCTGCCCGGTCAGCCGGTAGTGCTCGACCGCCATCTCGAAGAAATGACCCACGTTGTACAACTGGTGCATCAGCCGCATGTCTTCCCAACGCTTGTCGCTGTCGCGAAGGATGAAGTACGCGATCAGGAACCCGTCAGGCTGTTGGGCGGCCAGGATGCGGTCCAGGATGCCGTCGACGCGTTTCTTCAACTGGTCGTCGCTGCTGTTCTGCAGGCAGTACATCGCGCCTTCCAGGGCCTTGTAAAGGTCCGAGTCGAAGGCCATGTGCCCGCTCGGCTCGCCCTTGGCCTTGCCGGCGGCCTTGTCGAAGTTCGTTACGTGGCCGTCCTTCTCCAGGCAGTCGAGCGAGTGGGGGATCGTCACGTCGAGCGCGGTCTTGAGCCTCGGCCCCCAGAACCCGCCATGAAGCTTCACCTGCTGATTGGGCACCTCTTGGAGCCCGCGAAGCGGAGGGACGTTGGGCAGCTCGACGGCGCCGGCGAAGTTTGCGGCGAAGGCGCACATTATCATCGCTCCAGCCAAGGCCCGAAGATGCCGCCCGGGCCCAAGCAAGGCCGCAACCGACGTGACAAACCGCTCTCGATTATCCAGGATCCGCATCGCATTTCCTTCTTCCGATTCTCAGGCAATGGGGCCTTAATGGCCCCGACACACATCTGAAACAACCCACGAGGTCCCATGTTACCGGGCCATGTGAATAACGCAAACTGACCGATTCGGCAGGCCCGGAGGGCCGATCCCGGCGCGCCGGGGCTGCCGCCCCATTCGGGGCTTTCAAAGGGCTCCTCGCTGTCTTCTGTGGGTGCTTCTCAGCCCAGTGGAAGTGCCGGGCTTGCGTTTATCGCCTGGAGGCTGCCAGCGGGAAGGAGAAAGGCCCGGAACCTATCCGGGTCCTTCCCGCTGGAAGCCGCAAAGCGCAAAACGCACGCTGGGCTTGCGGCTGACCCACGCATGGGCGAACTGACCAACCCACACGAAGTAGCGAGGAGCCGCGTTTGTTCCGCCGCGCGTCCGGCGCGGCGGCTAGACCGTCCAGGGACGGCGGTAGTCGCGTGTCAGCCACTTCGGATCGCCCGTGGAGCCGGTGAAGGCGAACTTCGCCGGGTCCCACTTGATGAGCTTGCCGTGGTAGTAGGCCTGGTTCATCAGGTGGCAGCAGATGGCGGACCGGCCGCCCACCTGCTCGCTGCATATCGGCTTGGAGCGGTCCTTGACGCGCGCGAGGAAATCGTCGGTCTGCGAGTCGCTGGCGTAGAGCCTGATCTTCGCGTCCTTGAGGTATTCCCTCTCGGCCTTTTGCACCTCGGCCCCGCAGGAGGTCTTGTCGGCCCGGCCGGTGAACTTGGCGATCATCTTGCCGCCCCTGGCGAAGGTGAACGTCCCGCGATTGACCTGCACCTCGCCGTCGGCGCCGAAGAAGTCCGCGCCGAATCCGTCCTTGTGGATCACGGTGACGCCGTTTGCGTAGACCAGCATCGCGCCGCGCTTGTCGCCGGGCGTTTGGGGCGGGCGGACCTCCACGGGGCCGCTGTCGTCCATGCCCAGGCCCCACTGGGCGATGTCCAGGTGATGGGCGCCCCAATCCGCCACCTGCCCGCCGCCGAACTCGCGGTAATTGCGCCAGTGCGGATAGTGCTTGTGAACGCCCCTGGGGCTGAGCACCGAGCTGTACGGGCGCATGGTCGCCGGCCCGACCCACATGTTCCAGTCCAGCCCCGCCTCCATGGGCTCTTCCGGCAGGTCGCACGGAATGGCCGGGTCGCCGAAACTGCACTCCACCCGCTCAAGCTTGCCGATGGCCCCGTTGCGGACCAACTCGCAGGCCACGCGGAACTCCTTCATCGACCGCTGCATCGAACCGGTCTGAAGGATGCGCTTGTTGGCGTCGACG
>Ga0315279_10002035_pt1 | contig 31602 bp, 33 predicted proteins | sample YL17G06_20_MG_FD_203694 | JGI IMG/M metagenome (GOLD analysis project Ga0315279, IMG submission 203694) | Sediment microbial communities from Yellowstone Lake, YNP, Wyoming, USA - YL17G06_20 | ecosystem: Environmental > Aquatic > Freshwater > Lake > Sediment | place: USA: Wyoming | collected...
CATCTGGCCGCGGAAGTTGAGTATCTGCGAAATCGTGGCGCGGTTCGCGTACCATCGCTCCGGCGAATCGAGCATCGCGGCCTGCTCCGGCTCCTCGTGCAGCGGCGGCGCGAGCACGCCCACGAACACCTTCGGATAGCCGTACTTGCCGACGAACACGCTCGGCGGCGACGTGCCCGTGAAGTCCTTCGCGGCTTCGATCGTGGCCTTCCAGAACTTGACCTTGTCCATGAGCTTGCTGTAGTCTATCTCCACAGTCCCACGAAACAGAATTACGCGCGCAAATATAAATCGCAACCGCAGCGTCGCTTCCGCAGAAACGCGCTCAGTTGTTGTCCTTCTCCTCTTCCTCCTTCTCCTTGCGCTTCGCTACCTCGGACATCAGCTTGTCCATGCCTTGGATGCTGACCGCATCGCCCTTGAAAAGCGCCTCGTCCGTGTGGCCGTACTTTTCCACGACCTCGGACGTCTGCATGCCCGCGTTCAAGGCTGCGCAGTCCTTGCAAATCGTCACTGCCTTGTGCGTGTCCTCGTCGCCCGCCGTGAAAACGACCTTCTCGTCGCCGCACAGGTCGCATTTTCCCTCGAACGTCGCGGAAATTTTTATTTTCATAAAATTTATTCGCTTTCAACGCATAAACGTTTTCCGCACGCATCACGCGCGCAAAATTTTCAAAAAATTTCGAAAAAATTTTCTAAAAAATTATTGCTCACGTTTATATCTGGGGAACACCAAATAATATTATCAATAAATCTGAGGTGTAAAAAAAGTGGCGAAGAAGAAAAAGAAGAGGAAGTAGGCTGTCAACGGTTTTTTGATTGTCAATTGATGTGTTGTGCGTTCTTCGTTTTTCATTTTTCATTTTTCCATTCCCCTCTTCTCGCGGCATGCATGCGTAAACGGAATTTATTTAAATTCCTCCAAATCATATATACAGTTGCGACAGTCGCCGCCGCACCCGGTTGTTGATCATGGCAGAACAGGTTCTTTCTGGAAAAGCGGGCGAGAAAGCGGTAATGCTCGGCAACGAGGCCATCGTGCGCGGAGCGCTGGAAGCGGGCGTGCAGTTTGCTTCCACGTACCCGGGCACGCCTACAAGCGAGATAGGAGACACTTTCGCGAGGATAGCGAAGCAGGCCGGCGTGTACTTCGAGTACAGCACGAACGAGAAGGTCGCCTTCGAAGCGGCGGCGGGAGCTGCGATGTCGGGACTGCGCGCGCTTGTGTCCTTCAAACAGTTCGGGCTGAACGTCGCTTCCGATTCCATCGGGCCGGTTGCGTACGTGGGCGTGGACGGCGGGCTGGTGATTGCGTTCGCCGACGACCCGAACGGCTGGAGCAGCGCGCAGACGGAGCAGGACAGCAAGTGCTATGCGCGTATGATGCACATACCCATGCTCGAGCCGTCGGATTCGCAGGAATGCATAGATTTTGTCAAGGTTGCGTTCGAACTCTCGGAGAAGTTCAAGACGCCCGTGTTCGTGCGCCTGACCACGCGCATCGACCACAGCCGCACAATCGTAACGCTTGGAGATGTCGTGCACGGCGGACGAAAGGCGAACTTCGTGAAGGACCCGCAGCGCTACTTCACGCTACCGCCTGCGATAATGGGTCTGCACGAAAAGATCGTGGAGAAGATGGAGAAAATGCGCGCGGTGTTCGAAACGCACGAGATAAACCGCGTGCTGAACGCGGGCGCGAGCAAGGAGCTTGGCGTGATAACTTCGGGCGCGGCCTTCAACTACGTAATGGAAGCCATGAACGATCTTGGCATTAAGCTGCCCGTGCTGAAGCTCGGCACAACATACCCGCTGCCCGAGAAGAAGATAAAGGAATTCATACGCGGGCTGAAGGCCGTGCTGATAGCGGAGGAGCTCGACCCTGTGCTCGAGAAGGAGATCGAAGCGCTGGCGAAGGAAGCGAATCCGAAGCTGCGGATATTCGGCAAGCTGGAGCGCGAGGGACGCAAGTACCTGCCGATAGCTGGCGAGTACGACACCGAACTGCTGGAGAAAGCGATAGCCGCCGCTACTGGAAAGAAGATGGATTTCGATTACGATGCCCATGCAAGGAAGTTCGCGGCCATAACCGGCACACTCCCCCGCAGATTTCCCGTTTTATGCCCCGGCTGCCCGCACCGCTCCACGTTCTACGCTGTGAAGAAAGCAGCAGGCAACGATGCCATATTCGCTGGCGATATCGGCTGCTATCTGCTGGGCATATACCCGCCGTTCAATACGCAGGACTTTTTGTTCGCGATGGGCGCTGGCGAAGGCGTTGCGCATGGGATAAAGAAGGCCAATACAACAACCGGCGGCCAGCAGAAAGTAATCGCGTTCGTCGGCGACTCGACGTTCTTCCATGCAGGCATACCCGCGCTGCTCAACATGGCGTACAACAAATCGAATCCGATTGTGGTGGTGATGGACAACCGAATCACTGCAATGACAGGCCACCAGCCGAACCCGGGCGTTGGCATAACCGGCATGGGCGACCCGGCCGAGCCGGTGAAAGTAGAGGACATCGCAGCGGCCTGCGGAGTCAAGCATGTGAAGGTGGTGGACCCGTACAACATGCGCGAGCTGGAAACGGTTGTGAAGGAGTTCCTGAAGCTGGACGAGGTCTCGGTTATCGTGGCGAAGCGCAGATGCTACCTGCTCGACTACCGCGACAAGCGCAAAGCTGGCGGAGCTCCGACGTTCGAAATCGCTGGCGAGCTGACCTTCGAAGAGATAAAGAACCTGAAGGAATACTCGTGCCCTGCGTACAATCCGGACGGCAAAGGCGGGCTGGAGATAGACGAGAGCATGTGCTGGGGATGCGCTTCGTGCGGACAGCTGTGCAAACCTGGAACGATACGGCCGAAGACGAAGAAGTAGAGTGATTGCATGGAGAAGAAATCAAGCAAGTCGGAGGGCAACGCGAAGGAGTTCAACGTTGCGATCGTGGGCGTTGGCGGGCAGGGAATACTGACACTCGCCGAAGTCGTAACAGCCGCGGCTTTCAAGCAGGGCTACGACGTGCGCATGTCCGAGCTGCACGGCCTTTCGCAGCGCGGCGGGAGCGTTCCGTGCCAGGTGAGGTTCGGCGAGAAGGTATACTCGTCGCTCGTCAAGGCCGGCCACGCAGACCTTGTCATATCGCTCGAACCGCTCGAGGCGCTGCGCGCTGCCAAGCTCGGCTCGGCTGGGAAAACCGTGTTCATAACGAACACGCGCAAAGTCGTGCCAGTTTCCGTGACGGCGTTGGGTGAAAAGTATCCGGAGTTGGACAAGATAAAAGCCAAGCTGAGGGGGTTTTCGAAGCAGGTCATCGACGTTGATGCGACCGGCATAGCGGAACGCGAGACCGGCTCCGCAGTGACGTCGAACATCTACATGCTCGGCATAGCAAGCGCGCGAGGCCTGATACCGATAAAACGCGAGCTTATTCTTGAAGCGATAAAGGAGTCCGTGCCGGAGAAGTACTTCGAGATGAACAGGAAAATATTCGAGTTGGCGAAATAAAACAAGCGGCCGCGTTTCCTACAGCGAATCGATCGCAAGATGCACCGCATAGCTCGAGAGCGCGATGAAAAACCATGTTGCCACGTCTACGAAAGCAAACGTATGTTTGAAACCGATGTAAACCAGAACCACGGCTGCGGAGAACAGCAAGGCGAACTGCGGCTTGTGCGTCACTCCCCTGTGCTTGGTTGGCAGATATCTGACAAGGAAATAAATTAAACCGAAGTACGCAATCGCATAGTACCACGTGCTTGTGAAGAAAATCACGTATGCGATGGCAACGGATGCGGCTAGAAGCAGCGCGATCATTCCGCGCATCTTCGAGTTGCGCATGTCGATGTCAGGAAAAAGCGAAGCGGCTGCAGCGACGAATATCAGAGACGAAACCTTCTCAATGTTCGGTTGCATTCCAAGAAAAGGGAAGACCGCGACCCATGCGATTGCCACGAGCAGGCCGAAAACGATATGCGTCTTCCAGTCTGGCATCGCCGCACCCCGCTCAATGCGTTATTCGAGAACTATCCTCGCGTCGACCGCAACCGCGCCGCCCTTGTCGGGCATGACCACGACCGGGTTTATGTCCAGTTCCGATATCTCCTGGTTGTCGGTCAACAGCTTGGAAACCTTTGCGATTATTTCCGCAACAGATTCGATGTCGTACGATTTTCCGCGGAATCCCTTCAACGCCTTGTACATCCTCGTCTCGGCCATCATCTCGTACGCATCCGCCTTCGTTATCGGCGCCACGCGCACAGCCACATCGTCGAGCAGCTCCACGTAAACCCCGCCTGCGCCGAACACAACGGTCTGCCCGAACTGCGAATCCTTCTTGCCGCCTATTATCACCTGCTGGCCAGCGCCCGCCATCGTTTGCACGAGCACCCCGTCCGGTTTGACGCCCGCCTTCTTCAGCTTCGCCTGCATCTTTTCGAAACCGGCTTGCAGCGCTTCCGCAGAGTCGATGTCAAGCATCACGCCGCCGACCTCTGTCTTGTGCGTGACCTTCTTCGATATGACCTTCAGCGCGACAGGATAGCCGAGCTTGCTCGCGGCCTTCACAGCGCCGTCAGCGTCCTGCACCACCGCATACGATGCGACTGGTATCTTGTACGCCTTCAGGACTTCGAACGACTCGTCCGGCGTCAGCAGCGTGCGCTTCTCCTTGCGCGCCTTCGCGAAAATCCTTTTCGCATCCATGGTTGTCATGCCTGCCGATCATTCGGCCTTGCTCTTCACGAGCTTGCCTATAATAATATCTTTCAGCCTGTCTATGTAACCTTTTCTCTCCATGTACGCGAACGCGAAGAAGCCCACGACGCCGAGCATGAAAATAATCTCCAGGCTCGCGCCGAGCGAGCGCATCATGTCGCCCGCAATCGTGCCCGCATACGCGAGGAACAGGCAGCGCGGCAGCGCGCCGATGGAAGTTGCGACGAAATAATCGGCAAAGCTCATGCTCGTCAGCCCGCTCGTGTAGCTTATCAAATCGAACGGCACTACCGGCATCAGCCGCGCGACTAATATCGCCTTCCTTCCGTAGCGCGTTATCCATTTATCTATTCGGCCTATCCACTTGTCGCCTATCAGCTTCGTGACTATCGGCCGGCCGCCATAGCGCGCTGCGAGGAACGCGAACGCGGAGCCGATTATCGTGCCGAGCCCGCCGTATAGCATGACATCGAATATGTTCATGCCTATTGCGCCCGCGAACATCAACACAGCTTCCGAGGGTATGGGAGCGATGATGGTCTGGAGTATCATCACGAGCGTCAAGCCGAGGTTGCCGTACGTTGCGACCAGAAAGTTCAGCGCAGTGTCGAACAATCGCACCACAGTCCGTCGTTTGCAAAAGCGTTGTAGCCCTGGGCGGATTCGAACCGCCGTCGCAAGGTTTCCTCCTGTCTCGTCATCTCGAAATCAGCGCTTCAGACGCGCAGTCCAAAGCCTCGCATGCTTGGCCGCTGCACCACAGGGCTGTACCCATCCTGAATTAAATTTTCGGCGGATATAAAGATAAGAACGTGCTTCCACGCCGGCGGTTCAAGCGACGAGGCCCTTCCTCTGCTTCTCAGCAGCGGCCGGCCCCAGCAGCTGCTTCACTATCTCCAGCGCGAAATCAACGGCCGTGCCCGGACCCTGCGATGTGACCACGTTGCCGTCGACCACAACTCTGCCGGGACGCGGATACGGCAGCTCCCTTTCCATGCCAGGGTATACAGTGGCCTTGCGGTTGTTCAGCACGCCCGCCTTTGCCAGCAGCAGGGGCGCAGCGCAGATTGCAGCAACAAGCTTGCCGCGCTCGTTCATGCCCGCTATGATATCCATCACAGCCTTCGACCTTTCGAGGTTCGCGCATCCACGGCCGCCGCCGGGCAGCACGATGCCGTCGTAGTCGTCCACACGCACTTCTGCCAGCCTTTTGTCGGTCGAGACTTTGGCTCCATGACTGCCAGACGCGACGCTGCCCGCCAATCCGACCGTGTCCACCTGCACGCCCGCGCCACGCAGAACGCTTAGCGGGACGAAAGCCTCTATCTCCTCGAACCCGTCCGCGAGCGGCATGAGCAGCCTCATACCAAATTGTTTGGTCATTGCAGTATAAATCCGTTGGAACGCGGCGAGGCAGCGCTTCCTGTTTTTATAGAAAGGACTGCAAAGACTATTTATGGCGCTGCTCGACGCTGTGACGGCCGCCGCGGTCTCGATGTCCGACCTGGCAAACGACCTGATACTGTCGATGGGTTATTTCGGCATATTCGCCGCGAGCTTCATCGGCTCGGCGAGCGTTCTGCTGCCGCTGCCGTCGTTCGTGCTGGTGTCCGCGCTGGGCGCGGTTATGAACCCGTGGCTGGTGGGGTTGTCCGCGGGCTTCGGGAGCGCGCTCGGCGAGATGACTGGCTACGCAGTCGGCTGGGGCGGAGGCAAGCTCATCGAACGCAAATACAAGGACTGGATAAAGAAGTACAGCGGGTGGTTCAAGCACAAGAGGATGTTCCTGCTGGTTTTCATTTTCGCGGCCACGCCACTGCCCGACGACATAGTTGGCATATTATGCGGCATATTCAAGTACGACGCGAAGAAGTTCCTAGTGGCGTCGATAGTTGGCAAGTGCGTGCTGAACATAATCTTGGCGTTCGCCGGGTTCTACGGCGCGCACTGGATTGCTGCCGCGCTGGAAGGCGGGTTGTGATGGCGTACAAGCAGATAGTGATTGTGAGGAAGGACTTGAAGATGGGCGTGGGCAAGACCGCGGCGCAGGTCGCGCACGCGTCCGTTGGAGCGTTGAACAAGGCCAGCAAGTCTGCTGTCGCTACGTGGGAGGACGAAGGCGGGAAGAAGGTCGTGCTGAAGGTCCCCGGCCTGAAGGAGCTGTCGGAGCTGCGCAGGAAGGCTGCAGCTAAGAAGCTGCCCGTGTTCGTTGTGCGCGATGCCGGGCTGACCCAGCTGGACGAGGGCACGATAACTTGCGTGGGCATCGGGCCGGCCGACGAGGAGAAGGTCGACGAAATCGCGAGAGGGTTGAAGCTTCTCTAGCGATTAGGCGCACTCTGGCGCGCCGGGAAGTTCGGAGCAAATGATGCTTTTGAGTCTGTCTTTCTGCATTATGCCGCTGTACAGCCGGCCGTTTACGACAAGGCTCGGCGTTGACTTGACCCCGAACTTTGACATAAGTATGCCGATCATGTCCGAATCGACATCCACGTCCAGCGGGAAAACCATCAGCCTATCTTTGAACATATCCTTCAGCAGCGTCAGCACATCGCCCTGCACCACGCAGTCGTCGCAGTCCTTGGTGGAATAGAAGAACAGCACCGAAACAACAGTAGAATTGCACTCCTTCTTGATCCTGTCCTGCAGGATCCAGTCCTTTATCAGCAGCGACGTGTACGTGGCCTTCACGTCCGCGATCTGGCCGGACGTGAACAGTATGTCATTTTCGTTATAGCTGCCCAACTGGTCGGCCATCACGTCGAGCATGTTGTTCGTCTTGCGCACGACTTCCTTTAGGAACGTGCACGAGTCTTTCTCGCCAAGGCCCTGGAAATAAAGCAGTTCGAGCTCGATGTCCCTTATAGAGCTTTCTACGGACGACGACCTTTTCTCCAGGTTCGAGAGCATGAACCTCTCGATGTTCAGCCCCACGAACAGGCCGAAAATGAACACTAGGACTGTTATCAGGAATGCCTTGACATAGATGTTCATACCCTTCCCACCGATTCCTAATAATTGTTATTTTTCAATTATAAGTAAGTTCGCCGCGCAGCTCGAACGGACCGGCCGCCCCGGCCTACCATCTCTTCCTGAGCTTCACCAGCTCCGCCGCTATCGACACCGCCCAGAAAATCATTATCATGGTGTAGTACACGAAAAAGTACAGCGGCAGCATCAGAAGGTTGCTCCTCAGCCTTATCCTTTGCAGCCTGAAAGCGGCGACCACCGCCAGCAGCGAGCTTAGCAATATGAGTACGTACGTTATCGCCGAGTACGGGGACACGAACAGCTTTGCCAGGCTGAAAGTCCTCAGGGATATCGCGACAAGGTCGAGCGTGCCGGCGAACGGTATGTAGAAGGACCTCCTCACTGCCAGTAACGTGGCGTCCAGTATGTTCGACAGGAGCACGAACGTGAGCGCCACCCCGACGAATATGGCCAGGAAGCTCGAGAACGGCAGCACGAAGGACCCGAGATGCGGGTATTTCCTGTTGAAAAGCACGTCGGAGTGCTTTGCCACGTTCTCTATGAACCCCCTGTACCACCTGACGCGCTGCTTCAGAAGACCGGCGAAGTCCGCCGGCACGGACGTGTAAGCTACAGCGTCCATGTTGTTTTCTATCCTGTAGCCGGACTTTAGGATGCATAGTGCCATGTCCATGTCCTCGGTCAGCGTGTCGCTCGAGAAGCCGATTTTCTTCAGCACTCTCTTCCTGACCAAGGACAGCGTGCCCGGCACGATGTACAGCGAGTCGAGCGTGCTCAGTATCTTTTTGCTGAACGAGCTGAATACATACTCTATGCTCTGCAGCGACGCGAGTACGCCCTTCGCCCTAATCGGCTTCACGTAGTTCGTCACGGCACCGACAGAAGCGTCTTTGAAGTAAGGAACCATTCTTTCGAGGCAGTCCGTCGTGACGAACGTGTCCGCGTCAAGCACGCCTATTATCTCGCCGGAAGCGTGGCGTATGCCCTCGTTCAGGGCGTTGCCCTTCCCCGCGGCCGGGACCGTGAGCGTCTTCACCTTCAGCCTGCCCAGGAACCTTTTCTTGAACTCCTTCGCCAGCGCAAGCGTCCTGTCTGTGGAGCCGTTGTCTATCACTATCAGCTCGAGCTTGTCCTTCGGATAGTCCAAGCCTGCCAAGGATCCCAGCGATTTGGTTACGTGTTTCTCTTCGTTGCGCGCCGGGACGAGAATCGAAACGGTTGGCTGGCGGTTCCAAACGATTTTTTCGTGGAGCTTGCCCATTCCGGATAGCGCGGCCAGCAGGAACCATGCGACCATGTACACTCCCACGAACAGCACGAAAAACATGAAAAGCGGGTAAAACATAGCCCTTCACTGTGTTTTGCGGCCAGCCGCCTTGGACAGCCGTCTTCCTTACGCGTTCAGCTCGCTTGGGTCTATGCCCAAAGCTATCATAAGGAACCTGTCTGTTGCAAGGTCGAGCTCCTTTAGGTTGCGACCGGAGATGAGCGTGACGTGGCCCTCGTTGCGCACCGAGGTCTCGTTTGCGTATATCGGATGCACGAGCGCTATTATCGGGTTCTGTATCTTGCCGGGCAGGTTCTCGTACGAGTCGACTTCCTGCGCATCGAACGTCGGTATGTCGCCCGGCACGAACTCTCCCGTATCGGTCTGCGTGCCGAACGCCAGCATGTAGGCGAGCCTCAACTTGTTGACCAGCTCCACTTCTTCCACTATGTAGTAGGGGTTCCCGCTTTCGCCCGCGTCCTTGAAAACTATCGTGACGTTCTTGGCGAGCTGGTGCATCGTGTCCCTGTATATCTCCGATTCGCCCGGGTACACAGGCACCTTGGCCGCCTCGCGCAGGTCGGCGCGGAAAGCGACCGTAATGCCCTTGTAGTCTATGACTGTTATCGGCTCGAAGAAGCGCGCGTAGACATACCACGCGACTGCCAAGGCAAACGCAACGGCGATCACTATTGCGACGTTCCTCGTTGATTTTGCATCGAGCTTGACCTGCAGTTTCGACATAGCTCCAACCTTCCTGTGGTATAATTATACGCGTTCTTCACGATTAAATCCTTTTTCAATTCTTTTAAGCGATTCCAGCCGCGTTCGCGCACGCAGCTTGACGCCGCGGATAAAGAAAAAGAAAAAAGAAGGGGAAAAGTTTTCAATCTTTTCCTGCTTCTGTTTGGTTTTGACCGCCAGCCGAACTTACACCGCAGTTACCGTCGGCGCTCCGACAGTACCGGTGACTTGAACGGCGGATGCAGTTACTCCAGTCAGCTTGGTGTCGTACAGTTGCAACACGGACGTTGCCGCCCTAGTGTTGGCAGCTTCCCAGCCGGCTACGACGAGCACGTACTTGCCAGTGCCCTCAGTGTAGGGGCTCGCAACGACCTTTATCAGGCCCTTGCTTTGTGGTATAGTCGAGCTTGCGCCGCAAGCCGGATACGTCACTCCCAAAGCAGCAGCAGCGACCGAGTTGACACACGGACCGCCGACAGCGACAAGGTTCTTCGCCTTCTCTGTCGCGGTTATCTCGGTGTCGAGCTTGGCCACAGCTGAAGTTATCGGGATTGACGGATAGCTGGCGTACGATACAGAGCTTCCTGTTGCGCCGCTGGTCAGCTTACCGACGTACAACTTCGCGTTCAGGCCCTGTGCAGGTACCTTGACCTTCACAACGTCTGAACCGGCGTATGTACTCGGCGAGACTATGATGCTTCCAGCGTCAGTAACAACGTCCTGTGCAGTAGTTCCAACATCGACCTTCTGTTCAATTCCGCTCGTGTCAGTCGAGTAGGCCTGGACGTCTTTCGCCTGGGCCGTCGTCGCCGTGAGCAGTCTGAACTCTGGCACAGCACCAGTATTCCATGTTGAAGTCTTGTTCACGAAGTTTATCAACACGGAGTTGTTATACTGTCCGGGTCTTCCGAGTATGAAGTTTCCGAAGTAGCTGCCAGAATCCGTTCCTACGCCATTGACTCCGGCGGTTCTGTAAGCTCCCGCTGCGGTGCCTGTTATGTTAACATACAGGTACTGCTTGTCAGGCAGGGCTGCGCCGTTGCTGTAGCTGATTATGAAGTTGAAGCTATATGTAGCATTTTCAATGCTACCGGCGTTGCCTGCCTGCAGAAGCTTGTAGTAAGCGCCTGGGCTCAGATCGACTGCGATTCTGCTGTTCACAGAATCGTAGAAGCCGATCATTACAGGCAAGCTTCCGTTTGTCAACGTGTAGTTGAACAGGATGTAGGCCTTGTTGTAACCGGTGGTTCCGTTCACTATGCTGCCCGCGACATCAGACAATATTTCTATACCGTTGAGGTTCGTGGCGGCAAGAGTGGAGTTGGAAGCCCCGGTCATGCCTAGGTCCCAGTAGGCGCTCCTTCCCACCACGGGGGTGAAAGTCAGAGTCGTCCAAGAATCGTAGTTGAAGCCCGTGCCGACAAAGCCGAGCTTGCCGTAGCCGTTAGGCAACGACAGAGCCGGGTCAGCGTCAGTCGACTTTATGAACTTCGTAGTCGAAGGCTTGTAGACTACTTCTATCACGTCGGTTCCTACTGTGATGTTTCCAGCAGCAGCTATTGTGCCCTGGATGCACCACTCGGTTTCGCCTGGGAACTTGTAGTCGCTCGTGCCGGTACCGGATATGTCACAATTCACAGGGTAGGTCTTTTCTATAGCGTTTGTCGGGCCCATTACTAGGTCCGTGCCCACTATAGTTCCGTCCTGCAAAGCTCTGACAGCGGTAATCTTTACCGTCACGCCAGCTGCAGTTGATGTCTTGTCGCTAGCCTGGTTTATCACCATGGTGTCGACAGTGTTGCCAGCCTTGTCCTTGATTATGACCCTCGCCCAACCGGCATCGTTTCCAAGGTCGGAATAGGCGGAGTAGTCTCCGTAAACGACAGGCGTAGTGGCAGTGGCTGTTCCGATCGATCCGGACAACATGACCACCTGGTTGATGCCGAGTCCAACTATCTGGAACGGCTTTCCGAGCAGGTTGATGTTGATCGGATACGTGTATTCGGGTGCAGTCGGAGTGCCCTTTCCTGCAGTCTTGGAACCAAGGTTCAACGCCTTCTTGAAGACGTACCTGTACTTCAGGATGTTAGTCGGTATCACCAACGACTGAGTGCCGTTGATTCCCGTAGTCCCGAAGTCGTGGCTCGTGTACAGGTCTGTCGATGTTGTCAAACCGCCAGTTCCGAGCTGTATGTCTTCATAGTAGTCGTAGGTGTTGCTGGCCCAGCTGAAAGTTCCGGTTGTGAGCTTGCTGTAGTGGAAGCTCCTTATGTTGGTTGGGAAGTAACTGTCGAGGAAACCCCACTGGATAGCAATCGAATCCTTGGAGATTCCGTCGACAGCCGCCGCAGCGCCGGCACACGACGCACTAGTCGTGGTCTTGCCGACTTCAGCGAGTCTGGTCGCGAGATCTATCGCGCCCACGACGTCTTCCACGCTTGCTCTGGAGCCCACCACAACGTAAGCTCCCAGTGTTCCGTCGGCAGCCTTGAGGAAAGTCGGGTAGTTGCCCAACTGCTCGGCTGCCAATACTGGGGACGTTGTTGTGAGTAACGCAATTAATGCAGTCATGAATACTGCGATTAATTTTTTCATATTTTTTCTCACTTTTTCGTCTTCCTCACGGCAGGCAACCCACTACCGAGCGCGAGCTCGGCGGTCGATAGCCCACCGTGCTTGGGAATTTCTAGAAGTTAATTTGATTTGTACAGTATATATGATTCGAGTGAAACAATTTACAGGTTTGCACAGGTATAAAATCAGGAACGCAAAATCGGCTGAAATGGCATTTTGAAAGCTTCCAATTGTTTCTAAACGTAAAATAAAGCTTTTTTATCAAAAATAAGCTTTAAAATAGCTTTTCACAACATATTCCGAGTCTGGAACGTTTCACCGCATCGGGGAGCGTTTCACGCGTTTTTACTGTCCTTCGAGCTTCTTCTTCGACATCCTTACCCGGTTGGTACGGCCCGAGCGTTCCACGTCGACGACCCCGCGGTTGACAAGGCTCTTGATTACGCGGCTGACCTTGGCTTTTGACATGTTCGTAAGCTCGACTATCTTCTTCTGCTTCACCTCGCCCTCCGCGGATATGATGTCCACGATCTTGCGTTCGTATTCGTCGAGCACGGACAGCACGAGCTTCTCGGACTTCCTGAAATGGCGGACTATGATAAATCCAAGAACAACGGCAAACGCTGCGCCCGCAAGCACGAAATACCTCAGCCTCAGTTGGAACCACAGGGGCGTGGCCACGCGCTCGTAGAGCACTTCAAGCTTCAGCGTGTCCCCGGCCGTAAGCGAGGACATATCCCAGTTAATGAGTATGTTGCCGCCGGCTATGTGCGCAGATGCTTTGTCCGGATAGGACAGCACGCTCGATGATATATCCTCGCCGACAAGAAGCGAATTTGACGGCAGCCGCAGCGAAATAACGGCGCTGTCCACGGACGCGTGCGGCGTGAGGTCGGCGCTGAAGTAGAACTTGTTGTCAAGAGGCTTCACAAAGTCAATCGTCTCGAAACTTAGCCTCAGCTCCTTCTGCATGTCGGTCAGGTTCATCGCACAGTCTATGTCGCTCGTTCCGCTTACCGCGACCCGGCATTCCACTGGCCCCGCGTTGCTGCTGGCATTGAAGTTTTCCACGCGGCCGAGGACCTTGAACGTGAAGCGCGTATCCGGCTGCTTGAAAGTCATGACCAGCTGCACGAAGCTCCGGCTCTCCTCGTCCAGGCGCACGTCTATCTTGTAGAACTTTATGTCCGGGTTTCGCGTCTGCGCAGTATCGGCTAGCGATGCGCAAGGCATCATGGAACCCGCCAAAAGCCCTGCGAAAACCAACGCGCAGAACGCAACGAACCTGTCGGACTTCATTGAATAATAATGTATCGGATGTGTTTATTATACTTACGCCTGCGCATGGCCGAGTGAAACAATCTGAAACAATTCGCTGTATTGTTTCAGTCCACGAGGATGTTTATCTTGAACCCGCAGTTCGGGCACCTGTCCTTCTGCAGGTTTATCTTTTCTATCTGAACGCCGTTGCGCTTAATCAGCAGCTCGCGGCAATTGTAGCAGTACGTGTTCTCGTCGTCATGACCGGGCACGTTGCCCACGTACACGTGCCGCAGGCCTGCCATGCGGGCCTCGGTTGCGCAGCGCTCGAGCGTCTCTACGGGCGTGGGCGGCAGCTCCATCAGCTTGTAGCTTGGCGTGAATCGCAGCACGTGGAACGGGATGTTGGAGTCGATGTTCGAGTTCACGTGCTCGGCGAACTTGCGGCACAGTTCCACGTTGTCGCCCATCTGCGGGACTATCAAGTTCGTCACCTCCAGGAATATGCGCTGCTTCTTGGCCTGTTTGAGCGTGTCGTATATCGGCTGCACGTCCGGCACGTCCATGAACTTCTTGTAGAACTCCGGGTCGAGCGACGCCTTCACGTCAATGACAATGCCGTCGAGGAACTTGGCTATCTTCTTTATCGCCTCCTCGCTCATGTACCCGTTCGTGACGAACAGGTTCTGGATGTTGCTGCGCTTGGCCAGCTTCGCGGTCTTGTAGGCGAACTCGAAGAACATCGTGGGCTCGGTGTACGTGTACGCGATGCTCTTGCACCCGCTCTTCTCCGCGAGCTTGACTATGTCCTCAGGCGTGTACCTCTTGCCCGGCATGTCCTCGAGCTGGCACTGGTCGCCTACCGACTGGCTCAGGTCGGCGTTGTCGCAGAACTGGCACCTGAAGTTGCAGCCTGCGGCCGCTATGGACAGGGCCTTCGAGCCGGGATAAAAGTGGAAGAAAGGCTTCTTCTCAACTGGATCGACCTCCACAGCCACGAGCCGGCCGTAGTTCAGCGTGTAGAGTATGTTGTCCTTGTTCAGCCGGACGCGGCAGAACCCGCGCTTGTCCTTCGGTATGAAGCAGCGCCGCGCGCAAAGCCCGCAGCGTACGCCGTTCCTCTCCTTCTCCCAAAGCATGGCTTCCTGCAGGCTCTCCTTCGCCATCGAACCGCCTTTTGCCGGCCGGTTTCCATGCCCAAAAGCTGCAAAACGACACTGGCGGACTCAGAACACGCCGCCGTCAGCAAACCACCAGCAGAGTTAAATATTATATTGGCTCTTCATAGTAATATAGGTTGGTTCGGAAGCCGTTTTTTGGCGCCGAAAACACGCAAAAACAAGCGAACACGCCTCAGTAGCTTAGCTGGTAGGCTTTTGTCGACAAGTGCCAAAAGCATCCGCCTCGTAAGCGGAAGGTCGTGGGTCCAAATCCCACCTGAGGCTCTAGCAAACACGCCGGCAGCTAAAGATAGATTAAAAAACATGTAAAAACAAGGAAAATCGGGGTAGGAAGCATGGACGTGGCATTGCACATCGAGAATGGCGACGCGTACAAGAAGCTGAAGGGCAAATTGCTTGCGGACGAGACGGTAAACCGCGCGAGCATAGTGTTCAAGGACGCGAAACTGTACACGCAGAAGGCGGGTAACCTGATAGTTGTAAGCGGCACCGAGGACAGGCTGAAGGCGGCGCTCGATATCGCAAAAGCGGAGAAGACGTCGGATGGCAAGCCAGCTGCGGCTGAGCTCGAGGGCAAGGAAAAAGAAGAAATATTAAGAAAGCTAAAGGAAGAAGAGGACCGCGCCATAGAAGGCATGGGCGGGATATTCGGCTGAGCATGCGGCCGGGAAACAAAGCGACAAACGCGGTAATAGTCTAGTCTGGTCCAGGATACGGCCTTGCCAAGGCTGTGACGCGGGTTCAAATCCCGCTTACCGCACATCCATTCCTAGCGAAAAGTTATATTCACAGCAAACAGAATTTAATTATGGCTATTTTTGGCAAGCGCAAGGGCGAACCGGAGGCACAGGTGCAAACTTCGCCTGTTGATGAATTCGTTCCTCCTGAAGAGCTTCCGGAAGTCGAAGAAGATTCTGCCGATGCGGGGTTGGGCGTTCCGATGATTTCCGCGACGCCGCCCGGGAACAAGGCCGAGGAAAGCGCGGAAAACCTGGCGCCCGTGTTCGTCAAAATATCGAAGTACAAGGACATACTCAACACAGTCAACTATCTGAAGATGGGCTTCGGCGTGATAAAGAGCCAGATATCCATACTGAGCAAGCTCATCAAGATGGAGAGGGACAACATGGATTTGTTGTACGCCGCGCTCGAGAAGGTCGGCGGACAGCTGAACAAGCTCGACTCGGACTTCACGAAGCCCGTGGACTTCATGCGCGAGGTCGCTGACATGAAGGTGCAGGACGTGCGCGGGCTCGAGAGTTCGATGGACGACCTGAAGACGCAGATAGAGAAATTGAAGTCCGAAGTCGAGACGCTCGCTTAGGATTCGAGACCGCACTTTCAAACGTTTTTAAATATCGGCTTGGCATTAATTATTCAGATGCAGGGGTAGCGAAGCCTGGTCAAACGCGCAGGACTCAAGGTTTTGCACTTTGAGTGCAGATTTCGAGATGACGAAAATAAGAAATCCTGTGGCTTAGTGCCTTCGTGGGTTCGAATCCCACCTCCTGCACATTTCCTAAACCAACGGCTCCTGAAAAAGCTTACGGGAGAAATTGTAGCGCATTAACAATAGCAGAAGTTCGAAACCTCAGACTTGCCGGAAATTTTAAAAAAGAAAAAATCCGGAAATCTTATTTCTCCAACAGGGTCTCGTACCCTATGAACAGCGTCCCGATTAACGCGAGTATCCATCCGATCGCAGCGAACAGCGTGTTCAGGTACAGGCCGCCCACGTAGTCGTAGAGGCCTGGAAGCAACGATGTTTCCAACGTTCCTGCGAACAGGAAGAACACCCCGGCCGCAGCGAGCCAGCCAAATCCTTTCTCGGACTTGCGCTTTACCTTCGCCCATTCGGCGAGGCCTACTGCGAATAGGAGCGCTATTCCCAAATCGATTAGCGTTGCAGTGAATACCATTTTTAAGATTCACCTTAAATACATTTTCGCGTGCTGGAGGATAAAAGCTTTACTGAAAAGCGGCCCGCGACCTCGCAGAGTGGTAACATGCGCCGCGCTATTTCGCATGCTTCGCATGCTTCGCAGGCGCCACTTCGACTATTTTTCCCTTAGGCTCCGTCTCCGCGAACACCTGGCACTCGAACTTCAGCAGTTCCGTGCCGCTGTCCGACAACGCATCCGCCGGAAGCCCGGCTTTGTAGCACAAGTTGCTCAAAAACTCGTCGGCAGCCCAGCATTGTTCGACCGGAACTTGCGGAAGCAGGAGTCCGCTGTATCCGCCGTTGAGGATTATCAGACCGTCGCGTCCGATTTTTATTTTTTCCCTCCGCTCCGCGACCGAACGTCCCTCAACGAGCACGGGCTCGGTCATGACAGAAACTTCGAACACCGTGTCGTCGGGTTCGTTCGTTCCGATGGGGGGAAACCTCGAATCGCCGAAAGCCGCGAACACGGCAGCCCGCTGTACCGCGTCCCACAGCGGCGTCGGACGTATGAAGCCCACGCAACCGCGCAACGAGCCGTCCGAATGCCTTTTGATTGTAACGAAGACGCCGCGCGGCATACGCAGCTTCTCGCCGCCGGATCTTTGCATGTTGCGTTCCGCTGCCTCGTCGATCCATTGCGCGCTGTGAGCCGCACGTTTCTCTTTTGCGATTTTAGTAACTATCTTGCGCGCCGCGCGCACGAGCAGCCCGCCGGATTTCGCGTCCAACATACGAACCACTAATATGAATACGCGCGGTACGAAGAAAAAAGAAAAAGAAAATTAAAATAAAAAATTTCAAACGTGAAATTCGATTACCAGTCCTCCAATTCGTCCGATTCGCCCGAACTTTCGGACTCGTCCTCCCATTCGTCCAGTTCTACCTCTCCCATGCCCTCTTCGGTGTCCATTATTTTTCACCAAATCCCGGCATTGAATCTTTTGTCAAACGAAAATCTTTGAAAAATTATTTACTGATTAAAGAGCGTGTGATATATTTAAAGTTTTTCAGGAAGCCGAGCAACGGCTCGGTGTGCTCACTGCGTCGACTTGGAATATTTCAGCATAGCGTCGAACACGCGCACCGCGCGCTCTGGCGTCAGGTACACCGGAACGCCCCTGTCCTCAAGCTCGCGGATTATATTTTTCGTGAATTCGCCGCCCGCAGAGCAGCAAAGCACCGGCTTTCTGTGCTTGTTTGCTATAGCTGCTATGGAAGATGCTACGTTTTTGTCGAGAAGCGGCACTTGGAAAATCGCTATCACCACGATGCCGTCGTATTCCTTCATCCCTTCCTCCATCGCAAGCTCGTACCTTTCGGTTGTGACGTCGCCTGTGAGGTCTATGGGGTTGTGCAACGAAACATAACTGGGCATCGCGGCCTTCAGCGTGTTACGCATTCGCTCGCTCGGCTCCTTGAGCTCGATGCCGCGTTTGTCCGCTTCGTCCGTGGCCATGACGCCGAACCCGCCGCCGTCCGTCACTATCAGCAGCTTGTTTCCTGCGGGCAGAGGTTGCGATGCGAACGCGCGCGCGATGTCGAAGAGCTCGGTCCAGTCCGTCGCCTCGATCAAGCCGGACTGCTTGAACGCTGCCGAGTACACCTTCGCCGAGCCCGCGATCGAACCTGTGTGGCTTGCGACCGCAGCCGTGCCCCTGCCGGTCTTGCCGGCCTTCAGGACTATGACCGGTTTCTTCTTCGCAGCCCTCTTGGCCGCTTCCATGAAACGCATGCCGTCGGACTTCAGGCCCTCTATGTACGAAACGATTACCTTCGTCTTCGGATCGTCGGCCATATATTCGAGCAGGTCGGCCTCGTTAACGCCGATGCCGTTCCCGTACGACACGAACTTCGATATGCCTATGTCCTGGTCGTTCAGCCAGTCGAGCATGGTTGCGCCCACAGCGCCGGACTGCGAAATGAACGCGATGCCGCCCTCCTTCGGTCTTCCAAGCCTGCTCTGGCTGATGAAAAGGGTATCCACGCGGCTGATGCTGTCGTAAACGCCGAGGCAATTCGGGCCCATTATCTGCATTTTGTTCTTATCCATTATCTTTTTGCATTCGTCTTCCAGCTCCTTGCCCGCCTTGCCTATTTCCGAAAAGCCGGAGGAGATGATTACAACGGACTTTATGCCGGCCTCCGCGCATTCCTTCAGCAGGCTTGGCACGGCCTTCGCCGGCGTTACTATAACAGCGAGGTCCGCCTTCTCCGGCAGCTTCTTCACGCTCGGATAAACGCCGATGCCGTCTATGGGCACGGGGTTCGGGTTGATGGGATAGACGCGTCCGCGGTAACCGCCATGTATGAAGTTCTCGAACACTATGCGGCCGAGCTTGCCGTGCGTGTGGCTAGCGCCGATTACTGCCACGGACTTCGGGCTGAAGAAGCTCTCGAGCATATGGATTAATTTGTCCAAGCAAGCTAAATTAATTAACGGCGGCTGTGCTGGCCGAGGGCGACTGTATGGATTACGGCAGGTTTCTGAACAAGGATTTGGCCGAAGTGCCGGAAAGCCCGCTTTCCGAGCTGGCTAGGAAGGCGCAGGCCTTCAAGGACGCAATCAGCCTGGGCCGCGGCGAGCCGGACTTCGACATGCCGGAGTTCATGAAGGACGCGATGGTTCGCGCGCTCCGCGAGAATCAGACGCACTATGCCGCGGCCGGTTCTATCCCCGGCTTGAACGAGGCGATCGCGGCGAAGCTGAAGAAGGAGAACGGCCTGAGCGCGGACCCGAAGTTTGGTATCGTTGTCGGTGCCGGTTCCTCGCCTGTGCTCCAAGCTGCAATCGCGACGCTGCTGAACCCCGGCGATGAGATAATACTGATGGACCCGACTTACCTCATGTACATCCCGACCGTCAAAACGCTCCACGGCGTATGCAACTTCGTACCCGTGTTCGAGGAGAACAACTTCGCGCCGAGCAGGGAGGATTTGAAAAAGCATTGCACGAAAAAGTCCAAGGCGATACTGATCAACTCGCCTTGCAACCCGACCGGAGGCGTGTTCACGAAGGAGCAGCTCGAGGAGATTGCCGACTTCGCCACGGAGAAGGATTTGATAATAATATCGGACGAGATTTACGAGAACATCGTGTACGACGGCGCCAAGCATCACAGCATCGGCTCGTTCGACGGCATGGCCGAGCGCACGATAACCGTGAACGGATTCAGCAAGTGCTACGCCATGACAGGGCTGCGCGTCGGCTACGCGGCCGGGCCGGCGGAGCTGATGAAGAACGTGTTCAAGTTCAACTACTTCGGCCACATATGCGCATGCGTGCCGTCTATGTACGCCGCGCTCGAGGGCCTGCGCAACCCGAAGTCTGGGGGCTTTGTAAGAGAGCAGGTGCGCGAGTATGACCGCCGGAGGAAGTTCATCGTAAAAAGATTGAACGAGATTGGATTGCAAACAAAAACGCCGCAGGGCGCCTTCTACGCTTTCGCCAGATGCGACGCTTTCGACAAGAGCTCTTACAGATTCGTGAATCGCGTGCTCGACAAGACGCACGTGATAACAACTCCAGGCTCCGCGTTCGGCCCGCACGGCGAAGGCTTCGTCCGCTTCTCGTACGCGACGAAGTACGAGCATATCGAGGAAGCGATGGACAGAATCGGCAAGCTCCTAGAATGCGAATAGCTCGTTCAGTTTTTCCAAAACTCCGGCGCTCGCCTTGCCATGGACGTCGAAGAAAACCATCTTCTCCGGGTTCACGTCTGCCATCGTTTTGTCATCTACAGAGTCTCCGAAAACGTACCATTTTTCCAGCATGTTTTCCGGATCCAGAATTTCTACAATCTGCTTCGCTACATTATATTTGTTGAGACTTTTTAGTTTCACGGTCGCTGATAAAGAAGTTTTAAGTATGTCGAAAGAACTGAAATCGTGCGTCCTGCCCAATCTCTCCATCGCGATACGCGCTAATTCATAGACACTATTCTCTGTCGCCAAATTGTTTTTATTAAAATGATTCGACCTGACCTCCAAAGTTGATTGCTTGTCCTCGAACCACACCTCGCCGGTCTCTGGAACCTTTTTCAATTCCTCGCTTTTGACGGGTATTCCCCTTTCTTTGGCTACATTTATCACTTCTTCTTTTATAAGACTCCTGTAAGGCGTAAACTCTTTTATCAGGCTCGAGTCTATCGAAACTTTCCCGTTTTCAACTCTGTAGACGCCTCTTTCGGCGGAAACAAACACCTTGTCGTATAGGCCAAACTTCATCAAAAGCGGCAGAAGGTTTTCCTCTATGTACCATCCGGCGCGACCAGTTACAAAAGCTATTTTATTACCATGGTTGTATATCTCAGAAATTTTCCCTATCACAAACGGGTCTATCGGGCTTTCCACGCCGGGAATTTTCGTTATTGTTCCGTCTATATCGAATATCAACCCGAACATCCAACCACAATCGAACAATTGCAATTCAAACATTTAAATAAGAATCAAGCATATTCTCTTTTGCAGGGAGCTAGGTCTGGGTGGCTAGGCCTCACCTACCTCGGAAAACGGCCTTCATGTCCGAACCGAAATCCCCTGGACGGCGCGTATCGGGCGAAGCGGCCTGGGCTCCGGACTGAGAAGCCCTGCCCCTATCGGCCCGCGCTGCTGCGAACTCCCCAGGGCAGGAATGCAGCAAGGATAAACAGCCGCGAGGGTGCTATAGGAAAAGCGGGGTGGAGGAAGGGGCGCGGACAACCGTTCCGTCCGGCATGCGTCAACCTCCGGACCGCTCTCTGCGTTTTTATCTTGGCCCGCAAATTATTTCAATACGGCCGCACATTATTGTAGGATTGCCGGGAGTGCAACGGAGCGTGCATGGCGAATGGAAAGAAGGTACGTGGTCGCGGCGGTCGCGATAATGGCTATAATAGCCGTTTCGGCGTACGTGTCCAGGCTAGCGGAAACCGGCGCTGAGACGAGCATAACAACGAACGCCACGAACTTCACCGGCGCGACGTCGCTGAAGAAGAATTACGCCAAGCCCGTGTACGGAAACGCGGCGATCATGATGCCGGCCCTCGACAACGAGGGCAACGGCGTGGTCACTTGGCTGAAGGTGGATTCCATCGAGGGCGAGGGCCGCACGCTAGTCAACATCAACCAGCTCCTGTTCTGGGTGGACACGCAATACTCTATACAGACTGCGAAGTACGTGGCCGAGAACTACACAGGCTACGACCTTTCGGATGCGGACATAATCTACACCATCAACACCAGCGCCAACCTGATCGAGGGACCGTCCGCGGGCGCGGCGCTCACGATAGCAACGGTGGCGGCGCTGCGCAACACGACGATCAACCCAGACGTGCTGATCACGGGCACGATAAACCCGGACGGCACCATAGGCCGGGTCGGCGGCATACTTGAAAAGGCGGAGGCGGCGAAGGCGGTTGGCGCGAAGACGTTCCTAGTGCCCGAGGGCCAAGCGATGGAACGCTACTACAAGCAGGAACGCAGCTGCGAGAGGATGGGGCCGATAACGTACTGCACCACGAACTACGTGCCAGTCACGCTGGACGTTTCGAAGCAGGCGGGCATAGAAGTGAAGGAAGTCTCGACCATAGACGAGGCATTAAAATATTTCCTAGGTTAAATTCTATTTATGCCGGTCGAAAGGACTAGGAAAACTGCGAAGTTTTTCGGCAAGATGTCGCTGCAGGAAAAATGGGGGCTGGCCGTGTCGCTCCTTGTGGCGGCGCTGATTTTCGCTTACAATTTCGAGCGGCCCTTCTACACCTTCGTCGCCTTGCCAGGCGCACTCGCTGCGGTGGCGATTGCAATGGCCGTGCACGAATACGCGCAACGCCGAGTGGCGAAAAGGTTCGGCGTAAGCGCGACGTACGAGATGTGGATGCCGGGCGTGGTGTTCAGCCTGCTGGTGATGCTCGTGGGCGTAAAGCTCGTAATCGTCGGCGGCGCGGCTGCCGTGGCGTACAAGTTCAGCCGCTGGGGCATGCGCAACCGGCATGCGTCGTTCGAGGAGATTGGCATAGTCTCGATGGCCGGTCCTGCGGCAAACCTGGTGCTCGCGACCGTGCTGAAGGCGTTCGCGGGGCCAGCTGGCTGGACGGCTGCACTGGGCTACCTGTCGGACATAAACTCGTGGTTCGCCGTGTACAATCTGATACCCCTGAAGCAACTGGACGGGGGCGGGCTTTTCATGTGGAGCCACGTGTACTGGCTGTTTATAATGTTGTGGGCGGTGCTGCTGCTCACGCCTTCCGGAATATTCTCGGGCGTGTTCGCGTTCGCCTGAGCCACGGGCCGCATACTATTTACGCTTTTGAAACGATTTGCTATAGAAGGTAATCGCATGCAGCTAATCGCGGACTTCCACTTGCACAGCCATTTCAGCCGAGCCACGAGCAAGGACATGAGCATAGAAGAAATCTCGCGCAACGGGAAGCTGAAGGGCTTGCAACTCGTGGGTACGGGCGATTTCACGCACCCGTCCTGGCTGGAGGAGATACGGGAGAAGCTCGTGCCGAACGAGACGCAGGCCGGTTCTGGCATCTTCGAGCACCGCGGCATGCTTTGGATACTCACGGGCGAGGTCGCGACGATCTACACGCAGGATAGCAAGACGCGCAAGGTGCATCACGTCCTGCACGCGCCGAGCTTGGAGGTCGTGGAGCAGATAAACGAGGCGCTGAAGAAGTACGGCAAGCTCGCGGCAGACGGCCGCCCGATGCTCAGCGGACTCACGTCGCCAGCACTTGTCGAAACGCTCGTGCAAATCTCGAAGGACATACTGGTTTATCCGGCGCACGCGTGGACGAGCTGGTTCGGTGTGCTAGGCGAGTTCTCGGGATTCGATTCCTTGGAAGACTGCTATCAGGACCGGACGAAGAATGTGCACGCGCTTGAGACCGGGATGAGCAGCGATCCGGCCATGAACTGGCGCATCTCCAGCCTCGATCGCGTGACTATCCTTTCGAGCTCGGATTCGCATAGTCCATGGCCTTGGCGCATAGGCCGCGAGGCGAACGTGTTCGAGCTCGATGAAGGCAAGCTAACATACGCGGAAATAAACGATGCCATTCTCAAAAAGGATCCGAGCAGGCTGAAGTTCACGATCGAGGTCGATCCGTCGTACGGCAAGTACCATTTCACGGGCCATCGCGCGTGCGGCGTGAGCATGAGCCCGGAGGAAGCGAAGAAGCTGAACAACGTCTGCCCCGTATGCAAGCGCAAGCTGACTATCGGTGTGGCGCAGCGCGTGGAGGAGGTGGCGGACAGGCCGGCAGGCTACGTGCCTGAAGGCGCGATACCGTTCAAGTCAGTGATACCGCTTTACGAGGTGGTGTCGGCCGCGCTGGGCGTGAACAACCTTTATTCGAAGCGCGTAGTGGAGCAGCAGGACGCGTTGATTGCGAAGTTCGGCAACGAGCTGAACGTGCTGCTGAACGTGCCGGAACATGAGCTGAGCGTTGCGGCTGGGGAGAAGATAGCGAACGCAATCGTCCGCGTGCGCAGCGGCGACGTGAAGTACGTGCCGGGCTACGACGGCGTGTACGGCATACCCGTGCTTTCGGAAGAGGATTACGAGCGGCTGAGGACGAAGCGGACTGGCGAGGCCAAGGAGCAGCGCAGCCTCGAGGATTTCTAGGATACGGCCGTTCCTCTCGCGCGCCCTACGTCGATGTTATTGCCATCGCGTTGCTGGTGGTGCCGTGATAGACGTTGGACCCCAAGTAGCGCGCTTCGAGATTGTACAAACCCGGGCCGGGAAGCACGTACTGTATGCCGAAGTCGCCTGAATTCCCGGTAATCGCATAAGTCAGAGACGCTCCCGTGTCGTGGTTGAAAAGCGTGACCTGGGCCCCGACCAGCGGGCTTGTCCCGAACATGAGGTTCCCTGTGAACGTCACGGCCGTCCCTGCGCGCGCGGTTGCCGTATCGGCCGCGAAGTTCGTGATCGACGTGCTGATCGTCCCGGTCCCGCCGACCGAAGGCAGCGGGCCGGCGCCGCCTGCGGACGATGCAACAGTTGTCGTGGTCCCTGCACCCGAACTGGCCAGGGTCGTGGTCACGGAGCCAGCGGTGCTGGGCGTTACCGTATTACCGGACCATGCCACGTAAGCTAATAGCACTGCAAGTGCGCAGACCGCGAGCGCAACTGGCAAAATGAGACTGCGGAGATTGGTTGCCATTTACAATATGATTGGAGCGCAATCCAAATAAGCGTTTCCAAGCCGCACTGGAGCGACTGCGTAAAAGATTTTAAAATGCAAACTCCAATCAGATATAGCAGCCGCGGGTTCATAGTCTATCGGCTAGGACGCCACCCTCACACGGTGGAGAGCCCGGTCCGACTCCGGGTGGACCCACAATTCTTATTAAGCCTTTCACATGCCGCAAGCTATGAAGCATGACGAGTAGTCTGCGCAGATGCCAATGTCGAAATTGTAACTTGCGCAGCAGTATTGACCAGATCCGCATGTCCTTATCCCACATTTACACGCATCTGGCACGGGGGCACCGCACGCAGTATAAGTGCACACCGGTGGAATCGTGGTGGTTGTGGTTGTTGTGGACGTCGTAGTCGTGCTGGTCGTAGATGTTGTCGATGTCGTGCAGCTTAGATCTGAAACGCACCTAGTATTAGAAGGCGCAGTGTTGCCGCCGCAATACAATCCTTGGCCCATTTGCGACACGCAGCCGTACTTGCCGCACCCATCGTCCACCCACCTGCATAACGTAGTGGTAGTCGTAGGCGCGATGGTGGTCGTAGTAGACGTAGATGTCGTAGTCGTCGTGGTTGTAGAAGTGGTCGGCAGGCTGCTGACCACCATCAGCATCTCAGCTGTGTTGCCGCTCTGCGATGCGGGGTAGACCGAGTCACCGCTGTACAGAGCCCTGAAGTAGAAGGTGCCAAGCACGGGTGGCGTGTACGGGGCGGACGTGGCCGAGCCGCCCGACAGCGTCTTGATATCGTATGTGGTGAACGTTACACCGCCGTTCGTCGAGACCTGGAACCGCACCGTGCCCGTGGCAGACGATGGGGAGACCGTCGCTGTATCGGTTACATGTCCATTGAGTACTATCGAACTTGCTGAGAGCGCAGTCGTGGTCGTCGAAGACGTGGCTATGGTAGTCGTCGTCGTTGTTCCGCTAGAAGCCGGCACGCCACAACCCGACGGAGAGTCGATGTCGACCCAGTAACCAGCGCCTTGCTTAAGGGTGCTAGCCGTGCTAACCGGAAAATAGTTTTTTACTGAGGGATCTGAATCATACCCCCATATTCGGGTGTTGTATACGATGTTGCATCTGGAGGTTATTTGACTGATGGTCGTTCCAGCTGCGTCTATGCCCCCGAAGAGGTTCCATCCGTGCATTAATGGCAAATTAGTCGCTGGCGTGCCCGAGAATGCGATCGTGCATGCGCTTTGGACGTTTATCCAATACCCGTTGCCGCCGACCGTGTTGTAGAGCGAGTTCAAATCCACTGCGACGTACTTCTGCTGGCTCGAATCCGCATTGAACCACCATATCTTTGTGTTCGGTTGAAGTTGACAAGTGTAGGTTGGTATTGTGAAACCTTCGATGAAAGGCTGCGATATCAGGTTCCACCCCGGGTTAAGATTGATCGTCACGGTCGTGGTCGCGGCATAAGCCGGCGCGAGGATAAAAAACCAGGCGACAAAAAAGAAGGCTGCAAATATCGCGGCGGCTTGGACCTTGGAATAATGTTCAGCTTTCATCCTAACCATTAAATTATATCTCAAGCTAAAAAAGGTTTGCCGGAAATGCAAAGCCTACTGGTAGCAGCACTGGCCGCCCAGGCACGCCCGCGCGTTCTGGCTCGGGGAAACAGGCGGGCAGTCGCTGGCAACCGTGCAACTTCCACCCACGCAAGTCCATCCTGTGGTCGATACGGTCGTTGTGGTCGCACTGGCAGCTGTCGTTGTCGTCGCACTCGTTCCGCCTATGAGCGACCCTATGCTCCTCATGACGTTGATGTCAGCGGAAGAGTCTATGTAGTAGCCGTACGTCGCTGCCACAGTCACGGCATAATCGCGCATGTTGCCCAAGGCGTTCCTGCTGCCTGGAGCGGCCGTGCAGAATATCGTCTTGGTCGCTCCTTTCGTCATGGTCACGACGCCTGAAGTCGCGGTCCCTCCCACAAAACTGTTCGCGCAGTTCATTTCCAGGTCTGAAGTTATCGCAACGTTCACCTTGTACAGGTCGGTCTGCACCAGCGGGGTTGACGGCGTTAATCCTGGATAATTGGCAGTGACTAAGAAAGGATTGCCAATATCGGCGTTGTTCAGTGTTATCTGGACCACGAACTGGTCATCGTCCGTGTACAACACGAGCGGCCTGCTGCCGACGTTCAGGCTGACAGTGATAGGCGCGGCGGTAGAGCTGGTGTGGGACACGCCCGCAGTGGACTGCACCGCGCTCATGTCAGAGGACGGCAGCGACTTGAGATAATCGTAAGTTATGAACTTGAGTAGCGCCGTGGCCTGCGTGCTGTACTTGTAATAAATGCGGACATTGGCCGTGTATGTGTTGTCCACCATCAGGTCCGCAGGGGAATTCAAGTTCCATACGAACTCCTGGCTCTCGCCTGGGATGCCCAGTGTCGGGTCGCTTCGTCTCAGAATCGATACTCGCCCCGAGGGGACCACGCTCTCCTGTGTCCACTCGGTGCCGCCGATGTTGAGTCCAAAGAGCTGCGCGTATACAGCGCTGGCGTCAGACTCGCCCACGTTCGTTACCATCGCAGAAAGATAGACCGGCTCGCCCGACCTTATGTCGTTGAAATCCGGTCCAAAAGAGCTTATAGCAAGTCCCTTGCCGACTCCGGTGATGGTAGTCTGACCGATGCACCCGGAAAGAACTACTATGCCGATGACAGAAAGGGCGAGCAACAGGTAGCTTCTCATCGAAATCCTTGATATGTAATTTGCTTTTAAGGGATATAAATATTATTTTGCGGGACTTCTCAGGGGTTCTCGCTGAGCGGCTGCACTTCGAAAGTCTGCGTCTTCGTGTATCTGTATTTATACGTGTAACTCGCCCAGAGCGTTGCGAATATCTCCGGCTCGGCGAAGTCGTTTGACACGAAGCTACACCTCAGCTGGCCCGGCATCTTGCTCACGACGGCCGAAGAGACGTAGACCGCGCCGCTTGCCGCGAAGTCGCATGGCAGGCCGGATTTCAACTCCAACGAACCTTTCGTGTCGAGCGTTACGCTGTTTTTGGATAACGTTACGCTGCTGGCCTTGTAGCCCTGGCTGGCGACGTCCGTGAAGCTGAAGATGATCTCGAACGGCTCGCCCTTCACGCCCCAGTACTCCTTCACTACCTGCTCCCCTTCCACGTGCTCGGCGCGCACCGGTATGTTGAAGTCCAGCCTTATCGGCCCGTAGCTCGGCGAGCTCTCCGAATAGGCGGATGTCGCCTTGCGCAGGGTCACGCCGTCCACCACGGGCAGGTCCGCCTTCCTGTAGCCAATGTAATCGTAACTGATGAAATAGCTCAGCGTGAACGAGGTCGGCTTTAGTATGTTGGAAGGCGTTTGTAAAAACATCGAAACGCTCCTGACGTCGAAGGGCTGTATCGCATCATTGATGTTGTCGTAGTTGTACGCGCATCTTTTCCCGCCAGTGATGGTCTCCGACGTGATTCCCTGGCACGCGAGGCTGGTTATCTGCCAGCCCGGCGGCGCGTTCACTTCCAAGGTCAGATGCGAAACAGGGAACTCGCCGTTGTTCTGCAACAGAAAGTCGATCTCCACATGGCCAGGTTCCGTATCCGTGCCTGCGTACGGGTTCAGGTTGGACACGTAATAGTCCTCGATCGTCACGACGTCGTTGCTGTAGCTCGGCCCTTTCGGCGCGCTCTGGTTGCTCAGGCAGCCCGAGAGCACGACCATCGGGACGAGCGCCATGCAAGCCAGGCAAAACAGGAGCGGAATCTGCTTTCTCATTGATTATTTTTTAGCTTCAGTAGGTATTAATTTTACAATGGGATTCGAAGATTTCGCCTCGAAGCTCGCGGAGTATTTCCTCTCGCCCGAGGCGAGCGGTTACGACGTGCCGAAGACGCTGACGTACGCGCTCGTGCTAGTCGCAGCGGTGTATGTTCTTTACAAGATTCTCCGCAAACTTGGCATAAGAGCGGACAAGAGGCTGGCGGTTGCCGTATCACCGTACGTTGTACTGGGAGCGGCCGTCCGCGTTCTGGAGGACGCCGGCACGCTTCCCGACTCTTTCCTGTTCGTGACCCCGATGATATACGTGCTCGTTTTCTGCGTGACTTTTGCAGTGCTGCTCGCGTCGCTTCTGGCGCAGAAAAAGTTCGGCGTGCCGTACCACAAGCCCGTGTTCCTCGCTGGCGTTCTTATGCTGCCGTTCGTGCTCGCGCGCCTGCCTGTTGCGAACCTGCAGGCGGCCGTGCCCGTGCTCCTGTTCTTTGCGCCTTGGGCATTGCTCTTCAGGTCGGTGAAATGGAGCGGCCAGAACAGGATCGTGACTCTGCTGCACATGTTCGACTCCATCACAACGGCCGTGGCGCTACAGTTCTTCGGATATTCCGAGCAGCACGTTCTGCCCACCGCGGTGATAGGCGTGTTCGGGCCGTTCTCTTTCGTGCTGTTGAAGCTCGCTGCGGTCGTAACGATACTGTTCGTGATGGACAAAGTTTCTAAAGGCGGCGCGGAATCGAAGGATTTTGCGAGCTACTTGAAGCTGGTCATAGGCATACTGGGCGCGGCCACCGGCACCAGGGACTTCATAACGCTGGTCGCAGGAGTCTGAATGCGCCTGCCCGCTCAACCGTAATACTCGATAGTGAGCGTGGCGTCCGAAACGTGGTAGAAGGCGTTCTCGTCGAACGAGAACGTTATCGTGTTGTTACCGTCGTTCAGGTTCAGCTTGTTCCCGAACATGTCCTCCTTGAACGTCGTGTCAAGGAACTTGCTCACGTAAGGAGGCGTCTTCCAGAAGACGATCTGGTTGTTTATCTTTATCTTCATCTCCGGCACCGGGGAGACCGTGTCGTCCTTGACAACGTAGAACAGGTCGAACCGCTTGAAGTTCGTTATCTGGTCCGCGGACATCAAGAACATGAACGCCTGCGGAGACTCGCCGCTGTACGAAAGCGTGAGCTTCGCCGACTGCAGGTCGTACGTCGTGCTCGACCAGAACGCCAACCCGGGCGGAGCCGCCTTGATCGTAACAGTGTTCGTGGTTTTGACTTCGGACGCATTTATCGGTACGGAAAGCTGCCCTTCGCCGACCGCGCCGTTGTAAACCTCGTTGCCGTTGAAAAGCACTATCAGGTTGCCGGCGCCGTTCGTCCCGCCCACTGCAAGTTCCACGCTGGCAGCGGTGGCTATCGCCAGCTTCGCGTCGCTCGCTGCGGCTGTGAACGTTACCGGCTGGCTTGAGAAATAGCCGCCCCAGACCGTCACGTCGCTTTTCGAGCCCAGCGTGTCAGTGCCTTTCGCATACGACACGTTGAACTCGCCAAGGTCCAGTACCTTCTTCGTAGTCGTGTTACCGGTCCTGTCGGCTATGGCAATGTTCACTGCCAAAGTCGCCTTGCCTCCGCTGCCGGTTATTATTATGCGCCCCGTGTACAGGCCGTTTACTATGTTCAGCGGGGCCCTGACCGTGACTATGACAGTGCCCTTGTCAGTCACGTCGAAGTTGTTCTTGTTGAACTTGACCCAGCTGGTTATGTCGCCGGCAGCGGTAAGGTTTATCGCTGTGAGCGACGTCTTGCCCTGCACCGTGAACTCGAACGTCTGCGTCTCGCCGGGCTTCATGGTAAGGCTTATCATGTTGTCCGACACCATCGGCGAGCCCTCCTGGGGCGTCGACCATGCCAATGCCAAGATAAGTATCATTGCGACCCCTGCAAGCAGCACGAATGCGAACTCGTCTACCTTCGGCAGCGCGGGCAGGTCGGCCACTACAAACACCTGTATAGAATTTGTCTTCTAAGGGATTAAAATGTTTTCAGCCCGTGAGCCAAGTCTAAGGCGTGAGCCTCTTTATTTCGTAGTACGTCGGCTCGCCTTCCTTGTCCACCACTGCCCAGACGAACGTGGCGCGGATGTTGTGCGCCAGCCTGACCGCGCGGGACATCTCGGGCAGCGAGAACGCGGCCTCCTCGGGCACGCAGTGCACCACGAATTTGGTGTGCTCGTGCGGAGCCTTCGGGCCCGCCACGAGCTTCACGCCGCGCTCGTACACGCGGAAGTGCGCGCCGAACTTGAAGCCCGTCTTCACCACGTAGCCTCGGTCTCGCAGGTCGCGGAAGACCATGAACTGCGCGTGGAACTGCGTGGTGCTTTCGGCCCCAGCCTTCATCACGTCCTCGAACTTGAGCGTTTGCTTCTTCTTGCCTTCCTTCTTGAAAACCTTCAGCTTGCCTTTCTCCACGAGGTACGCTGCCTCCACCAGCTCGAGCTCGAGCCTGCCCGGCTTTTCCTCGGGCAGCGGCTTGCCGAAGCCGGACTCGGCGTAAAGCTGCACGCCGTCCGCGCCGCTTATGACCACGCGGTTCTCTATCAGCTCGCCCCCGAATACGCATTCTGCCATTTCAATCGACCATAAACCCGGGGTTTCCAACCAAACGCTTTCACAACAATTAATTATTAAACTTATTAAAATTAAACTATGCAAGCTTCTCTTAAGGCCATAATGGGGGGTTTCTGCAAAAGGTTTAGACTTCGGTGTTCGCTCAGGTACTCAGATAAGCTTATCTTGGGGGAGATAAACGCCCTCAATTTGATAGGATCGGGCGAACTTTGTCACTTGCTAAAGGAGACCAACGGTAACTACAAAAAAGTGGACCGGCTCGTAGACAAAAAGCTGAAACGACTGGCCGGCATGGGAAAGCTAGAAACTTCTCGAGCATTTGTAATGAGAGGCACCGTCAGAAGGTACATAAATCAAAACAAA
>Ga0315279_10002036_pt1 | contig 31596 bp, 29 predicted proteins | sample YL17G06_20_MG_FD_203694 | JGI IMG/M metagenome (GOLD analysis project Ga0315279, IMG submission 203694) | Sediment microbial communities from Yellowstone Lake, YNP, Wyoming, USA - YL17G06_20 | ecosystem: Environmental > Aquatic > Freshwater > Lake > Sediment | place: USA: Wyoming | collected...
TTTCTACTTCCTTATTACTTATACCTGTACAATTATATAATGGAAAATTTCTACCAGCTTACACTCAAGCCTAAAGCATCAGGGACTAACCATTCTATAGCCAGATGATCATTAATTTGATAAATAACTTCCTTAGTATTTATTTCCCATCCTTCCGGAGTAAATTGTCCCCCATAATTAAGCTGTATTTTTCCTAAGTCTATCTGTAAACGAGCTTGAGCCAATGCCTCAAGACTCTCCTTTTGATATTCGAAGCCTATTCCAGCCCATAACCTGATTACATAAGAGCTGTAAAGGTCATATTCCAGCCAGCTGCGGTAGATATCGTCCTTAAATTGAAAACCAAAATTCCATCGATAAGCTGGTGAAAGAGATATTTCATAACCCAGATTATTTTCCTGATTACCACTTCCCCAAAAACTAAAAGAGTTTTTCTCCCTTTCCGGTTCAAGATTTTTAAAATCGAGTTCAGGTATACTGGAATAGAGGTTATGTAACCACATCTCCTCCCGGTTATAAAGATGTTCCAGCTCTGGGCCTTTAAGCAAAATAGGAATCATTAAATCGGTATTAGTAACTCCGGCATGATTAGCTGGATAGCGTAAGTAAAAAATAGGTATTTTAGGAGGATTAATGACTATGACTATATCTCCTACTCTCTTGTTTAAAAGGAAATTATAGATATTGGGTGGAACTGCTGGGAATCTGCTCTCCTTAGTAAGTGATAGCCAATCTAAAGCACTCAACCATTCTCCATTATAACCAGAAATATAATAACCAAATACATCTTCGCCTTCAAATAAGTATTGAATTTTTCCTTCTTTTTCTTCGAAAATCATTTTCCCCTGATCTGAATAGCCAACCACCCGATGAGAATTCTCCCTATAAAAAGCAAAATCAATCTCACTTTCTAAAATAATATTCTTAGCTACCTCATCTTTTTTATCAGGATTCTTTAAATATACATTGGGATGAATATATACCTGAAGGTTATTTCCCACTATTCTTTCAATTTCTTTTCCTTGAGGAATATTAATAAACCTACCATAAGACATTCCATGATCGCAATAAAAGATTAGGTTAACCTCATCGAGGTTCAATTTTTTAACCAGATTACCAAAATAACGGTCAAACCTTTTTATGCTAGATAGGTATAATCTCTTGCCTAGGAAATGGCCTAGAGCATCAGTAGTAAACCAAAAGAATTGTATAACTCCATAGGTTTCCAGAAGCTCAGGGATATTAAGCAGGGGAAGGAACATGAAAAAATCAAATCCAGGTATTCCATAAATAAAACTGGCTTTAGCTCGCCGAGGTATATAGGAAAATAAATAAAAAAAAGTATCATTAAACGACGTAGCTTTTCCTTTATCCCGGTCATAATAACCCCATCCTACCCCTCCAGTGGAATTATCTAACCCTTCTTTTAAGTGAGGAATAGCTGTTTCTGTCCCTCCAGGAAAGAGACTAAGGCCATAACGAATAGTGTGGCCATTCTCAAAAACAGCTTTCAGATTAGGAAGATAACCCTCTTCCATATATTGAAAGAAATTCTGTGATGATACGGCATCAAGATGAAATATAAGGAATTTCGGAGATGCCTCTCCGGTTACTGAAAAATACATAAGCATAATTAATATGGTAAAAAGATAAAATAGGGGGATAATCCCTAAAGAATTAATTCTTTTAAAGCCTGACCTATTGGTTTTCAAAATATAGTAATACTCCTTCCTTCGGCAATAAGTATCATATAATAACTTGCATCTACTTATACTTAAATTAATATAAAGCTAAAAAATATTTTTTATTTATAATAAACCTCTAAAGTTTGCAATTAAGAAAAGAATTTTTATATATCTAAAAACTTTTCTATCTTATTTGCACTACTTAAGGTAATTAGAGAATCTATAAAGTCAGTAGGAATTTATAAGCATTTTTAATAAAGGTATTATTTTTTTGGTTTCTTCTTCTCCGATTTGGATTAATTTTATTTTTTCCTCTCTACTCATATCAAAAGAAAGAGGACCTCTATATTGAGGTTTTATAATTATATCTGCCTTGCTAGAAGAAACTTCGTTTAATTCTTCCAGCATTATATAAATAGATCTAATAACAATAGAAATAACATTATCAATTTTAGCAGGAATATCTTTTTGAATATTACTTAAACTCACTCCAATTATTATGTCTGCTCCCATCTCTCTTACTACATCTGCAGGAACCGGGTCTACTAAACCACCATCTACTAATATTTTATCTTCAAATTTAAAAGGTACGAATGTTCCTGGTTTGGATAAGGAAGCTACAATTGCATTAGAAATTTTACCTTTATCAATAAGTACTTTTTCGCCGGTTTCCAAATCTGTAGCAATTGCCTTAAAGGGGATTTTAAGGTCATATTCAAAACTTGCCTGGTTAGTTAAGCGGTCAATTTCATCTCTTATATCTATTCCATCTATTAGACCTTTTAGCCATTTGGGAGTTATTTTATTCTTCGATAGCTCTAGATAAAATATAATAAGTGGATTGCCATTTATATTTTCTAGCCTTATATCTTCTCTTTCAAGTCTAAAATATTTACTAAAATCTGTACTCAAAACATATTCTTCTATTTTCCCTATGTCTTCCCATAAAGCATAAAGTCCTCCTATAAAAGAACCCATACTAGTCCCGGCTATATAATCTAACTTTATACCTTCCTTTTCTAATACCTTCAAAACGCCAACATGAACATAAAGCCTTTCTCCTCCTTCTCCTAAGGCTAAGCCAATTTTAGGTTTAGCGTAGGAAAAAGAAGAGAGGTAAAAGAAGAAGAATATAAAAATTATAATAATCCAAATTAAATTTTTTACTTTTTTTCTTGTAACCTTATTATACATAATGCCCGGATCTAATCCTTTTTGCCTTTTTATCTAGCTATTGATTAATTTACTTCCTCTTATAATTAATGGTTAAAATTACTAATAAAAATCCTTAAATTAAATTGTTTTAAATATTTTCATTTTTTTACTTAAAAATATTTAGGGATATTATTCTCCTTATATCTATCTATTTATCGATTTAATATCCATACCCTTACTTTTTTCTTACCCCAGTCTAGAGCCCTCTGTTCATCTCCCAGGTCAAAGCACAAATCAATCTTACTACCTTTGATAGCACCTCCGCAATCATTGGCTAATCCTACACCATAACCTTCAACATAAAGCACATCTCCATAATGAAACATTCCATATTCCGGATCAATAGCTATACTTTTATATCCAGCTTTATAATTAGTAGCGGTAAAACCATCAGCATAAGGCCAACAGGATTTTTCATCGGGAGTATAAGCTGTTGCCACTACGATAAATTTCGGATAGGATAAATTTTTATCTCTTCCAGTTGACAATACTTCCTCTATTTCTTTTGCCTGTGCATTTGCTTTTTCCCAATCTATTTTATTAAAACCATATGGATCTGTTTTAGATTGACCATATTTTTCAATAATAGTATATCCTGCTGCTTTCTCTTTACTAGAAATCTGACACTGAGAAGTAAAGCGTACCATATTTCCTTCTTTATCTTTGACCACATAAAACTTACCACATACCGAAAAACTGCTCACCCAAAAGAATAAATTTAAGAAAATTATGAAAGTTATAAAAAGTTTTATTTCTTTTTTTATAGTTTTCTCCTTTAATTAAAGATTCGGTATTACCTTCTACAAGTTTAGTATAATTTATAATACTATAAAATTTTTAAAAAATCCTCTTTTAATTATAAAATATTCAAATCGACATAAAAAAAGCTCGCCTTGCTAACTGCAAAGCGAGCTTATAAAGGAGGTATAATTATGAAAAAGATTGTTTTGTTGTTTGTTGCTTCAGTTCGGTATAGTTTAAACAATAAACAAAATTATACCTATTTTTTTAATAATGTCAAGAGAAATTTTAAAATTTTTTAAATAAAAGATAAAAGTGCACTACCGAGGCAGGTAAGATTTCATAAATATTCCTTTTTTACTTACTAAATAAGATAGAGAGGGCGATGCAATTTAATTTTACCTCACTTTTGTCTGCTCGAGATGGTATTATTACTGGAACTTTTGTACCCACTAATAAATAACCTACCTGATAATTGGCATAATAGGTAAGTGCCTTACCAAAAATATTTCCAGCGGCAATATCCGGGACAATCAGAATATCAGCCTTCCCTGCTACCGCTGAAATTATGCCTTTTTTCTGAGCAGCATATTCAGAAATGGCATTATCCAAAGCTAGTGGTCCATCAATAATACAACCGGTAATCTGTTTTCTTTCATTCATCTTGGAAATCACCCCAGCCTTGATAGTTTCTTCCATATCAGGATTTATGGTCTCTACAGCGGCCAAGAGAGCAACTTTAGGGTTCTCTATTCCCAGTTTATGCGCCACTTCCACTGCATTATTTATAATTGCCACCAAGGTGTTTATATCCGGTTTGAGATTTACCCCGCCATCACTCATTAGTACCAACTTAGGATTCTCTTCTCTTCTATCTTCAAAGATGAAAACATCACTGATAATTTTATCAGTCCTTAAACCCCACTCCTTATTTAAAACCGCCTTTAGAAGAATAGCAGTTTTAATTTTACCTTTAAGAAGTATCCCTCCTTCTTTTACTTTCTCTACTGCCTTTCGTGTCTTTTCTCGATCATCTCTTGCCTCAATAATTTCTTTTACAAAATTGCTTTCTCCTAATAGAGAAAGAGATTTTTCTATTTCATTTTTTTCCCCTACTAAAATCCCTTCTCCCAAGCCATAATCATAACTATCTTTTAGAGCTTTTAAAGTTTCAAGGTCTTCTCCCCCAACGACAATAATTTTTTCTCTTCCTTTGGTTTTTAAATTGGTAAATAATTCTTTAAAACTTTTTATCAATCCTGGCCTCCTATGAATATATTTTTACTTTTTCTTCCCCTTTTTGCACTCTTAAAATATAATAAACTGAAAACTATTAACTGAAAACCTATGCCATATATTAACGACTATTCATAATCGACTATATACTAAAATAACAGGCGAGATGTCTGTCCTGTAGATATTTAATTTTTTACCTCCTCAAATCCTCTTTCAAAAGCCCTTAGATTTACCTCCATACTTTGAGGGGGTAAATTTTCTTTCATAGATTGAATAATTAATTCTTTATCCACTGGAAAATTAGGAGTTGCGATTGCCGCTCCCAGTAGAACCATATTTTCTGAAATGATATTCCCCGCTTCTTTAGCCACTTTTTGAGCATCAATTACCACTAAATTCTTTATTTTACCTTTTAGTTCTTCAAAGACGGTAGATAGCTCAGGATATTCAGAGATGCCTAAAGAAATGGTAAAGGGAACAATTGGCATGCTATTTACTATTACAAAAGTTTTCTCACTAAGCTTATTCAGTGATCTTAAGGCCTCTGTTGGTTCAAAAGCAAGCAGTAAATCTGCATCAGTCTCTTCGATTAGGGGGCTGTATACCTCACCAATTTTCAGTTCAGTTATTACTGTCCCCCCTCTCTGAGCCATGCCGTGCACTTCACTCATTACTACATTTAAACCTTTCTTCATCGCTGCTTCCCCTATAATAGTAGAAACCTTTATAGTTCCTTGACCCCCTATTCCAATAAGATGAATTTTATAGGTATTTTTCATTTTTTCACCTCTATCGCTTTCTTTGGGCATACCTGAACACAAACCCCACATCCATCACATATTAAAGGGTTTAGGTAAACAGAACCATCTTTTTCTGTAAAAATTGCTGGACAAGTAAAATTCTTCACACAGATTAAGCACTTAGTACATTTTTCTTGATTTACTTTATATTTAATATTAATTCCTTTTCTCCTGTTTTCTGCATCTGTTAGCATGGCACAAGGATGTTTTGTAATAACAACAGCTACTCCTTCGTACTGCAGGGCTTCTTTAAATACCTCTTCTGTCTTTTTTAAATCAAAGGGATCAACAGTTTTAACCAATTTTACTCCTATGCCTCTGGCAATTCCTTCTATAGAAACCTCAGGGGCTGGATTACCCATCCCATCTAGAGGTACTCCCGGATTAGTCTGTCCTCCGGTCATTCCAGTTATTCTATTATCCATAACCACCAATAAAATTTTAGCTTTATAATGAACCGCATTGACTAAACCAGGCATCCCCGCATGGAAAAAGGTAGAATCTCCGATAAAAGATATAACCTTCTGATTAGTTGCTTTGGCAAAACCGCAGCCAATACCTAAACTTGAACCCATAGATATACAGTAATCAGCCATCTTATAGGGAGGCTGCAGGGCTAGAGCATAACATCCTATATCGCTAGAATAAATGATTTCTTCTTCTTTTAATTTTAAGCCCTTTATAGCCTTCTTTAAGGCATAATAACTTGCCCGATGGGGACAGCCGGGGCAGAGAACCGGAGACCGCAAAGGTAAAGGAAGCTCAGTAGTAGATTTCTCTTTTTTTATTGAAATCTTATCGGTTATTTTTGCCATCCCGGCAGATATAATATCGGGATTATACTCATAGATTCGGGGAAGAGTATCATCTAATTTACCAAACACTTTTTTCTTAATATTATGTTTACCTATGATGGCTAAGACTTCTTTTTCCATTACCGGTTCTACTTCTTCTACTACTAATATTTTATCCACACTGTTTATAAAATCTAAAACTAATTTTTCGGGGAAAGGATGTGAAAAAGTTAGCTTTAAAATGTTTACCTTTAAATCATTCTCGCTAACCACATCCATTACATAATTAAAAGCCCCCCCACTGGTGATAATACCGAGCGTCTTCCCTCCCTGGTCTATTATTTTATTCAGGGGGGAACTATCGGCAATTTTTTTAATCTTACATAATTTTTCGATCAGTTCTTTTCGCAATTTTACTACATAAGCGGGCATCACCACGAATTGACTTGGATCTTTTTTAAAAATTCCTTTTTCTTTCCCCTGAATAACCGGACCTAAATTTACTATACCTCTCATATGAGATACTCTAGTAGTAGTACGTATAAGCACAGGAATACTAAATTGTTCGGATAATTCAAAACCAAATTTCATTAAATCTTTTATTTCTTGCGGATTGGAGGGTTCCAGTAGTGGAATTCCAGCTAAACGGGCCATAATCCGATTATCCTGCTCATTCTGAGAAGAATACATCGAAGGATCATCGGCAGATAAAACAGTCATTCCTCCTTTTACTCCGGTGTAAACAGCGCTCATAAAAGAATCAGCAGCGACATTCAATCCTACGTGTTTCATAAAGGCGAAAGACCTCAATCCAGCAGCAGCTGCTGCAATAGAGACTTCCAGAGCTACTTTTTCATTGGAAGAAAATTCAAAATATACTCCTGCATCCTGAGCAATTTTATAAAACACATCTCCTATCTCTGAAGATGGTGTACCGGGATAGGTAGAAACAATTGAAACGCCACTTTCTAAGGCTCCGCGGACAGCAGCTTCGTTGCCTAATAAAAATAATTTCCCTCCTTCTTCCCCAGTTAATATTTCTTCTACTCTCAATTTTTTCCTCCTATCTTTTTTTATTTCGTATCGTGTATAACATATTGAGTGTCGCGTAAATAGTCGTTAGTATTTAGTTGGCTAGTTAACTGGTTTGTTGGTTAATTAGTTCAATATTAATTCTTCCTAAAGCAGTGTAATAAGCAGGTTGGTTTAAGACGATTTTTAAATCTAATTTAAGGGTATGGTTACCTTCTATACTGTAAACATAGAGAATTTTATCTCCATCTAAAATTGCTAAATTTACGTTTTCATTAAATTTCTGGGAAAGTTTTTTCATATGAGGGATAATTTGGACTAAACCGTAATCCCACTGAGTATTCCCAAAAATAAGAGAGGGCTTTAAATGCCCTCTCTTATTCTGCTCATTTCATTAATTATTTTATAATTTCCACATTCTGTATATTAGCTGCAAAGGCTTTTCAAATTACCGACAGCTTGAGCCAGAGTAATTCTACTATCTTGTGTTAATTAAGAAGCTCACTTCTCCCCTTTTTTCTTTCTACCCCAGATTAGATATATTGCTATTACTACAATTACAACTCCTATAATCCAATACCAGGTGGTCGTCATGTTATTTCACCTCCTTCTTATAAGTTTTTGAGTTTTCACTTCTTCGATTACTTTATTAAAAGATAATATTTATTTACTATTCTTCACCATAAAACATTCAATATAATTTTTAAAAATCCTGCTTAATTTTATAAATTTTCTAAATTCTTTTAAGTAAATACATATCACTATTTTATATTATCTACTCATTTTTTTTAATAGTCAACTTAATTTTTAAAATCCTAATATTATTTGACCAACAAAAAAAATAAATGATATATTTTAGAGAATTGCTCTCTCGTTTCTACGCTCCTGGTAATGACGAGATAAAGAAGGAAAAGTTAATATATTCTGTTTATATTTAATGGAATGGAAGCAGAAGGTCCTTTTCAGCGAACAATTAAAGAGGTTAACCATCTTATTCAAACTAAATATAGAGTTTAAATTAATTCACCAATATCAATCTTAAGTAGGTGTTTATTTGGTGAATTCATATCACACACAATAACAAAAATAACTATTTTTTAATCTCTTCATAAGGTATAATATGTAAACTTTTTTCCTTTAAAATTACAGATACTTCCTCTCCTTTAGAATAAATTTTATGCTCCTGAGGGTTAGTAATCTCTACAGTAAGGAGATTCTTATCAACTTCAATTTCGTACACCATTCTAGAGCCAAGATAAATCACCTGGTTGATTATGCCATTAATAGCACCTGATTTCTTAGGTTCTAGTTCTACAGATTCAGGTCTAATAATCAGAAAAATTCTATCTCCTTCTGAAAAGGTATTTTTTGATATATAAACTTTATATTTTATCCCTTTTATATCAACTTCTATTTCATTCTGAGACACAATATTTACCACTCTTCCCTCCAAAAAGTTCGCTTTACCGATAAAATCAGCTACAAAATGATTAACCGGATGGGTATATATTTCCTGAGGGGTGTCTATCTGCTGAATCTGGCCATATCTCATAATAACGACCCGATCGGAAAGCGTCATTGCTTCTTCCTGATCATGAGTAACATAGATAGAGGTTATACCAATCCTTTGCTGCAATTTACGAATCTCTAATCTGGTGGATACTCGCATCTTGGCATCGAGATTGGAAAGAGGTTCATCAAGCAATAATACCTTTGGTTCCATAATTAGAGAACGAGCTAAACTAACCCGTTGCTGCTGGCCTCCAGAAAGTTGTGCTGGAGATCGATTATTTAATCCTTTTAAACCCACCAAATTCATAATAGTTTCTGTTCTTTCCCGAATATTTTTTTCTTTCTCCCGATGAATCTTTAATCCATAAGCAATATTTTGATATACAGTCATATGGGGGAATAGAGCATAATTCTGAAATACCATAGTAGTGGGTCGCTGATTGGGAGGAGTAGTAGTGACTTCTTCCCCATCAATAAAGATTTTCCCAGAAGTAGGAAGCTCAAAGCCAGAGATCATCCGAAGGGCAGTAGTTTTTCCACATCCAGATGGACCTAAAAGAGTAACTAGTTCCCCTTCTTTTACTTCTAAATTCACCTTATCAACTGCAATAACAGTATCTTTTCTACTTCCAAAAATTTTTACTAAATTTTTAAGCACAAGATAATCTTGTTTCATAAAAAATCCTTTTCTTTTCTAAATAATTAGCCAATAATGTCAACAGTTCTTACCCCTTTACCAATACGATTTACTATTAACTGAATAACTCCTAAGGCAATTAATACAATTACAATCAATAAATTGCACATCGCGGCTGCTTGTGCATACCTACTATTATCCACAAAACCCAGTATAGCTATAGTAATTAAATTCCATTTGCCTGATACTACAAAAATTACTGCACTAATAGCAGTCATAGCTTTCACAAAATTATAAGCAAGACCGGAGAAAAAAGCAGGGGCAATCATAGGTAAGGTGATCCTACGAAAAGTAGTATTGCTATCAGCACCCAAGTCAGTTGAAGCTTCCTCGATAGAAGGGTCAATTTGCTGAAGAGCGGCAATTCCAGAACGTATTCCTACTGGCATATTTCTAAATATAAGAAGAATGATGATAATCCAAGCTGTTCCGGTCATTATAAAAGGAAGTAGCACAGTTTTTTGGTTAAAAGCTAAGATATATCCTATTCCAACTACAGTCCCAGGAACAGCAAAGGTAAGCATAGAAATAAACTCCATTACACCACGACCAATAAATTTTTTCCTTATTACCAGAAAAGAGATAAAGATGCCTATAATACCGGCTATAGGTGTAGCCACAGCTGAAAGAACTAAAGAATCAATTAAATAATCTTTACCTACCTGATACACTTCTACATAATGTTTTAGAGTTAAGGTGGGGTTAACTCCCCAGAGGGTCTGAAAAGAACCATGAACGATGGTTCCGTAAAAAAGAAAAACAATTCCGGTAAAAATAATACAACAGGTATAAACCGGTAGTTTTATATACCATTCCAACTGCTTAATAGTTGCACCGGTAGGCTTTCCGGTAACTGTAACATATGATTTTCGAGAAACCCAGTATTTTTGCAGAAAAAAAGCAACTATGGTTGGAATGAACAGAAGTATCGCCAGAGTAGAACCCCGAGATAAATCGTACATCCCAGTAATTTGCAAAAAAGCCTGCACTGAAAGAACTCGATAATTTCCAGAAATAACCATAGGGTTCCCGAAGTCAGCCAAAGATTGGATAAATACCAAAAGCCAGGCACTGGCAATACCCGGGGTAGATAAAGGTAAAGTAATGGTAGAAAACATTTTTACCCTCGATGCTCCCAAATCCATAGAGGCTTCTTCTAAGGATGGGTCAATAGCTTGAAGAATACCGTAAAGAACTAAAAAGGCAGTAGGGGCATAAGCAATTGTTTCAACAAGTATCAATCCTCCCAGCCCATATATGGTATAGTCACCAATAATTTTAGTTAAAAAGGGATTAAGACTTCCTGCCCTCCCAAAGAGAAGAATGGCTGATAGTGCAACTACAAAGGGTGGAGAGATAATGGGGAACGTCGCAGTTACCCGAAAGAAATTTTTAAAAGGCATTGGAGTTCTGGTAAGGGCATAGGCAAAAATAAACCCTATTATAGTTCCAATAGTCGCTGTATATACCCCTAAAAGCATACTATTAAAGAAGGGTTGATAATAATACCTTTTGGAAAAAATTGCTGAATAGTTGGAAAAATTCAATTGCTTATCAATAATTAAGCTTGTTTTAAAGACTTGAAATATGGGAAATACCACAAACATTATTAAGCAATAAAAAATAGCCAGTATAGATACAAATAGTAATGGTTCTTTCCATATCAAACGGAGATTTCCTATGGTTTCTTGTATTTTTCTTTTTGAACTGTTCATATTTTAAATCCTATAATATTGGTGGTGATAATATAATAATCCCTGCTACTAAAATAATCAACTCGTAACAGGGATTATTATTTCTCTATTATCTGGTTAACTAAATTTAATTATTGTCCAATTCTATCTCTCCAGGCAGTTACCAATGTATCTTTGTTTTCGCCTGCCCAGATGGCGTCATAATCGATTAATTTTACTTTATCTAAAGTTACAGCACCTTCGGCAACTGTTGCTTTTGGATTAATAGGTAAACGGCTATATTTCTGGAATAAATCCTGTGCTTGTTTAGTAAAACACCAATCGATAAATTGCTTACCTAATTCCGGTTCAGGACCACCTTTAATTAAAGAAAGGCCTCCAACTTCATAACCAGTTCCTTCTGAGGGGAAGGTCATAACTACCGGATACCCTGCATTTATGCCTTTAGCAACGATATCATGCGAAAAAGCAATTCCCACTGCTATTTCACCTAATCCAACCATCGGTATACATCCAGTTCCTGATTTAGTATACTGAAAAATACTTTGTTTATCCAATTCTTCCCACCAGTTCAGAGCTTTTTCCAGTCCAACCATTTGGATGAGAGTAGCATAAGTAGTATATGCAGTACCAGAAGTATACGGATAAGCTATAGCAACGTTTTTCTTAAAAGCTGGGTTTAAAAGATGAGACCAGGAAGTCGGAGCTTCTACCTTATGTTCCTTTAAAAAATTTATATTAGAAACGAATCCAATGGCACCGGTATAAAATCCTGTCCAAGCCCAATCTTTAGCATGAAATGATTCTGGCAATTCAAAATCTGTATTAGGTTTATAAGGTTCTAGTAATCCTTTTTTAGCAGCGTTTATATGATCTGTATTAGAGCCGGCATGCCAAACACTGGCTTGGGGATTTACGGATTCTGCTTCCATTCGAGCTGCAACCTCACCAGACGACATTCTCACCCATTCTACATCGATTCCAGTTTCTTTTTCAAACTCTTCAATATAATATTTAGCCTCTTCTGTATCAAAAGCTGTATACATATGAAGCACCTTACTTGCGGTTAAACCCGTTACAAACACACTACCTACTATAACCATGACTAATAATAGTGCTAAAGTTAACCTTTTCATAAAAACCTCCTCATTTAATTTTTTTATGGTTTTTTTACCATACAGAATATATAATCTTTATATTCCTGTATATAATATACTACACTTTTTATTAACCTCCCTTCTTTTTTTTATAAAATAATTTTAAAAAATTAGAATTTTTCAAAATTATTTAACCTTTTATAATATAAGCAGCCTGCCTTGGGGATTAAATTTATTATATAGAGTTTTTCGCAACTCCTGTTTCTCGCTATACGATTTTGTATGATCATATCCTGATTGCTGCCAGGGAGGAGAAGTAAGCAGTGCTTTGTTAAATATCTCTAAAAGCTTATCTTCAAAATCCCCTTTATATCCTCTCTTTACAAATCTTTGAAATGCATCAGGAAAATTATCCCAGGCTTTCTGTTCTACGCCAGGTGCAGTCGGATAAAAAAGCCCCTTGTTTACTTTTACCGCTTTTAAATCTCCCCCACCATCACCAATCATTAACACCTGGTCATCTTCATACCGGCCTGCTTTTTTAGCTACTTCAATATGGTGCCCCTTGGAACCCATTTCCTGACCGGCAATAATCTGAACATATTTAGCAATCCCTTGAGCCTCCCAATAATTGGCTAAATCTAGATATGGTGTCTTTGAAACAATTAATATATCTGCATCTTGAGCCATTAATTCTAAACACTCTTTAACTTTATCAAAGGGAGGAATTTTGGCAGAAATATGAGGAAACATTCTATTTACTGCTTCACTCCACCCTAAAAGTTTATATATAGCCAAATCTTTAGGATTTTGATTAAGAAATTCCTCTAAACTCGGATTCCCTAATCCCCACTTATTCTCCTTGGCATAGGCAATATATTCGTTTAAAGGTTTTATATTCGGTAATTTTATATGTTTTTTCAATAATTCTTGTTGAACGTCCTTTCTGTTCTGAAGAGCAGTTAAGGTAAGCTGAATAGCAATAAATCTATTGCAACCCCGGTCCACAGAAAAAAGATTATAGTATTCAGCCACTTCTCTAAGATAAGACTCAATCTCCCATAACTGATAAAACTCCATAAATTGAGGATGAAAAATTAACATCTGTTTTCCATTCATATTATCAGTGACACAACCATCGGTATCTATTGCTACTAAAAATTTTTTAGTCTTTTTAAAGTTTCTTAATTGTTGTTCGGGGTCTTCTTTTATCTGCTTTTCGGTAATTCTGGGCAAGGCCATCGTTTCATCTCCTTTCCTTAATTTATTTATCTATACTCCACGGGTATATATTCTCCGCATTTTTTAGGGTCAAATATTTCTTTGAACTGTGCAAACTCGGGGAGAGGTTTACCAATTAGAGGAAAAGCCCATTCTATAAATTTATCAGTTATATCTACTCTATTCGATGCAATCCACTCTTCTGGAAATTCTCTTTCTGAATTAGCTACTACACCCAAAGGGATCTTATCATAACTAATATTATAAACATTTCCTGGTTTTCTTATTATAGTTGACATAAAACCATTTTCTCCAGATAAAGCAATTCGGGCCGCATAAGCGCCAACTTGATAGGCCTCTTCTCTGTCAACGTTAGATACATAAGCAATCTCTCTTCTCTGACGGGTTCCTGGTCTTTCCGAGCGAGCAATACCTCTTACTATTAGCCTACTTTGTGCCCTCCCTTTATTATCTTTTCTATCTGTTCCATTTAGATAATTAATTAGTAATTGCTCAACTGTCCTTTTAGAAGCACTAAACTGGGTGTGACCAAAGCTATCTCGGAGTATCCCCAGATCACCTAATTCCACTCCTTCTCCAATTACTACTATACATCTTCCATATTTACTTAATTTTTCATTAACTCTTTTGGTTATAAACTCTAAATTACTCCGATAATCATCTTTAGACAGAGACTCTGGAAGAATTATTAGTAAAGGTATTTCTCTTTTTGGATCAGCTAATCTTGCTGCCGCGGGGATAAAACCAATCTTTCTTCCCATCACTCCGATGACTAAAACCGGGTCGCTGGTATAGCTTGCCTTATTCTCTTCATTTGCCTCCAGTACATTAACAGCTAAATTTCGAGCAACACTTCCATACCCTGGGTCATGATCACATACTGCAAATGTTCCATCAGTCTGTAATGGTCCTCCTACATCATTATCAATAGTTTTAGGTATGCCGATGCAAATTAGTTCCAAATTTTCTCCTTGGGCTAATTCACTTAGTTTATTAGCGGTATCCATTGAATCTCCGCCTCCACAATAAAAGAAATATCCAACTTCATGCTTTTTAAAAACCTCTACAATACGGTCTAAATCCTCATCATTTTTTATTTTATACCTACAACTACCTATTGTCCCCGCAGATGGAGTTTCTGCTAACAAAGCTATCTGCTCGGTCTCCTGAGCAGAGAGGTCAATTAATTCCTCTTCTAACACACCAAGAATACCCATTTTGGCTCCAAATATTCTATTAATTTTTTTTGAGGAAACTAATTCATCGATAGCTCCTCTAATACTATTATTTATTACTGTAGTCGGTCCACCTGATTGGGCGATAACTACATTTTTCATCTATTTATTCCCCTCCTTTCATGTCTGATTGCACAGATTCGAAGTAGATTGCACAGCTTAAATTTAGATTCGTCCGATACTTTATTTTATTTTATAAAGATATTTCCCCCCATTTTGAATCCAGAGCTTCCCGGGCCCAACAAAATCTTCCTTACGGATTGAATCAGGATTCCTATAACCTAATCCCACTGATTCACAAATATCTTTAGAAATTCCGGTAGCTAAAGTTACCTTAAAGGCAAATTTCTCTTTCTCGGAAATAAGGTCAAAATTTCCAGATCCCCTTACATTAATCACATGAGCGGCTATATTTTTACAAAACTCTGGATTTGTTTTTAAATATTTCTTCACATAATCTTTACCATGATAACCTATCTGTCTTAGAGCAAGATCCATCTCTGGTCTAGAATGAAAACAATTTATATGGGGGGCATAGATAATAATCTCTCCATCCGGGGCTATTACTCTCGGACTCTGTAGCTTATAAGAACCTTTTCCGGCAGTCCAAATTTCATCATAACTTTTATCAATAACCTGAACAGCAAACTCAAGAGGTTTATCTATATAAACCACATGAAGTTGAGAACTTGCCCTTGCTGCTTGTGTATAAGCTTCAATAAAACCATTAAAACCCTCTCCTACATATAATCCTTTAGGGATCACCTGTTGTTCTTCTTTTTCTTCAAAAACCATATTAAAAGAAATTGTTGGTGCTTTTATTTCGTTAAATATATAAGAAGAACCTTTATTTATAACTTCTCGAGCAGGATTATCGACCGTGCCAATAATTCGAGGAATCCCTATAAGCACCGCTGCCCAGTGGAGTAAATCTATCACCTCGGGTCCAGAAATTCCCGGGAAAAATATTTTTAATCCTCCGGCGTAGCCGGCTGATTCATGAGGTAAGGTCCCACTAAGGGCAATAATTAAGTCATAATCTTCTGTAACTAATTTATTCACCACTACCGGAATAGACTGAGAGAGCTCTCCCTGAGTTTTTTCCGCTACAAAAGAGACAGAAATCTCACCAATAGTTACCAGTTGTTGGGAGTCATTATACTTATGATTATAAAAATGAGTAAAATTAAAATGGGAGGAAAGTCCTAACTTAATCCGAATCTCTTCTTCGGTCATTGCTCGATGAGTGCCTCCTGCATTTAGAGAATCAATTTGGCTCATTCCTTTGTTCTTTAGTTCTTGATAGATAAGAGGAACTAACCTATCGGTAAAGTCTGTTCTGGTATAATCAGGATGAATCAATAAAACTTTTTTTACAGAACTAAAATCTTTTAGGCTTTCCTTTACAACTTTCTCTAATTGTTCATCCATTAACTCACCTTGAAGATTCTCGATAAATAACACTATTAAGCCTCCCCCTAAAGCTAAAAACTTAAAACTAAAAGCGAAAAGCCATAATTCAAAACTTAAAACTCTTTAACTCAATATTAAATTTTTAGTTATGTTTTTACTTCTTTAGTTTTTCATTTTCGCTATATAACATGCGAGATAAGATATATGAATCTCAATATACAATATTTACATATTTAAATTTTAAATTTTGGGCTATGGCTTTACGCTTTGCGCTTTTCGTTTTTCGCTATATCCTATACGCTATACGCTACAATATTATATACTATCGACTATATACTATTTTGTCACTTCCTGTTCTGGACGTCCAGGTAGCATCCATTCCGTATGAAATTCCTTTATATTTCCTTCTTTGGTAGTCATTACTTCTGGATTATCTAATCCTTCAAGCTTAAAGTAACCATGTGCCCCAAAATAATCTCTTTGTAAGGCAGATACTTGTGCAGAGATCATTACCGGACTAGCCAGTTGCAGGATATAATCATAAGCATTACTCATAGCTGGGGCAGGTACTTTTACCAAATGAGCAATTTCAATAAAGTTAGCTAATTTTTTGAGATATTGTTTAACTACTTCTGCAAATCGAGGAGCGGTTAAAAGATTATAAATCTCTGGATTTTCTTTATAAGCTTTGGTAACTTCATCTAAAAACTGAGCTCGGATTATACAGCCACTTCTCCATCCTTGAACAATTTCCCCTAAGTTAAGGTCCCAGTTATATTCCTTGGAGGCTGCTTGTAATAAAGCCATTCCCTGGGCATAAGAGGAAACCTTGGCCAGGTATAGGGCATCATGGGCAATCTGGATAAACTGTTCTTTTTCTCCCACATATTTTTCTTTAAAAGTAGATAATTTTTTTGAGACTTTTAGCCTTAACCCTTTATCCTGGGACATCTCTCGAGAGAAAACCGCTGCAGTAATAGAAGGTATAGGAACTAACAGTTCTAAAGCACTTTGTACGGTCCAGGTCCCCGTTCCCTTCATTCGAGTAATATCAGCAGTTCGATCAACTAAATATTTTCCACTTTTTTTATCCTTTTCTTTCATGCTATCCCCAGTAATCTCTACTAAATAAGAACGAAGAAGGTCATCATCACTATTCCAGCTGGTCATAATCTGGGCAATCTCCTCTGAACTCATATTTAAGGCATTTTTAAAAACCCAAACACATTCACCGATTAACTGCATATCTCCATATTCAATGCCATTATGAACCATCTTAACAAAATGACCTGCCCCATCTGGTCCAACATAGGATAAACAAGGGACACCATCGTGAGCTTTGGCAGCGATCTTTTTAAATAAATCTTCTACCAGATTATAGGCTTCTCTTTGCCCGCCGGGCATTATAGCGGGCCCTTTCAAGGCCCCTTCTTCTCCCCCTGAAATACCTGTACCAATAAACAATAATCCTAAATCATTTAACTCTTTATTACGTCTTATCGTATCTTTGAAATAAGAATTACCAGCATCTATAATCAAATCTCCTTTATCTAATAAAGGAATAAGTTTTGCAATAAAATCATCAACTGGTTTCCCCTGTTTTACCAATAAAATCATCTTACGGGGGCTTTCTAAAGAATTTACAAATTCTTCTAAAGAATAGGCGGGTAAGATACTTTTACCTTTAGCTGACCCATTAGCAAAATTTTCTGTTTTGCTGCTGGTTCTATTGTAAACAGCTACAGAATAACCCTTATCCTCCATATTTAAAGTTAAATTTTCACCCATTACCCCTAAACCAATTAATCCAATATTTTGTTTTTTCATTTACCTTTCCTCCATATTTAGTCGTTAGTGAGTAGTAAATAGTCGTTAGTATTTAGTTGGCCAGTTAACTGGTTTGTTGGTTAATTAGTTTATTAATATTAATTCTTCAATATACTTATTCCTCAACCAGCTAACCAGGTAACCAAATAACTATTTAACTCTTTACTTATTACTCATTACACATCACATATTACACATTACTAATTACTGTTTTTTTACACTCCCGAGAAGGCACTAAATCCCCCATCTATAGGAACAATAATACCAGTTACAAATTTTGAAGCATCAGAGGCAAGCCAGACACACGCTCCAATTAAATCTTCTGGGTCACCAAATTTACCCATAGGGGTATGGGCAATAATGGTTTCACCTCTGGGGGTTAGGCTGCCATCTTCATTGGTAAGCAAGAAACGATTCTGCTTGGTCAAGAAAAAGCCGGGGGCAAGGGCATTGACCCGCAGATTTTTATTATACTCCTGAGCAAAATGAACCGCTAACCATTGGGTAAAATTACTTACCGCTGCTTTAGCTGCGGAGTACCCAGGAATCCTGGTAAGGGGACGAAAGGCGTTCATAGATGAAATATTTATAATAGAACCACCCTCTCTATTTTTTATGATATTCTTTCCAAAAACCTGAGAGGGAAGAATCGCTCCTCCAAAAAGATTAAGTCCTATTACTTTTTCTAAAGCTGGTAAGGGAAGATCAAAAAATTTTAATTCTTCCGAAGTAGTTGCTTCTTTCATATTCCCACCTGCGGAATTAAGCAAAATATTAATTTTTCCAAAATCTTTAATTACTTCATCTCGACAGGTCTTTATTTTTTCCATATCCATTACATTTATATAATATCCTTTAGCTATTATTCCCTCTACTTCTAATTCTTGGGTAATTTTATCAGTATTAATAATATCGCATAGGGCTATTTTTGCCCCAGCCTTACCTAATCCTTTGGCAATAGCAGAACCTAAAATACCAGCACCGCCAGTAATTACCGCAGTCTTCCCTTCTAAGCTAAACATACTTAAAATTTCCTTCATTGTTATCTCCTTCCTTGAGTTTACCAGTTTATCAAAAATATTCCCTTTTTATGTCATTGTGAGGCTAGTACTCAATTAATATTGAGTGCTAGCCGTGGTAATCTTAGGATTTATGCGATTACCTCGTCGCGGTTGCTCTTCGCAATAACGGTATCCTGAATTCTGGCTTCTGTATTCTGTTTCTTTTTTTTCTTTACTATATACTATATACTATATACTATCGACTATATACTACTTAAAAGTTCCAAATGTTTCCTGATATGATTATAAACTTCCCGATAATGGTCTTCTTCATATTGAAATAATATTTTATAAATTCTATCTTTAAAAATATATTTCCCTTCGCTATCTTTTGCTATTAGAATAGAGCCATAAGTTATATGAATAAGTTGCCGAGAGTCATTCTGCTTGAAAAGATTTACTAATTTATCATCAGAAATTGTATCTATATCGGGTACACGGGAAAGATCGGTAGTTAAATTATAAGATGCTCTATCTTTTTCAAAATTCTCTAAAGCAAATTGATGAATTTCTCGGTAAAGAGCGGGGGCTTTCATGGCAATAACCTTTGCTTCCTCTAACCAACTGGTCCCAGCAGTTTTAATATGACAAAACCCCTCGGTTTCCTGAGCAAAGATAGGATAAACAGAAAATTTATCACTCCCGGTATGAAGAGACAGTTTATATCCTCCAATCTTCTTAGCAATAGCTGCGTGTAAACGAAATTCCTTAGCAAACTGCTTTACATCACCTATATATTCTATTCCTTTTTGCCAATCTCCTAAGAAATGAAGAGCTAAATTCTGAAAATCTATTCCTCTTCTTTGAAGTTCCAAAACTATAAACAAATGAGCCAAAGGAGAAGTCACCGTGGGAGTTTCATCAACAGAGATTTCTAAATCAAAATCATTCTTTTTATAACCCTTCAAAAATTCGTAACATTTCACTACATGGTTTAAGGATTCAGAATAAGTAAGTATAATTTCTTTTAATGGTTTCTTGTCAAATTTTAATTCTTGCTCTTTAATTTTATAGGTCTTATTTAGATATAACCTTTCTATATCTTTTCTTTCAGATATTTGTTCATAAAGATTATTTATCTCTTTTTTACTTAATTTTGATAAATCTTTTCTAATAAAATCAGAAGGATCTAAAGTAAACATGGTATAGCCACAATCTACTGCATCTTTCAAATCTTTTATCTCTTTTACATGGTCAGCATCTGCCCCAAATGGTCCTTTATAACCAGCTTCAAAACATCCCCAAATCGCATCTTCCAATACTTTCTGCCAATTTCTCTCAGTCCGAGCCATCTCTCTAACCGATTGCTGAGCTAAAACAGGAAAAATATTTTTATCTTTAAAGGCTTGGATGTGAGCTGGAGTAGCTATTCCCAAACGATCTCCAGTGCCAAAAGAAGATTGAAGACCACAAAAAGAAGGATTGAGATAAGGAAATATTTCTCGTAGTAGAGAAAGATTATGATGGTTTAAACTACATATCTTGATGATCAATTCATTCTGGTTTACTTCTTTTTCTTCTAAAATGCTACCTTCAAATTTTTGCGCAACAGCATCTACAGCAAATACTACAAGATACTTTTTCTTTTTATCTTTTACTATAAAAAAATAATTTTCTTTTTCAGATTTTATTGAAGAGAGATAGGCAACATACCTGTCTCCAAAATATTTTTCAAAATGTTGTAAAAGATTATTTTTATTCATCAAAAACCTTTTATTTATCATATTTTCTATTATTAATTATTATACAACATAAATTGCAATATTGAGTAAAGGTTCACAAAATTATTTTAATAAAATACTGAACAGCCACATTGCAAAAAATGGAACATAGGTAATTAGCAACACCATGGAACCATCGCGATATAGATGATATAGATAGAATGGCCTAGGATGAGTGGTGCTATCTCTTTATTGCTTGGGGATTAACTATTGCCCTAGGTAGCTCTCCCTTTAAAACAGAGAGCACTGCCTTAGCAGTCTTGTTCTTCAGCTCGTCATAGGACTCTTTTGAGTAAAAAGAGCTATGAGGTGTAATAATCAGATTGTTTAATTGTAACAGAGAATTCTCCCAGTCAGGTGGTTCTTTCTCCATTACATCCAAAGCTGCACCAGCAATCCACCTTTCTTTAAGGGCTCGATAAAGGGATTTCTCATCAATAATAGCCCCGCGAGCAGTATTTATTAAATAGGCAGTTTCTTTCATAGTTTTTAGCTCATTTTCTCCAAAGGAATGCCTGGTCTCGGCTGTTAAAGGAACATGAAGGGAGACGAAATCTGAATCGGACAATAACTGAGAAAATTCAACCAGTTTTATTCCTCCATCAACTTTGGGAACATAGGGGTCATAAGCGATAATTCTAAAATCAAATCCTGAAGCTTTTTGAGCTACCGCTCTAGCAATTTTCCCCAGGCCAAAAAGACCGAGGATCTTACCCTGAGTTCGAAAGAGAGGCTTGGCCAGGGTGAAATCCCATCTTTTTTCTCTTCTTTTTCTATCTAATAAAGTTATTCCTCGCGCACAAGCCAAAATTAGAGCCATGGTATGGGTAGAGACTTCATCAATACAGTAATCTGGAACATTCGCCACAATAATCTTATGTTCAGTAGCTGCTTCTACATCAATATTATCCACTCCTACCCCATAGCGAGCGATCACCTTACACCTCTTCAATGATTCAATCACTCTTCTGGTTATAGGAGCATACTGATTAATTATTCCATCAGCATCTTTGGCTACTTCTATCACTTCATCCTCTGTATTACATTGAGCTAAAATAAACTCCGGTTTAATTTCATTTAATACTTCCCTTTCAATTTCTACAGATGGGTGATCACAATCAGTTATTACAATTTTTGGTTTTCCGCTAGACATTATTAATACCTCTTCAACTATATTTTCTAGAAATGAAGACAGAATTATTCTTAAAAATATCCCATAATATACGTTTCTTCTTACAGATTCAGTTTATGTGCAAAGTTTTTTATTAACTTTTTCATCAAAAACACTCTTTTATTTAAACTATAATAAAACAATTTTAATATATTTTATAACTCCACCAATACTTTCATAGCTTTAGAAGTCCCATTGATCAATCCTTTTAACTCAGCTTGTAAATCTTCTAATCCTATTATTTTAGAAATAAAAGGTCGAAAGATTTTTGGATAATTATTTAAAAGTTCAATCCCAATTTCTATATCTTTAGGAGTATAAACATGTATCCCGATAAGATTTAATTCCCCAAAATAAACTTTCCACATATTTAAAGCAATAGGTTTGTTAGCTGCTCCTACGGTAATAATTTTACCTCCGACTTTGACTAATTCAGTAATATAATTATATGTATCCTGGATACCAACTGCTTCATAAACAATATCAGCTCCTTCTCCTTTAGTCATTTCCATAATTTTTCTTATGGTCTCTTCCTTTGAAGAAGCAGTAATCAACTCCATCTTTTTAGCAAAGTTTAACCTTTCTGATTTAATTTCATAGAGTACTATTGAAGAAGCTCCATTTATTCTGCAAATTAGCGCAATTAATTGTCCTATTGGGCCACCTCCCATTACTACAACTTTATCTCCTACTAATAATTTTGATTTTCTAACTGCGTGTACTGCTACTGCTACTGGTTCTGCTAAAGCAGCTAAATCCAGAGGAAGAGAATTGGGAATTCTATACAATTTATCGTCTTTAGCTTTGACATATTCTTCAAAACCACCATTTTGATCAATTCCAACTAATTTTAAGTTAGGGCAAAGATAAGCGTTTCCTTCTCTACAAGGTAAACAATACCCACAGGAAATAAGAGGATTAATTACTACCCTATCGCCTATTTTAATATCCTTTCTAGCTGTATTCAGTTCCTCTATAATACCAGATATTTCATGCCCCATGACTAAAGGTGCCTTAACTCGAGGATGTAATCCATTAAAAATATGGAGATCAGTACCACAGATACCTGCATACTTAATTTTTATTAATGCTTCATTACTGGCAATTCTTGGTTTCTTTATTTCGCTCATCTCTACAAATTGAATATCTTTATATAATACAGCTTTCATCATTGTACAGTTCCTCAATTTATATAGTTATTTATTTTAGGCTCATGATACCTTATTTATAAAATACCTTTTCGATTTAGCCAAAAGATATAATTTTACTTTTGTTATATAAACTTATAAAACTTCCATTTTATAATTATTTCTAATATGCTAACCAGCCTCCATCAACATATATCGTTTGACCATTTACATAGTTAGAAGCTTCAGAAGCCAAATAAATTACTGCACCCGATAAGTCTTCTTCTGGTTTTCCCCAACGTCTCATAGGGATACGACTGAGGATTTTATTATTTCTAACTTCATCTTCATATATAGCTTTCGTCATAGATGTCTTAAAAAATCCTGGACCGATAGCATTTACATTTATATTATATTGTGCCCAGGCTATTGCTAAGGCTTTGGTAAGCTGGGAAAGCCCACCCTTGCTTGCAGCATAAGCAGGAACATATTCACCTCCGATAATGCTCATCAAAGAGACTATATTAATAATCTTGCCTTTATTTTGTTTTATCATCACTTTACCTGCTGCTTGAGAAAATAAAAATGCTCCCTTAAGGTTTGTATCTATTACCTCATCCCAAAGTTCCTCAGGAAAATCTTCTATAATAGATCTATAGGTAATTCCGGCACCATTCACTAAAATATCTATTTTACCAAACTTTTTCAAAGTCTTTTCTATTACCAAATTAACTTCTTCTTTTTTAGTAACATTAGCACTAATAATAAGAGCTTGTCTATCCAAATTTTCTATTTCCTTGGCAACTATTTTCAACGAAGAAAGTGTTCTACTAACTAAGACTAAATCAGCTCCTGCTTCAGATAGAGCTAAAGTTATACCTCTACCTAATCCACCGGTTGCTCCAGTAACAATAGCAACTTTGCCTTTTAAACTAAATTTATCTAGTATCATCTCTTTCCCTCCTCCTCTTTATTGCTAATATTAATATGTACTAATTTCTAGTAGTGTTTACACTTAGCTTAAAATAAAATTGGTCATCCATGTGATCTTTCCTATAGAATATTAAAAGCAAAATATTCAAAAAAATAGATGAATCCTCTTTTTTCCTCTGTAGTAGGTATTCTTTCTCTTTTTTTAAAATATAGTTCTCTATAGTAAGTTTACCGATCATCTGCTCTAATTTGGCTACTTGTGTTTCTATTTTTTTTACTTCTTGATCATTATTATTACTTAATTCTCCATCTAAGCATTGTCTAAGTATTGTCTCCTCCAGCGGTTGATAAGTCCAGGGGAGATGTTATTCTCTTTTTCTAATGCCAGGATACTTTTACCGTTACGTGCTTTTTGAACCATTTCTTCTTTTTGCTGGTTATTTTTATTATACAACAAGTCTTATTTTTTCTGTAAAGGTGTCTAGTGGGAGGAATGCACTCCAATTTGAGTCTAAAATACCTTCTTTTTATTTACAACTGGTAAAGAAAATTACCTTTGAGATAAATAAAACAATTGATAAAAAAGTAGTAGATTTTTATTTGTCATACAACCTTTTAGCCGGTAAACGTATTGTTGAAGTCAAAAAACGAAAGACTAAGAAAGATTCTGCTCTTTTTATGAAATTGGTGATATCGAAACCTTTTCTAAGGAAGTATAGGCTTGGCAGTAGTAACCATAATATTCTTAAAAATTATCTTAAATTTTGTATCAAAACAATTTAACCACCGGATATCATATTTATTAGAATAACCTCATCTCCATCTTTTACAACATAATCAAGACTATAAACGTTTCCATTTACTATTATTATAGGTTTAACTTTAATTTTTTGAAAATCTATATCAAATTTCATAAGGATATCTCTAACAGTAGAAGAATTTTCTAAAGAAACTTTAACATATTCTTTTTCTTCTTTTAGAAATTTGCGGAAATATCCCGCAAATTTTAAATCTATTTGTATCATTTGCTCTTCTTATAATCAAAAATTTATTATAAAGATAAATAAATTCTTCTTAACACAAAATATTTGACCTATTCTTCTGATTTAATTTTAGTAACAGTCTTACCTTTGTACCCTTCCTGACCCTGTTCCTCCGGCTAAGCTATTTACTTCTTCTACCGAAAGTAAAGGTAAATCACCGGGAATGGAATGCTTTAGACATGATGCTGCTACCGCAAACTCAAGGGCTTCCTTATCACTAGGTAAGTTAGTAATACCGTAAATTAAACCTGCGGCAAAGGTATCTCCTGTTCCTACCCTATCTACGATATCATGAATTTCATACTTCTTTGAAATAAAAAACTCTTTCCGATTATTTAGCACTGCTGACCATCCGTTATAGTTTGCAGAATGGCTTTCTCTTAAAGTAATAGCAATTTTTTGGAGATGGGGATATAAGTCAAGAATTTTATCAGTTAATCCTTGATACTGCTTAATTTGAAGTTCACCTGATTCTACATCTATATTTACTTTTACTCCAAGAGATTTCTGAAAGTCTTCTTCATTTCCTAAGGCAATATCAACATATTTAACTAGTTCAGTCATTACTTCAGGGGCAGATTTCCCATATTGCCATAAATTTTTTCTAAAGTTAAGATCACAGGAAATCATGATGCCTTTTTCCCTCGCTTTCTTCACAGCTTCTAAGGAAAGCTCTGAAGCCGAAAGAGAAATAGCTGGAGTAATTCCCGTAATATGAAACCAATTCACTTCATCAAATACCTTGTCCCAATCAATGTCGCCAGGTCTTGCCTCGGCAATAGCTGAATGAGAACGATCGTAGATAACCACAGAGGGTCTTTGATTAGCCCCATCTTCTAAAAAGTAGATACCCAACCGGTTTCCTTTTCTCACCATAAGTGAAGTATCTACACCTTGTCTTTTTAGTTCTCTAACACAAGCGTCTCCAATTGCATTTTTAGGAATTACAGAAACATAGGCTACATTCAAACCAAATCGGGCCAGTCCAACGGCTACATTTGCCTCCCCCCCTCCAAAGGTAGCTTCCAAAAGAGGGCTCTGAAAAAATCTTTCGCCATGTGGTGGTTTAAGCCGTAACATTATTTCACCAAAGGTAATATACTTTTTCATTATCTCCTCCATTTTAAAAATTATTTTTGTAAGAGATGAATAGCAAACCCGGATATCTCTTGGTCAATATAAACTGCCTTAAGTTTACCCTTATCTTCTTTCGCAGTTTCGGGAAGAATTGAAATTCCTTTTGTTTTTAAGTAAGCTATTGCCCTATGAATATCATTAGTAGCTATAGCAATATGTCCATGCTTTCCCAAATATTGGTTTTTCATAACCTCAAATCCGGAGCCAGCAAAAATAGAGCTATTTCCTTCTTTTATAGGAAAATAAAAAAGACGTAAAAGTAGTTTTGCAGAATCGAAAGCTTTATCTTTATTTTCCTCATTGATTCCCAGGTGGGCAAATCCAAAACCCAGCATGGTAGAAACCGCTTCCTGGGTAAGTCTGGTAATCTCATCAAAGTTACCCGAAGAAATAAGGTTATCCTTTACCATCCAACTACCGCCACAGGCATGTACTTTTTTGTTAGATAGATAAGAAGATAAGTTATTCAGGTTAATCCCTCCGGTGGGAATAAACTTTATCCCGCTATAAGGTGCTGACATAGATTCGAGAAGTTCTAATCCTCCTGATGCTTCAGCAGGAAAAAATTTTACTACCTCAATTTCTCTCTCCAAAGCCATTTCAATCTGGGTGGGGTTATTGATACCAGGAGTTACCGGAATGCTGTTTTTGATACAATAATCCACTACTTTTGGGTTAAAACCTGGTGAAACAATAAATTTAGCACCAGCAGAAACTGCCTTTTTTACCTGTTCGACGGTTAATACGGTCCCCGCTCCCACTAAAAGTTTAGGAAGTTCTCGGTTTAAGATTTTAATTGACTCCTCTGCAGCAGAAGTTCGGAAGGTAATCTCAGCAATGGGGAGATCACCATCCATAAGTGCCCTACCCAGGGGAAGGGCATCTTCCGCTTTTTCAATTTTAACTACCGGGACAATCCCCAGCTCACCGATTCTCTCAAGAATTTTATTCACCTAAGTGTCCTCCTTTTTACTTTAATCTTAATTACTTTTTTATTATAGTAATCAAATAGATAAAAGAATTGAAAAATTTATTATAGATATCATCAATATGCTATACAATATTAAAATTTTTCTTCATTTCCTATTATTTCTTTAATTTCTCCACAATTTGTTTAGTCACTTCATAAAGAATGCCCACGTCAACGGAAAAAGACATATATTGTACTCCCAAAGAAATCCACTTTTTTGCAGTCTCTATATCATCAGCAAAAGTACCCACCGCTATATTATTTTTCCGACATTTAGTCACTACCTCTTTAATCTTTTCTGTTACTAAAGGATGGTTAACCTCTCCAGGAATACCTAAGGATTGAGAAAGGTCATAGGGTCCGATAAAAATAACATCTATACCGGACACTGATAATATTTCATTCAGGTTATTTATACCTTTAACTCCTTCTATGTGAGCAATAATCATGGTCTCTTCATTGGCAGATTTAAAATATTTAAATTTATCTAAGGAGGAATAATTAGCAGCCCTTACATATCGGCAAACACCACGTTCACCTTGAGGAGAGTACTTCACTGATTTCACTGCTCGTACTGCATCAGAGCTACTGTTAATCTGAGGAATTTCTATTCCTTGGGCTCCGATATCCAGTGCTCGTAATATTAAAACCTCATCATTATTACCTACTCGAATAATAGGCGTAATATTTGCGGTTTCGGCTGCTCTTATCATATTTTGAGCATTTTCCATAGATATAGGACCGTGCTCTGCGTCAATAATTACAAAATCAAATCCGGCAAATCCCATGATTTCCACTGCGGCTGGATCGGTAAATTTCATAAAAGGACCGAAAACATTCTTACCTTCTTTTAAGGCCTCTTTTAAATTATTTTTTTTCAAATCTCTTCCTCCTTTCCAAAAAAATGATTACAATCAGTTATGAGTGTTTGCATCTTATTTGATAATATGGATTTGATCCTGGTCCCAAAGGCTTCGCTATACAAAAAGCTTTTCTTTCGTTATAATTTATTAAATATAAAGCCATGATAATAACATCTAAGTTCATAATTCCACTTCCTAAAGTTCTTCTATTTGTATCAGCCATATAAAGGTTTATTAAATAATCGCTATATTTTAAGATTACTTCTCCAATATGTTCTTCTTCATGGTACATATAACTATTAGCTCATAGGCCCTCAGGTCTATGCTAATATATAACATATAGACCAAGGAGGTAATAGCTATATGACCAATAGTATTTGTAATAATTTAGTTAAGTCACCAGAGGGCTGTTTCAAACGTGATGTAATAGATGGGTATGGATTATCAAGAGTTGAAGCCGATGTGCTCTGGGACTATGTGAATAATTTTGTAAAAGAACATTATCTTGCTTGTAGGTTTGACAATCAGATCATATTCTATGCTGTCTTAAGCGGATGAACCGGCGGGAAAGCCGATTAAAGACTGTCGGATTATTCCAGTAAATCTTACTCTATACCGCCATACAGACTGGAAAATAAAGGCTAAGCTAGGCATTCCTGCTCTAAGAGAATCTTTGGTAGCAAGGCTTTCTGAGGAAGCACACCACCAGGGAGGTCTACTTTCTCAGACTGATCTTGCTTAAGATATTAATTGTCGATAAGTCTACGGTAAAGAGAATCGTCAAAAGAATAAAAGCAAGGGGTGATAGCATACCTACCAGAGGTGAGATCAAAGATATCGGACCCGGGATATCTCATAAAGCAAGAATCATTGAACTACTCCTAAAAAGATATCAGACTACCGAGGTAGCCCTAAAGACCAAGCATAGTCTGTCATCGGTAACCAGGTACTTTGAAAATTTCATCAAGGTCTTGTATCTAGATGATCAAGGATTCAGCATCGTTAAAATACGCCATCTTACCGGTACTTCAGAGAAGGTAGTCGGTGAGTACCTTAAAATCTATACTCGATGTAAGAAAAATGAGGACTACACCGAAAGATTAGAGGAGATCAAGGGCTACCTATCCAGTAAAAAAAGGAGGCTTCTATGAGCGTAAATAAGCAAGTATACGGTCGCCTTCAGGAAAAGACCCTAAAAAACAGCCTGATCCTTCACCTGATGGAAAACTATGGTTACCAGTCCAAGCCCAAGGTCGCTGAGGCTCTGATTATTGATCTCTTATCCATCCAGGCTGAATCTAGCAAAGATGCCTTAGAACTTAAGCCCGGACAGATGGTCTGGCCTGCTGTCCTAAAGACCGAAAAACACGGAAATGGAAAAACGCTTGCTAAGACCAAGCCTAAGCAGGTTATCCTGTCTGTAGTTGCCGATTCAGATATTTTAGATTACAGCAGGGGGATAAAAACCTCTCGCATCTTAGCTAAAAGAATAGCCAGGATTGTAAATGAAGCATACCATCAAGGTGGGGTACTCTCCCAAGCTGATATCGCCCTGATATTTAATCTATCCCAAGTAAAAGTATCAAAGCTTGTTCTAAAATATCAGAAGGAGAAAGAGGTTATGCTTCCCATTAGAGGGGTAGTTCATGATATTGGCAGATCAATAACTCATAAGGTAAAAATAATCAACATATATACCCAAAACTATTCTACCAAAGATATAGCCAGAGCTACTTCCCATGCACCTTCATCGGTGGATAGATATATCAGAGATTTCCAAAGGGTTAAAATCCTTTGTGGTAGAGGTATGATTTTAAGCGAAATAGCTTATATCACCTCATTATCTGAGAACCTAGTTACTGAATATATTAAAATTGTCAAAGAACAGGTGTTAAAAAATTAAATTTTATTGTATACTTAAGGGAGACTTAGGGTCATACACCCTATTATATTATACACGATGAATCTTAATTTCGTCAATTTTTCGTATAAAACTTTTTCCTCATTTTCTAAAAAATTATTTTCATGGTAAAATATCAATTAATTAATATTCAATTTATTAAATGTTTCAGCAGTAATTCGAGCGGCAGTATCCGGGTCAGGTAAAGGGAGTATCTCTGCGGAGATATAACCCTGGTAGTCTATCTTTTTTAAAGTTTCTATTACCTTTCTAAAATCGAGATGACCACAACCTGGTGCCCAACGGTTACTATCGGCAAAATGAACATGGGTGAGATAATCCTTAGCCTGGATAAGGCTATCCTCTATTGATACTTCTTCTATATTCATATGAAAAGTATCTGCCAATAATCCTAAGTTTGATACTCCTATACGTTTAATAAATTTAATCCCCTGGTCAATTGTATTTATAAAATTACTTTCATATCTGTTCACAGGCTCTAAAGTAAGTTGAATATTATATTCTTTTGCCCGTTCAGCACATCTTCTCAAACAATCAATAGTCCATTCTTCGGCTTTTTCTCGATCAACACTTTCTTCGATCTTCCCTCTTATTAGACCAATAATCACTTGAGCTTTGAAATAGGAAGCAAATATTATCTGATCATTTATTCTTTCCACTGCCATCTTTCTAACCATTTCATCGGGATCGGAAAAGCTTAAACCTTCTTCTCCATAAGCCTGCCCGGTACCTATAGCCGGGACTTCTAACTTGCATTCCTTCAACAAATTAATAATTTTTTCAACTTCTAAATATTTTGGATCTCTGACTGCTAACTCTACCCCATTAAAACCAAAATTAGCTACTTTTCTAATACTTTTTTCAAAATTCTCTTTAAAGGCCAAAGCGGAAAACTTAGTAGGCTGAGTGGAAACTACTATACTTTTTTTCATTATTAAATACTCCTATCTATCAAAAGGGGGTCAGGCCTACACTTGACACTTTCGGTTTTAGAACCTGTTATTTAAGTGTCAAGTGTAGGCCTGACCCCCTTATACTTTATACTACTATAAACTATTTATCTGCCCGATATAAGGTAATTCAAAAACAGATTTCCAGCCTTTGCTCATCGGCTCTTTTAAGAAAGGTTCCATTTCTTTAGGATCACGTAAGCTAATCTTCTCTACTGGCGGTAATTTGCCAGCCGGATAAGTCTCCATAACCTCATCATGGACTAAAGTTAAATATTTTAAAATTACTGCAATAGGACGTTTTGCCTTCTCAGCACTCGCTCGAGTCGGACAGCCTACTACTCCTTCTGGGACTGCTGCTCTTTCAATAGCAGATTGGCCTTCTCCTTGCTGCCACAATTGAGGACGGCGATAGGGGTCAACCGAGGTATCAAAATGACCACCTGGTAATAAAGATTCCCCTTCCGTATCCACCGCAT
>Ga0315279_10002037_pt1 | contig 31593 bp, 27 predicted proteins | sample YL17G06_20_MG_FD_203694 | JGI IMG/M metagenome (GOLD analysis project Ga0315279, IMG submission 203694) | Sediment microbial communities from Yellowstone Lake, YNP, Wyoming, USA - YL17G06_20 | ecosystem: Environmental > Aquatic > Freshwater > Lake > Sediment | place: USA: Wyoming | collected...
TGCTTGAAGGTCGCCGAAGGGCACGTTTTCGCAATTGGGCAGAAGAGGTTCAAAGTAACGTCTATATGTCCGTCCAGTGACGGAGAGACTTCCAAAGCTTAGCCCATGAAAGGACCCATCGGCATAAATGAATCTTTTCTTGCCCGTAGATGCACGAGCGGTCTTTAACGCTATCTCAACTGCCTCTGCTCCTCCACTCCCGAAACACGAAATATCGGGGTGGCCCGGAAGAAGTCTTTGAAGGTTTTCAGCCAAGGCACCGATTAAAGGATGCGTACCCACATGAAACGAAAATACAGTTGGCAGAGTAGCAGCTTGTTGTACCGCCCTCAGCACTTCCGTTGGATTATGTCCGAGGCTAAGGGCGCCATATCCGGCAGTGAAATCGAGGTATTCCTCACCATGCTCGTCGAAAATGCGAATCCCTTCAGCTTTCACATACCGTTTATCTGCGTCTAGAAGCCTAAAGATCCTCGCCTCTATGGGGCTAACGTGCTTGGAGAACCTGTCGACCATTTGACGTCGGGTTGAAGCCAAAGCCTCTTCAAACGTGATTAATTCTGCCTCTTTAATCTTCAATCTACAACAACTCCAAAACGCTTCTGAAAAGAATACTATTACGTAAACGGATTAAAAAACATTGGTAGCAATCATGGAACACAAAGAGTAGCGCGTATGTGTGTTCCTAAATTCCCTTTTTCAAGTGTAATAGGGTGGGATCGCGCCTTCTAAACGATGCCTCTCATATCCCAAAGCCCACCACCAACCACAGACGAGGCAAAGTCAAAAACATAAACTACTTCGCAAACGAGTTTAGGAACAGGCATGCGCGCCATTGCTGGCCACTACTTTAGTCAACACCCTTTCTTCTGTTGTTCTTTCAGTTTCTGAATGAAATCCTCACGCAGCGGACAGAAGATGTCAAGCATCACGAACGGTTTTTCCCCGATGCAGGTATCACCATGTTGCACGTTGGCTGGAATACAATAGAAGTCGCCCCTTCTCACGGTTCTTTCCTCAACGCCTATTCTGAGAATTGCCTTTCCAGTATAGACCATTCCGATCTGTTCATGTGGATGAGAATGCAAAGGAACGCTATGACCCGGTAATGTAGCGCTCAGAACCATCATCATCTTCTCACCATACAAGCCAGTCAAGATTGTTGTTTCCAAACCTTCCATTTGTTTTATCACGGGAGCTTTTTTCAAACTGATGAAGTAAGGAACCTTCTCCAATACACTCATCCTCCGTATCACTCTCAGTATGTTACCTGCCTATCCTATTTATGTCAGCATTTCTTAGCGCGCGCCAAGAACCCCTTTTTATTATCCATTCTCTTGAAAGTCGATTACATAATGAAAATGAACAGACAGCTTCATGCCACATTATGAAGCCGAAGATGCGAGTTGAATCCCAGGCTAATGGAGACATCACCCGCCATCCTCCTTTTTTCTGCAATCTACGGAGAAGGAGAGTGACGCGCGCGCTAATAGTTTTAATTCCGTTCTGCAAACTTCTGCCGGTTCGAGAAAGCTGGTTGCAGCAAGGAATTCAAGAACAAATGCGAAGTCCAAAACTGTCCCCAAATCGTAAAAAGCGAATAAAAACCATTTAAAACCAATTTAGGAACAAGCATGCGCGCTAACTCTCGCCGAGCATACCCTAAACATATTTTTACCGGTAAAGTAGGGTGGGGGTCCCACACCCCGCACCATCATTGAACACCCTCTGTTTCTGAAATTCTGACAAGATCATTGCCTGCTTGCCACGCGCGCTCACAAACAACAATATTGCTGAAAAACATCTTCACAGGAGACCTCGATTAAGATGACTATGATATCACTCAGCCTTGTATCACAGAGTGAAGCAAAGTCTTATACAATCTAGGTCAAAACTTACTATGTTTGATTTTGGAGAGTGTGCATGGTTAGGTATGAGCACAGAGGCAAGGCCTCGAAACCCTTTGTGACTTTCTGGGAATCGCTCACAAGCAAGGAAGGGGCAAGGGAAAGGGCGCACATTGTTCTGGAACCTGTAAATGAATACTGCAAGCAGGCAAAGAAGATACTGGAAATAGGTTGTGGAATTGGAGAGGTCTTGGCCAACCTTCCCGAAAGATACGCTATATATGGTTTGGACATCGAAAGAGATTACATTGAGGTTTGCAGAAGGAGGATCCCAAAGGGCAAGTTCTTTGTTTCCAGCATGCACAACTTCAAGATTAACGAAAAATTCGATGCCATATTCTCCGCCAACGATGCAATCAACTTTCTGAAAGACTTTGCCCAATGGAAATCAACATTCAAGGCAGTGAACGAGCATCTTAACAGAGATGGGCTGTTCATCTTTGACGTGTACACTCCGAAAATGCTGAGAGACACGCTTCATTGGTTGGAAAAATACAACAGATCCACCTCATCAGTCAAAGAATTCCCAAAAGGATACTACTACGACAAAGAGACAGTGAAGGGCAACACACTGACTTGGGACTCCAGAATATTTGAAAAACTCCCAAACGGACTCTATCAACTCAACAAATACAAATTCAAAGAAACAATATACCCAGCCGCAAAGATGAAAACTGCTCTCTCTAAGCATTTCGAGATCATTGAAGCCAACTTGAGAGAAGAAGGCAGGAAAATTCTGTTCATCTGCAGAAAGAAATGAAAGATAGAATACTCAGCATGCCGAAACTTACTCAAAAACCTCGCGGAATTGAGTAAAAAAAGCAAGAAACCAACATGCTTCAACAACGTTTTGACACTCAAAGAAATCACGGATTGAGCACTCAAACACAAGGGCTCACACTACAACATGAACGACTGACTCAAATCAACATGCATACGCTACTGTTTGGCCAGGTAGTTGGCTATCGTAAGCTTCTGAATCTCACTCGTGCCCTCGTAGATTTCCGTTATCTTCGCGCATCGGTGGAACCTCTCAACATGATAGTCCGCCAGGTAACCGTAGCCCCCGAACACTTGAATAGCATCGTCCGTCACTTCCATGGCAACCCGGCTTGCATAGGCCTTGGCCATCGACGTCGCAACAGCGTTCGGCTTCTCCTTGTCATAAAGCCAAGCTGCCTTGTACATCATCAGCCGTGCAGATTCGATTTTAATCAGCATCTCAGCAAGCTTGAAACTCACACCCTCAAACCCCATAATCACCTGCCCAAACTGCTTCCGACTCTTCGCATACGCCAACGCCCGCTCAAACGCGCCCTGCGCCATACCCACAGCCTGAGCCGCCACCGTAATCCTAGTCCCATCAAACAACTCCAGCGTGTAATAGAACCCCTTGCCCTGCTCACCCACAACATTCGTCTCCGGCACTTTCAAGTCAGCCATGCTCAACGAACCCGTCACACACGGTCTAATCCCCATCTTCCCGTGCAGCTTCGTCGCCTCCAACCCGCACATGCCCTTTTCAGCCAAGAACAGGCTCTGTCCCCTGTGCGAAGGCTGAACGTTCGGGTCGCTCTGACAAAGCAGGATAAACGTGTCAGCCGTCGTCGCGTTTGTAATGAACTCTTTCGCCCCGTTAATCGTCCACTCGCCCCCGTTCTTGACGGCAGTCGAGTCCATGCGTGTTATGTCGCTCCCATGCTCAGGCTCCGTGAAGGCTGCCGCAGCGATCTTGTCACCTCTTGCCAACGGCGGAATGTACTTCTTCTTCTGTTCCTCGTTTCCATGTTTCAGCAGCACGTCAGGAATCATCAGGTTTCCCAGCGACACCGCAACGCCTAATCCTGGATCCGCTCGGCACATCTCCTCAACGACCAAACAGTCTTCCAGCACGCCGTATCCCTGCCCGTCGTACTCCTGCGGAATCCGCATACTCGTGAACCCCAGCTGCGCGGCTTTCTTGTACAGGGCCATCGGAAACTCTTCCTTTTGATCAAGCTCCAAAGCAAGCTCTGGAGTAAACTCCTTCGTGCAGAACTCGCGCACCGCACGCTGAATCTCCTTCTGCTCATCGTTCAGCTTAAAATCCAACTTCATTCTCTCCTTCGGTTACTTGCAGGTCTTCTGCGTCTTCGATTCATATACTTTGCTTTTCAAAGCAGGAACTATCTTGAACAAATCCTCCACGACAGCGTAGTCGGCGAAGCTGAAAATCGGGGCCTTCGGATCCTTGTTCACCGCTATTATAAGATCCGAACCCTTCATGCCGAGCACGTGCTGGAACGCACCGCTGATTCCCAGGGCAAGGTACAGCTTAGGCTTCACCGTCTTCCCCGACGTGCCAACCTGACGGTCGGTGGGAAGCCAGCCCTTGTCCACGATGGGACGCGAACAGGCCAAAACGCCGCCCAAAGTCTTAGCCAGCTCATCCACGATGGGCACGTTCGCGACGTCTTTTATCCCGCGACCGACGCCCACGAGCTTCTCGGCGACGGTTATGTCAACCCCGCCCGACGGTGGCAGAACGTACTGAATGAACCGTTTCTCGGTTATCTCCTCCGTCAACGGCGTCTGCGTCTCGACGATTTGTCCGTTTGCCGGCGGTGAGGATTTCTGCGGCGCAAACGTTGCCTGACGCACGGTTGCGATGTACGTCTCGGCTTTTCTCGCAACGGCTCTGACGTTCACCTTTCCACCATACATCTGACGAGTAACCATAAACGCACCGTTCTCGAACGCCAAGTCTATGCAGTCCGTCGCAAGGGGCATGTTCAAAGCTGCCGCGAGTCTCGGAGCCAAGTCCACGCCATAAGAAGTGTGTCCCATCATCACCAACACAGGTCTGTGCTGAACGATCAGCGCTGACAGAATTCTCTTGTAAGCTTCAGAATTGAAGTTCTCAAGCTTGCCATCTTCAATCAGTATAACGGTCTTCGCGTACTCTGCCAGCATCTTCGCGTGTTCTTTCACGTTGCTGCCAAGAAGAACTGCCGTCAGTTCTGAGCCTGTTTTCTCGGATATCTCTCGGCCTTTTGTGAGCATCTCGTAGGTTATGTCTCTCATTTGCCCCTGTCTGTGCTCTGCGAGAACGAAGATTTTGGCCATCTTAAATCAGCCCCCTTGACTTGAGGATTTCCGTGATTCTTGTGGCAATCTCGTCCGGGCTTCCCTTGATGAATTCTGCCTGTTTCTCGACTGGTGGAACGTACATGTTCTCTATTTTGACCCATGAACCCGCTGCGCCAACGTCATTTTCAGTTAGGCCAGTGTCGGCCAGGGTCATGAGTTTTATTTCTTTCTGCATGGCTTTTCTGATGCCCATTATTGAAACGTATCTTGGCTCGTTTATTCCCGTTTGGACCGAAAGCAAAGCCGGCGTTTTCACTTCAACCTGCTCCTCTAATCCGCCTTCAAGCTCTCGGTTTACTTTCGCTGTGCCGGTTGCAAGCTCGATTTTTTTGACCATTGTGGCGTGGGGGATTTTGAGCATTTCGGCGAGGATTGGGCCGACGGTGGCCTGGCCGTCGTCACCCGCTTGCATTCCTGTCAGGATGAGGTCGAAATGTAACGTTTTGATTGCGCTGCGCAGGATTTTTGCCGTGGCGTAGCCGTCTGAATCGTTGAATTTGGGGTCGGTCATCCTTATCGCCTTGTCTGCCCCTCGGGCCAAACACTTTCTCAAAGTGGTGTCAGAATCGTCAGCCCCGATGGTTATGGCCGTGACGGTTCCTCCCTGCTTTTCCCTTATGCGCACTGCTTCTTCCAAGGCGTAATCGTCCCACTCGTTGATGTCGAAGACCAAGCCCGTTCTATCTATGCCCTTCCCTGTGGCGTCGATTCTCAGCTCTGCTTCGGCCGTTTCTGGAACATGCTTGACACACACAATTATGTCCAAATGTCTTCCTCTCCAAGTGATGAGACTTGATTTAGCAGGCTGTTTTCATATAGCTTTTGCTTGCAAACGTCTGTTTTCTAACATCAGTGGCCTACGGTCATGTAGTTTTCAGGTCTTTAACAGAGGCTGTTTGGTCTTGTTTCGTTGAGCAATTTTCTTGCTTCTAAACTCTGATGATTTAGTAAGTGACTTTCCGAGGATATGCTTGCACATCAAAACGCTCGCCAATCACGAAGCATAAAACATGTTCAGAAGCATTCGCCCTGTTTTCTATTCTGCCAAACTCGATTGTAGAAGTGCGTTCCTTTTCTCTCATTAGAAAACAAAAGAAGGATTTTGCGGGAGACATCCCAAAGGCACAGAGTATCTGATATTGAAAGTTCTGGAGTGTTCTGTCCTCACGGTTTGGGTGTGGGTCATGGCGTTAGGGTGAAGTAGATTCGTCTGTTGTTTTTCCCTTTGTTTTCGGTTTTTAGCAGTTCTATTTGGCCGACCTCGTTTAGGTTTTTGACGTGTGTTCCTCCGTCGGCTTGTTTGTCGAGGTTGACTAGTTCTACGATGCGGAGGCGGGGTATGTCCGGCGGGAAGGCTTCGGCCATTTTTACTACGCCGGGGATCTTGAGGGCTTCTTCTCTGGGAAGCTCATAAGATTTTACTGGTGTGTCTTTTTTGAGCAGCTCGTTGGTTTTGGTCACGTACTCTTCGAGTATTTCAGGGTTGAACTCTGCTAAGCTGAAGTCGAAGCGGATTTTGTCGGTTTCAAGCTGGTTGCCGGTGACAAGTGCGCCCGTGCCGTTGCACAATAGCGAAGCGAAAAGGTGGGCTGCAGTGTGACTGCGCATAAGCCTGTACCTGCGGTCCCAGTCTAGTACGCAACGAACTCTGTCGCCTGCTTTCAACCCAAGACGGTCAACCTCGTGACTGATTTCACCTGAGAATTTGCCGACATAAACAACGTTGTAAACCTCTTTTCCGCCGAAGATCTTCCCCGTGTCACAGGGCTGACCGCCGCCCTTAGGATAAAAAATTGTTTGATCCAGAACCACGGATTTTCCGTCTTTGACCGAAACAACAACGGCGTCACATTCTTTGAGATAACCGTCCTCCAGATACAACGCTCTAGTCATAGCCTTCCACTGACTTGAATAGGACATCGTTGTTACGCTTAAGGTTTACTTGATACTGAACTCAACCACAGCGTAGTGCGCACTGCGGGAAAATATGATTTGGCAAGAAACGCGCGCTAGAGTCCCAAATCAGAAGAAGTGAAAGACTCTGTTCACAGACCAAGCTTCTGTTTTATTGCACTGCGTTTTTCTTCTGGAAACGGCCCGAACTTCTTGATCCTGTCCGTGAACATTGTGAAAAGCTCTGCAGCCTTCTTGTAAACTGGGAGGGGTACGTAGCTGTAGCGCACTCTCATGTTTTCAACACCATATTTGGCCAGCTCCCTTCCCATGTCGATCATTCTCTTCTTCGTAAACTTTTCATCGACTTCCTGCGTCCCTTCTATGACCAGAACACCGTCAGCCCCGTATGCGAACGCGTAAAGCAGGTGTTTCAAGCCGAGAATGGCGGTGGTTGGAACTGACACGATACGGATGTTTTCAGGATAGTTTGTGCGGTCTAGACCCAAGAAGTCCATGCCTGTGTAGCCGACGTTTTTGTCGACGAAAGCGACGACTCTGACTTCGCCAGACTGCTTTTCTGCGAGTACGCCTCTCAGGCTTGCAGTTATCTGCTTGGTCGTGGCGTTCTTGAAGTCAATAGCTTCCTGAGGGCAGACGGGTATGCATGCGCCACAACCAGTGCACAGGAACGGGTCAATCTTGGCTTTGCCGTCCTGCATGCTGATGGCGTTTGTCGGACAGACTGGAACGCAGGCGTTGCAGCCGTTGCACAAGTCGCTGATGACGAAAGCTTTCTCTGGGCTTGTGGTAACGTAGTCACTCTTGAGGAATAATGCCGCTTTGGCCGAGGCAGCCAAGCCGTCTGAAACCGTGTCTCTAACGTCTTTCGGGCTTAGAGCACAGCCGCAAGCGAAGATTCCAGTGACCAGTGAATCGACAGGGTCGAGCTTCGGATGCTTTTCAGTTACGAAGCCGTCTTCGCTGATGGAGACTTTCATTTTGTCGGCGAGTTCCTTCAGTCCTGCAGGTGGAACCATAGGTGTGGCTAGGGCAATCATGTCGAACTCTTCTTCGGTCACCTCGCCTGTTATCGTATCTTCCGCGACAGCAACAAGCTTGCCGTTCTTGCTGTTCTTGTAGACTTCAGCAACTTTGCCGCGGATGAAGGTGACACCAGCTTCTTGGTCACGCCAGTAAAGATCCTCGTAGCCCCTGCCTGTTGCTCTTATGTCTGTGTAGTAGATGCTTACGTCTATGCCGAGCATTTTCTTCAGCACAAAAGCCTGCTTAAGCGAATACATGCAGCAGATTCGACTGCAGTACGAGATGTAGTTCTTGTCTCGGGAACCTGCACAGAGCACGATAGCCATGCGTTTAACGTCGGTACCGTCAGCCTTCTTGATGTAGCCACTCGTTGGCCCTGTTGCAGAGACAAACCGCTCTAGGTCCATCATCGTGATGACATCTTTGTAAGTGCCATAACCATAGGTTTCAAGCTTCTTAGCGTCGTAGAGCTGATAGCCTGTGGCCACTAATATGCCACCAACGTGCAGGTCGACTGTGCTTCCCTGATCTGCCAAGATTATGGCTTTGGCTGGACAGAGCTGCTCACATTTTCCGCACTTCGTGCACGAACTAAAGTCAATGGTGTAGGCTGACGGCACGGCCTGCAGAAACTCGATGTAAGCTGCTTTGCGTTGCGCCCAACCTTCGTTAAACTCGTCTGGAACCGACACTGGACAAACTTTCGCGCAGACGCCGCAGCTTCTGCACTTTTGAACGTCCACGCCTCTCGGCTTCATGTGCACTTTTACATCGTAGTTGCCCGGTCGCCCGCTGACCTCTTGCACCTCAGCGTAAGTGTACAAGTTAACGTTTGTGTTTCTGCCCACTTCCGCCATCCTTGGCGCCAAAATGCACTGTGCACAATCCAAAGTCGGGAACACTTTGGTCAGTTTGGCCATGTTGCCGCCGATGCTGGGCTTCCTTTCGACAAGATGAACCTTGTAACCCAGATACCCAAGCTCAAGGGCAGAAGTGATGCCTGAAATGCCTCCGCCGATGATGAGAATCTCCCTAGAACCCTTCTCGCTTATGAGCTGTAACGGCTCAAGCTCACGGCTTCTCTCGTAACCGCCTCTAATCAAGCTGATAGCTTTCTTCGTGGCTTCAGGCGAAGGATGCGGCCCCAATATCCACGAGTCCTGCTCCCGTATATTCACGAACTCAAGCATGAACGGGTTCAGGCCAGCTCTTTCCAAAACACTCTGAAAAGTGGCAAGATGCATACGAGGAGTACAGCTTGCGACCACAACCCGGTCCAGATTTTCCTTTTTCACGGCGTCAAGAATCATTTCCTGAGCCGGTTTTGAGCATAAATACTTGTGATACTTGGCTACGGCAACACCTTCCCAATTCTTGACAGCATCAATAACCGCTTTGACATCCACAACTTCGCCTATGTTGCCGCCGCATTCACAGACGAAAACGCCGATTTTAGGCGATTTCTTCTCCACGGATGAAATCTCCTGTTCCATGATATGTTTCAAACCATTCACAGGAAAACGCTTTAATAACCTTACGCTCCCCATTCATCAAAAAGCGATGGACAACATGAACGCTCAAGAACTCACCCAGAAACACAAGTTACTCGAATGCATTCAGTGTGGAACATGCACAGGAAGCTGCCCAGTTGCACGCAAAGCCAACTTGAACGTTAGAAAGTACATGCGCGAAGTTGCCACAATGGGAAAACTCCCTCAGCACTCGCAGAACGAGCTGTGGAGTTGCACGACTTGCAGCGCATGCGGCGTCCGTTGTCCAAAGGATTTAAATCCATACGAGTTTTTGATTGACGTTCGCGGCATGGCGGTTGAGGAAGGACAAATCGCACCGACCATCCGCGATGCGTTGGAAAGCATATTCAAGAACGGCAATCCATGGGGAAGAATCCGAAACAAAAGGTCAGAATGGGCTCAAGGCCTGAACCTCAAACACATGTCGCAGGGCGCGGACATGCTTTACTTTGTAGGATGCACCTCAGCTTACGATCCGCGAGTCCAAAGCGTCGCCAAGAGCCTAGCGACTGTCCTTGCAAAGGCCGGATTGAACTTCGGCGTCCTAGGCGATGAAGAAAACTGCTGCGGAAGCGAAGTCTACGGCATGGGAGAAAAAGGCCTCTTCGACTTCTTAGTTGAGGAGAACATGAAAACCTTCAACAAGTACAATGTAAAACAAGCAGTGACAAGCTGCCCCCACGGTTATCACGCCTTCAAGAACAGGTACAATCAGACAAGCTTCGAGATTCTGCACCACACACAACTTCTTGCCAAACTGATTGACGAGAAAAAACTCACTTTCACAAAGGAAGTGAACAAGAAGGTCATCTATCACGACCCATGCTTCCTAGGCAAGCAAAACGGCATCTACGAAGAACCGAGAAAGGCAATTGAAAGCGTACCATGCGTCAAACTGCTGGAATTCGACCGTTCGAGAGCCCGAAGCGTCTGCTGCGAAGGAGGCGGCGGAAGAATGTGGGTTGACATTCCAGGTCCGCGCCTAGCAGAAACCCGCGTGAAAGACGCCGTTGAAGCTGGAGCAGAAATCCTCGCCACAGCTTGTCCGTACTGCCTATTGACTTTTGAAGATGCTGTTAAGACAACAGGGGCGGAGGGCAAAATCCAAATCATGGACATAGCCGAACTACTTGCTCTAGCCTTGTAGAATCCGAACGCTTTCAAGCACACTCGCAAAGCGGCGCACGCTAATTGCGTTGCACTTCAAGCCCCCAAAGAAGTGTCAGACCCAAAGCAGGGAAAATGGTGAGAGAAGCGCGCGTTATCTATGTCCGAAAATTGTGCATGATAAAAGATTGTTTTAAGACGGGGTCCTAGGTGGCAAGTCGCAAATCCGCGTTATTGTATGCTGTGATTGCAAGTCTGCTTTGGGGAACAACTTTTGTCGCGTCGCAGGTAGGACTTCAATACGCAAACCCTTACACTCTTGTTTTTCTGTGATTCGCAACAGCAACGATAGTGATAGCGGTCTTGGCTCCTTTTGGAGGAAGATTTGGTTTCAAAGCAGAGGTTATGAAGAGTTCAACATGGCTGCTCGGAGGAATATATTCCTTGGGGTTTTTGTTTTAATATGTGGGACAGAGTTTGACATCGGCTTCTGAAGCGACTCATCTGTCTAATCTTTCGCCAATACTTGTTCCGATAGTGGCCTTCATCGCATTGAGAGATTTCTTGACCAATGCACAGAAGGCCGCGACTATTCTAGGTTTGTCAGGCTTGTTTTTCGTCGCAAGCCCAAGATTTGCCACAAATCTGACGAGCGTGCTTGGTGATTTGGTATTGCTCGGAACCTCAGTCTGTTACACGTTGTTCATAGTCTTAAGCAAGCGATTGAAAGCAACTAATGTCGGCAGTTCTTTTGCCGTCACAGTCATCGTGACCATATTTCTCATGCCGATCGCCGTCATCTTTGGAGGACTAAACCTTTCTGGTTTTGACATCGGTTTGGCAGGCTGGATTTCTGTGGTCTACATGGGAACTATGTGCAGTCTGGTTGCATTGGCTCTCTACTTCAAGGGACTAAGTGTGGTCACCGCTTCCGAGGCTGCCGTCTTACTTCTTGTGCAAATTCTCACAGGCTTGGTTCTCGCAGCCTTATTTCCAGGTGAATCTCTAAATCCAACACAGGCAGTGGGTGCTGCCACGATCCTACTTGCGTTGGTTCTGGGGGTCAAAAGAACAGGTGGCAGGCAAGAGACAGGCTCTTCCTAAAAAAGGAAATGTCCAGAAATGTGAGAATAATTGATAAAGGTCATTCGCAATAAGAACTGATGCTGAGGATGCCCATTATGGAAGAACTAGAGTTGATTGTTGTAGGCGCTGGTGCTGCTGGCCTAGCCGCTGGAATCTACGGAATGAGAGGTGGCCTTAAGACGGTTGTTTTGGAAGAAAAACTAGCTGGGGGCACAACAGCAGACGCGCCTATCGTTGAAAATTACCTAGGCTTTCAGAACATTAACGGAATTGAACTTGCACAAAAGATGGTAGCTCACGCCAAAAGCGCTGGAGTGACAATCAACGAATTTGAAAACGTTGTCAGCATGGACCTTAAGGATGAAAAGAAACATGTCCAAACTCAGAAAGCAGTCTACGAAGCTAAGGCAGTCATAATTGCTTCGGGAAGCCATTACCGTCAACTGGGAGTGCCAGGTGAGAAAGAGTTCCGCGGAAGAGGAGTCAGCTACTGCGGACTATGTGATGGACCGTTTTTCAAAGGCAAAACCGTACTCGTTGTAGGCGGCGGAAATTCAGCTTTAACAACAACTCTTTATCTTGCAGGCATCGCAGCTGAAGCAAAGATAGCCCACAGAAGAGAAGCCTTCCGAGCTGAAGACGCTCTTGTTCAAGCTCTGAAGGAGACAAAAAATGTAGAGGTTCTGTTGAACATGGAAATAAAAGAGATACGTGGCGACAAAGTTGTCCAAAAAGTCGTACTTCTCGACAAGGGCACTGGAGAAGCAAAAGAACTGAAAGTCAACGGGGTTTTCGTTCAGGTGGGCGAAGATCCTAACAGTCAAATAGCCAAGGAAGCAGGTGTCGCGGCAGACGAGGATGGTTACATCATCGTTGACGCTCTGCAACGAACGAATCTTGAGGGAGTCTACGCGGCTGGCGACGTTACAAATCATCCGGTAAAACAAATAGGAACAGCTGTGGGACAAGGCATAACGTCGGCAGTGGAGGCCTACTGTTTCATTAGAAGACCGTATTATCACAAAGGATGAGGTTGTCCAACACAGTAGTTCTCTGGGAAAGGAATGTTTCGGGATCTTGCTCCTAAACTTTTATATCTGCACGTATGCGTTTAGAATTCTTCTTCATACATGAACTGTCAGAGGTTCTTTGGGACATGCATCTAATCGTTTCAAAAAGGGAGTTGGCCCCAAAAATCAAGTTGCTCGAGATTGAAGCCCCTGAGGTAGCTGAAAAAGCCAAGGCGGGGCAATTTGTCATTTTGAGGATTGATGAGAAGGGCGAGCGGTTTCCTTTAACAATCGTAGACTGGGACAAGAAGAAAGGCACGATAACTCTGATCTTTCTTGAAGTTGGGGTTTCCACAGAAAAGCTTGGTGCGCTCAAGGTTGAGGATGAGATAGTTGATGTTCTTGGCCCCTTAGGAAATCCGAGCCATGTGAAGCAATACGGTTCCGTGTGCGTCATAGGCGGAGGAGTTGGTACTGCCTCTGCGTTTCCGATTGCCAGAGCCTTCAAAGAGGCAGGCAGCAAGGTTGTCTCTATAGTTGGGGCTAAGACTGCGGGGTTGATAATTCTTGAAGACGAGATGAAGAAGGTTTCTGATGAGTTTTTCATTTCCACCGATGATGGATCTAGGGCTCAGAAGGGTTTTGTCAGTGACGTTTTGAAAATGCTGATTGAGAAAGGCTATGCTTTTGACGTAGTGTACGCGATTGGCCCGACCGTGATGATGCGGGCTGTTGCTGAAACAACAAGACCGTACGGCATCAAGACGATTGTGAGTTTAAACCCCATCATGGTTGATGGCATGGGCATGTGCGGTGCATGCAGAGTCAGCGTCGGCGACAAGACAAGATTCGCATGCGTAGACGGCCCAGAGTTTGACGCACACCTGGTGAATTTTGGTGAGCTGCTGAAGAGGCAAATGGTGTACATGTCAGAGGAAAAGGCGGCCCTGCAACGTCTGCAAGAGAGGAGATGTGCCCATGAGTGAGCCTAAAGCAAAACCCAAGCTTCAGAAGGAAGCCGTTCCGATTCCCAAGCAAGCGCCAGAAACTCGCAGGCGAAACTTTAACGAGGTTGCGCTCGGCTACACCGAGGAACAAGCTTTGACGGAAGCCAGCCGCTGCCTGCAATGTCCAAAACCTCAGTGCATACAAGGTTGCCCGGTTGAGATTGACATTCCAGCTTTCATCAAGCTAATGAGAGAAAAAGATTACGGTGGGGCGATAAAGAAGATCAAAGAAAAGAATTGCCTCCCCGCTATTTGTGGGCGAGTGTGTCCGCAGGAGGAACAGTGTCAAAAGGTCTGCTTGCTCGGCAAGGCAGGCGACGCTGTCAGCATCGGCCGGTTGGAGAGGTTCTTGGCAGACTGGGAAAGACAGACGGGAATCACCTGCTCGGAGAAAGCTCCATCGAGTGGCAAACGAGTCGCAGTCATAGGTGCCGGTCCTGCTGGTCTCACGGCGGCCGCGGATCTCGTGAAACTTGGACATGAGGTTGTCATTTATGAGGCGTTGCACCGACCGGGCGGAGTACTCATGTACGGGATACCTGAGTTTCGTTTGCCCAAGAGCATCGTTGAGGCAGAGGCCGACTATGTTAAGAAACTTGGCGTGGAGGTTCGTGCAAGCTGTCTTGTCGGGAGGACACATACTATTCCTGAGCTTCTCAAAAGAGGGTTAGATGCGGTTTTTATTGGAACCGGTGCAGGACTGCCTCAGTTTCTGGGGATTCCTGGAGAAAACTTGGGCGGCATCTACTCTGCAAACGAGTTCCTGATTCGAGTCAACTTGATGAAGGCCTACACTTTTCCAGAGTGTGACACACCCATAAGAATCGGGAAGAAGGTTGCCGTGATAGGCGGTGGCAACGTTACTATGGATTCTGCTCGCTCAGCACTGCGGCTGGGCGCGGAAGAAGTGTGCATCGTATATCGGCGTTCAAGGGAAGAAATGCCAGCAAGAAAAGAAGAGATTGAAAACGCTGAGGAAGAGGGGATAACCTGCAAGTTCTTGGCCAACCCAACAAAGTTCATAGGCGACGAGAAAGGCTGGGTTAAAGGCATGGAATGCATTTGTATGGAGCTCGGCCCTCCAGACGAGTCGGGGAGGAGAAGACCGATTCCCGTTAAGGGTTCAGAGTTTGTCATGGACGTTGACACGGTCATAGTTGCCATTGGAAGAACGCCTAACCCGATAATACAGAGCACCACCGAAGGATTAGCTGTCACAAAATGGGGGACCATAGTGGCGGATGAGAATGGCAAAACAAACGTTGAAGGCGTCTACGCAGGCGGCGACATAGTGACAGGCGAAGCTACAGTCATAAGCGCGATGGGCGCAGGCAAGAAAGCGGCAAAGGCAATACATGAATACCTAATGAAAAAGAACAATTAGCCTGCAAAAGCATGTTTGATTTGTACAATGTGTCATGAACGTTGCTGTATCATTTGTCACAGTGTGAGCTGTGACTCTGTAAGCGTAATCCATTAACAGTATCGTTAATAAGTTTAATGCTCCACTATCCCACTTAACGTCGCACTGTTGATTTGGAAAACAAGAGAAGGCGCGCGGGGTTGCAGACCGCAACTAAGGGTGGAATTGTAAAGAATAGGGTCCGAACTCGCCGCTGCCACTGACGCCAATGCCTTGGCTAGGGGGATCTATTACCGAGAAGCTGTTTTCATCAAGTCTAAGCCATCCCTGAAAACGTCCTGTTTTGGATTGAATTTTGCCGTTAAAATTGACTGTGAGTGTTTCGCTGTGATACTCGAACCCGCCACCGATTGGAATGTTTATCTCCCAGTGTCCAACCCCCTGCTCACCATTTCCTGTGTTTACCCAAAAGATGTCCCAACTCTCATGCTGGAAACTATCTTCCACCATGTACATATTTCCTTGCGCTAGAGTCTTTTCTACCTTCCATGGAACCAGAGTCACGCTGAATTTTTCAGAGGATGTTCCTCCACCCCACATTGCAACGAGTTCACCGTTCCAACTGCCTTGCGACGTGTACCACCTATAATTATAGGTTTGGAAGTGATCCCTCCAATGTTCACTGCGCGACCATTGGATCTGTGCCCTGTATTGTTTACCTTCCTCAGGGATGAAACCCGCGTCCTTTAACTGTTGAGGAATCCCTTGGTCATTCCAAGAGAACCACCATTCCCGGCCACCGTTATATTGCTGCCACCCACGGTCTTGATCCATCCATTGACTCCAATCTGAAGATTTGAAGTCCGGAGTTCCTAGATTGAGACTTCCTTTCAGACTTAAGAACATAGATGCCCCGACACCTTTATCCATGTTGTTGATATTCCCTATGACTGCGTAAGCGAAAGTAAGTCTATCTTTAGCCAGGACCGGCACAACTACTGAAGCAAGTAATATCAAAAACAATATCGAAATTAGAATCTTCACAGTTTTCATTTAATTCCTCCAGCACCCGCGCCTAAGGCGTGTTATGAAAGTCACCGATATAAATAACTTATGAAACATACTTCTATCGCATGCTTTCTTTTGTTGAAAGGGCAGACTCGTGAAGTTTTATTCTATTTTCGTTTTCTGAACAGCATTGTATTCTCATGGTTGCAGACGTATTCAAAGCCGACTTTTATCAGTCTTTGTGCTTCTTCTACATTGTGAGCAATGGCTGAGCAATATTTGTCGTTTTCTTCAAACTCTACTAGTTGTGTGTAGATCAATGTGTTAGCGATGTTCTTGTGTCCTAACAGTTACATTACATGAACAATGTCCTTTGTCCTATGGTATTCTGTAGTTGCTTTCCAATGGCGAAATGTATGGAAGCGGATCTTCAATAACCTTGGGTTTCCTAGCTTCTTTGGTTCTTCTATTGAAGTAGCTGTAGCTGAGCATTGTGTATAGAGCAAAGTGAACCTTAGAACACACAACCTCGACAATGGACCATCTTGGTGCGCGTTCACCGAGCGTGAAATCGTTTTAAAACCCTGAGCGCGTTCAAGGTAATCCACTTGCTCGGCTTGCCCTCTTGCTCGATGTTCACCTGAAAACGCCCGTTGAAACTGCGTTCTAGCCTCCACCTGCCCGTTTCGTCCTGTTTTGAAACGACCAAATCCACGGCCTCCCGCATGCGTCTGTCGCGGTAGCCCAGCTTCGTCAAGATGTCCAATATCTCCAAGGCGTCAGTGTTCCACATTAGGGGAAAACCAAACCGTAGCCACTCAGGCTTAGATACACGCGTCAAATCGTGACTTCTCTTGTGAATATGATGCTCAAGGATGTATTCAGCTCCTTTCTCAACAGTGCACTTCACATCCTCGGATCTTTCATTTTCAGGGATTTCCGCCAACGCTTTCAAGGCTTTGACCACACCCATATGACAGCTGTGTCTACCCCAGCAATCCACGTGCTTATCGTAAGGCCACCCTTTTGCCGCCTCTTTCACTCCATCATCGAACCTCTGATACCTGACGATCCACTGTATCCCCTTCTGAACGCGAGCATCCTTCAGACAGCCAAGTCTGATCAGGCTCCAAACCATGTTACCCGTCAGACACGGCAACACTTTGCCATGCGCTCCTCCGCCGCTTGAGGCGCTCATGTAGGAAAAACCGCCACTTTCTCGATCCTGGGAATTCCCAAGTATGAATTCACAAGCCTTTCTCACGCGCTCTTCTTCTGGATTTGCCCCAAGCTCCGCCAGAATCATGAGCTGCCAAACAGTCCCCTTGTACTTGCCTTTGACGTAAAAATTCTCAGGGACTCCCCAGTAGCCACCGCACTTCTGTTTGGCCAAGATCCTGGGCACCGCACCAGTCTGCATGATTGCTTTCCTCGACTTTTTCACGTCGGGATCGTTCTCACCCTTCTCCAAAATGTCAGTCAACGTGAAGCAACGCACGGAGGGATTGTCCTCACCCAGCAACCACTCTGTTGGATCTGCTTTCAAGAGAGATTTCCAACCGCCCAAATCCTTCACCAAGTCTTGGTCTCACTGCAGCAGCTCTACAGAATCGACTTCATGAATGCTAATTGTGGAGGTCGTCTATTTCTTGTGCCTCTGGATCCTCTCGTGTTTTTGCGTTTGCTTGCGCCACTCTCGCTTCCTCTGCGTTTTAATCATCATTCGCCCATACTGGCGTGGAGCTGGACCACTGTCTTCACGGTAGCGACCGATATTTCTGTAGAAAGTCGGGCAGTCTATCTGATTCTGTTGAAGAGCCACAACGTTCTCGTTGAGCTGTTTCTTACCCTCAGGGTCAACCGTCTTGTCAAACGCCTCAGCATAAGCAAGATAGGCGGCGTGAAACAGAAAGTTGGAGGGGTCATCAATCAAAAGTTTTTCAGGCGAAACCGGTTTGCCACTCTCAGATCCTTCACTCATGATTTCCCAAGCTTCAACGATTCATAATAACAAACCTTCGCCTTTTATAGCTAACGCACACATCGAATAACTTTCTGCACCATTCCCCAGACTAACGATGAAAGCAACGCATAGACCGTTCCAAAGCGAATGAACTAATGAAAGGACTCAAGTTCACGCCAGAAGGGACAGCGTCTTTCTTGCTTTCGCAAAATTGAATTTGCGTTTCTTTGCGAACAGAAGAACCAGCGAGGTTGCAGCAATGAATATGAATGGCAAGACTATTGTCGTCGGAATCTCGGGGATCTCTGTGCTGCTGAACAGGTAGCCAATGTAAACGGGGTCATGTTGAATTTGCATTCCGTCCCAGACTGGAAAGCAAATTCTGTATATCAGCGAGGACGCGCTGTAATCTATCGTAAGGTCTGGCCATGAGCCGCCGAAGAGACCGCCAAGGTTTAGCTCATCTCTGAAAAAGGTGGTCTGCCACACTACTGGCCCGTAAATCTCGGTTGGAATACTGGAAAGCGCGGCGGCCTCGGCTTTCGCCTGGTGAGTTTCATTGTTTTCGCCTCGGATAAGAGTGTAGTTGCCGCCGAGGACAAAATCATACGCTTTCGTGTTGCCCACAGCAACCCGCGCAACTTCCGCGTTTACGGCTGAATCGTTCGCGCTTGTCGAGTTGTAAGGTTGGTCGTCAACGTAGGTTGAGCATGGCTCCGACGAGTACGTTGAAGTTGGGTAGAGCAAAGCCAAGCTCAAACCGTCCAGTGAAAGCTGTGAAGAATCTAATACACTCATGCTAGCGACTTTTCCGATGTCAAAGCTCGTTTTCAGGTTTGAGACGTTGCCGTTGAGGCTGAAATCGTAGCTTACGGTCAAGTGGTCTAATATCAATTTGGCCACAATGCCGATGGGACCTGTGGCGTTCTCGAGATATGCATAGACGTTTACGTAGGTGAAACCCCACTGGTAGTGCGGAACGTCGCCTTCCATCGTCTTTTGAATAGGGATTATGTTATAGCTGTCGCTCATGTTTATGAACATCCAATATAGGATTTCGCTGTCTCCAGAAGTGAAGTTGGCCTGCGGAATGCCATCGCCGTTTTGGTCTCTGTAGACCTCCATCTTGTCCAATGCGCTTACCACAAAAACCTCTGTGCCATCCGACAATTGGAAGTGCTGACCTACAAGATTAGCGATTGGCGTAGGGTATGGGTAGTCGGAGTTAGTGTAGAGCACGTAGTTGATGACCTGAGTGCTGGAAACGTTAATCCAATCATACCAAATGAGGCAGGGCGAATCGGAGATAGCAATGGTACCGTTCGCATATTCCGCACCATAAACAGGCAAAATGGACGACGCGCTCGCAAGGTTAAACATAGGAAACCGTGGAAACGCGGTAAAACACAAGGCAACGAACAACACCCCAAGCGTGACCAACGTGAAGAGCTTCTTCATCTTGTTCACCAACCAAACATGAATCCGTCACAGTCACCCTATGTAACGCACTTGTGGGATTTTATCCTAAGCCCTAGTACATTATGTTCCAGAAGCTAGTACGGTCTTAAAGGCGATACGCAGAGAGAGCGCACCAGTGATTCTCTCCATCAACGCCACCTGAATCAAGCATACACTGCTCAAACGAGCAATGCTCCTTCCCTACCACCTGTTTTTCTCAGAAATCACGTTCCAGACAAATTCCAACCCGACTGAGATATTCTATCATTACCTATCGATTACTTGGTTGGATGGATAAAACTTTACCCCCAAACCCAAACGATTGTTTTGTGACGATGACAACGACGATGATGTATGTATTTACGCGTGCGTCTGTATGCATACTTGATTAGAATGAAACAAAAAGCTTAACTGAAGACAAATGTAGTAGAGGTAGTTGTTGCGTATGAAAGCTGCTGAGCTCAGACTGATTTCAGAGCTTATGAAGAACAGTCGGAGAAGCGACAGAGAACTTGCGAAAGCACTTGGAGTCTCTCAGCCTACTGTGAGTAGAACAATAGCGAAGTTAGAGAAGGATGGTGTTCTTAAGGAGCCCACTGTTATCCCAGATTTCAACAGACTCGGATATCAGATATGCGCCTTGACTTTTGCAAATTTCGAAACGCCAGCTGACATGCAAGCCATGAGGAAGCTCATTGAAGAATACGGAAAAAGATTGGCGGAAATACCTCAGGCCGTGATGATCGAAAGAGGCGTAGGCGAAGATGCTAATGGTGTGGTGATTTCTCTCCATGAGACCTATTCCAAATACGTTGAGTTCCAACGATGGCTGAAACAGTTTGCTTCCTCAAGCAGATTTGAACTCCACAGTTTCATAATAGACCTTAATGACAAAGTCCACTATCGATACTTGACCTTCTCAACCGTTGCAAAACATCTATTGGAAATGAGTGCAAAAAGAGAATAGGGCAAACATGGCCAAATCTTCCAGCGCGCGCTAAAACAATCGCGTATTTTGTTTGCTATCCCTCGTTTGCTACCCTGATAAGGAATCAGATGACGGGCACCCATCATCAATCACTACTATGGTTACAGAAACGAGTATTTGTTTTCTGTCTACTCCTTGTAGCACGCACTAAAATACAAAGGCAAACGGCCTTGCTCGGATCGTTGGGAGTCTGGTGACAAGTCAAACGTATCAGTATGTCAAGCGAGTATGTGTGAGAGTCGTAGTTTATTGTGTGCAGTTTTGTGAGAAGAGGAGTAGAGTAAGAAAGGTGGAGAGAGAAAAATAGAACTCTGCCCCGAGACCCACAGCTCAACCCCCTCGGCAAGTATACCATCCGAACTCGAAAGGTGGGCTACCGTCGTCTTTGTTATAGTAGAGGTGCCTGCTGATTCGTTTCTTATCCAAGAAGTATGACAGAATCTCGGCAAGACAGAAAAACCGATTTTACAGGCTCCTTCGCTTGCTGACTGATGGGTTCGGACTCAACTCAACAATGCGAGACCTTAGATCAACGGACTTTCTCGCTCGTCTTAGGCAAACTTACCCAAATTAGTCTGCTTTTGTTTCCTTGTCGCCTGCCAAAGGTTTTGAATGGTTTTTTGAAATATCTCCCTTTCCTTGGTAAGGATTTCAACAGAATCTGCGAGTCCCTCCTTTTGAACACGCAGGTTGTTAGTTTCTTTTCGAAGCTGCCAGATTCTTTGTTTAGACGCCTTCGTCTCTTTTCTTAACTCTGCAACCTCTCTTCGAAGCGTCTCCACCTGGCCAGTCACGACATTCATGTATGCCCTTAACTCATCGTTCTGTTTCTGCAACTCGTCGTATTTGGACTTCCGAGCTAGACCGAAGACCAAAGTAAGTTCCTCCAACAAGTAAGCATGGCAGCACAAGATATAAAAATAACGCGGTTTGGGTTTAGAGGTAAAGTTTTATCTTGTGTTTTGAAAACGGACGGCTGATGCGGTCTTCCGCGGAAAAGATTGGTGGTCGGTTTCGTCTCATTTCACCTGAGAAAAGACGCTGTCACCGCGCCCGACACCTCGCGTCACCTTAGGGAAAGGCATTTTACCAGAAAACCGTTTATTTATTCTTATGAAAACCGCAGTCAGGCTTCTTGCAGTAATAGGCTCGCAGAGAATGAACGGTAATTCCTACTACCTAGCCAGAACTGTTCTTGATTCGCTTCCTGTCAGCTACAAAACGATTCAGTTGGCAGAAAAGAACATAGGGTTTTGCACTCTATGTGAGCAATGCAAGGACGGCAGTGATTGTGACCTGCAGGATGATTTCAACGATGTTCTGAAAGAAATGCGTAGTGCAGATGGGCTAGTGTTCTCATTGCCAAAGTATCTTTTTACGGGATCGAAGTTCCTTGCTTTCCTCGAGAGGCTAGATACACTTGTTCATATGAGGAGACACAGTGGATATGAGCGCAAGGCAGAAAAGCCAAACATCGAACTGTTCCTTGGAAAACCTTTCTGCATTTTTTTCACCTCTGGCACAGGTCGAATAGAGAACGAAATTCTAAGAATTACAGAAGAGTACATTGAAGCACTGGGATTGAAACCGATCTTTTCCGACGAACCGCCACACTTGGGAGTCAACGTCAGAGCAGGTGATTCAAAAGGGGAAGTCCTGCACAACAAGATAGCCTTAGACGAATGTAAAAGAGTCGTCACCAAAATGATTGACTCAATGGAAAAAACCGACCCAGCCAAATAGGCTTGTTTCTTCTATTCTGCCGTACTTGCTTGATAAAACTTTGCGCGCGCGCGCCTACCACTCACCCATCTGCTCCATCCATCCTTCTTCGATAAACTGTGACTGCAAGTAGTGCTGCTATCATGGACAGCATTGGAATAAGGAATGATGGAAACTCTGGGATTATTATCACTGCTTGTGTTGAATGCGTGTAGTTGAAGTATAGGTAACTATATGTCTCATTGGAGCATGGTAGTTGGTTGTATGAGGCTTCTGTCCCATTGACGAACACCTTGTAGATTGCATTCATCAAGGCTGTTGGGATACAGATTCTGCAAAAACCAGTGGTGTCATTGTCACCAGTGACATTAAACCTGATTGCTGTGCCATCGAACAGAAAATCAGATATTGAGGAGTTGCAGATCGTTTGAACATGATACTTTGAAGTGGCATTGGAATCAGAGAACATCCCCATTAGCGGGTAGTTGTCTATGCTATTTGCATCTATGAAATAAGGTGTATCATCTATTCCATCACAGCCAGTTAGATTCTGATAAGAACCACCGTACAAGTCTGTCCCATTGCAGTCGCTCCAATAGTTGCCGCCAGAAGGATAACTGCTATCCAATATATTCGTCAAATTAAAACTTTCAGTTTGTTTTGTATTGCGAATAAAGTTATTCTGATAGATGTTATTGCCTAATCCCTCAAGCGACATACCTATGCTGTTGTCTAATAGATTATTGCTTATAACATTGCTAAAATCAGAGTGAAGTATAATGCCATAGCTGTCACTACTTACTATCAGATTCTCTTTGAGGGTGCTACCATCGGCTCCGCTGATATAGATTCCTCTTCCATTGTTGGCTATAATATTATTATTCACAGAAACTCTACCCTCATAGAACCATACACCACAATCGCTATTATTCATGATTTTGTTCTCAGTTATTGAAACATTGATTGACAACTCTGAACCGATTCCTGCAGCATTTTTGCTTATTGTGTTCCCAGCAACAAAGTAATTATTGGGCGTAAAGCCAGAATCTCTAAGGTAAACTCCTATTCCTTCATTGTTTGCTATTGTATTTTCTGTCACAAAACTATTCGCGGAGTTTTCCAGATAAACGCCATGACTTGTATTGTTTGTAACTACATTTTGAGCAACTATTGCCATGCTATAACTAAGAGATATGCCCTCGTATCCATTGTTTGTTACGAGATTACTATAGATGCGAGACATGCCATAAGGGGAGTTAAATAGCCATATCCCAATGTTTTTGTTACTTTCAACAATATTTTCTGTAACATTGCATAGAGAAGATTCAATGTTAACTCCGAAATAACCATTGTTTCTTATGACGTTTCCAGAAACGCTACTCTCATTCGAGTGATCAAGCCAAACACCACTATTTGAGAAGGACATACCACTGTTTTGCACGGTAAAACCGACAACATTGACGTCGTTCGCGGTTATTTTGATAACATTTCCAGTTCGATTGCCATCAATGATTGTGGTCTCTCTATTTTCTCCTATAAGCGTCAAGGTCTTGTTTACAACCACATTTTCGTAATATATTCCCTCATCCACAAATATTACATGTCCGTTGATAGTTTCGTTTGCGTCTACGGCTTCTTGAATTTTGGCGTAGCCTAATCCTGTGTTTATGTTATGAACTGAAAGAGGACTCCAAGGACTCATTAGCGGATAACGGTCTCGATTATTTGCATCGATGACATATGGCGTGTCTCCTATTCCATCACCATTTACATCTGTTCCATTGTAGTCGCTCCAGTAGTTGCCTCCAGAAGGATAAACATCATCCCAAACGTTGGCAAAACCATACGCGAAAGCCACTTGATGAGTGTTGCCAATGAAGTTGTTGTGACAGATTGTGTTGTTTTCTGCTGGAATATCATCTCCATAAAATCCAGAATACCGTTCAATTCCAATACCGTTGGCATTATTCTCTATGTTGTTCCCTGAAACAGTGTTGTTTGAAGAACCGTATAGCCGCACTCCTTCCTGATTTGCAGCTACAATGTTTCTGGAAACAGTGTTATTATAAGAAAAGACGAACCAGATGCTGTGAATTCCGTTACCTGTCACGATATTTCCATGTATGCTATTGTAGGAAGAGCCATCGAGTTCAATGCCATTTCCACTGCTGTTTGTTATGTCGTTACCATATATGCTGTTGTTTGAAGAATAGAGGAGTACGATGCCATGTCCACTGCTGTTTGTTATGCTGTTTCCAGAAATAGTATTGTTGGAAGAACCGTAGTTGAATTGCAACTCGTAGCCAGACTGAGTTAAGTTGCAGAGCTGAACACCATAAGCATTGCCTGTCATTGTGTTTTGAGAGATAAAATCGTTAGATGTGTTGTTAAGATAGATGCCAAAATAGTAATCTTTGATGTAAGTGTTTTTGACAGTAATACTGCTCACGTCTGATATGTATATTCCTTTGGAATCGACAGTTCCTGTGCCTTCAAGAGCCAATCCGTTTCCGTCAATTGTCATGTTGCTTCTCTGAACCACAATCTCATCATGAATGTCATAGGTAAAAGTGTAAGTGACATTGTCAACGGTTGAAATCGGAGCGTCTGGTGGGTCTATGCTTCCGTCAGCCCTTATGTAAATGGTTCCGCTTGCTTTTGCGTTCTGAACGTTGTTAGCCACGTTTAACATGCCAACGAGAAGCGTCAAGGTCAACGCCAAAACAAGTTTTCGGTTCATGTTGCATCATTTGTCATGTTTGCTGTTTTCAGTTTTATGATTTGTGGAAGAATCTTCGATTGAACATCAAACAGTTGCTTAAAAAGACTGATAGAGGAAACTTCTAGCGCGCATGCTTGTTCCCAAATTCTTTGCGGGGTGGCTTGTGCCATTGACTTTGCTTGATCTGTGGATGACGATGTGACGCGCGATATTGGAAGCATCGTCCAGAAGGCGTGAATCAACTCGGTCACACTTGAAAAAGGGAATTTAGGAACACCCTAGCGCGCTAGTCTGTTTCGATGAAGCCATAATTTCTCCGCAAAATCACAGACTGAGAGCCATGTGATGTGTTTTTGTGCGTTTGTTTGTGTGTGCGTATGTGTGTTTTTTTTGTTGAGAGAGATGAGTGAGAGGGTTAGGGAATTGTTGTGTGCGTCGTCGTGCGCGTAAGAAATTCAGAGAGAGAAAGGGTAAAGTCTTATCCCAAACCAACCATCGCACTAAAGTATACCTTGAATAGTTCAGATAGACTCCTACAATTCTGAAAGGAAAAAACCCCACACGAAACGAGCGCGCATAAGTCCAACTGTTTTTCAATAATCGAAAGATAGTCGCCTGACCACGGCTTCTATCGCAACGTTAAATAAACAATTCTAGGCTAACGCTAGAGGTTATAAGTGACAGAAAATGCTTGACATCAAGCTCATTCGTGAGAACCCAGACTTGGTGAGAAACAACCTAGAGAAGAGAGGGGACCCTGAAAACCAGAGAATGCTCGACAGTCTGATCGGTTATGACAAACAGTGGCGGCAAGGCTTAACCAGACTGAATGAGCTCCGCCACGAGAGAAAGCAGATAACGGCCGAGATAGCCACTGCGAAGAAAAAGGGGGAAGCCGCCACAGATAAAATCTCCAAGGCAAAAGAAACTGACAACGAAATCAATCTTTTCGAAAAGAGCGTCAGCGAATGGGAAGAAAATGTGCATGGCCTACTGATGCGTCTGCCAAACTTGCTTCACGAAACCGTGCCCACGGGCAAAGATGAAAACGACAACGTTGAAATCAGAAAATGGGGCAGAATACCCAAATTCAGTTTTCCAGTGAAAGGCCACATCGATCTGGGCCTGGACCTTGACATCATAGACATCGAAAGGGCCGGAAAAATCGCTGGGGCACGATTCTTCTACCTCAAGAACGAAGCTGTCTTTCTCGACAACGCCATAATCAGCTTCGCCCTAGAAGAAATGAGCAAGAAGGGCTACGCTCCCATCGAACCACCTTACCTAATCAGACGGAAACCCTACGAAGGCGTGGTGGCGCTGAGCGACTTTGAAGATGTGCTTTACAAGATTGAAAACGAAGACCTGTACCTAATCGCCACTGCCGAACACCCTTTGGCATCGATGTACATGGACGAAGTCCTGAAAGCAGAGGACCTGCCTCTCAAGCTTGCCGGATTCAGCACAAACTTCAGGAAAGAAGCGGGAGCACACGGCAAGGACACGCGGGGAATCTTCCGAACCCACCAGTTCAACAAGGTTGAACAGTTCGTCTTCTGCAAGCCTGAAGATTCGTGGAAAATCCATGAAGAATTGATACACAACGCCGAAGAAATCGTTCAGAAACTCAAGCTCCCCTACCGCGTTGTGAACGTGTGCACAGGCGATATCGGAACCGTAGCTGCGAAGAAATACGACATTGAAGCATGGATGCCCGCACAGAACGCCTACCGAGAGATAGTTTCATGCAGCAACTGCACCGACTATCAAGCTAGAAGACTGAACATCAAGTACCGGGAAAAAGAAGGCGAAGCACCCAAAGGCTTTGTGCACACCCTGAACTCAACAGCTCTGGCAACAGGCAGGACAATCGTCGCCATCCTTGAAAATTATCAGCAGGAAGACGGATTGATAACGGTTCCTGAAGCGTTAAGGAAATACATGGGCGGAATCGAAAAAATAGCCTCCAAGCGGTAAAACTTTTAATACTTTGATGTGAACATTCAAGCTGCACCCGGAGGATAACAGTGTCTTCAAAAACAAAAAAAGTGCGCGACAAATGGCGAAGCAAATTATGGTACATGGTGATGGCTCCACCATACTTCGGAAGCGTCGAACTGGGCGGAATCCCAGCAGATGAACCGCAGAAACTCATTGGAAGAGTAGTTGACTCGACGCTTTACGACATAACAAACGATTTTGCTCACCAATACCTGAAAATGCGCTTCCAAATAACGGAAATCGATGGCAAAACGGCCAAAACAATGTTCAAGGGACACGAATACTCGCGGGACTATTTGCGAAGCCTCGTTAGAAGAAGAACAACAAAAGTTGATGGCCTGTTCAAAGTCACAACAAAGGACGGATACGTACTGAGGGTAGCTGTCAGTGCTTTCACCCTTTCAAGAATTAAGACATCGCAAGAGAAAATCCTGCGCACCATAATGGACAAAATCGTAAAAGAGAAGGCTCAAGCGCTCACAATGGATCAACTGGCACAGGAAATAGTCCTCGGAAAAATAGCTTCAGACATATACAACGAAGCAAAAAGAATTGCTCCGCTGCGCCACGTCGGCATCAGAGGCTCAAAAGTAATAGCCTCACCAGCCCAACCGCAAGTTCAGCAAACCGCGTAGACCGCTATCTTTTAGCAGTTTTTCCGTATTCAAATCCTTTCTCAAAAGCCGCTAAATTTAACTCTTCCGTACCCCTGGGAATATTCTCTTTAATAGACTCTTTCACAGCTTTTTCATCCAACAACCCGGTGATTGCAGTAAATGCGCCAATCATGACGATGTTGGCAACTATTCTTCGACCCAATTCTTCAGCAATTTTCGTCGCTGGAACACGGTATACTCGCATGTTCTTCAAATCCTTCTCGTGGGGGATCATACCAGGATCCAATATCACGGTACCGCCAGACTTCACGTCCTCAGCATAATCATTGTAGGCGTGCTGAGACATTAGCACAAGCACGTCAGGTTTAACCACCTTTGGAAAATCAATCTCTTCTTCTGATATCACAACCTCCGACTTGCATGCTCCGCCGCGTGATTCAGGACCGTAGGACTGCGTCTGAACCGCGTTTTTTCCAGCGTGGATGCAGGCTGCTGCCGCGACGATTATTCCAGACTTGATTATTCCTTGACCGCCGAAACCTGCAAACCTGACCTCGACTCGCATGTTAACTCACTCCTTCAATCGCCTTTTCGTTAATCTTTGAAATCTTCTCATGCACCATCTTCTCATAGCTCAATTTCTCAATGTCCACGAATTCGCCCACCGCTATTTTCTCCTGTGTAATCTCTGCTTTGGATGGATCTGAGAAGTTTTCAACAACTGAAGCCCTCTTGAACCAGCTCATCATCTCAAGCCCTGAGCGCATCTTGTTGTATCGACCATAAATTTCAGGGCAAGGTGAAAGCATTTCAACAAAACAGAAACCCTCCTTCTGCAACATCTTTTTAATGGACTGTGTTAACTGGCGCACGTGTAAGGACGTCCATCTGGCAACGTATGTGGCTCCGGAGGCCGCCGCCAAATGCACAAGGTTGAACGGATGCTCAATGTTCCCGTACGGGCTCGTAGTCGTTACCGATTCAAGTGGCGTCGTGGGACCCTGTTGCCCTCCAGTCATACCATAGTTCAGATTGTTGGCGCATAGAACCTTAATTCCAATGTTTCGTCTGGCTGCGTGTATGAAATGGTTCCCGCCTATCGCGAAGAGGTCACCATCACCACTTATGACAACGACCTCCAACTCGGGGTTAGCCAGCTTCACTCCGGTCGAAAAAGCCAACGCACGACCGTGTGTCGTATGGAACGAATCGGCATTCATGTACCCAGCCGTTCGTCCAATACAGCCGATGCCTGAGACAACGACTAGCTTGTTCAAATCCGTCTGAAGCTCATCCAACGCGTGTACGAAACAGTTCAACAGTATACCGTTGCCGCAGCCCTGGCACCATATGTGCGGCATCATATCGGCTCTCAAATACTTTGAAAACGGATGCACGACCACAGGGACAGTTTCTTGGACCATTATCTTTTCCTCCTTATCGCCTCAAGGATCTCTAAAGGAGTGTGAGGTTCCTCGCCCAACTTCGAGAGAAACACAACAGGAGTCTCTTTTGCGGCTCTCTCAACTTCTCGCACCATTTGCCCACAGTTCATTTCGGCAACAACAATCGTCTTTGCGCTTTTGGCAACTTTTGCTACCCGTTCCTCTGGGAAAGGCCACAGGGTTATCAATCGCAAAAGCCCCGCTTTGATCCCTTTCTCGCGCGCCTTTTTAATCGCACTCAAAGCCGCGCGAGCAACTATGCCGTAAGCTACGACTACAACGTCTGCATCTTCCAGCATGACCTCTTCAACCCGGACTATCTTGTCCGCGTTCTTCTGAATCTTGTCACACAACCGGTTGACCAGCTTAGATTGGACTTCGGAACTTGACGTCCGCGGATAACCGTGCTCATTGTGCGTCAAGCCCGTCGCGTGGAAATGATATCCTTCTCCGAAGCATGCCATGGGGGGCACCAAATCGTCGTCAGGCTTGAAAGGCATGTACTTCTCAGGCGGCACATTCGGTTTCTTACGGTTGACAGTCTTTATCTTGTCTGCCGAAGGAATCACCACTTTCTCCCACATATGGCCGACGATCTCGTCTCCCATCAGCAAAGTCGGAACACGGTAAGCTTCAGAAAGGTTGAAGGCTTCAACGGTCAAATCGAACATCTCCTGAACCGAACTGGGCGTCAGAGCTATGATCCCATAATCACCATGTGAACCCCACTTGGCCTGCATCACATCCTGCTGCCCGGGCAATGTAGGTTGCCCAGTGCTCGGCCCTCCGCGCATAACGTCCACGATCACGCATGGAGCCTCAGTCATCACGGCAAGCCCAATGTTTTCTTGCATAAGACTGAAACCAGGTCCCGAAGTGGCGGTCATAGCTTTCAAACCAGAATAGGAAGCGCCGATCACAGCGGCCAATGATGCAATTTCGTCTTCCATTTGTACGTAGATTCCACCAAACTCGGGCATCCTCTGAGACAGGTGTTCAGCAATTTCTGTTGCAGGGGTAATCGGGTAACCGGCAAAAAATCTGCAACCAGCCGCTATTGCGCCTTCAGCGCAGGCCACGTCGCCGTTCATGAAATGCACGCCTGTTAAACCACTCTTCACTTTGGGCATATCATTTCCCTTCCTTGTTCTCTTTGTCAACCACGAAAATTGCAAAATCTGGGCAGACTGCACTGCAGAAGCTGCAGATTATGCATTTGCTTTCATCCACGATTCGTGGCGGGTGAACACCTCTAGCGTTTATTTCATCTGATTCTTCTAGAACCTTCTTCGGACAGAATTCAATGCAGTAACCGCATCCCTTGCACTCATCTTTGATCAGATGAATTTCCGCTTTTGCGGGCTTGACCTTTTCCAAGTCAAGTGGAGCATGCCGAATCCTTTCAGGCATAGCTTAGTCACCCTCCAAAGCCTTGGAGAAAACCTTCTTGGCCTTCTCAATCTCCTCAGGCTTAACATTCTCTACTATCGTCTTCATCTCACGCATTTTCGAAGCAAACCTTTCGCCTTCTGCCGCTGAAGCCCACAGAAGCTGCAGCCGCTGCTTGTCCAACCCGTTCTGCTCCATCTTCTTCCATAACCGCTCCACACGCTTCTGCGTCTGATAATTAGCGTTAATGTAGTGGCAGTCGCCTAGGTGGCAACCGGACACCAGCACGCTCGCCGCTCCTCTTGCAAAAGCCCTTTCAACAAACTTCTGAGCAACGCGTCCAGAACACATCGTCCTTATGATCCGTGCGTTCGGCGGGTACTGCATTCTACTGACCCCCGCAAAGTCCGCGCCAGCGTATGAACACCAGTTGCAACAGAAAGCAACGATCTTCTTCTCCGGTTCATTCTCCGTGATAGCGTCTATCTGGGCCGTTATCTGCTCGTCTGTGAAATGCTTCTGGGTCAAGGCGCCGAAGTTGCACTCTGCAGCGCATGTGCCACAGCCGCCGCACGCTGCTTCAATGACTTCTATTCTTTTCAAATCCTTGTTCAAACTTATCGCGTTGTACGGGCAGACCTTCACGCAGAGTCCACAAGCCTTGCACTTATCAGGATAAGTTATGGGCGTGATGGCTTCAACAGTCACGTGTCCCTTTGCCATCAAGATGCCCGCACGACCTGCTGCTGCACTGGCCTGAGTCACACTGTCTCTTATGTCCTTGGGAGATTCAGCACAACCAGCAAAGAAAACCCCGCCCGTAGCCGCGTCAACAGGCCTAAGCTTCGGATGTGCTTCCAAGAAGAAACCATCTTGGTTCCTTGAAAGCGTCAGCAGACGCTGAATCATCTCGCTGTCTTTTCTTGCCTCTAAGCCTATCGAGAGAATGGCCATGTCCGCGTTTATCCTGTACACTTCCTTCCTCAGAGTGTTCTCGCCTATGAGCCACACGTTATGCGTTTTCCTGTCCTCGATAATCTCGGCTGGTAGTCCGCGGATGAACACCACGCCTGCATTTCTAGCCCGCTTGTACAAGTCCTCGAAACCTTTGCCGTAAGCTCTTATGTCAACGTAAAAGACGTAGATCTCGGTGTCGGGCCAATGTTCCTTAATCAACAAGCTGTCCTTAATCGTGTTCA